>JACLAB010014798.1_pt1 | contig 68516 bp, 49 predicted proteins | sample 8027921 | NCBI WGS metagenome assembly JACLAB01 (sample SAMN15725117, study PRJNA655200) | protist metagenome | isolation source: fluorescence activated cell sorting (FACS) single amplified genomes of... | place: USA: West Boothbay Harbor, Gulf of Maine | collected 2000-07-19 | reverse complement strand
GCGAATTTAGTTGCCGAACGTAGAGCGACGTATTTTCAACTACCAGAGCATCTCCAAAATGCTGTGGCGTTTGCCGATGATGAATCAACACTCGTCAGTGCAGTTGAGCAATTTATACTCAATCAAGACGTTGTTGGTCTTGATACAGAATGGGGAGCCTCGGTTGGCGAGGACTCAGATAAAGTAGACACTGGCGATGTTGCGACGCTGCAGCTTGCCAGTCTTGCGGGCGTCGTTATTATCGACATTCCCAAAATCCAAGCCACATGTCCGCACATACTCGAGCGCACTTTAGCGCCTGTATTTAAGTCACATTCTGTTTTGAAACTTGGCTTTGCAGTCCAAGAAGATTTACGTCGTTTGGCAAAGGGTCATTCAGCGTTTGCGGAAGTTAACGCCGTCTGTGATATGCAGAGTTTGTGGAAAGTTGGTGTCTCGAAGGCAAAGGCAAGTAGATTGATTCTAGACACGCCGTGGGGATCAAAAGAAGAATCCATGCGCTATCAACCCATTGGTCTATCCACACTGACTGCGGTTGTTCTCGGCAAGCCTTTAGACAAAGCTATGCGAATGAGTGACTGGTCCCGGAGACCACTCCTGCCAACTCAAATCAACTACGCCGCACTCGATGCTTGGACTCTCGTCGAAGCGCATCGCGTTATTATGGAGTCACACCGTGACATCTTTTCAAAATTAATCGCCGACGTGCGCAAATCGCATGTGTTTTAGAATTGTTGTAACACGTAGAAAAAGAAAAAGTACAGAAAAAAGCGCGGCAGGCACGAGACCACTCATTACCACGCACGTTCCCGAGTTCGCGACATGTCGATCGACGGCGGACTCAGTGCGCTGGCGATTCATGACGTGGGCGATGCGCATGTCGCGCGCAGCACGCACGATGTCTTAAGTTATTGGTTCCCGTCACGCAAGCAGTCCCTGGACCACGTGTATAAAAAGAAGTGGTTCGCGTCAGACGACACGTTGGCGGCCGTCGATACGGAGATACGCACGAATTTCAGCGAGCTCTTGCATGCTGTCGAAAAACTCAACACACGGGGTAAGAGCACAAGCAGCGAAGACGTCTTGAGGTCCCACAGCGAATGGTTAAAGTTCCCACAGAGCACAAGCGCACTGGTCGTCATCCTCGACCAATTCAGCCGTCACGTGTACAGGAACGACGTTGACCGCGATGCGAAGGTTGAAATCAATGACGCTGTGGCGGTTGCGATAGTAGAAGATGTTTTAGATAATAAGCCGGAGTGGATGTCCGAGCTCACGGTGTCGCAACAAGTATTTCTGCTTATGCCGTTCAGGCACACGCAAAAGTCGTGTCCGCGGTTGTTGAGATGTCTGGAGTTGATTGACGCTAGGGCAGAACTTGAGATAGAAAACCGTGCTTTACTGGATAGATTTCGTAAAACAACGCTGAGATGCTATCAAGATTTAGCCGGGAAGCAACATAAAGATGGAGATAATATATTAGAGCGTGCAGAGTTCACTCCGATAGACGAGGTAATGCGAGCAATGCCGTCGCACGCGCTTTACAAGACGATTGGAAAGTTTATGCAGGAGAACATGAGAGAGTTTGGGAATACTATAGCCGTATCACTCAGTGGCGGGGTTGATTCTATGGTTCTCGCGTACATTCTAAAGCATCAAGGCTACGAAGTCGTGACTTTACATCTCGACTATAAAAACAGGCCAGAGAGCACCGAAGAGGCAGATTTTGTTGATGATTGGAGCGCAAGACACGGCATGAAATTCGAGCGTCGCACGGTTGATCAAATACGACGAGGTGTCACTCCTCGGGAACAGTACGAGATCGAGTCGCGGCGCATTCGCTACGGGTTCTACAAGGAGGAAGGCCTCAAGTATGACTTTCCGGCAGTGCTCCTTGGGCACCATCACGGAGACGTACAGGAGAACATCATCACAAACTTGATGCGTGGGGCAAATTTATTGTCGGTTAATGGAATGAGTGAGCAAGGTATAGTCGAAGGTGTACGTATCTGGCGACCAATGCTTCCGCACATAAAAGATGACGTGCTTGACTTTGCCCACACATATGGCGTGCCATACTTTCTTGATTCCACGCCGACATGGAGTACTCGAGGAAAGTTACGAAACCAGCTCGTGCCTTTACTCGAAGACATGTTTGGCGTAGGATTTTTACGCAATTTAAGTATGATTGGAGAAAACAGCGAGCAACTGTGTGCCATGGTTGACGGGTCCATTTTCAAGCCTTTTTGGGATGCGACGAGAATGAGCGACGTGGGTTGTTACGTCGACTACACGGCGTTCATGACGCAACCCATATTTTTCTGGAAACAAGTAATTCGAGAAACTTGCCACGGGCTTGGGACAAGTATGATGAAAGAGCGTTCGGTTAGAACGTTATTGAGTCGAATTAGACGAGAGCGTACGAGTAAGGATGGGTGGATAACGCTGAAAAAAGAGAATGCGACGTTTGTAGAGGGCAATACTTTTGCTATGTTTGCTACAGAGTTTATGCCTAGATCTGATGTGATCCAACCCGGGATGAGAGTGATTATGGATGCACAAGAACATTCATTTGAGCTTGGAAAGTGGTCTATTTCTCTCAAGGTTGTGCCCAATGTAGCCGCAGACGGCTCGAGGTGCTTGAACGAGCCCGCGCTCGACGTTTGGCGCGTGCTAGCGAATGACATCACGTATCACATTCCATTCGATAACGCGCCCGTGACGTACATTATGGACCCTGAAGTGCGTTTTCAAGTCACGCGAGGTTTAGATCCTGCAGTACGCGACGCGATACCTTTCATTGTTCCCATTGATATCAGCTCAAAGAGCTCGCCAGGAGCGTTGAAACCTGTGCGTAAAATGAAAACATGGTCTCAAGAAGCACTGGAGGCACCGCACTGCGTGCAAGTGACGCTAAAATTTAGCAGAACCAAACTCTACGTTGTCGCCGACGACGGTGACGCAGAATGATAGTATTAGCGTTAGCATTAGTCAATATACATACGCGAGCGTCGCTCATTTTTGTCTTTCCTCATCCTTCCCCCGTGTGCGGTCCTTTCAGTGATACCTGCCAATTACTCGACTTTTTATCCATGTTTGAAAACGCATTCAACCTATCCAAACCATCTCGCGCGATGTTCAACCGATGAGCGATCTCGGCGTCATCCGTCAACGTCTTGTGCGCTCGAAACTCCTGTTTTATCTCATCCACAATGGCGAGCTTGTTTCGACTTGGAAAACGCAACGCCGAACGGAGCACGGCGCGGTAGAGGTGTATGGTGCTCGTCATCGCCTTGCACACCCTTGCACGCCCAGGTGGAACGTTCCCTGCGCGCGCACGTCCGCGGCACCGCGTTCTGACGTCGGCCGAGGACGTTGAAGAAGAAGAAGATGACTAGTTGCAAAAAAAACGCCTCGCGCGTGTCGTCAGTGTGGGACGCCTGCGAGCCATGGCGCTCCGTCGCGCGTTTATCGGTGCTGGCGCGGCGGCGACGACGGCGTTGGGGGCGTATACCGCTAACGAAGAAGGCGCGCGACGCAGCGTGGTGTTCTGGTCCAACGCGTTTCCAGTGTACGCGCAGTACCGCGCGGTGCAAGCCAGGCATCGTGATGCGAAGAAACTCGGCGTGCCTTCGTGGTTGGGGGTGACGTTAAACGATGATGAGGCGAATGCGGCGTATGAAGCGTTACATGACAAGTACGCGGTACCAGTGAGAGATTTGGTGTACGAAATGCGCGGATTTTACCTGAAGAATGCGCAGTTGTTGTCGACGCGGGATGACTTTGTGCCGGCGCAATACTTGGATTGGTGTAAAGATACTCAAGATAAGGCCCCGGTGGAGATGAAACCGGGTGAGGCGCGAGAGATTGCCGAACGAGAATTAGCATCAAATGGCCACGTTGGCGTTTTTGAGGAATGGGATGAAACGCCTATTGGGGTGGCGAGTATCGGGCAAGCGCACCGCGCCAAGCTCAGCGAAAAGTACGGCGGAGGGACAGTCGTCGTCAAGGTTCAAGCGCCAGGGATTGAGCGGCGATTTCGAGCTGACATTCGAACGTGCATCGACTTTTGCAAGCTTGCAATGCCGCAGCACGTCCCTCCGTTAGAAGAAATCGAAAGGCAGTTCCTTACTGAGTTTGACTACCGCGCTGAAGCGGATAATTTAGACGATGTGCGCGCGACGGTGATGCCCAAGTGGGGCAAGCATGTATACATTCCTGCACCGCACAAAGAGCTATGCACGAAAGAAGTATTAGTTATGGACGAAGTACCGGGTAAGAGACTAGTTGATGGAATTCGCGACGCTTTTGTAGCCATTGCACGTTTCAAAGGAGTGTCTGCGAGCGATTTAGAAGCGCTAGAACGCAAAACAATTCAGGGCGGCAGCCTGACGGGTCAAGATTTGCAGCAAGCTGCGACGAAAACACGTCGATTGAATGCGTTGTTATCCCTCCAGCACGCACTCTTGGCACCAATCAAGATACTGTACAATGTATCGCCTTTGCGCGTAGTCACAGGACCAGTTAATCGACAACCGCCACCAAAATTATTGAACTTGGGAACGTTGCTTCAGCTCTTGGTGGACGTTCACGCCTACGAAATTTTCGAAACAGGCGTATTCAACGGTGACCCGCACCCTGGAAACATCATCTTGATGCCTGATGGTAGGTTGGGGTTGATTGACTATGGCCAAGTGAAAAGGATAGATTTGGATGTGCGACGCGCGTACGCAAAGCTCATCTTGGCTGTCGCCAAGGGCGATGCTGAAGAGTGCCACCGACTTGTACAATCAAGTAAACCAGAAGGTTTCGGAGCAAAAAGTAAAAACGCGTCTGTCGACGTCAGTTATAAGCTTGCAACGTTTTGGAATGACAGAGATACGCCAGACGTTACAGAGGGATTGAATTTACAAGAGTTCTTGGATGAAATGGAAGCTCGAGATCCCGTGATTAAGGCACCGGATGAAATGGTCATGATTGCCCGCGTTTCTGTTCTTTTACGGGGCATGGGGAACGCGTTTAACATTCGTCTTCGCATGGCAGAGGCGTGGAGAGCGCACGCCGAGCGGCTCTTGAAGCGCACCGATCCAGAGTATTACCTCCTGCTCGAGAAAAATTAGAGTCACTCACGAAGTAGTTAGCATATTCTTCTAAAAGAGTGTAGTATTATAACGTAGAGTTTATTGTTTGACTATCAACGCAACGATCACTCGTTCGTCCTCGATCGTTATGGTGAGCGACACGCCGGCTTTCGCCTTGTTCTTCTTGCTCGCACCATTCTTCTTTTCTTTTGCCGCGGCAGCCTTCTTTTCCTTTGCGGCAGAACCCTTCTTGACTTTTTCCTCCTCCTCTTCTTCATCTGGCAAACCAGCGGCAATTCTTTCTTTCTTCACCTTTCGGCGTTCTAAGAATTCTTCCTTCTTCGCCTTGATGGCGTCTACTGCGCTGGGCACTTCCGAAGTCTTCGACACGGCACCAACTGAAATCTTGGCAAAGTAACCCAAAGTGTCGAGAGACAATTGCATGCGCTCGTCGTCATTGCTTTGGTTCTTCTTACCGTTTTGCTTCTTAGACTTTTTGTTATATCTAGAGCTGACGGCGAACATGTCGTCGTCGTCGTCTTCGTCGCGCTTGAGAAGCACCATGCCGTCCATCGCCTTGGTGACGCTCTCCGTCGTTGCGGCACTTTCTTCCTCCTTCTTAGCCGCCGCAGCAGCGCGCGAATCGAACTTGGACAAGTACGTCAACAGCGTATCGCACGCAGCGACTTCTTCTTCAAAAGGTTCGGGGGCGTTTTCCAATTCCCAACGCTTGCGCTCTTCTTCACGCGCCTTGCGCTCCTCTTGGCCAGCTTCCCACTGCTTTTGCTTTTCCGCCTTTTGATAGGCGCGGAACTGCTTCTCACGCGCCCAATACTTGTCCTCTTCCTTCTTGTGCGCTTCGCGAAGAACGCGCATCTCTTCTCGCGTCGCCTTGATGACTTCATACGCCGCGTTCTTCTCCTCGATGAGCTTGGGCACGTCGGCGTTAGCCGCGTCATCTTTGCTTTTAGACGCATCCAAAATCGATCGAATCTTCGCTTGATCCGCCTTCAACGCGTTGATTTCAGCATCTTTCGCGCGAATACGTTCCGAGAACGTCTTTCGGGCCGACTCAAAGTCGTTAATCTGCGCTTGCTTTTCGGCGTATTCCTTGACAAAGTCGCGATTTTTATTCAGCGTCTTGATTTGATCAACCAACTTCTTCTCCTCCGTCAACGACATGGTTTCGTGAGAAATCTTATGATCGATTCTCGCGATTTCCGCATCAATGGATTCATTAGTTAAGAACTTGGACACCGTGCGCATCGCATTGGCTGCGTCTCGAATAGCGTTTCGCCGTTCGTCATTCGTCGCGAGCTCGCTTCTAAGCGCGTTGCGCTCGGCAATCTTCGCATTCGCCAACGTCGTTAATTCCGCCAAACGATCGCGCATCGGTTGATTCTCATTCGCGCTTTGCTTACGATGATCACGCTTCGTGTTCACCACGGCTTTAATCTCTTCGATGCGCTTTTGCTTTGCATCGGTAATCTCCGTCAGTGTCGCGATCTTCGCCGCGAACCCATCGCGGTCGGGCTTGGGCAGTCGTTCGACGCGCTTCACCGCGACGTCAACGACGTCAACCTCGTTCGTAACGCCATCATCCTTGACTGTCACCCCCTTGACGTGCATCTCGTGTTCCACCGCCGCTCGTTCAGCGCGCGCTGGGTCAGTGACCATGCGCGTCGGGCGGTCGAAAACGCCGCGGGGATCGGGGCGCGTTGGGTGCCTAGGACTGTCGCGCGTCGTCGACGACTGCGTGTGCGGTTGCGCGTGTGCGGTTGCGCGAACACGAGTGCGATCGAACGCAAACGAACGCGCGAGCGAGTGATGGGCGACGGGCGACGGGCGACGACGACGACGGGCGACGACAACCCCGCGTTTTTGGTGTCGACAGATGGAATAATCTCGAAAAAGTTCCGCGCCACGGGACGGGGACGACCTCTCGGAACAAGGGTATACTGAAGAGACAAAAACACTAACAAACAATTCAAAGTGTCAATGATAGTCTTAAAAGATGCAAAATAACTAAGTAAATGATTTTATCTTTAAAACATTAAAAATAAAAATGATATACTTAAAAATGATACAATATATCGAGGGCGTCGAGCTGTGACACCGCTGCGCGACGAAAAGCAAAAAAAGAAGTCATGCGACTTTCGATACTGTGGGCTAATGAACGGAAACGAGTCCTCGTCAGTGTCGTGTTCGGGGGTTTGATCGCGATAAATCGGTGATAGGCTTAATGGCGCTACAATACTTACGGGACACCGGGATTCGAACCCGGGACCTCTCGCAAATTTAGATCGAGATTTCCTGCGTACACCATGGACCCAAAGCGAGAATCATACCCCTAGACCATGTCCCCTGTGACTATACTATGCGGTGATTTTGGTTAACAAAATCCCGTACAATAGAAATGAAGGCTAAACCCTACTCCCTGAACGTGTCATTGGTATACATGTCAAAAGTTATGGGTAGAAATTGTTCCATCGCGACGGAGTCAAACGAAACGAAGCGACGACGATACTCGTACTCGTCGACGCGCTTCGGTTCGTGATGTACGCTCGGTCGAGGAGTCATCATCGAGCGCATCACGTGCGCGTTAGTGATGGTGTCGCACGCGTCGATGACGACGACGACGGTGACGACGACGACGACGAGCTCGTCGTCAAGGCGCAACGGAAACGGCTGATGAGAGAAATCATGCGAGAACAACGCGAACTGATTGAGCGAGAATCCTCGCGCGCGGACGACGCAGAGGAGGAACTTCTTCGAGTCACTGCGCAAGCCGATGCATTGTCACTCAAACTCGATGCGATCGAAGAAAGCTACGTGAGAAGGGCGAGCGCATCGGCGGAGGCGACGACAACGGCGACGCTCACAAAGGAGAACAAACGACTGCGTTTACGCGTGAAAGAGTTGGAGGATCAGGTTGCACAGTTGCGCAACGATATGTTGACATCAGCAGCGGTAGTGGCGGCGTCGCCTGCGAAAAGTGCGTCTACTTCCTCGCCACCGTTTGGCGCCGACGAGCGCCGCACGTTGTTGCGAGAGCTCGCGGATACGAAAAAGGATGTGGCGTTAGCAAAAGAGGCGCGAGCGAAAGCGCTGGCAGAAACAATAGAGCTGCGGTCAAAATTAGAAAATGCTAGCAACACGCCCACCAGGCGGGGGGGGACTTCAGTCGCTTTGGCTTCGATAAAAAGCCCTCCGAAAACGCCCGAGTGGGTCAACGTTGAATGGGACGCGTCATACGGCGCAGACTCAAAGGACAACAATCCACCCATCTCGGCACCGATGGCGGCAGCACCAGCGGCGGCGCCACAGTTACCGACGGAAAAAATAGATTGGGATGCGGCGTATGCCGAAATAGACGCCATACGTTCGAGCAAGAAGTGGTAATTAGCGCGTAGCAGAGAGACGAATTAATAGGATTTTTCAATCGTCAATAAAAAAATAAAATTCTTTACTCCATTTCGAGCGTTGTGAAATACTTGAGAGCGTCAAACTTCTCACCTTTGGCCTCCTTAACCAAGCGTTGCAACTCTCTCGGCTTCTTAACTTGGCCCTGGATGCCAATTTCATCGTCTTCACCCTTCGGGACGACCCAGAGCGGCCACGCGCTCGTGTATCCGGTGCAAATCCCAGCCGGCTTGATGACGTCTTCGTGACCTTCCGCGTTTTGATACACGCCATCAGGGAAGCACTCGACGTAGTTGATCATCTCCATCGCTTGTTTACCCAACAACTCTTTTTGCTTGTTGCAGTTTTCACACCAGAACGCGCCATACAAGCGCGCGCCCGCGGCGTTGAGCTGCTTCGCCGTCTCCAGCGCCTCCTCACTCGAATCACTCGTCACCACGTACGGGGTGTACGGCACCGCCACAACCTTCTTCGCCTTGGCTTCCGCATCCTCCGCCGCCCATGCAACATCGTCCGTCGTCGTCCCAAACGTCGTCATGAACGCCAACGCCGTGGTGGATAATCCACCAATCAACGCCGAGCGACGATCGATGTTGTCTTTGTCGTTGTCGTGCATGGATGACGACGACGCGCGCGTGACGACGGCGGATGCCATCGCGCGTCGCTTTCCACGCGTGTTCACCGCGGTGCTGCCGCTGAACACCGTGCGCACGGTCGTCGTCGTCGTCGTCGTCGTCGCAACCATCATCGTGGGGCGTCACAAAGTGCAGGAGTGTGGATAACAAACTTGATTTTATGCGTCACACGACGACGAAACACCGGGCGCTACTACTTTGATGACAATCCACCGCTCGCGGCGGCTTCGGCGTGGAGTTTATCTAATATATTCTGCACCCTGTGCTTCATCACGGGCTGACCACGCTTGGTCTTCTTACGCATGAGCTGTTTTTGGGACGAACGCTTGGCGAGTTGGTCGCGCCGGGCGGCGTCGCGCGCGGCTTTCTGTTCGACAAACGCCTTACGCTGCGCCTCGCGTTCGTCGCGCGCAGCTTGACCATTCTTCCACGCCGCGGCTAGATGATCAAACTTTTTCTTTTTTCCTTTAGAATTACGCTGCTCTTCCGGGCGCTCCTCGTCGTTGTCGTCGTCGTCCCGCGTCGTCGTCAATGCGTCTCCCCCGGCGCTCGTCGTTTCGGTTTCGCGTTCAACCTCGTCTTCTCGCCCAATATCACCCCTCTCGCCATCGCCTCTCGCGAGCTCTGGATTATCAATCATCGCTAATCGTCGTTCATACACCTCCGGATCAAACTCCTCTCGTCGTTCAAACGTCCCCGCGAGTTTCTTTTGTAACCGCGCGTACTTGGCCCTCGTCGCCGCCGCCTCCGCCTTGTCGCGCTTAATGCGCTCGCGCTTGTCGTACGTCGATTTCCTCGCGTTGACGAATCGATCGAGCGACAGCGCGTGACGACCAGTGCGTTTCATCGCCGTCCGTCGCGCTTGGTTCGTCCGCGCACCGCCGCCGCGGCCGTCGCCGTCGGCGTCAGCTCGTGCCCCGGCGCCGCTCGTCGATGGGCGTCCAGCGCCGACGCCGTCGCGCGCCATGTGCGTCGTCGTCGTCGTCGATGCGTGCGGCGCGCGTGCGCGTATGTATACGCCACCGTCGTCGTCGCACCCACGGGATGAGGGTTCGCGCGGTCGTCGGCGTCGCGGAGTGCGTCGTCATCCTGTCGTCGTCGTCGGTGCGTCGTTTTCTTTTTTTTTTGTTCTCGGTTGTGTTTTGAACGCGGCTGTCTGCAGAGCTCGTCGCGCGGTTGGCGCGCGCGTGCGAGGGTTCGCGGCGCACGGACGCGATGGAGTACGTCACGCGCGCGATCGAGAGCGCGCAGGCGCGGGTGGCGACGACGGCGGCGGCGACGACGGCGGCGAGCGAGGCGATCGATCGAACGACGTCGGATGCGGCGTTCGCGGTGGCGAAGACGATTGAGGTGGCGCGAGAACGCGTGAATGAGGCGAGTGGGACGGCGCAAGCCCACGCTGGGGTGCTCGTGGAGAACGTGCGAGAGCGCGAGGAGGCGTTTTTTAAGAGGGTGAGTAAGGAGGTGGCGGATGTGGCTCGGGCGAACCCGGCGAGCGCGGGGGCGGGGGCGTTGGGATTGGCGTTAATCTTGCTTCCGGGTCCACGCACGTTGTTGTGGCGGGCGACGATGGGAAGGTTACAGAGTGAAGAAGCAATTTTTAACGCGTGCGTGCGTAAGAGTGAAATGTTGGCGCTCGAGGCCGAACGCGCGAGCGGGGAGATACAAAAATTAGCCGCCGCCGCGGTTGAGGCAGAGGTGGAAATGAAACGCGGTGCGGCAAATTTACGCGCTGCAGCAAGAGAACTTAGATCTATTGAATCGCGTACGTTTGCTATGGATAACAAAGCGACTGGATTGTTGAATGATTTGCGCGTGTTACCGAGCAAAGAAGCGGTGGCGCTGCGCGAAGACGTCGCAGCGACGGTGGATAAAGTGGCGGTCCATCGTAACGCCGCCTTGGCGACGCTCAAGAAAATCTTCAAGAGTGGCATCGAAGTGTAAGCTATCGACGGATCACGGCCGATTCAATTCATTATAGCGCAGCGATGTAATTTCCAAGCGGATTACGTGTGTACTCGTCGGCGCTTCGCGCTTCCCGCGCAACAATCAATACCCACATCGCGCGCAATCCACCGTGTCACGCACGCACGCTTCGTCATGCACACACGACTATAACCACGCTTCGTCATCGCGCACCGCACGCACTCGTCGTCGAGTCGACGAACCGCATGGGGGGAGGCGAGGTCTTTCACTCGCGCAAGAGAAATGTAAAGATTGTATCGGTATAAATCGCCATGATTTCGTATATAAAGATTCTCATGCACGTGGTGACGTTGTCAAGGTTATGGGTCGACCATGGCGCCCGCACGCGTAACGACCGCTGACGCGCACGGATGCCAGTGCGCGTCGCCGCAGCGCGCGATGGCGACGACGGCGTCGACGACGGCGACGACGACGTGTGCTCGAGCGGTTCGGTGCGTGCGCGTGCGTGATCGTCATCACCGCGCCCGTCGTCCATCGTCGGCGTCGAGGCGCCAGTGCGCGTCGTCGTCGTCTGCGAGCGCGAGCGCGAGCACCGAGGGTGGGGCGTGGACGCCGACGCCGTCGCGGCGGGATGTGTTTCGCATGGCTGTGACCGCCGCGCTGGCGTCGGTGTATTGCGTCGACGCGTCGCCCGCGTGCGCGGCAAAGTATAAGCGGTCGTTCAGGGAAAGGTTTGAGACGAGCATATCGTCGAGCACGCATGATTACACGTTTGAGTACCCAGACGACTGGGGGCAAGACATTGTGTCGCTGAATGACGGTAAACTCTATGGCGTCGACGAACGCAAGAAGAGTGAATCTGGTAACGGTCAACTTGCGGTGCACGTGTTGCCGTTCGTGGGTGCGGATTCAATCAAGGATGTTGGGAGCCCAGAGGCGGCGTTGGAACGGTTTGAAGAGCTCATCGGCGCGTATTGGGAACAAAATGGATTCGGCCAGAGCGGTAGAGCTGGTTCTATACAAGAGACGGCCATTAAAATCATCGATGGCGTGGTTTACTACTACTACGAACTAGTGTCTCCACATAATCTCATCAGCGCGACGGTTGTTGATGGCCAACTGTACGTTATGAACGCGTCGTGCGCGTCGCGTTCGTGGAAAAATAGTGAAGCGACGCTGCGTGCCATCGTGGACTCGTTTCGCGTTCCGAAGTAGACAAATATTGTTTGAACATAATACATCATCGGTATACATCATCATATACATCATCTAGCGCATCGTCGCCACATCGCATCAGTGCCAAGAGCTCGGCAAACGATTTGAAGGCTTCATCTTCTTGAAGCGGTGCTGCGCGAGATTTTGGCGCGAGTCGACGCTTGCGGTGAAACGATTCTCCTGGTGTGTGCGAGGTGGTGGCATGCGAAACGACTCGACCATACGCGGAAAGTCAGACGAATTGAATGCTGGAATTTTACCTTTACCAAGCACACCCAAGGACAATGTCTTGCGAACATCATTTTCTTGCGAACCCTTCGTTTGCGACGGCGATTGAGGTTGACGCCACAATCGCCCACCGGCGTCGTATTTTGGTACCAAACTCTTACGCGTAATGGGTGACTCTTCGCGCTTGAAAAACGTTCGCGGAGTGTCTGGAGGTGAAATACTGACATCCATAACGGGAGACGGTGCTTCCACACGATCTGAAACGTAGGAATGTCGACCAAAGCGACTCGCTGGCGGCGAGCGAATTGGAGACAAGGCGTTGAGTTCCCAGTCGTCACCGATTCGCTGCCTCTTCGGCGGCGATAAGAACTGCGCGAGTGGTTCGTCTGATGTGCATCGTAAAGACTGTGTGCGACGGCTGCCAATCTGTGGAGAATAGGAAATAGCACGGGGCGATGAGATTTCGGGTTGCTGTTCGATGAAGCGGCCACCGAGCACGCTCGGCGGACATCCCAAAATTTCGTTTGCGTGCAAATATTCAATCAAATCAGCACTGATAGCACCAGTGTTTTGCAACATGGCAGGAACGTCAACATCGTCAAGCGCTAGCAACATGCAGGCGGAAATCGGGTTGAGCTTCGGAAATAACGCACAAATGTCGATTTCTTCCATACTTGGATTCTTTGGTAGAGGCGTGATGAAATTTGAAAGAGCATCAGCACGCGGTCGAAGAGTCTCAAAGAGTTCGGTCGATACTTGCTCGTCAAGACAGTAACGAACGTCAAGATCAAATTCCATTCTTCGAGCATCAGCAACAAGACGATTTTCGATGGAGTTTGCCAAACTCAAAAACCCTTCATCGCCTTCAAAGATGAGAGTTGAAGAGACGACGCTCCCTGCCATCGCCATTGTTAAATCCTCAACGAGTGAGAACATCTCAAACTGCGTAGGCGTACCCTCGGCAAAATACTCAGGTACGATGAGTAAAACACCATGAACGTGACTACCAATAGTCATGAGGGCGTCGACGTCAATCGTTGATTGACGAAGAACGACTTCGCAACCTTCTTCGAGAAGCGCGTGTTCTACTTGAACAAAAATTGGTTCACGCGCCTTGACGAGCTGACGAGCTGTATTGAAAACGACGATGTGGTGAGGAATATCGCCAAAGTCCACTGGAGGCGACAACTGCGGTTCGTCGAAAACTACGCTCGTTTGTTGGCGCGTTACGAGTTCTTGATTCACGTGTTCTGACGATGCTGGTTCTAAATCTTCGCTCCAGCAAATGTCAGACTTCATGCAGAGAACACACACATCAACGTTCGAGGCGTGTCGGTTCGTACTGAAGCTATCCAGTTGCTCAATCACGCTAGTCGAGGGTGCATAGTACACGCACGACGTAAAAATACTCATGGGAAATGCATCGTGAGCGACGTGATCTTCAAGAACCAACAAGACGTCCGCGTTGCTCGCCGAAAGCGTCACGGCGCGAATCAAATCTTCATCTCCGTCCACAGCGAGCTGCCTAAATTCTTGGCGACCATCAAATTGCGCCGCAGTCATGTTGAACTTTGATACAAATCTCCTGATTGACAATATAGCCTTCGTGTCTGGGAAAATGATAAAAAGTTTGCCTCCGGTGACGGCGACGTTTGCGACAACGCTTTTCAGCACGTCCAATTTGGGATGGTCTTCAAAGTCTCCACGCATCACGGCACTATCATATCGTGCGAAAAGATCTACGATATCACATAAATCACCATGCATTTTGCCCTGATTATTCATGTAAAGATATGCGATGTGAATCCCATAGATGTTGACCAAATTTGCCGCCGCGTGACAACACAGTAAACTATGTAAGCTTTGACTCACCGCGGGCATTGCATCAAACATTTTCATATCCTCCATAAGACTCGTCTTTGTACCAAGCTTAAATCGCGGAACTTTTTCTTGAATTTCCATAGGTAACATCTGCGTTATCTGCACGTAACGTTCGGCCAAAATTCGCACAAGTTCCATCTGCTGAGAGTTGAGCGAGAGTTCTATCCGATCAATCGTCACGGCGCGATTTGATAAACTCCCTGGGATTTCGAACGATTCGCTCAACGTCGGGGGATGAAACGGAAAATCTAACGCCGATGATTTTTCATCGCGAACAGTCGTTTCATCAACCGGCAACTTTTCGAATTCCTCGTCATCATCAAAAACTAACTCATCAAAAAATTCCGGTTTCTCGAATTCGCGTTTGTCCGAAGTGAAAGGATCGAGAAACGGAAACTTAACATTCCACTTTGGTAAGACTTTCGACTCCTTCTTGAATTCGGTAACGGTACGAATAATGTTATTCATCGCTCGCGCAGAACGTGCAGCTGGAGAATCTTCTCCATCTTGATCCATTCTCGGTACGGCGAGAGGTTGCATCTGGTTTGCGCTCGCGGGTAAAAGCGACGCCTTCATCTTTCCCTTGGCGTTGTCCTCAAAATCCGGATCACGCGGAGCTTCATGTTGATCATTCACCGTTTTTTGCGTCAATGCCTTCAAAAACTTTCTAATATCCATGTCTCCATTTTCAACGGCGGTTACTTCTGCAAATTTGGGTAAGACTTCGGTTTCTCGCGGTTTCGCGACGCGTCGCGCCGATTCAATTTGTTCCAATTCGTCTCGCGCGGGGTACTCGATTCGCGCCGGGCGTAACAAATTCTTCAAGTACACGTTTGGCGTACGACTTGAAGCGACATCCAACGCATCACTCCACACTACTTTGGTCTTTTCCATCAATCCAAGTAACATATCGAGCGGCGACCTGGTCGTTTCGCCGTCGACGACGCACGGCGTCTCGCAAAACCGCGCCATTCCAAACAAGCTCATGAAATTCTTCAGCGTACCATTTTCAAGATACTGTTCTTCACGCCCGTCGTCGCACGATTGACGCTCTACCGTAAAAGTCGTCGACAAATCGTTTTCAACGCAATGCAATGCTTCGAGTCGCTCATCATCCAACATGAATGCGTTTTCAAAGCTCGCGTCGTCGTCAACCGTCGCGTTTGCGATCGACAACAAACGCGCCTTCAACCCGTCGCTCTCAACCATCACCGGCACTTCCATAAACTCCATTCCACGCAACAACACTGGCGACTCAACGCACACATCACGAACCACCGCCGCATTCAATCCCAACCCTTCCTTTGCCATCTCTGGCACGAAAATCTTCCGCGTCGTCTCCATCCGCGCCGCGACGCGCGCGCGAAACCGCGCACCCTCCTCCTCCGCCCCGTCCCAACCATCATTCACACACTTGGTCAACTCCAACGCCGCGATGACATCACACCCGCATAAAACCATCCCTTGTCCTCCCATAGCATCCATTGACGCGTGTTTCGCATTCGCACCAGTCATGATATCATCGAAATCAACCTCCATCGTCGTCGTCGTCTCGCCATCCGACGCCGCGCCGGTGCTCATCCACCCATCGCCCACCCCGTGGTCGTCGTCATCCGTGTCGTATAACGACCCAACGCCATCATCATCATCATCGCCCGTATCGTCGTCGCGCGCGCAATCTCGTCGCACGTCCGCGCGCGTCACGCCCACGTACCGCATACCACGCGCGCGTCTCTGCCTCCACGCCCGGCACCCGATCGAGGACGACCGAGGACTGACGACCGACCACGACGCGCCCTGCGGTGGATGGGATGGGATGGGATGGGATGGATGGATGGATGGGAGGGAGGATGGGTGATATTCGGACAGATGGGATTTACATATATAGTATATAATACAAAGTATATAAATATACTACATATATAAATACGTATATCAATAGCATATTCGGAGATATAGTGTCATATAGTACCCACGCGCGTCTCTGTCGCGTGCCTGTCGTCGTCGCGGTGAGACGTCATCGCCGCTCGAGCGGCACTGGGCGACGCGTGGAATTGTGCGCGCGACTGCACGGGGACGACGACGACGGGGTGACGACGGGGTGACGACGGACGACGGACGACGACGAGGAGGATGAGCACGATGGCACACCCCGTGGCGTCCTCGCCCTCGGCGCGCGCGACGACGAGGACGAGGCGCGGGACGACGACGACGCGCGGTGCGGCGGTGACCTTGGGTGGCGCGCGGACGCGGACGCGGACGCCGACGCACGGTGACGCGCGACGAGGCGTTCGCGCGGTGGTTGCGTTCGCGCACAGCGGTGGTGAACGGGGGTTGTGTGCGCGCGTGGTCGTCGCGACGACGGTGGCGGGCGCGAATGCGAGCGACGAGGAGGGCGCGGGCGACGGCGGGGCGCTCGCCCGAGGGTTTGCTCCGCGGGCGACGTCGCGGTTGCGGTTACGGACGATAACGCGCGCGGTAGCCGAAGCAGAGGGTGAAGAGGAACAAAGACGTCGACCGAAGTTAGTGCGCGATGAGAACGGGAACTTTGTGCGCGAAGGGAACACGGGGAGAGGTGGTGGTGGTCGAGGCGGCGGACGAGGCGGCGGACGAGACGGGCGAGACGGCGGCGGCCGCGGGCGCGGACGCGGCGATTTCGCCGGCCGAGGTGGCGGTGGGCGTGGTGGTTTTGCCGGACGCGGGGGTGGCAGAGATGGTCCTGGCGGTGGAGGTAGATTTAGGAATGATGCTAAGCCTTCTGGCCGCGCGGGCGCCGGGCGAGGTCGCGGACGCACAGATTTTCGATTCACCGACGGCGGCAAAGGTCGGGGTGGACGACCTAAGATGAGTGGTGCGAGCGGTACAGATCAAGTGAAACAACGCAGAGGGAGCAAAGCTGCGAAAAGCGCGCAACGCCGAGCTGAGGCGGAACAGAACAAGGCTGTAGCTGTGGAGATTCTTGAAGTTCCCGCTGACGGCATGGCTATTGAAGACCTCACAGAGCTCCTCGCCACGACGCAAGCTCAAGTGATCAAAACGCTCTTCATGAAGGGTATTGCCGTTCAAATGGGTCAAATGTTGGACAAACAAGCCATAATTGCGATCGCAGAGGACATGGAAGTTGAGTGGATTGACGAAGCTGAGCAAGGAGTTGAGGTTGCCGCGAAGAAGACCACCGTGTTTTTGAGCGAAGATGACTTTGACAACCTTCGCCCGCGTGCGCCAGTGGTTACAATTATGGGTCATGTTGATCACGGTAAAACGTCACTGTTAGATTACATTCACAAATCCAAGGTTGCCGCGGGCGAAGCGGGTGGTATCACGCAGGGTATCGGCGCCTACCAAGTCAGCACCATGGTTGGCGACGAAGAAAAGGATATTACATTCCTTGATACTCCCGGTCACGAAGCTTTCAGTGCAATGCGTGCTCGTGGTGCTCGTGTTACTGACATTGCCATCATTATTGTCGCAGCTGATGATGGTGTTCGACCGCAAACTGAGGAGGCTATTTCGCATGCTAGAGCCGCCGAGGTGCCGATCATCGTCGCCATTAACAAGATTGATAAAGAAGGCGCTAACATCGATCGAGTACGAGATGAGTTGTCCCGCATCGGTGTCATCAGCGAAGAATGGGGTGGAGACATCCCTTTCATGCCCATCAGCGCCAAATCCGGTGAAGGTATCGATGAATTGCTCGAAACTATTTCGCTTACGGCGGAATTGCAAGAGCTCGTCGCCAATCCTGACCGTGAAGCTCAAGGTACGGTCATCGAGGCATTCCTAGACAAGCAGCGTGGTGCGATGGCTACTTTGCTAGTCCAAGCTGGTACCCTTCGTATTGGTGACGCCATTCAAATCGGTAGTGTTTACGGTAAGGTGCGTGCCATGGATGACGCGGATGGTATCAAGGTTGAAGAAGCCGCTCCGTCTACGCCCGTTCAAATAATGGGTCTCAACGGTGTTCCCGCCGCTGGTGATGAATTCACAGTTTGTGCCACCGATATCATCGCCAGAGAACGCGCTGAAAAGGTGAAGGATGAAGAGCGCGATAACCGATTAATTGAAGGTAACGTTGTGTCGTTGACCAACTTACCTGGCGACGAAGAAGGCTTGCAAAAAATCAACCTGATTGTCAAGACCGATGTGAGTGGATCCTGCGAGGCTGTCAAGGCCGCACTCAGTGCATTACCTCAAGACCGCGTGCAGCTCCGATTCCTTATGGCCTCTGCTGGCGAAGTGAGTGAAAGCGATGTCGACTTGGCGTCGGCGTCGCAAGGTATCATTCTTGCTTTTAACACCCCTTGCTCTGATCGAATCATGGAGTCCGCTAAGAAGTCCAAGGTTGAAGTACGCACGTACGACGTCATCTATGATCTTGTTGATGAAGTTCGCGCCGCCATGGAAGGTATGTTGAGCTCTGTGAAGGAGGAGATTCCTCTCGGCAAGGCGGAATGTAAGGCTGTGTTCGGAGGTGGCAAGGCCAAGGTGGCTGGTTCTTTGATTATCGATGGTATGTTCCAAGTCAAGAAGTACCTCCGGGTTAAGAGAGGAAACAAGGAAGTGTACTTTGGTAAGGTTGGTTCTCTTCGTCGTGTCAAGGACCAAGTCAAAAAGGTTGAGTCCGGTTTGGAATGCGGAATTGGTGCCGACCCCGAATGGGATGGCTTCAAGCCTGGTGATACTCTCGAGTGCTTAGATCTTGTCGACAAGATTCAAACGCTTGAAACAGCTAGTGAAGACTTAGCAGGACGCGTGGAAGAGTACCAAGCCGGTGAAGCTGAACGCGCCGCGGCGAGAGAAAAGGCAAAGGAGGGATACCAACGTACGCAAAGACGAGGCGCACCACAGCCAGCTGCGACGCCAGCGCCCACCGCGGCAGCTGGAAAGTCCAAATAAGATGAATTCCCAGATAATTGCAGCGTAGACTCTGGAGGCATATTACGCCCCGACAGAGAACAAAAAGCAAGTAAAAAATAAATAGACGTGATTTGATGTACAACAACAACAACCTTCTTTTACATTTTTATAACAAAGATTTCGATATCTTAAGAAACATCACGTGCTCTCGCGCGCTCCTCTGCTCTCTTTTTCCTTTCTTCTGCTAGAGCTTTTCGGTCTTCCTCTCCTCCTCGACCTGGAGCCTTGCTCAAATTTATGTTCAGTGCGTTGCCAATCATTCTTCGAGCAACGCTTGCGTTCGTTTTTGGCCTCTCTCTTGGCGCGCGCAATTCACTGGGCGATGTCGCACGTACTTCATCGCATGCATCTATCCACCGCACGCATTTTATCTCCGGATGATCCCTCACTTTATACGGCCCAGCCTTTACGCACGCTTCGGCTTCCTCCGTCGTCGGCCACACCACGCACGCCCTAGTCTTTCCCGCCCACACTATATTCGGTGACAACGTTGACGTTGACGCACCGCTCACGCACCGCTCGAGCTCTCGAGTTTTCACATCCCGCGCTATCCCGCTCAGCTCCACGACGTGTTCGAAAGTCTCTGGCGGTGAAGCCGCGGTCGTTTCAACTTTTAACTTAACAACCTCTTTCGTCAAGGCATCGACGTCGGCGGTACCACCATCAACCTCGCTCGATGCGCGTGATGCACGCGCGACATCGCCCACTTCCTTATCTTCGACGGGTTTTCCGTCGTCATCGTCGGCATCGTCCGTCGTCGTCATGACTCGAAACGCGCGCCGAAAAGTACCGCACTTTTCGCCGCATGCGCAGAGCCCCGACGAGTGCGAAGGAATTGTTCGGCGACGTCTACGCCGATGGACCGTCGCGCGCGAGACCATCATCATCATCATCATCATCATCATCATCGTCGTCTACGGTGCGGTCGTTCGGCCCGTTCACCGCGTGGGACGCCGATGAGCTCGGGAAAAAGCTTGACATTCGCGTCATCGACAACGTGCTCCTCGAGGACGTGAACGCCGCGCTCGTGGCGCTCGCGCTCGATGAACGCGCGACAACGCGCGGGATGTGCGTGTCGAATCTTGGTGGAGGGTTTCACAGCACCCCGGACGTGTTCGAACGACGGAAATGCGCGGCAACGGAGGCGTTGCGAGAGGCTATCGAAGCGGCGTTGCGAGAGGCGACGGCGACGACGGATGTGAAAAAGTGTTTCGTGAAGAATATCATGGGTCGAGGCGATGGAAACGTAGTTAGCACGTCCTGGGTGAATGTGTGTGACGGTGGCAGCTCTCAAGGTCATGGGTTGCATAACCATACGAATGCAGTGTGGAGTGGGGTGTATTACGCGTCGATGTCTGACGAGCGAGCGGATGACGAGGATGATGAATTCGACAAACCAGGGGATTTGCTCATTCGAGTCACGGCTGGTGGGGTGAATCCACTCGTGAAAAAGTCTGGATATTGTAAATACTATCGCATCGTGCCAAAAACGTCGCGTCTGGTTATCTTTCCGTCGTGGGTTTTGCACGGAGTATTGGCCAACAACGTAGGCGATGTCGGCGCGGCGCCTCCTCGCGTCTCATTCGCCTTCAACTCTGGCGAAACAAACGTATCATTTAATTGATTGATTGCTTAGAAAAGAACATGTTGTATATAAAAATATATAGTTTATTGGTGGTAGTACAGTCTAAGAGGACAACGTGGGCATGTCCAACAAACTCGAGTTTCTTCGAACTCGCGTTTCATCCTCTTCGGAGAGGAGCTCGTAATCCGACTCGTCAGACCTCGAGCGCGCGTAAGGTTTCTTGTGAATCCACGCCAACACCGCAAAAGCAGTGCCCAAAAGTGCACCGACAGTGACGTCTTCCCAGTGATGCCAGTAGTCGCGAATGCGCGTCAAGCCGATAAACGTCGCCGCGACGACGGGCGCGACGACGACGCAAATCTTCCAAATCCCGTGCCAGGACGCGCGACGGTGGTCATCTCGCCCAATACGCAGCCACGCAGCGAGGTAGAGCGAGCAGTACACAAATCCAGCAAATGACATGGACGTGTGACCACTTGGGAACGATCGACGCCCTTGTTGTACCGTGTCGTTATCGCCTGAGCAATCTGGCACGCCCGTGGATATCCACGTCTGCGTCGCTCCGTCTGGCCAACATCTGTCGACGAAATCCGGCCGAATCCCCCCGACGATGTTCTTAATCCCACACGTCACAACCCATGTCAACCCTATCGCCGCGCACAACCCCCCAAGCGCGCGATCCTTACGCATATTCGGGTTGTACTTTTTCGGCAACGCCGCCATGGCGATAAACGGCGCGACAAACGCCACGAGCGGCACCACCACCGTGGGCACGCTATTCTCCCCATGTGGATACGAATATCGCCACAACAAATCAGGATTGATATACTTTTGATTCGGCTCCGCGATTTCCAACCACGCCCCGAGCGCGGCGGTGAGCGCGAACGCCCCCGCGTCCAACGCCCACGCCGCGCGCGCCTTGGCTCGCGCCTCGCGTTCAGCCGACGCACCGTTCGCCCCAGGCGCGTTCACCACCGTCGCCATGTCCACCACTACGGCGTCTTCCTCCCCGTGTGTCTATCCGTCCGTCCGTGTGCGTGCGTGCGTGCGTGTGTGTTATATATCTATCTACCACGCACGGCACGGCACTGGTTGAATATTCTCGCACAGTGATTATTCAACGCCTCCGCCTCCTCCTCCTCTGCTCCGTCGTCGTCGTCGTCGTCGGTCGTCGTCGTCGTCACGTCGCGGTGATGCGATTCGTTTGCCTCAGATACGTATATCTTCACCCCGCCCCTACGCGGGCGCGTGGTTCGTCGTCGTCGTCCTGTGTCGCGTCTCCTCATCTTATATTCTCCCTGGACGCCTCCTCACCCACGACGACGACGACGACGACGACGACCATGCACATGGACGAGACAGACGGCGTTCGAGTGGTTTTCACTACGTGGGGGACTCCGCGACGAATCATGACCCCGACCCCACGCGGTCCGACCGACCGTCCGACCGACCGACCGACAATTAGGGTTAGGGGAACCATCGCCCAGGCCCGGCGCGGGGCGTCGCACGTCACACGACGACGGACGACGACGCGCGATGACGCGCGCGACGACGACGACGACGACGAAACGAGGGGCGACGGCGACGACGACGACGACGAACGGTACGATGCGCACGGAACGCGAAGTGGCTCGTGGACTACGGCGAGATAGGCGCGCAAAGGTTCATCACGATGGCATTCAACGGTTGGTGGAATTTTAAACTTCATTCGTCGCAGTCGCGGGCGTAGCAGCGCGGTGACTGACGCGTGCGCGCGCGTGGTTTTACGTTGACGATCGTAGGGAAGGGTAAAGGCGCGGTGAAGACCGAGGCAAAGGTATGTAAAGGCGATGACGCGACGAGAGAAGATTGACGTCGCGACGCGAGGCGCAATTGCGCCGGTGACATCCACTCGCGTACGCGACGGATGGACGACAGTGGTGGTGTCGTCGTCGAGCGTGAGCGATGAAACGACGACTGCGTGGAAAGATATGGGTGTACTGACGCGTGCGTGACGATGGCGTAGGTTGCACAGCGAGCTATGGGTAAGCTCACGGCGAGCGCGCCCGCGGCGAAGAAGACCAAGACGGGCGGAGACGTGTTCGATTTTCCCGAAGATGACGGCGACCAGGACTCGATGACGATCAATGTGAAGTGGGTCAAGAGCGGTAACGGTGCCGCGGCGACCGAATGGGATTTTAACGTGCCGGTACGTGCGTGAGTGCGAAGAGAATCCGTAAACCCTTGCGCCAACGACTCTAACCCTAATTGGATGTGACTGACGTTTTGCGAACGCTTCTTCATGTTTTCGACGCGCAGCGCGACGCGACGGTGGCAACGTTGCGAGGCAAGGTGGATGATTCCACAGGTAGCGTATTCAAGGACCATGCCGTCATTTTCAAGTACAAGGGCAAAACCTTGGACGATCTTAGCGCGAATTTGTCGGAATACGGCGTCACGCACGGCTCGGAGGTGTTGCTCCTCATCAACCCGGAAACGGCGGCAGCGGTTGGCCTTCCGCCCACTATGGTGCCACACCAGGGCGAGTTCCCTGGCGAAGTGCCGCAACAGAAAGCGAAAAAGCAGAGAGCGGCTTCTGCAACTGGTGGCGACAAGAAGCGCGAGCGATTCTCAAAGGAGGAGGCGGACGATTTGATCAAGGGTGTCGAGTTGTACGGACTCGGGCAGTGGGCGCAAATTCGCACGTCTTTCTTCCAGCAAACAACCCGAACAGGTGTTGACTTGAAGGATAAGTGGCGTAATCTCGTCACCGCTGCGGCACGTCAGAGTGGGTTTAAATTCCGCGTCGACTATCTCAACGATCCGGCTTTCCTGGAAAGGGTGCGGACGGTGAACGACGAGGCAAACAAAACGATGCGAAACGTTCTCTGATGATTTTCGCCTCGTCGGATGAGTCTTTTGACTACAAATGAGTACAAAATACGTCATGTCCTCGCGCGACCATGGGTAATTTGAGCAGTCACTTTTAGTCAATAATAAGGAACGTGTTGTACCCCTTGCCACCACAAATGATGTAAAACTTTACTAAAAATCTTCTCACAAACAAAACTATTATCCGATGGGCCTATTCGCCAAACCTTCCATGGGTTCATTCGCCACCCTCGCACGTTTAGCAGCGTCGACTGGCGCGTCCTCGTGAAGCTTGTCCTCCAACTCGTATCGCGCGATGCTCTTCTTTTGAAAGTTCGCCACAGACGTCGTGGCGTCGACGATAAGAGCTATAGCATCTAAATACTCCTCTTCCGTCATCGCGCCTTTCGTCGAGCACCCGACGATGACAATCTCTTCCTTGTCCCTTTTCTTGTCCAGTACGCTCGCGCAAACGACGGCTCGCGCCTCGCTCTCCTCCCTCTTCGTCGGGTCGATAACCATCGTACCGTTCGCTAAAATCGCGCACGAACTGGCGCACAATAATCCATCGATAGGTAATCCAGCGTCTACTATAGCGCAACATGCAGCGTTGATGCACGCCGCTTCTACGTTGCCATCGGCGGAAACCACTCGCAGCGCCGCTCGCACACCCAACCGAGGAAACTCATACGTCTCCAAGAACGTCTCCAACGCCCCTCGCACGCGATTCTCGAGCGCGCGCTCGTCATCTCTGCTCAACTCATTCGCGGTGTCGATCTCAACCTCAATGACGCCTCGTTCGACGTCCTCCTTCCACGGTTTGACTTCGTGCGGGCCGTACACAGCGCACGTGACAATTGTCTCATCAATGTCATACCTCGCGCTCCCGGGCGCGAAATCGATGTAATGACGATGAAGGCGCTGTCGACGCAACATTTCGGGCGCGCGTCCATCGAGACGGAGGTCGGGTTTAGCAGACGTCGATGGCGTCGACATGGCTCTTGCGCCCGCGTAGCCGACGCGAGAGGCGACGACTGAGGCATACGCGCGCGCGTCGCGTCTGAAAGCCATGGAATACTCGCGGCGCGCCATCGTGTGATTATTATTGTTACAACTCATAAGTACCTCGCGCTCCTCCTCCTCGCTCTCGCCTCGTCGTTCTCGCGCTCATCACTTGTTGATAATCGGGTCGAAAAGCGACTGATACACCACCGCGGCGGGCTGCATCACGAGCCCGATGAACAACTGGCTCCCGGCGAAGACGACGATCTGAAACCACCCAGGAGGTTTCCCCTACAGTCCTAAAGCATTAGTACAAACATTTACTGATTCAACGCGTGTCATCAAACGCACCGTACGCTCGTCCACGGGCCACCACGGCTCTTTCGCATCCGCCTTGGGCTGGTAGTTGATCGTATTCATCGGCGTCGTCTTCTTGGACGATTTCGGCGCCGCGCGCGCGACGATGGCGCCGCCGCGACGGTGCGTCGACGCCTGCGCGCGCGCGGTGCGACGGCGCGCGGTCGTCGCGGTCGTCGCGATCGGTGCCGCGCGCGGTGTGATGGTAAACATGGGCATCACACGACGCACGCGCGTGAGAGACTGACGCCTCGGTGCGCATCCGTGCGCGAGCGATGGTTGCGTCGCCGCCCGCCGCACCGGCGATGCGAATGGAGCTCGACGTGTACTCTGGATCGTCCGTTCGCGCCACGCGCGCGGTGGCGAGCGCGACGGCGACGACATCGTCGTCATCGTCGTCAGCGGCAGCATCGTCAACGGCGCACGACGACGCGAACTGGGTCGCGCGCTCGGGATATGAAACGCGCGGGCGGTTGCGGTGCACGGCGAATGCGGAGTTAACGCGCGCACTGACGATTGATTCGGTGACCGTGGAGTGGTACGGCGTCGAGGGCGTGGATGAACGGTGGGTGGGAGGCAAAGACGACGCGGAGGTGGTCGCGAGCCGAGCGACGAAAGGCTTGCGCGCGGGGGAGAGATACATTGCGAAATCGCCCCCGGGCGAAGTTGCACGCTCGGTGGAGATTGAACCAGGTCGCACGGTGTCGTTTAAGTTTGGCGTGAACTTACCACCCGGTTTGGCACCGACGTTTAAGGGTCAAGTTTCACGGTATAGATATGACGTCGTGTGCAAGGCGACGACGTCGACGGGCGAATGCGCTGAGATACGTGCGCCGATTACCGTACGCACGAGCGCAAATGGGATGGATTTTGATGGCGACAGTGATATTGACGACGATGATGCGAATGGATTGGCGGAAACGTTTAGTATGACTGATCTTATGGCGCCTTGGATTCACATGGAGGATACGGTGCCGCCTGAATCGCCGACGTTTAACGGGGGCACGCTCAACTCACCAAGAGCGCTATCTAGGAGTCCGATGTGGCTAGATGTTGGTGATCCACATACGCCTCGTGCGTCGACATCACACGTAGTTCCGAAGACTCCACCTTCGCGGCATTTACGCGGGGGAAAGTCCAAGGCGTACGTTGTGAGCTTGGGCGACGAAAAGCTCATGAAGGTGATGTTTCGCAAGCCGGCACCAAAGTGCTCAATAGGAGGTGAACTGGCAGGTATTCTAGATTTCACGTGTGCCCAAAAAGCGAGGGCAGAAAATATCGTCATCACGCTTGAGTCGGAAGAAATAATTCACGCCGGAACGGAAAAGTCTGCGGATGGGCGACCGCCAACGTTCAGAAAAATTTGGATCGAAACGAGCGAGTGCGTGGAGCACCTCGATACTTCTCATTTCGTAATGAATCTTCCTTTGAATACGCCAGGAAATTTCAGAACGCCGAGCGTAGAACTCAAATGGCTATTGCGCTTTGACATTCGTGTCGTTAGAAAGAAGCCCGCGGGAGAGTTTGTGGCGTTTTTCAAGGGTGTCAAAGAAACTGCCGAGTATACCTCTGTTGAGTGGGTATTTCCACTCGAACTTTAGCATGCATAGAAATTCCTAGCTACAGATATACATATTAACAAGGTGTTCGAAATATTCTCCCAATCAGCAGGCAACATATAAATGGCCTGAAAATCTTCAGCCCATTCCTTGCCACTCTGCCTGATATAACGACCGCTAAATTTCTACTTTTCCTCGCCACTCTCGACGGCTTGCCACAGCTCGGCAAACGATTTTGATTCTTTTACATTGATGCCAAACTTTTCAATGTGCAACGAGAATTCTTTGACGTCTAAGTACAATTGACGACATATTTTATCAGTGTCACCAACGCCTGCGCTGCTCGTCTTGCCTTGCCGATCTTTCAAACGATTCAAGCTCGCTTCAGTTTTCTTCACCGTGCTCACGAGTTCGCGCGCCATCTCCGCGTACTTGTCGCACACTGATTCCACGACTTGGCCGACTATTTCTTGTCTCGATTCTTTCGAAAGCATCTTCGTGCGCTCGGCATCTAAAAACGTTTCCAGGGGTGCGAGAATCATCGGTACAAAGTGACTGTGCCTCGTTGGCATTGGCTTGTTTGTCATGCGGAATGTTGCCGTGATCCCTTTGAGCTGCTTCAGCGCCTCCACGCAACGATCTACGAAAACCTTAATGATAAATTCTGAAAGTTTCGGAATGAGCGATTCGACATCTTTGGCCCCATCTAATATGCAACCCGTGGCGATTGATGTCAATTCGTTTCCAAGACTCTTCACACCAGTCTCCACGTTCTTGACGCCATCGGTGCGAACTCGCTCACATAGCCTTTCGATATCTAGGCGAACTAGAATCAACTCTTCTCCACCGGCCGTACCGCCCCAGCTCGTCTTATTCGATCCCATCGTCATCGCAGAATCACCCGTACTTTCGGTGTTCTGTTGAATCGCCAATGTCTCGATTCCAGAAGTCACCCAGCTCTTGTACCTCGCTAAGACTTGCGCCATCAGTCTGATGAATTTATCTGCAAGAGCAGGCACGAAAACATCATCGGCGGTGCACTTACACATCGTAAGCCACGTCTGCGTGGTGGACGTTAACAAGAATCCATCACTCGCGAGCGACGTGTCGAGACCGGGTTTGTTGAGCTCATCATCGACATTGCCAGCCAATTCTTGAAATCGCAATGAGAAGTACACTGGAAGATTCCATCGTTTCATGAACACTTCTACATGCTTTGAAGCACGGAACTGATTGAATGAAGCAATTGTGGGCGCCGAATTCTCGAGTCTATGAAGAAAATTCATAGCTGCACGGTAGTTCTTGATGAACACTTTTGGAATGCCAGGCGAAAAGGCGTTTGATTGCGTCGCGCTGAGTTGTGAGTCAACCTCGGCAAGAATGGTACCAGCAACGAAGTCGTACGAGTGCAAGCCAGAGTCAGCATCGCGAGTCAGTTCTAACACATATGCGCAAGACTCGAAAGCGGCATCAGTTACCCTCTGCAGCATCGTCGAGAAGTCTTGCTCGCTTCCACCTTCAATTGCCTTCTCCACCGCAGGTTGTATGCAAATACTCCGAATTGCAGTCTCTATGACGTCATGCTTTCCAATAGCCGTGCATGCGTGTAAACAGTGGCTAATAATGTTGGCATTCTTCTCCATCAATCCATCAATCAACGCCGTTTGTACTAGGGTCATGAGCTTAAGCTCGCAGTACTCGATTCGATCCGCCAAGTCACGAATCAAAGGCAAGTCCTTGCCTTGCTTTTGATAAAATTTTAATCGATTCACCTCGCTAGCAACGCGATCGAGCATTCTCGCTCGCTCATCAACATTATCACTCACGTGTGATTGGTGCATGTCCTCAGTCATGTCACCCGGATTAGCCTGGTCATCCTCAAATGCTGATTCCAACATGTCCAATCCTTCTTTATCTTCGACGGCGATGAGGACAACTTGACTAGCTAACGCTTTCTCCTCGGTTTCATCATCCATCGGTGCATCGCTCGAAGCTCGTACTCCTTCACCCTTAATATCCAACTCTCCCAACAACCGCTCAACTTTGGACACCGTGTGCGCGCACTCATCCGCCAAACGCTTACTCGCGCTCGTCCGCGCGCTCGCCTCGCGTTCCTCGACGCTCGCCTCCAACCTCTCTAACGCTTGAACCATCTCGTCTCTCGCACGCACGACTTCTTCACGCATCTCTTTGGATTCTGGCTCTATGCTCTTCTTCAACGCCTCGTAATCTTTTAACCCATCTCCAAGCGACGCAAACTCTTCATAGTTTTCATTCACCAACGTCCCGAGCTCCGCTCTAATCTTCTCCTCCTCCGCGTTCAGCTGCTCTAACAGCGTCTCATTACTCACAAACCCCGTCATCTCCTCCACATACTTCAACGCATCGAACGAATCCGAGCTAAACACTCGCGCATCGAACCACGTCGGCGTGCCCCCGGTCGCATCGGCGCTTAAAAGATCAACCGCCTCATCCTCCTCGGTGTGTGCTCGCCCATCACCCGTCGTCGTCGTCGTCGTCTTCGTCGCGTGTGCGTCACGACCACCGCGTCGCACGATATCAACATCAACCCCATCGTCGTCGTCGTCGCTACTCATACCGTCCGTCGTCGTCGTCGTCGTCGTCGTCGTCGTCTGACGCCATCCAGCAATCAATCAGTCGAATCCAAAGCCAAACACACGCGAACACATAAAAACCACCCGCATTTGGCGCATGTAGCGGTTTCGCTACTAATGTATCACGCACGCACGCGAACCGACCCTCGAGTTCCTGAGTTCCGCGGGTGAGGTTTGTCGACCTCGTCGTTTCCAGCGTCCTGGCGCCGTTGCCAATCGCGCGCGCGCACGCAGTCGCACGCAGTCGCACGCACGGCGCGCCAAGGTATCGAGTTACCTCGTTCGACGCCCGCCGCGCCGTCGCCCGCCGCGCCGTCGCCCGCCGCGTCATCGCGAGCGCGAGCGCGAGCGCAGGGACGCGGACTACACGCGGTCGATGACGATTACGTCGAACGCCGACGCCAGCGACGAGGCGATGGCGGACGCACCCGCGCACACGCGACAGGAATCATCGTCGTCGATGTCTGGTGTGGATGTCGAGGCGATGGGGAGATTCGCATCGACGCAGTCGTGGGGGAAAGATGGGGAGGAGGAGGCGTCGAGGAGCGTCGAGGGCGAAGACGAGCCGCGCAAATTAAAGTCGGTGTTGACGCGGAAACCATCGATGGCGGCGATGCCGATATTACAAGATGGATTCGCGTCGATGTCGGAATCTGAGGATGACGCTGATGACGATGGTGATGATGACGATGAAGGGGTGTGTTCATTGAGCGAGTTTGCCATGGTGCTCAACGTCGCGGCGTGGGTAAGTGGTTTGTGTGCGCGTTCGCGCGCGAGCGCATCGATTGGGATCATTCAGCGCGTGATAAATCATGTTAATGAGTGCGTGTATTGACGTTTTGTTTTCGCGATTATGTTTGTTGTACACAGGGCGCGTCGGACGATGGAAGAGTGGGCGTAGACGTCATCGTGTCGCAGCTCGAGGCCTTACGCGGGACTGTGGCGCCAGAAGCGGGATCTTTACGTCATGTGATGGGATTCGACGTTCATCAAGAGCTCTCCGTGAGAGCTGGAAGATCCGGGCAAGTTAGCATAGGGGCGATTGGGAAGGTTCTCAATCAAGGGATGGCGCGCGCGCGAATCGTGGGTAGGGACTTGAACGACGGCGGAGGATCTCCATCCGCCGTCGAACGAGAGCGGATGGAAGAAGAACTTGAAACTGCCGCGATTAGGAATATTTCCAAGGTTTTAGATGACGATGGTGATGGTATTATTACTTTCGATATGCTCAAGGCAAAGTTGAAGCGGTTTGGGGTGAAGTCATCGCACACCGATATCATTTCCATCATGACGCAGGCAGACATTGAAGGTAAGCGCGTCGTCAAGGTTGAGGATCTCAGTCGTTTATTGGCGACTGAGTTGAAGCAGTTACGAACGATGTTAGATATGCGTACATCAGTATCTGAGACGCCCACTAAAGTGCGTGCATCGTTGGACATTGCCGTCCGGCAGTCGAGGTCCTTACTTGATAACGCCAAGCCGAGCTTTGGAGTTTTGAAACGATTCCCGGCGCAGCGTAAAGTTCGCAAGTATAACGGGGAACGTTTAGCATGGGTGAACGATGATGAGATTTGTGCGGTATGCCTGTATGATAGAAGTGGGAATATGATGCTTCACAAGGATGGTGAGCTTCTTCCGTTACCTCAGCGTTTTGATTATTTCACCGACGTCGATCGACCAAAGAGTACTCGAACTATCGTTGAACTCCCGCAGTTGCCTTATATGGCACCGCCGCCACCGAAAAAGAGTTTCATATCTAGCTTATTCTGTTGCTTTTCTGATTGATTCGTTTTATTTATCAGTTGATTCTAGAATGTGATACAAAGACTTAGTACTCGTTATAGTGAAGAAACCAACTCTCTTCACAACCAAACCCGTCACAACTCGACGCTCGACCTCTTCCGCGTACTCTCGTTCTTCATGTCTTCAAGTGACGACGATGAGCGGTCGGCTGATGTCGATCCGAGCGAGATCGCGCCCTCTACCTCGACTTCTGTGTCCTTGAGCATTTCCGATTTCGTCACCGTGGACACCATCGGAGAAGGATCTTACTCGGACGTGCGTGAAGTTTTCGTGGCGAACAAGCCACACGAGCGCTATGCCTTGAAAATCATGGATAAGTCTCACATCGTGCGAGAGCGCAAGGCTAAATACGTCGCGACTGAACGCACGTTACTCGCCACACGGTTGGCTGGCTACCCGGGAGTTGCCAAGTTGTGCTTCACGTTTCAAGACACTTATTCTTTGTACATGGGTCTTGAATTATGTCCAGGTGGAGACTTATATTGGCAATTGAAGCGCTCTGAAGGTGGATTCATGCCCGAGAGTAAGGTGAAATTTTACATCGCCGAGACGTTGCATGCGGTTCAATATTGTCATGACCGCGGTGTAATCCATCGGGACATCAAGCCCGAGAACGTACTGCTTGATGGCGAAGGTCATGTAAAGTTGTGTGATTTTGGTAGCGCCTTGGACTTGAAACCAGAGGCGACGAGCGCGTTGGCGTTGCTCGCGGCACATACGAGCAAAACGTCACAAAAAGATAGCAAGGAGAAGCGCAACTCCTCCTTTGTTGGAACGGCGGAATACTGTGCGCCTGAAATCCTCGACGCTAAAGAAGAAGCCACAACGGCTGTGGATTTATGGTCCATTGGAATTATGACATTTCAGCTTCTCACAGGTCGCGTGCCTTTTAAGGGTGAAACGGAATACCTTACCATGCAAGCCGTGTTGAAAGGCAAGTACGAATATCCGGCGGCTGGCGGCGTCGACGTGTCGTCGAATGCGAAGGATTTCATCGATAGGCTCTTAGTGCAGAAGCCAAAAAAGCGTTTAGGATTTGAAAACTCGTCGAGCATTCGATCGCACGCATTCTTTGGCAAGATCAAGGATTGGTCAAAGCTTCGCGAAGCGACGGCGCCGAGCGTACTGCACGAAACTGGCGTCAACTCCGACGCAACCGTCACCGATACCGACTCTGACACCGACTCCGGCACCGATGAAGCGTGGCGTGCACGCGTAGCTGCTGCCACAGAGGCCATTGATAGACTATAAAGTAGTGTTGTTACTGTACATAAAACTAGAACTAGAACTAGAACGCCGCAGCGCCTCTCGCGACTGCACCCCCTGCGCGCGGAAACAAACATCACCCGAAACCGACGTCAGTACGACGCGACGCGCACGCATCGCAAAACCCACGCCGCACGCGCGCAACCACGCGCGCGTCGGCGTGCATTCCCATCACGCGCGCGGTACACGAACACAGAGAGCCTCATCATTTATTGAACAGTATAACTTCAGCGCGCGCGCGCACGCGTTAACGTGCCCGCGCGCGTCAGTTCTAGTAGCTGTATTGTGCATCATCGGCTCTCATCGTGCACGCATCGTTCGCGCGCCCGCGCGCGACTTTCGGCGCGCTGTCTTTACCTCTCTCTATGCACGCGGCGCAATGCGGGACCGCCGCCGCCGCCATTCGTACGCGCGCGCATCCGTGTGCGCGTGTCGACGTTCGACGTTCGAAAGCGATAGCGGCGAGCGATAGCGACGATACGCGTGACGGGGTTTTACGTCAGCGCGCGTGAACGACGACGACGACGGCGGCGGCGACATGGAGGACGAGAGCGGCGCGGCGTGCGTGGCGACTTGCGCCGAGCAACCATTCGATGTGGCGTTCCACCCGACCACGCACGTGTTCGGCGTAGGGCTCATCACGGGTGACATTGAGTTTTGGACGCACACGGATGATTCGTGTCGGAAGATGGAGACGTTGCGAAAGGTGCACGGAACGGAGGCGTGTCGGGCGTTGGCGTACGTGGATGGTGGAAAGACATTGTTGAGCGGCGGTGGAGATTGTTCAGTCGTGGCGACGGATGTGGTCACGGGAACAACGGTGGCGAGATTGGAAAACGCTCATACATCGCCAGTAAATCGATTGATTACGTTGCAAGAGCATTTAATCGCGACTGGGGATGACGAGGGGACAGTGAAAATTTGGGATACGCGCGCGAGAAGTGCGTGCGGGGAGCATAAGCCGTTCGTCGATTTTGTGTCGGATATGAAGTATGCGGGAGACCACGTGAATGAAATCGTCATCTCTAGCGGCGATGGCACGCTTGGGTGCTTGAGCTTAACCGCAGGAAAAATGATTGGGCAATGTGACAACTTGGAGGACGAGTTGCTCAGCGTAGAAATCGTTAAGGGCGGGCGTAAGGTTGTCGCCGGCTCGCAAGAAGGGATTTTGAACATTTTTTCGTATGGCAAATGGGAAGACATATCTGATCGCTATCCTGGACACCCACAAAGCGTGGATGCGATTACCAAGGTCACGGAGGACATGGTTGTCACGGGCTCGAGTGACGGCTTGATTCGAGTCATTTCAATCTTTCCAAATAAGATTCTTGGTCTCGTTGGCGAGCATAGCGACATGCCAATCGAGCGATTATCGATGAGCTTTGATAAAAATATGCTAGCATCGTCTTCCCACGATCATACGGTGAAGCTGTGGAAGGTTGATTGGTTGACAGAGGAGGGCGCTTGGGATGACGCCGACGACATGGACGTTGAAGAAAACAGCGACAACGATTCTGACGATAGCGACGATGATGCCAAGACAAAGAAACGAAAATCCAAATCAAAAGGCGGCAAATCTAAACCAAATGACGCCAAAAAAGAGAGTAAAAAGAAGACTCTCACGAAATTCTTCTCAGACTTGTAGCATCGACTTGTAACATCGATATTTCACCCTCGTTAAATTATTGTTAACAACAAGGCGTTTTCACGACTGAAACGGCCGCCATACCGCATAACTCGATGCATCGCGCACTCCACGAGCAACTTGTGTATGGCTCGACTTTTTCCGTCCTCAACTCATGAATGGCGAAGGGAAAAAACTTGCATCCCTCTTCGATGCGGTGTGGCCTCCACTCGAGGACCTCGGCGATTTGGATCCGCTTAGAGATTTCCAGCACGAAGCGCCGATGAACGATTGGGAAAAGGGACTGGCGATGGATTTATTCGACTTTGATGACTGGGATACGCCCTTTAAATCTATTGAAAAGGTTGTAAATGAGTCTAAAGAACTCAAAATGATGCGACGAAAGAAGGAAATTGATGTCATCGAGGCAAAGTCCGGCGCGCGCGATGTGGCATCATCAAAAGTGCGGCGCTCGAGTTCATCGAAATGGAAAGGAGTGACCAAACATAAAATTACAAATAAATGGGAGACACATTTATGGGACGCAACATACGAGCGTCCAAAGGCGAAAAATGGATGCACAAAAGGAAGACTACGCGGCCGACAAGTTTATCTCGGTGGCTATCAAACAGAACTCGCCGCGGCTCGCGTCTTCGATCTCGGTGTGCTCAAATTTTTTGGTCAATCAAAAGCAAATGAATTGAATTTCCCCGTTACAAATTACGCAAAAGAGAGTACGTTTCGACATAGCCGTTTGTTGTACTCTCTGAACTAACCATTCTGTTTGTGTCCTCGTACGTAGTTCATGATATGGCTCTGTTTTCCAAAGAAGAGTGGGTGGCGGAGCTGCGAAGAAATAGTTGCGGATTTTCTCGAGGGACGTCTTCGTATCGAGGCGTCACGAGTCATAAAGGAACCGCGGGAACCTCGAAAAGTAAAGGCCGCTGGGAGGCTAGAATTGGCCGCGTACTCGGGAACAGGTATCTATACCTCGGTACATTTCCGACCGAGCGTGCTGCCGCCGAGGAGTACGATCGAGCAGCGCTGAAATTCAGAGGCTCGCGCGCTGTTACAAATTTCGACCGCGCGTCGTATACGCAAGAGGAAATTGACGGCGCCGCCGCCGACGCAAAATTTGTTCCGCAGTAATATTATTTACTCTGCTATTATTCGCTTTGTTGTTTGTAAAAAGTGTATAAAAATCGTTTGTGTGTGCATTTCAAGAGTTATGAATCTCATCGATATTTCTTATCGCGATCCGCGACGCTTCTTTCTAGACCCGCCGGCAGGTCCCTTGCGGGCGTTTTGCGGGGAGTTGGTTTTCGGAGGCGCGCTGTTAGGAACATCCATTATTTCCGGTTCAATCACCTCGACCACATTCGCGGGACCATCATCGAAGTCGGCAAACTCGGCAGCAACCGCTTCGCTAACTTGTTCAACCTTTGGCGGCGAAGGCCTTTGAGCCACAGCAGCTGACGGGATCGCTGCGCCGCTTCTCTTTTGCGACTTGGGCACGTACTCGACGCGCACCGGAGTTGCATCACCAGGAGCCTTCGGCGCGCTTGGAAGCTTAATTTCATCAGGCTTAGGCATCATTTGGCGAAGCACCAAAGTCTGAGTCGTCGTGATAAGGTTGTTCGCGAACCAGTACAAAGTGAGACCAGCCGGAACGTTGAGGGAAAAGAAACCAATCATCAAGGGAAGAAACTTCAAGATGGCTTGGCTTTGTTGCTGCGCAGGGTCCTCCGTCTTCGGTTGCGGACTGATGATTTGTTGCGAAACATATTGCGAGCCGACGAGCAACACAGGGAGGACCAAATACGCTATGGTGTCGTGCCAGCCGAGCGGCGGCTGGCCGTCGATAAATGGCCAGAGCCACGCGAATCCGCTGCCAGCGTTGCGGTCCGCCAACGACGTCGGACCGCCGAGAGACGGAATCCAATAAAATCCATCGGTCAACAATCCTTCAGCAGCAGCGTTACCTAACGCGCGGTACAATCCGATGAAAACCGGAAGCGTGGCGAACACAGGCAAGCACCCCGCTAAAGGGTTGAAGTTGGCTTCTTTGTACAGTCTTGCTTGTTCCATTTGTAATCTCTCCGGGTCGTTCGCGTACATCGCTTGAAGTTCCTTAATTCTCGGCTGCAACGCTTGCATTTGCGTCGAGCTTTCTACTTGCTTCTTCGACAACGGAAAGGTCGCGAGCTTCACCAAAACCGTCAAGACGATGATGGAATACCCATACGAGTAAGGCACGTGTAACCCATCCAACACGCCATCAATACCCTCCAACGCCGACTCTAAACCATCGGTAATAGGTCCGAGCCAACCACCTTTCTGTAAACCCGCCGCTTTCGCCGCCGCCGCCGCCTCCTCCTTCGTCATACCCGTCGCATCCACCGCCGCGTCCGCCACCTCAAACAACCTGGATGTCGCGATCGTCGCGTGCGCATTTGCCAACGCCGATTGCGACGCGCTCGCGAACGCATCGATGGCATCCGCGAAATCGTCACCGCGAATCGCCGCGCATCGCGCGCTTCCTCGCACCGCGACCGCCGCCGCCGTCGTCGTCGTTGTCGTCGCGAGCCGACGGCGCGTCGTCGACGCCGTCGCGGTGGCGCCACAGGATGATGCTTTCGCCTTACTGCCCGCGCGCGTCGCCGTCGCCGCGCGCGTCGCCATCGTGGTCGAAGTCAACAACATCATACTCGTCGTCGTCGTCGTCGTGCGAGCGTCCAACGAGTCGTTCGCGCGCGCGCGTGTGTGCCGCGCGGTGTCGACGTTGGATGTGATTTTGGGAACTTTTGGATGACGTCATTTTTGACCAATCATGACCAGAGCTACAGTCCCGAACCTTGAAACGAAGGAAAAGGTTTTGAGCCCCGAGCACGCGCTGGGTGCTCTTTTCGGTTTCGTCGTCAGTCGCACGCGATTAGCGGGTGTTGTGTGTGATGAACGTCGTCGTGATGAAGAATCTATGTGGGTATAAAATTACATGCGAGTATAAAATCATTCGCGTGCGCGTCGTGGTCATCGTCGTGTCGTGGATTTGGGATTTCGTACGCGCCAGACGCGCGTCGTCTCAAACGTCGGCGACGTTAACGAATCGCTTGGTTGACGAGTTCGGCTTGTTCCTTAGCGTGAATTTGTGCGTATCCAGTCGCGGGTGAGGCTGCGGGGCGACGTCCGGCGTAGCGGACTTCCCCTTCGCGCTCGAGGTACTTGAATATGGTGCTCATGCGCGGTTGGATGTGCCACCAAGCGCCCATGTTCATCGGCTCTTCTTGGCACCACACGACCTCGGCGTTGGGATACCGTCTCAATTCGCGTTTGACTAAATCCCATGGGAACGGCGAAAGTTGCTCGATGCGGCAAATTTTGACATCGTCAATGTTTTTGGCTACGTCGCGCTCGTCATCGAGATCGTAGTACACTTTGCCAGAGCAGAAGACGACGCGTTTGACTTTGTCTTCAATTGGCGGGTCAAAGCTTCGCGAAGTTGACGATTTATCCATGATTAAACGCTTGAAACGCACGCCTTGGAGTGAATCATTCGCGTCAGAGTTGTCAAATTCGTCAAGTTTTGACACAGCCTTCGGGTGACGTAAAAGATTCTTTGGGCTCATCACGACGAGCGGCTTGCGGAACTCACGGTGCACTTGGCGACGTAACATGTGGTAATAGTTTGCCGGGGTAGTAACGTTGCAAATTTGCCAGTTGCCCTCTTGAATTTGCATACGTCGACCCATTTCCATAGCATCTGGGAACTTTGTCGGATCTTCATCACTCATCTGTAAGAAACGCTCTAAACGAGCGCTACTGTGCTCTGGACCTTGACCATCGTAACCATGTGGCAACAATAACGTAATGCCGCTTTGTCGTAACCACTTGGCCTCACCGCTGCTGATGAACTGATCGATGATAACTTGTGCCGTATTAGCGAAATCACCGAACTGCGCTTCCCACAAGACCAAGCAGTTAGGATGTTCAAGGGAGTATCCAAGTTCAAACCCGAGAACGCCGTATTCGGAAAGCGAAGAGTTGCAAACAGTAAAGAACTTTTCTTGTCGCCCGGGATTACCGCTGTAAACATTTCGTAAAGGAATGAAACGGTCACCAGTAATTTGATCATGGATCAATGCGTGACGATGGGAGAAAGTTCCGCGTTCTACATCTTGTCCGGACAAACGCACGTGGTTACCTTCATCAAGCAACGATGCAAACGCCAAAGCCTCGCCCATAGCCCAATCAATTCCTTCTCCATTGTCAATCATGGCGCGACGCGCTTCGTAAACGCGCTTGACGACGCGATGCGGGGTAAATCCAGACGGAATGGACGTCACGAGATGACCGAGATTCCGCAAGTGTTCAATTGGTAAACCGGTGTCGCGAATGCGTGAAAGCTGGTCAGGGCTTTTGAAACCTTGCCAGTGAGAAGCCAGCCAGTCTCTTTGTTTCGGCACGTACGTTTTTGCCGCCTCAAACTCTCTCTCCATCACATTATTAATATTTGTTCGCATATCTTGATAGTACTCCGGCGTGATTACACCTTCTTCGATGAGCTTGTTACTGTAGATCGTTAAAGCGCTCGGGTGTTGCTGAATAACCTTGTACATTAACGGCTGTGTAAACATTGGTTCATCAATTTCATTGTGACCGTATTTACGATAGCACACAATGTCAATGACAGCATCAGTTTTCCATTTCATTCTCCATTCCGTGGCAAGTTCCATGACCCACACGACGGCTTCTACGTCGTCTCCATTCACATGAAACACGGGCACGTCCATACCTTTGGCCACGTCGGTACAGTATGCACTTGATCGTGAGTACTTTGGGTCGGTAGTAAACGCAACTTGGTTATTCACGACAATATGAATGGTTCCGCCCACGGCGTACTCTGGTAGTTTGCTCATATCGAGCGTTTCATATACAATACCTTGACCGCTGAAAGCACCATCTCCATGCAACAAGACAGCCATCGACTTATCACCGTGGGGATCCTTGTTGTAAAACTGCTTTGCCCGAGTTTTTCCAGTCACAACAGTGTTCACCGCTTCGAGGTGCGAAGGGTTTGCGACCAAGGAGAGATGAATTTGACCGCCGCGCAACGTTGGTCGATCAAAAGACGTTCCAAGATGATACTTGACGTCACCCGAACCAGTATACGACGATGATTCGTTACCCAATTCTTCCTTAAGCTTCGGTCCACCTTTGAACTCGTTGAAAATCGTTTGAAGCGGTTTGCGGACGACATTCGCGAGCACGTTCAAACGTCCACGGTGAGGCATTCCGATAGTGATAGCTTCAACACCCATCTCAGCCGCTTTATCGATAATTTCCTTGAAACCTGGAACTAAGCTTTCACAACCTTCGAGTCCGAAGCGTTTTGCAGCGCTATATTTGTTCGAAAGAAAGTTTTCAAACATCTCTCCCCATCCCAAGCGGTCCAATAAAATCTTCTTACGTTCCGGAGCGTACTGCTTCTTACGTTCTGTTTCGATGCGTTCACGAAGCCAGTTACATTGATCTCGATCTTGAATATGCATGTACTCATAGCCAATGGTGCCGCAATACGTCTCTCGCAATCTCGTTAAGATTTGTCTGAGCGTCTGAATCGGCCGTTCCTCGTTTAAGAAGCCCTTCATGCGCCACGTACCGACAAAAAAATCGCGATCCATGTCGGCTTCGGTAAATCCATACAAGCTCGGATCGAGCGACACCGGTACTTCGTGATTGCTCAACGACAACGGATCGAGATTCGCAATGCTGTGGCCATTAATTTGGTACGCGCGAATCAACATCATCAACCGCATCGACTCTTGAATTGTCTGCGTATCAACTTTAGGAAGACCCACCGCCACAGGTGCCGTTCCATGCGTCGCGGCGGAATACATTTCTGAAATCTCAGGTCCACTCACGCCCGAATCTAATCATGCACGAAGCAGTACATAAACAAACGTTAGTAAGAGTTGACGGATCACGACGCGCCTGCTCCGAGCGCAATTCACGCAATTCATAAGCAATCCATCCAACAGCCGCCTCTCGCATCACCATACGACACGTCATCGCGAATCAAACAACACACGTACCTAACTGTCGCAATAACGCCGCCCATGATTCCGGCACACTCTTCGGATCGGCGCGATACTGGTCCTCCAACGCGTCCAAGTACGCCGCGCTCGACGCGTTTAAAAAGTCATCGCGCAACGCCCTATTCGGCGTCGGTGCCGGCGCTTTCGTCGCCATCGGTGCCGCCGCACGCAGCGCCCACGGCGAGGACACGCTCGACGATGTCGACGGTTTCATCGCGCCGAAGCCTCGCGCGCGTCGCGCCGCGCGCGTGGTGAACGTCCGCGGCGCGCCGATCGCGCTGACACCGGAACCGTTGGCGCCGCGCGTTGACGCCGATACCGACGCGCGTTCGAGCGCGGTGCGCGCGGCGCGACGACGTATACTCGCAGCGATCATCATTGCGCACGTGCGCGTTGCGGATGCGCGGTCGCGGAGTCGCGTCGATGTTTGACGCGGTGACGTCCTCGGCAACTACTTTTTGATGTCAAGACTTTGACGAGTCGTCAATGACGACGAAAGAATGTTGGTTAAATAAATAATGCAGTGCTAAGTGCGCGCTAGTGGAAGACAGCCTGTGGGTTTATCGATAATGCGATGCGCCGAGGTTACTTTTTGGCGAACACGCCTTGGTACAAGTACACGGCGGCGATGGAAAAGCTCACGGACAACGCCGCGACATAGTTTTCCATGCCTCCAGACGCCGTCGACAGTTGCTCGGCGCTCGGGCTTAATTTAACAACCTCGCCAAAGGTGTAGATGGTCATCCAATCAATCAGGGCGATGGCGACAGCGATTGAAAGATTGAGCTTCTTGAACGTGCCTCCACCTAAGCGGCCGCGTCGACACGCGTCAATCAGGACCATTTGGGCCGGCGCGAGCATGAAGACGGTGCTCAAGCCAAAGCTTCGTTGCACAAGCTGCGCGCTGACGTTGGCGGATTCGTTCACGATGGCCAACGGCGAGAGCGGACTGAATGCGAATGATCCGCCGACAACCATGGATGTCCAAAAAGACACCTTGTAGAAGAGCTCGAGATATCCTCCCTGTTCGGTGCGGTCGCCAAGATTTTTCACAAGCGCAAAGTCAGCACCGACGCGCGCCCACGTGGCGTCGTGTCCAGGGCCATACGTGCGAATCGCACTGATACTCGTCACAAAAGCTGGCAAGAAAGCACTGGTAATCGCCGCGGCCGTCACCGCGTTCGGCGCGGGCCCGTCGACCACGCCGGCGGCGTGGGCCAGATAGGCCCCATCGAACGCGACACAAAGCGATCCCGTGTACAGCACAACCGCGAGCGCTAAACGCTGATAGGTTTCTGATTTGAGTCTAGAATTTGCCGCGGCATCACTCAACGTATACAACGCCGCGAGTGCGATGACGGCGAACGCGTCGGCGCCGAATGCGTTTGCAAAGTGCGACGTCGACTCAATAGTCTCAAACACTTCTCCTGCAAGCGGCGTCGCGCACTCTAATCCGAGCCCATCGCGCACGAGCGTCGTGGGATACACTAGTGTCGGCATTGTCACCGCCGCACACGCCACTGCGGCGGCGTTAAACGCCGCGGGCGACGCTAATCCACCTTTATTATCGTCGCTCGAACTACTCGAGCTCGCGCGCGCGCGCGCCACGCGCGCTGGCGCAGACGACGTGCGCGTCGCGAGCGTCTTCATTGTCATCTTTGTCGCCGTCGTCCTTGTCATCGTGCGCGTCGAAGACATCATCATCATCACCGTCGCGGCTCGCGAGAGCGTCTCGCTCTGGCGTTCAGGTCGTCAAACTTGCGCGCGCGGGGACGATGTCAAACTACCCCACGTCGACCGCACGAAAGCACTGGTTGTATCCCGACGTGGCCACCGTCGAACGGGCGCGCGTCGACGCGCGCGCGAGTGCGCTGCGAGAGAAACAATCGCAGCTCGCTGCAGCTGGGGAGTCTTCGAACGAGAACGTGGAGTCCTCGGCGTTGACGACGGAGGAAGAGGCGTTGATTTTGCGCTATCACGAGCACAAGATTCAAACCTTATGCGTTGCGTTTTCGTTGCCGCGAAAGGTGAACTACACGGCGTTGCAATTGTTTAAGAGGTGCTACACGACGACGCACGTGGGCGAGCACAGTTTGAAGATTATCATGCTCACCGCGATATACGTCGCGTGCAAGGTGGAGGAGAGCTACATCAGCGCTGAAGAGTTCTGTAAGGGTGTTAGGGAGGACCCGGCGCGCGTGCTCGCGGCGGAAGTGACGTTTTTAGCGATATTGAAGTTTCAGTTGGTGTGCTACGGCGCGGCGCGACCGTTGGATGGGTTCTTGCGTGACATAGAAGACGGTGGCTGCAAAGCCACGTCGACTGAGCTTGTGAATTGTCGCGCGAAAGCGTTAAAAATTATTGATGCGCTGATGCTCACGGATGTGCCTCTGGTATACCCCCCGGGGCAAATTGCGTTGTGCGCGTTGCGCCGCGCTGCGCGGGAAGAAAACGCCGGCGCACTCGAGAGCTATTGCGAATCTGTCGGCGAACGCGCGACGTCGACGTCGACGCGCGATAGTGAGCGAACGCTGAAAGAAGTATTAGACGACATAGATGCCTTCGTCGAGCGCGGTACCGCACCCGATGAGGCTGTGGTGAAGAAAATTGATAAGAAGCTCAAATTGTGGCGAGCGAAATTTGCGACGAAACCGCCATCGACGGACGACGCGGCGGCGGCGGATGGTAGCAAATCAAAGCGCAGAAAAAGCGAGCAAGCGCGCGCCGTAGCTGATGAAGAGGCAGCATTAGGTTAGACAACGCGTCGTAATTTGTACATCAAATCACACGTTATTAGTCACGCTCGACGCCAACTACGCCTGCCACAGAGAAAACCCAGGAGCCAACCGCGTCACTTCACGACCCTCGACGTCGTGCGAGTCGCCCTTCGCCGCCCCGCCGGAGGTCGTATGATGTGACAACACACTCCATGCGTGGTGTTCACGCCGCGCGTGCGCGCGTATTCGCGCGCGTCGATCCGAGGTACGCGTTTGAGCTCGTCGTTGACCTCGCAGCCGCCACCTTTCGTTTGCGTTTGTCGCACCTATTTTTCCTCGACAAAGCGCACTTACCCCCACACCAGCGTGTCGTTTTCGGACGATTCCATCGTTGGATGTGGTTTTTCAACCGCGCGAAACTAAAGATGGATTTTTAGGACACCTCCGAGAAACACTTTGGAGCCTTTCCCTGTTAAACACCGACGCGGTGACGAGCACTCGACCGCGTCTTTGTGCCATTGGGCTACATTTTTCGCCTTGAATCGTTCGCGTGCGACGATGTTTTTAGTGTCACACGAAAAATTTGTGCTGACTTTGAGCGAGTTGTGATTTTTCATTCAGGCAGGCGTGAAACGGGATGTAATTATTTATTTTAGCAACCGCGCGGTGCGAAACATGTAATACATAACTGTATGTAAGCGCTCGCTGAAAACGTATTCTGTCAGTCACTTGAACCGAAGTTGAGTCGAGTCGAGACTCAAGTCAACGCAAGTCAACGCCCGAGACGAGACGAGACGAGACGAGACGAGACGAGACGAGACTGCTCGCGCGCTCCGCGCGAAGCGCAACACGATGATTCGCTCGACGACGAACACCAGAAAAGCGCACCTTTTTTATTCTATCTTTATGGTTCTTCGCGTGCAAACACGTCCGTCGACGGCGTCGCTAAGCAACTAATCCTAAGCAACTAACTAAGCTATGTTTTCCGAATAACCCGCGGGTAACAACGCAGCTGCAACGCATCTACCTTCCTCGACGAGCACGTTGAACGTGCTCGTCGCCGCCGCCGTGTCAGAAACGTCAAGCGCGACGCCTAGAGATTTTAAATACGTCACCGTTTCGTCGTTTACTCGCCCTATGGTTTTACCCGTGCCAACGATGAGTAAATCTGGTGCGGGCTCTAGCAATTCCAACGCCGCTAATGTCTCGGGCGTAATGTCGCGCAGAGTTTTGGGTGACCATGCGGCGTGGAGCTCATCGTACGCGAAGATGCTCCCGACGCAATATGTGCCTTTGATTGCAAACCCACGTGCATCGTAGCTGTGTGCGAGGAACGTTAAATCGTACGCAGGTTAGTATGTGACGTAAGTGACTCGCGCGTGGCGATGCTCATGGCTCAAACGCGTCAAACACGCACGTACTTTTCAACAATCACTCTGCCTTCCGGCCCTTGCAACAACTCAAACGTGGCCGGGTCGGCGAGCTGTCCGAACGATCGAACGATGTTACGCCTAGAGGTCGACGCCGTGCTATTTCGCGCGTGCGTGCACGCTGCGCTTCGAGCGACGCGACGAAAAATTGGCGCGAACATTGTGAGGTTTCAGGTCGCGCGAGGCGCGGTTGTTGAAGACATTTTGAGCGCGCGTGCCTTTAAGTTTTACATGGCAAAAGGTCGACGAAATCGTAGACTACTCTTCTACTTCGTGAGTTCGGCTTCGATTTCCTCGAGCGTTTTCCCTCGGGTTTCGATGACGGTGAAATAAATGGAAATCAGAGCCAAGACGCCGACGGATGCAAATCCGAGGTACGTGCCTCGCAAGCCGACTTGTTCTTGTACAGATGGAAGGAAGAGCGAGACTAAGAAATTACTCCCAAAATTGCTCAAGGTCGCGGCACCGACGGCGGCAGAACGTACCTTGGATGGGAATACTTCACCCACGAGCAACCATGCGATTGGGCCAAAGCTCAATTGATACGCGCCGACATACAGGAAAATGCAAGCGACGGATGCTTGCGCTTGAGCAACAGTTTGCGCTTCACCTGGTGAATTTAGGGCAGCGAGCGCGAGAAGTGACGCGGTGATGACGCTCACGCCACCCAATAATAACGGACGGCGTCCTAGACTGTCAACTTTCGCCACGGCGATGGCGGTCATGAATAATTTCCAGACGCCAAGAATGACTGAAACGTTCGCCGCGTCCTCAACGCTCCATCCTGCAGCTTCGAATGTTTGCGTGGCATAGTACAAAACACTCGGCTGACCTGTGAACTGTTGAAATAGTACCACCGATAAACCTAGATATAGCGGCCGAGCGTACTTTTTATCGAACAGCTTCATCAAAGGCGCCGCAGTTGACGCATCCTTCACCGCTGCCGCTGCAAAAATGCTCTCTAATTCCTCATCAACCTTGACCATGTCGACATCGCTCTTGGCTTCTCTAATTCTAATCAGTGCATCTTTTGCTTTTGTACGCGTGGCGTTGTCGTCGTCACCTCGCGACGCTATCCATCGTGGTGAATCAGGCAACCATAACGAACCGGCGAGCAAAACAGCAATGAGTGGCGTCGATTCCAAAAATAACTGTCGCCATCCACCGTCGGTGCTAATCACTCCCTCGCTGGCTAAATACCCGAGTAAAATTCCGCCTACAATAAACCCTTCCTTAAGCGACACTAAACTTCCCCGTAACGAGCTCGGAGCTGTCTCACTAATGTACACGGGAGCGCTGTGCATCGCAAATCCAATGCCTAAACCGTACATTAATTTCGCGAATACCAACAGCTCAAAACCTGGTGCAAACGACTCAGTGAGTGCACCGGCCAAGTATAATGACGCAGCAATCGTCAGTTCTTTTCGAGAGCCAAGTTTCTCGCCCAAGCCCGCTCCGCATGCGGCGCTTGCCATCAACGCGCCGAACAGCGACGCGCTCACAAACTGCCCAGACTGAATCGAGCTCAGCGCAAATCCATCGCCACCATGCGCCGCACTGCTCGTGAGATTCTCCAATGCCCCACTTGATATGCCGATATCCCATCCAAACAGCGCACCCGCGAGAGCTGGGAAAAGAAAGTTGCGCAGCACCGCGCCGTTGAGCTCTGATGTCGGCTCCGCCGCTGACGCGTCGTCCGCTGACGCCTCGACGATGACCCGGTCTCGACAGCCTCGATGACGCGTACTATGAAACACATCGTTTGCGACGTCTGCACCAAGCGCACGAGCGCGCACACATCCCGCGACGCGCGTCGCGTAACGCGTAGACGATGCAGCGCCTTTATGCACCGACGCGTCGTGTCGTCTTCGGTCCCGCACGCGCGATGACGCGCGCACCGGTGGGCGCGCGCGCACGGCCGAGGACGCTCGCATCATTGTCTCTCACCCGGTGGCGCGTCGGCGAGCGCACGGCGATCTGACGACGACGAATGACGCGGGTGAGCAGTGCGCGGTGGATAAAGGCACCCGCGCGCGGTAGTGGTTGACGACAAGACTTTACGATAATTCGCTCGCTTTGGCGGCGTTGGGCAATGTTTTCATGCAAGCGTTATAAATTGAATTAAAACAAAATTAGTAAATCGCTATTTCAGCGCGTGGAGTACATCAGTGGTGGACGTCCAAGGTGGACGTTGGCGCCGCTTACATCGGCACGTCTTCGATGGTGACTCCATCGTTGTCGTCGTTGTTGTCAGCGTCCTTCTTTGCCGCATCAGTAGGTGCGGCTGGTAGCTGCTTTTCAGCCTGCACTGGTGACTCTGCTAATGCCGCGATGTGCTCGCCGCTGACTTCGATGTGAACGCTGTGTGACTTGTTGGCGTCGGCGTCGCGCTCGGCGACTACGGTGAACACGCCATCTGCGCACACGGCTTGAATCGTCGAATGGTCCACATCACGAGGCACGGAGATGGCGATGCTCGAGCGGCTGTGCGTCGTCGTTGCTTCAATATTTAGCACACGATCAGCGCCTAGTGTGCATTTGATCTTATCAGCCGATGTTCCCGGGACGGCGCGGCGAAGCAAGACGACTTTGTCCTTGAACGCGTCTTCGCTCACGGCGACGCCAGAAACCATAATCTCCAAAGGCGTGATTTTATCAGGATCAGCCATCTTGATTGTCAAAACACCATGCGCGCAGGTGGCAGAGATGTGCTTGCTCTCGAGTGCCGCAGGTAGATTCTTAAAAGTCTTCGAAAATTCGCCAAATCCAAGTTTTGATTGCCCAGTCACCGACAACGCATCCTCCGGCTTGCTCAAAGTCACCGTGATATCTCGCGCGCCGAATCCAGGCACGCGCAACGTAATCGCGCTTGTGTCATCATCTTGATCATCGTCCATATCTTCGTCCGCGCTCACGGGAATATCGTACGTCATTGGCATCTTTTTCAAAATAGCCACGCGCAAGATGCCGTCGATGAGGCTCGCCTTGGGCGCCACCGCAGCGTCCAGATATTTCGCCGGTAACGAGCCGAGCTCATACTTCTTCCCTCGAACCTTCACGCGCAGCACTGCATTCGCGCGCGAATCAGTCTCCACCGTGGCTTCAACATCCGCTGCTCGCACCCCCGGCGCAGTGGCGGTAATCAAGTACCCGCGGCTGGTTTCCTCGGCGCGCGCGTCCCGCAACGCCCGCGCGGGCTCCACCCGACCTCCTCCTCGAACATACGCCGCATTCGCCCCACATCCGTACGTAGCGGCTATATCCCCCATCACGTGTTCAAACAACGCATCCATCGCCGTCGTCGTCGGCGTGTGCGCCATCATCGGTTTCATCATCATCGTGTGCATCATCATCGTCTTCTTCTTCTGTGTGTTGTTGTGTTTCTGTGTGTTGTTTGTTTTAAAAGTCTTCTTGTCGCGTATTGACAGAATGCCTTTGTGTGCTTTGTGTTGTTGTTGTTGTCTTCGCGTGTGTTCACCGAAAACTCGTGTGTTTTGCCTTTGTAGCGTGTCGTGTTATGCCGCCCACGACCGCCGTCGCGCCCTTTTTATGCGACATGAAAAGGCACCATGGGCACCTCACAAAAAATCACCCCGATAAAACCCACGTTGACTCAAGAATGACCAATCAACAGTCCCTCGACGGGGGTATATTTTCACCGATGTCATCGCACGTCTCGTAGACTATTCGAGAACGCGCTAGAATGTTCTCGAATGTTCGCCCGACGTCGAAGGGCGTCCAATCGCGTCGATTGGACGGGCGTCGTGAGTGCGCGACTGTCGTCGACGACGATGATGCGACGAGCGGTGCGATGCGCGGCGACGAGGGCGGTGGCGGTGACGGCGGCGGATGCGTCGGCGTCGGCGTCGGCGTCGGCGAGAGTGATGGGTGGATTACCGATGACGATGGCGCGTCATCGGCACGCGCGATTAGGGGGGTCACCGCGCGCTTTTGGGACGGCGACGGCGGCTTCGGGGGCGCCGCGCGCGCTCGATGCGGAGTTTGAGATGAAGGGTGTGACGTTGCGCGGTCGTCCGTTGTATTTGGACATGCAAGCGACGACGCCGCTGGACCCGCGGGTGTTGGACGCGATGTTGCCCTACTTTACCGAGCAGTACGGGAATCCGCACTCGCGTACGCACATGTATGGATGGGAGACCGAGGATGCGATTGAGCGCGCGAGAGGAGAATTAGCGACGCTGATTGGGGCGAACGCGAAGGAGATTGTGTTTACGTCTGGGGCGACGGAGAGTAATAACATGAGCTTGAAGGGGGTGGCGCGCTTCTACAAGGAAAAGAAGAAACACATCATCACCACCACGACCGAGCACAAATGCGTGTTGGATTCGTGTAGACAACTCGAACGGGAAGGGTTTGATGTTACGTATTTGCCCGTGCAAGAGAATGGGTTGGTGGACTTGAAGGCGTTGGAGGCGGCGATGCGAGACGACACGGCGATTGTCTCCGTCATGGCGGTGAATAACGAAATTGGCGTCATTCAGCCGCTCAAGGAAATTGGTGAGATGTGCCGCGCGCGAAAGATTTTCTTTCACACCGACGCGGCGCAAGCCGTGGGAAAGATCCCCATGGATGTGAATGATATGCATATTGACTTGATGTCCATCAGTGGGCACAAGCTGTACGGACCCAAAGGAATCGGCGCTCTTTACGTCCGTCGACGACCGCGCGTGCGTTTAGAGCCCATCATCAATGGTGGCGGTCAAGAACGTGGCTTGCGATCTGGTACGCTACCGACGCCATTGATTGTTGGCTTGGGTGAAGCGGCAAAAGTGTGCGCGGCGGAGATGGAGAACGACACCGCACACGTTACTCGCTTGTCCGAACGACTCATCAACGGTATTGAATCGCAAGTCGACCACACACAATTGAACGGTGATCGCGAGCGCCGGTATCACGGAAATGTGAACATGTCATTCGCATACGTCGAGGGTGAATCACTTTTGATGGGTTTGAAGGAAATCGCCGTGAGCAGCGGTAGTGCTTGCACGAGTGCCTCTTTGGAGCCGTCGTACGTTTTACGCGCGCTCGGCGTGAACGAAGAAATGGCGCACACATCGGTGCGTTATGGCATGGGGCGATTTACCACTGAAGCTGAAATCGATCGAGCAATTGAAGCGACGGTGAAGCAAGTGAAAAAGCTTAGAGATATGAGCCCTTTATACGAGATGGTTTTGGACGGCATTGACTTGAAAACGATTCAATGGTCGCAACATTAGAGACGAAAGCACTCGGACATTAATTCAATTCTTCCATCGTCGCATTAGAGAGCGATGGACACAGATATTCTACATTAGCTCGCGTGTTGTTGTAAATAAAATGAAACGTTTGACAGTGATACAGCTTGCGTTATATTACATACACAGCCCAGAACTCCGCCCACGCACCGTCACACGTGTGGCCTTTATTACTTGTAATGTTGTTGGTATTGTTATTGTTCTTTACGCCGTAGGCGTCGCTTCTCGGTTGGTCGACGCCTTGAAAGCCTTGGCAATCTTTTTCTTCAACGGAAGCGCGACGTGTCGCTTTGGACTCAGCGTCTTAGCGGTAGCCTCCACGCTAACCTTATTTGGTTTTGATTTGCGAGGTGTAGTCGCCGCCGAACCATCCCGCGACTTCGGCGCTTGATACCCGGGCGCATCCGTATCCATACCATCAGCCGTCATCGACAGCTCGATGCGAATCTGCGTTGCTTTGGACTTCTTCGTCTTCCCATCCTTTGTCTCCGTCACAACTACGGGCGAATACGACGTACACTGGTGTAAACCCTTCGTTGCACGTTTCATCATCTCAACCGCCGCCACGGTCTTGCTCACCGCCGTGCCAACGCCGATGAACACCACAGATTTCACGCTGCCCGACTTCAACGCCTTGGTTCCTTCGAGCGCGCGCGTCTTCACCTTACCATCGACGCTCACCTCAATCGTCTTCGTCTTCGCCACCATGATCACACGCGTAAACAACCTCACACCCTTCGCTATTCACGCCTCACTTCCCCGCACTCGTCGTTTCGTGACCTCGTGCGCGGGCGAATTCTAATTCCAAAACGCCACGTGGGATTTCAAATGAAATTCCAAAACTCACGTTTGACCGCGCCTTTTCCGTGCCGCCGAGCGTCCCGAATGTATCTCTCGCGCGCGCGTACGACACGCGTGGCTATGCTCTCGCGCTGTTTTGGAACACCAAGTCACGATCGACGAAAATCGTCGCGGACTGGCGCGTCGCGTAGACGCGTCATATCTGAAAATATCTTCAAAAACAACAAAATCCGTCACTATGTTTGTTCTCAACGTCGGTTCGTGGACCTTTATACACATTTTACAAGACAATAAATGCGCGTAGATGCGTTTACGTGCGATGTGTGACGACGTACGTGGCGAGCACGAATGCGTCTATGACGTCTGCGACCGTGCGCGCGGCGGCGAGCGCGGAGAAGGTTTGAGGGAGATGGTCGAAGGAGACGTGCGGGCCGAACCGGGCGGCGGCGGGCGCGAAATCGAGACCCGCGGCGTAGGCGACGTGACGGAGTTCACCCATCGCGCTCGGTGGAGCGACGATAACAGTGATAGTATCTTTGATTTTGGCCGCACATGATGGGTCGTCGGCGACGTCTTCTGCACTCGGTGGTGCGGCGAGCGCGGCGAGATGCGTCAGGGCGGTTACGGCATCGGCGCCGCCGATATCCGTAATTTTCACCCGTACTGCGTCTAGAGGTTGAGCGAGTACCGACTGAGGTGGCATATATGTTTTCCAAAACACCGCATTCACGCTCGATGTTTGAGCGAATGGGAAATTTGAGGATGCAAGCGAGCGAGCTGAACGTACGACTCCGCCTTGATGAAGAATCCCAAAAACCACAGCCATGAGAATGTTAAATGCTACCCAGAATGCGCCAACGCCGCGCCCGACCTTTGGGTTTCTTACTCTCGATGACACCGTACCAGAACGCGCGCGCACGCTCAAAACGCACAGCGGAATAATCATCGGCGCGAGGAATCGCGGCTCTTGGTGAGGTACGAGCGACAAAACTGCGAGCGGTAGTAATACGCTTCCCCAAAGTGCTGCGATAGCGCCGCGGGACTCATCTCGCCACTTTGACGGGCGTACAAGTGCAAAACAGCACGCAAGCCACATCGGACCGAACATCATTGGTCCATTGACGAAAACGTGCAACACGCGCACGTGTAAGCCGTGAATCGCCAAATTATCAACGTTTGAGTTGTATCTAAGTAGATTCAACGGCGTAATCACCCAAGCATCGGGTTGTCGTACGATACTGAGCACATCAATTACCGATTGATTCGCGTAATATGCCGTATCGATGACGATACACGCCATGGCTGCTCCGACGGCGGCAACTACGCCGCCCGCGATGCCCAGCGCGCCTGCCCATACCGAGTGTCTCAGTTCTCTTCCTACCGCTAATAGTGCCCATGGCGCAATGTACACCGCACTCGTGATTCGAATGAAAATCGCAATTGCCCCTATCACTCCTATCAACGCACATCGCACGCCATAATCGCGTCTATCGTCCTTTATTTTGTACGTCGCCAGAAACGCCGCGAGTGCTACCGCGCACGTCTCCACAGCGTTACTAAACGGTCGTACAAGCATTACTAACGTCACCCAAGACGATGCAAACATTGTTCGCGCCATAGTGACGTCGGCATCGACGGCGCGAGCGCACGAATCTACCGCCAAATCAACGACAAATGACATGGCGCACAACATCACGCGTGGTGCATACGTTACCACGTCTGCTGCCATAAACGACGGAATATACGATTTGAACGCTACAGCGATGGTGTACGCCATCTGACTACTGAAATACACGCTCAACACAGATCGCAACGGAGCGTCGGCGGTAAACTCCCATGGTTTTTCCGTATGGTAGTTGAACACCTCTTGAGCGGCGACTTCGTTCGACTGAAACCACTCGTCGGGGTGAACATAACCAGGCAAAAACACGCACGCGATGCGCAAGAGTATTAAAGCAATGAACTTATGGCGCCCGCCGCCTCCGCCATCCGGCGCCTTGAGGCGCTGAGCCATGGTTTGCCAGTTCGCACCATGGCTGACCATTTGCGTATATCCGCTCGTGCCGTATCGACTCGTGTGGCGCGCCGATCCGATGGATGACGAGGACGTCATGCACGGCGAGCTCGCCGAGTTAGAGCGACGGTGTCGCGACAAAAGTCGCGCGCGAGCTCGCGATCGAGCGCGAAAGAGTCCTGAGCGGCGCCAACAGCGAGGCGTCTTTGACGCGCCGCGCACGCGGGCGTCGGCACCGTTACCCAAAGACGCTCCAGCCGCGGCGTACGAGCTCTTTGGCGGCGTGGGTGAAATTTCGGTGCAAATCGCGAATCGATTTCCATCTTTACGTCGCATTTATATGTTCGAATGGCGAGGTCGCATCGTGTGCGACGCGGCGAGACGCCATCCGCGCGTCACCGTCGTCGCGACGGATATCAGAACGATGAATTACGTATTTGTCCCACCAGGTGCGTTCGTGTGGGCTTCGCCGCCGTGCGAAGGATATTCGCCACAACGCCGAAGTGAATTCGCGAAAAAAGGTCCCGAGTTTGCAAAGTCTGTGCTCGAGCTCGCGGATACGTACGTGCGCGTCACGCTCGATTTCATCCGCGCGGCGGCGGCGCTGTGCTGGGTTCTAGAGAATCCATCTGCCGAGCTTCGAAACAGATTGGCAATCTGGAAACACGTTCATTACGATCGTTTCACCGTCACGTACTGCAAGTATGGTTTCGATTATAGAAAAAGGACTGATCTGTTTGTGTCGCGCGAGCTCGGTGCGATTCTGCGCGTCAACGGGGGCGGTTTCAAGGCGCCTTGTTCCCCCAAGGCGAGTCCGTGCGATTTAATCAAATGCGGTGGAAACCATCCACGCGTAGCCGCGGGACTTCCTGCGTGGATGCTTGGTCGCGTGCCAAAGTCCCTCATCAACGACATACTCGATCGCGGCGTCGCGCCCTATCTCGCCGCGACGTACGGCGACGGCGACGGGTTCGCGTGGCGCCGTTCGCGAGGTCGCTAGCGTCGCGACGCCCCCGCGACAGTTGTTATATATATATACAGGAGAGTGTTTGTGTTTATAATAAGCCGAACAGCCGCGCGACGCACGATGCGCTCGAGACGCACGTCGACGTACACATGGACGCGTCTCGTACACATGGTGCGACGTGACGTTTTCAATCCCCAGTACGGGTGCCGAGTCATGATTGGTCAAAAACACCCCACACAAGGGGGTGCCGATTGATACTCCCGAGGCGCCGGTTCGGTGTCGAGACGCCGCGCGATGGGGACGCGCCACTCCACGACGCGTCGCGCGAGTCGCCGGCGCGATGTAACCGTCACGCACGCGCGTGCGTGAAGCATAAACGCACCGAACGCATCGTGCGTTCGCGCATCGATTCGCACGGTCGCGTCGCGCGCGTTATCAAGATATGTGTGACCACTCCACGACGGCTGTCGCGTCGTCTCGCCTCGGGAGATCGGTGGCACTCGAGCGACGCCGTCGACGGACGTGTTTGCACGAGAAGAAATAAAGATAGAATAAAAAAGGTGCGCTTTTGAAGTGATGTCTGGTGTTCGTCGTCGAGCCAATCATCGCGTCGCGTTTCGCGAGGTCGCGCGGAGCGCGCGAGCAGTCTCGTCTCGTCTCGGGCGTTGACTTGCGTTGACTCGCGCGAGTGACTGACTGAATGCGTCGAATGCATACAATTTCAAGGACGTGCGAAGAAAACAATACACTGAAGAAGTGTCCCAGCATCGAAGTCAAAATCGATGCGCGCATTCGGCGGTGGCGAGGTCGCAGGACTCCGAGACGTTTGTCTCGACAACTGCGGCGTGCAGGACTCCGAGACGTTTGTCTCGACAACTGCCGCCGATAGCTCTCTACAAATCAACGCCTAGTTTGCGTTATCCATTGCATGACAGCGAGTCTGTCGATGGTCGAAGGTGCAGTCGTAAAACGGGTGCAATAGCTAGGAAATATTTGTTATCTGATTCTCAACTGTTTTAATTTACAACATCGCCGCTTTCTAAGTTTTATAGTCAAAGCCATAGTCTAATCCACGATCTCCTACGATCATGACGTCACCAGAAATTATTTTCCCGTGTCTAGCCTTAACGCGCTCGACGTACGCGTCGTATCCATCAATGTACTCAACGTTTCTAATTGACGTCCCGTGCGCGCTGAGCTTGGTGAGCGCCGTGCACGATTTAAACAACGCGCTCGGAATGGTTTCCACGCAAGCGTTGTCATCTACGGCGAGAACTTTGAGCGATTTCAAGTTGCCCAGTCGCGCGGGAACGAGTGTAATCGCGCACGAACTGACGTCAATTTCTTCAAGCTTGACGCAGCCTGCGAGCACGTCCAAGACGCTCGTCCCCAAGTTTCTATTCATCCTAAAGTTCACATTCACGAGAGCAGCGCACTGAGAAATCTCGCTTGGAATGCTATCTAAATCATTCCCCTTGACGCTCAGCGTCATCAGCGCTCTGCACGAGGCGATTTCGACTGGGAGAGTTTTTAGTCGATTGTCGTCGCAAATTAGAATCTTGAGCTTTACCAGCCACCCAATCTCTCCAGGTAGCGCCTCTAGTGCGTTTTTGGACAAAACCAATCGCGTGATATTCGTACAGTTTCCAATCTCACGGGGAATCGTGGACAGTTTATTGTTTGCCGCGTCTAAGTTTCGCACTTTTAGTGCGAAGTCACCGTCAGCATCTAACAGTTTCGTTGGAATCTCTTTCGCGTTAGAGTCTCTGAGAGACACGATACCGGTAATTTTCCAGGCATTCTCGCGAGATGCAGTCGCTGACTTGGATTTCGATCGTACCGGTGGGCTCGCGGGCGATGGGGTGCTGGACACGCAACCCATCGCGTCGACGAGTGAAGTCTGCTCCAGCGCGTGTCATGTGTTCTACTTCTAAGAGACGAATTCTAGAGAGGTGCGTGATTGCGGCGCTAAGATGTATGTATTTATTACTTGTTCGTTTTACCGGATGATGACTTCTTTGACTTACCCTTCCATTTCTTTGGTAAAGGTGGCATCACTTCGCCCGATTTCTTTGCTGGTCGTTTACGCTTTTTCGGTGCGTCAGCCTTGTACACTTTTGGATCGGCACCCATAGGCATATCGAGAGGAGCGCGTCGGAGGTTATCCTCTTTACCATCGCGTCGCTTGCGACGGAGCTTGCCTCTGTCTCCAGTGTGATTCAACATCCACTCTGGTACGTCACAGCCGCTATTTTTCATCACGTTTGCAATGGGTCTTAAATCTCCACGCTGCGCATCTTCTTCGGTGAAAAACGTTATCGCAGCGCCTGGACGCCCTGCGCGACCACTTCGACCGATGCGATGAATATAGCTCGTGGGCGATCCAGGGAAGTCGAAATTAATCACCGTGGAAACGCCAACAAAATCCATACCGCGCGCCATCAAATCTGTGGCAATCAGCACCCAGGTCTCACCGATACGAAATCGATCGATTTGTGCCTCGCGTTTGGCATCAGTCATATCGGCATGAATCAATCCGAGATGCAAGCCATCACCCATGAGCTCCTTGGCGAGCTGCTTGGCGCGGTCTTTGGACTGCGTGAAAATAATCACTGGCGGCTTGATACCTTCACGGATAATCTGACGCAATGCAATCAGTTTCCCAGCCTCGTGCCCACAGAAAACCATACGTTGTGAAATTGAACTCGACGCACTATTACGCTCGCCTACGGTGAGACGAATCGGGCGAGCCATGACGCTTCGCGCTAATTCTTCAACTTTTTCTGGCAGCGTCGCACTAAACAATGCGCGCGTGACATTCTTGTTATCGCACGCTGCGACGACGGCATCAATTTGCTCGACAAAACCCATTTCGAATAGTTTGTCCGCCTCGTCGAGTACCAAATATAGCACTTTAGACAGATTGATTTTGTCGTTTTGTAATAAGCTCTTCAATCGAAGCGGCGTAGCTACAAGAATGTCCACCTTGTCAAAATCATTACCCGCTGTCGCCTTGCTCAACAAACATGACTTCAATCCACTCACCCCTCGCGAAAGCATCTTCAATATCCGCGCCGATTGCCCCGCGAGCTCTTTCGTTGGCGCCAGTAACAACGCTCGCGGACCACCTTCTTTGTGCGCCTTCAACTTCATCACAATGGGCAACAAAAATGCCAGCGTTTTCCCACTTCCAGTCGGTGCGATGGCGAGTAATTCATTACCACCACATAAAATCGGTATCGCCTGCCGCTGAATCGGCGTGGGTTCGGTGAATTTAGCTTCACTTAAGCGTTCGACCAACCGCGAACCGCACGCAAACCTCTCGCGCAACTCCCCAAAACCTTGCAACGGCGCCGGACACGCCCCATCCGCACCCGCTACACGAATCTTCAACTGTTTGCGCATCGCATTCGCCTCTGACTCCGTCAACGCATAGTACGCATCGTCCTCTTCATCGTCCTCTTCGCCGTCAGCGTCCTCCTCGTCTTCGTCCTCGCTCTCCTCATCTTCGTCGTGCGCCCGGCTCTTTCCTCGCCCAACGCGCGCGCCACCACCCACGCGCGCCGCCTCGCCGCCGCCCCCCGCGCTCCCGCGCAATGCGCCGCTAAACGCCGCCGCCACGTGCCGATCCACCGCCTTGAACGCCTTGGCGTTGAACCGAGCGCCGCCAGCGAGCTCCGCGAACGCCAACGCCTGTTTCGCCGCGCTCGACCCCGATGCGCGCGTCGCCGACGACGCCATCGTCCACGCACGCCCTCCCGTCGTCACTCGTCGCCCCTCGCCCGTCGCCGCGCCCGTCGTCGTCGTCGTCGTCGCGCAATGGCGCCGCGCGCGCGTCGCGCCAACCCCAAAGCGACGCTCGGGACAATCCATCGATATTCGACATCGATCGTTTCGAAAATCCATCGATGCGTGCGATCGATTGTTCGCAGTTGTCCAACCGACCATGTGACCGATAGGTCAACGCCAGCGTCGTCGTCGATCGTCGTCGACGCCGCATTCGTCGACGCCGCGCTTCGCACGCGCGATGGCGACGACGATGGCGACGACGACGTGCGATGCGTCGCATGGCGCGCGCGGCGCACGTGCGAACGCGGTGCGCGCGCGCAGCGGGGCGCGAATGATGCGCGCGCGCGGTGGCGGCGGCGGCGGCGGTCGGTGCGTCGTTCGGTGCGACGCGCGCGCGCGCAGGGGGGCGGGCGGCGCGAGCGCGGCGGCGGGAGACGCGGCGCGAGTGCGCGCGCGCGCGGGTGCGGCGGCGCGGATGCGCGCGGCGGCGGCGACGGCAGTGGTGGCGGCGTCGGGGATGCATGAGGACGAGGACGAGGACGACGTCGGCGTCGGTTTCGGACGAGGCGACGACGCGGATGATGACGACGAGGACGATGTTGGGACGTATGGCGTTCGAGGTGGTGATGGGGTGTCGTCTTTAGATGGTCAATTCGATTCGTACATGATGAGTGGGTCGTATGGGGATGACGAAGACGTCGTCGGGCGCGGCGGGTCGGGGGCGCGAGGCGCGAGAGGCGACGGCGCGGATTGGGACACATCGGGCGGTGTACCGCCCGATGACATCATCAGTGAAAGCAGTCAACATTGGTTTGATAATTCCGATGAATGGTACGAGCCGACGTATAAGGAAGTGAACGCACGTAAAGGGTCGGTGTTGGAAAAAGTGCAACGCATGCACTTGAACGAGCCGAGCGATTTTAGTTTTAAAGATGGCGAGTACTTTGATTTGATGGGATACGTCAAAGAAAAGACGGATAACGAGTTCTGTTTGGTTTTGGAAGTGGCCGAACGTGCGCGTGAACGGAAGATTGAACGGTTGGAAAGTCTTGGTCCCCAACGCACAGAGCGATTGGGACCGATTCAGCAGGTGCGTCGTTTGCGCGCTCGACGCATTTGTTTTCGTTTGTTCTCGTTGGCGATGACGATAATTCGCATTGTGGAACACCTAGTCGCAAATCATGCGGACAAAACTGCGCCATCCATTTCCGTAGCCAACGTATATGTGCATTCTTGTCGCGTTCTCGTGTGCGTGCTCTCGCACTAACCTTGATGAATGTTTCTTTGTTCGTCGCGTAGGCCATTGCGGATTTAGCGCTCGAAGTCGAAATGAGCGGCGGCAAAACGTCCGCATATTTAGCCATGCGTGAAGCCGCCGACCGTGCGCGCTTGCGTTATGAACTTCAACAGGCGTCGTGGTGTTGGGATAAGTATTGCGAAGATTCCATGCGCGCCATGGGCGTGAGCGAAAAGGCTGAGCAGATGCTTCACATGGGTGAGCGTCAAAACGAAGCCATGGACTTTGAACGCGACCTCTTGCAAGAAGACTCGCCATGAGCACGTACCGCAGTACCATTATAGTTTTATTTTTTAATTGTGCACATTCTTTACAAATTTCCACTGTGGTTTGGTTGTACATGTACCTCACGGCGCGCTTGCCGCGCCCTCGCCGATGGATGTTTCACAAATTTTATCGTAGAGCGCCGAAAGGTTTTCATTCGCCTTGACGACATCCGTCATCAACGTTTTAAACGGCGCAATGTCTGCGCTCGGTCGGTGCTGCTCAATCGAATGCAGCGCACGTAACGCACTGCGAAGTAAATCTTCATTACGATCAATTTCTTGTTGCACAGCGTCGCGTTTCATACGCGCCGTCAATGTCTTTTCCAGAGGTTCGCACATGTGCTCCAACGACGCGAGCACGGCGTCGGTGGAATTGGGCGCCACACCTTCGGTCAATTTCATCAAAATACCGTGAACGATCATTTTTACGTCATAATGATCACCTAAACCACTCGGCAAGGTTGATACGATATTACGAGCGTTGACTAATCCACTGCATGAGTCTAGCACAGTGTTCACGCACTCAAACGCGGCTTTACGGCAGTCTAATCCATCGTCCACGGTGTGCTTAAAGGCGCCGAGATCCATGACGCGCACAAGCTCAGGTACGATGACTGTTTGTTCAAGTAACTTGGGCATAATTTCCGCCAAAAGTGGAGCTATCAGCGTGCTTTCGCGATGAGTGACAGCGTTCATGGTTTTGATAACCGCCGTGCGTACGTTGACGTCTGCATCCACGATGGCGCGCATGAAATCCTCCAAGCGTAATTTGTCTCGAATCTTCGTCAGCTCCCCTCTTTCACTGGCTAGCACGGTGAACTTGATTGCAGACACTAAAGTTGCCTTTTCAAGTGGATCGGCACTTTGATCGAATCTATTGTGTAATTCTTGCACGAGCTTGACCGGGTCAGAGCCCGCGAGACGACCGAGGCATTCCGCGACGACATTGCGCACGCCTTCTTCGGATGATCTCGCATGTGAAAAGAGTATAGCTAATATGCCGCTTGATTCCTGATCACTTAAATTTCCAACCAAGATGACCTCGCGAAGTGCTTGCAAGAGCGAATATTGGTGGACCACGTTTTCTTCTTTGAGCTTACTCATGATTAACGGAAGGTACGTGTCGCGGTTGCCGACGGCGACGCGACCGAGCGCCAACGCTGATGCTCCTTTGACATCGTCTCCATAGCTGTCAAACGCGGAAAACATGATAGTCTCCAAATCTTTGCTCGCCGAAAGGTCGGTTAAGCGCCCAATTTCACCAATGCATAGCAAAGTGAACAACGCTTCAATGCCGCTCGCTGTTTTGAGTTTTAATAACAACGCCTCCATGGTGGCGTTCGTTGCCGATGCGCCCGCGGCGATGCACACCGCCGCCGCACATTTCGCCAAATTGTGCGCCACAAACTGACTCGATGTCTCATCAATGCCTTGGATTGCAAACACATCATCCAGTAGCTTCTGATACGGGACGATTTGAGCGTTGACGATGGACGTGTACAGCTCTTGCAGCGACTTGGACGTTTGGCGTTGCACCAATGGCGAGCGCGAGAGTCCGAGCACGAGTGAAAGTGCTGTCGTGGAAATTTCACGAGCGGCACCTGGAAATGCATCAGCGCTATATGCGATTCTCGTTAACAAGTTCACCGAGAGCGTGGCCAAGTGTAAATCTTCTTCATTGATCAACGTCGCGGCTTCGATGACGACGGGTTGCACGTCTGGATCCTGAAGCGCCGTTCGATGCGAAGAAATCAACGCCGTGAGCGCGGCAAGAGCGTTTTCACGTAGTGACTTATTCGCCTTACGTAAAAACCCAGTCAATTCGTGCATGATGGATGTTGCCACGGCGGAAAGATCAACTGGACGCGAGGAGCTCGCAATCATTGCAAACGCCCGAACGGCGGCGAGGCGCGTGGTTTCATTTCTCGAGCGTTCCAGGAGCAATCCGAGCGCGCGTGACTGGTCGGATGCGTTAACCACGTCATTCAATTGTGCTAAAATCACCCCACACGCATGAATTGCGGCGTCTTTGACCTCTTGATCCTCGTCCGAAGCATCAAGTTTCGTCAACACCGCGTCGAGCAACGATTTGATGTGCTTGACATATTCATCTGACATGGTAGTCGACGCGTCGCGTCTTAAAACAGTCACCAGAGCCGCGCACGCGTGCAAAGCTTGTGCAACAAGTTTGTAGTACTTGTCAGCGACAGCGGCAAAAATCGAAGGTAAGATGGCGTGCACAAACGGCGCCAAAGCGTCGTCATTTCCAGATTCGCACACCGTGCAAATGAACGTGAGCGCTTCGATCCGCGCCGAACTCTCACGCGATTTATCCTCTATGCATCTTTCAACTGCAGCCATGAGAGTAATTCGTACGTCATCGTCCGTAACATCACTCATGACGCTCGGGAATACCGATGCAATCGAGCTAAGAAGCGTGAACGCGGCGACTTGCGTCTTTGGCCACTTTGAGCTCGACTCTCGAACGACGACGCGGACGATTTCAGTGGCCGTCGCGCGCAACTTCGAGCACAACGCCGAATGCGGGTCATGTGCGAGAGACTTTGATGCGACATGCATGACATCACCAATCACGGTAAAAATGTCTAACTGCACGCTTTGTTCGCGGTCTTTTGTTCGCGACAAAAGTTTGGCGATGACGACGTCAAAATTGCTCGTCACGGTGGCTTCGGGTACGGAATGTAACATTGCACCAAGCATCTTCGCCGCCGCTCGGCGCACCTTCCAGCTTTCATCATCATCCTCATCATCGTACATGTCGTCATCGTCATCGCTGTATCCTTCGTTATCGTCGTCGTACGCATCCATGTCCTCAGTTTCGTCGTCGTCAAAGTTTGGATCGTATGAAAGATATTTGAGCGCGAGCGCGACGACGGTTGAGCTCTTGTCGTCCGCATGGACACACATCGGGCACGCCGTGATAAAATATTCAATGGCTTGCAGCGCACTCTCAATGTTCACAATAGCTTCTTCGTCGTAGTCATCTGTAGTTTTCTCGCATACTTGAGTGAGTAAAGGCAACGCGCGTTCCGCGTGGTCGTTGAATCGAAAACCGACGGCGCGCGCCGTCGCACCCAAAATAAACGTGTACAAATCACTCTTGCCCTTATAAGCCACCTTGGAAGCTAAAATATCTGTCACAGTTTTCACCGACTCCCCGAGTGTCGACTCGCGCATAAGCGTCGGAAGCAACGCGAGACATTGCGCCGCCCGCTTGCGCGTGCCCGTCTTTCCGCGCTCCAAATGCCCCAACAACGCGCGTTGAAGATCCAGCGCCTGTTCCTCGCGAAGTTCCACATGCGACGTTTGCGACAATGTTGTAATTAACGCATGCAATACGTCCACGGCTTCGGCGGCGATATTAATCTCATCCGCCGTCGCGCCATCTTTTGCCCCGCGCTCGACGCTCGTCACTAATCCCGCGGAATACGTCTGCAACGTCACCTCCCACGCCTCGCGTTCAAATGTTCCAATATCCACGGCAATTATTTTCAAACACATCGCCGACGCATCCCGTCGCTCGCAATCCTTCCCCACGCTCTCCAATCCCGCACACAATGTCTTCGCGCACGCCGACGCGTTCTCCGCGCGCGCGCGTCTCAACAACAACGGTACGCACTTCATCGCCAACGACGACACATCCGGCGACTGATCATACACCGCGCGCATCAACGCATCAAGCACAGACGTCTCCACCTCCACAGATGCGCACAAAAACGTATCCTTGGCGAGTTCTTTCAGTAAATCACTACACGCCATGTACCTGTAATCTGTAGCCACGACGCATCCATCCGTCAGTCATCTCGCTCGCCTTGATTCGCCTCCCTCGATGCATTCGCGCACCTTTATCGGGAGATTGGATCTTATCCAACGCCCCCGCGAGCGTGCTTCGAGACGCCATGCTCGTTCGCGCGCGTCTGCGTCGACCGATGCCGATGGGATGGTCTGGTCAACCACTTGAGCTCCTCGACGTCGAGGGGGTACCTCCCCGATCATGATTGGTCAAATCCTCCTAGCGCGAAAAATTTGAGTGACCGAGCGTCGTCAGTGCCACGCGCGCGGTTCCATGGGGTCGTACGCGTCGATGTTCACCGCGCGCGCGGTGCGTCCAGGGTCGCGTCGCGTCGCGTCGGCGTCGTCGTCGTCGTCGTCGTCGTCGTCGGCGGCGCGTCGCGCGTGCGGCGCGCCGCTGACGACGATGGGTGGGGCGGCGGCGGCGCAGGTTCGGGCGGCGGCGCGCCCGGCGCGCGGGGCGAGCGCTGGCGCCGTGGATGCCGATGCCGATGCCGGTGGTGACGCGACGTCTCCTGCGTATCAGTTGATTACGTTTTTTCGCTTCGCTCGGGTGGATGATCCCGAGGCGGAGGTGGAGCGACACCGCGCGCGCATCGCCGAACGCGGGTGGGACTTGCGCGGACGGATATACGTGAACGAGCAAGGAATAAACGCGCAGATGAGCGGAAAGGGGCGAGATGGGGAGGAATACGCGAAGTGGGTTGAGTCTGATGCGCGGTTTGCGGGGATGCGGATATCAGTGTATCCGATGGAGGAACAGGCGCACCCGAGGCTGGCGTTGCGGTACAAGCCGAATTTGGTGCAACTCGAGGGCGGGACAAATCATTTGCCGTTGACGAATCCAGAAGCGCGTGCGAAGCCGCTCACTCCCGAGGAATGGCATGAAAATTTGAAGAAAGTGAGCGCTGGGGGTGAAGATGCGCCGTTACTACTTGATGTGAGAAATGGTTACGAGTGGGACGTCGGGCACTTTCGAGGCGCCGAGCGACCAGTTCAAGAGTCTTTTCGAGAGACAGTGTACACGAATGTCCAGGAAGGCCTTGGGCCGTTAGCAAAGGTTGATAAAGATAAACCAATCATGATGTATTGCACGGGTGGCATTCGATGCGACGTGTATTCCACAGTTTTGCGCGAGCAGGGCTACAAGAATGTCTTCACCCTCGAAGGCGGCGTACAGGCGTACTTTGACAAGTTTGGTAAACGAGACGATCAATTGTGGGACGACCACTTATTCGTTTTTGACAGTCGACTTGCGATGTCACCAGACGGGCGCCCGAGCGCGGAGCTCGGCGAGGCAGCGGCGACTTTGCGTTGCTATTGTTGCGGGCAAAACACCGCGCCGCCGCCGCATCGCAATTGCCCGAACGTCGATTGCAACCGTCTCTTCTTAGTTTGCGAAGGCTGCAAGAACAACCTCGATGGATTTTGCTGCGAAGCTTGCACGAAAGCCACGCATATTCGACCAGCCCTCGTCGTACCCGGACGTTATCAAAAGTACAGGGCTTATGATTCAGAAGAAAGTCGAGCGTCGAGACGTGGGCCCGGACGCCGGTTACGAAAAGAACGCCGCCGAGAGCGCCGTAAGCTCGAGCTCGCGGCGTACGTCCTCGAACACATGACAAGCGCAGATGAAGATCGTGCCCGATTGGTTCAGTCGAGTGGTGGCACATTCGCCGACCGCACTCGCAGCCTCGTTCAAGCAAAGCAAACAATTGAAACGGATTCCGACGTAGACACCGAGTCTGACCATGACGACGATTCTGACGATGGGTCTGAAGAAGGCCGTGCGATCAATCCCGCGTTGAGTAGATATAGCAAACAACGAGCCACGCTTCGTGAAGCCTTTGCGGTTCTCGCAGAAAATGAACGAACGCCAGAAAACTTGGTGAAAGCCGCCGAAGACATTGCGCTGGAACGTTCGCGAATGAAAAAAGCACCCTTTGAACAGGAAGCGCCAATGATGTAGTCGACGATGATGTAAAACATCGACGATGATGTAAAACAAAAAGAATTCTTTATTCATTATTATAAAATGGTCACTCGGAGTCGAATAGATGATGCTCTCGAGTTTTCTGATGTACCATATTTTACAGACAAGCACTTATTAATCGTAGTTTTATTGTTTTATTGACGCAGCCATCGAGGCGCATCTGCGCCTCAATTCGGCGGACGAACCGTAATGGATAAAATATTGTTCCCAATAGGTTTCATGTGTAGTGCGTTTTTAGCAGCCAGCGCATCGAGCTCATTTCGGAAGTTGACCACGCCAATTCCCGTACACAAACCAGTCCATTCGTCTCGAAGAACTTGAGCGGAGATGATGGCGCCGTACGGCGAGAAAAGTTGGTACATCATCAACTCATTGGCAGTGATCGGTAAATTCTGTACACATGTCATGTAGAAACTCGTTGGTGATCTGTTCACAGTTTGTTGCGCCGAAAATCCAGGGGGATAAAGCGATTGCACATTTGGCTGCTGCTGCTGCTGCTGCTGCTGTCGCGCGTTTTGTCTCGACGACGTTCCGTACTCGTGTGGAGCGTCAAATCGCGAGGGCGATGAACCGAGTATCGCCGCGGCAGCAACATCCTCCTCACTTGGTGCAAAGACACCGAGCAAATCGTTGAGACTGTTGCTTGAAGTAATAGTCTTGATCCCCATGCTGTTGAACATGTCGTTGAAGTGCATTTCGTCGTGCGCCGAGTCGTCTCGTCGAGGCGTCAACTTCGCTGGTGCCACTATCGGTGTCGGCAGCGCTGAGGGTGATACGAATGACGATGTCTGCGGCGGTGAAGAACCTTGCGCGCGCTTGTTTTTACCTTGAGGCTCAGCATAACGCACGACGAGTGGGGTAGACACGCCGACCAACATTCGACCGTTGCCGAGCGTCACCGCATCCGTGGCTTCGGAATCTCGCAAGAAACGAATCAACGCCCCACTTGACGTGCTCTTATTGGCATGTAATAAACGACATTCGATAATGTGTCCGAATTCGCTAAAGTACGTCTTCAAGTCATCATGCGTCCAATTCGGAGGCAGTCCCTTGACGTAAATGTTATCGCTCGGCGGCGCGTTTGACGTCGGATTCGCGTCGTCGCTTTCACCATCCGTATTCGCAAACTTCACCTCCAACGTCTTCCCAGCGTACTCCTTCCCATGAAATTTCGCAATCGCATCCGCCGCCTTATCCACCTCTGCAAACTTGACAAATCCAAACCCTCGACTGCGATTCGTGCTCACGTCGCGAATCACGCAACACGACCGCACCTCCCCGCACGCCTCAAACAACCGTCTCAACATCAACTCATCGATGCGATCCGATATATTCTTCACGTACAAATTCGCATGCGTCTTCATCATCGCCATCGTGGACGACCCCCCACTCGACGCCCACGAGCGAGCACCACCGCTCCGCGGCGACGACGCCCCGTCGCCGTCTCCATCCTCCTCGCGTCGCCTCGCGCGGTCGAACGCCCCGCGCCCATCGTCGCCACACGTCACGATATCCCGCGGCGCCGACCGCGCGCGCACCGCCGCCGCGACCGCGTGTCCATCGACACCACCGCCGTGCATCGTCATCGCCTCCATCGACGTCGCCGTCGATCGTCGCGCGCGCGAATCAAATCGCTTTAATCCACCCGACGCCCCGCGCGGCTCGCGAATATTCCGCGCGAATGCGAGATGCGAGATCCTGTCGCTCGCGCGCGCCGCGCCTCGCGCGAATGCGACCGCGACGCTGGTGACGCGATGACACAAAAATTCCCACGCGCGCGTGTCGCGTCGCGTCGCGTCGCACACTCGCGCGCGATGCGCCGAGCGACGCCGAGCGATGCGCCACACACACGAAACGTCGCGTCGCGGCAACGCTTCGCGGCAAAGCGCCGTGGTCGGTGTCGACCGGGGGTCGGACAAACGGACGATTATTATTATCCACGCCAGGTGCAAAAGAGAAAGTATACGGCGCTGTAAGGATCGTAGTATGGAGTCTGTAGGTGCTACGTATCGTCGAGGCGAGGCGACGCGCGTATTATGAGGGGGATTCATCCACGGGCGTTCGGGGGTTCTTTGTACGATGTTGAGGGCCCCGCGCGCGTGCGTTTATTGGATGGGCGATAAAACGCGTGCGCGAGAGAGGGAGATTGCGTAGTGCGAACGCGTCTGAGACGATGTGGGTGCGCGCGCGTGGACACAGATGTGGTCGGTCGGACGATAGCGCGCACCGATCGCGATTACGGGCGCGTGGCGGCGGCGTCGTCGTCGTTGGTTTTTTGGTTGTGTGTTGTTTTTGAACGATGGATGCGGTGATGGGTGCGGCGCGCGCGCGAGTGTGTGTCGCACGCACGGCTGCGCGCGCGAGCGTGTGCATCGGACGCCATGGGAAGCGGAGATGATGATAAGAAAGCCTTCATGGCGGTGTTCGATGAACTCGCGGCTGGGCTCGTGGAGGACGAGGTGAAGGATGGACAAGTGGCGATCGCGGTGGCGTGGATAAAGCGCATGATTGCGTATAACGTGCCGCACGGGAAGCTTAATCGGGGACTTGCGGTGGTGGATGGTGTGCGGGCGTTGAAGCAGGCACAAGGTGAGGACGTGGATGCGGATACGATGAAGCGAGCGATGGTTGTCGGGTGGTGTATTGAGTTTTTACAGGCGTACTTCTTGGTGGCGGATGACATCATGGATGAGAGCGTTACGCGAAGAGGACAACCGTGCTGGTATAGACAACCGGATGTGAAGATGACGGCGATCAACGATGGTATTTTACTTGAGATGATGTTGTACAAGTGCTTGAAGAAGTACTGCAAGGGGTTGGAATGCTACGGTGACCTCGTGGAGTTGTTCCACGACGTGACGTACCAAACGGCGAGCGGCCAGTTGATTGATTTAATCACCGCCCCGATCGGCGAAGTTGACTTGAGCAAGTACACCATGGAGGCGTACATGCGCATTGTCACGTATAAGACGGCGTTCTACACGTTCTACCTCCCGGCGGCGTGCGCCATGCGCTTGTGTGGCGTCAAGGATGAGTCGGCGTACGAAAAAGCGAATGAAATTTGCATTAAACTCGGACAATTCTTCCAAATCCAAGACGATTATTTGGATTGCTATGGTAACCCGGAAGTCATCGGGAAGATTGGCACGGACATCCAAGACAACAAGTGCGGCTGGTTGGTTGTGCAAGCGTTGTTGAAGTGCAACGAAGATCAAAGAAAGATCATTGAAGAAAACTACGGGAAGAAGGATGCGGAGTGCGAGAAGAAGATCAAACAACTCTATTTGGATCTTGATATCGAGGCTGTGTACAAGAAATATGAAGAAGAATCGTACGCTGACCTCAAGGCGATCATGGAAGACCAAAAGGTGTTGCCTGAAGGTCTTTTTGGCGCCATGCTTGCGAAGATCTACAAGCGCCAAAAGTAATATTTTCATTTAATAATACAGACAGCTGAAGATTGATTTAAAACGCTCGTGCGCGCGCTAGGTAAACACACATATGATTACAATTTTTACGTAAACATCGGGCTTGAAGGAGTGCTAAGCATGCTATTTGGAGTGGAGTGTGCCATTTCGCGCTCACTCTTGGCGGCTCGCATCGAGGCTTCCTCCATGGCTTCAAAGAGCTTTTCGTGATAGTCACGCACCACATCTCGCAATTCATGGTACTTGCGCACTAGAGCATCCATATCACGATTGTGATTTGCAATTAGGGCTTTCGTTTTCTGTTCAATCATAGCGAGTTGGCTCTTGTTCTCTTCTTCCCTTGCGCGCTGAGAACCCACTCGGGCTTGCGTCACGGCGAGTTCATCTTTCGCAGCTTGTAAAGCCGCGAGTGCAGCTTCTTCTTTGAGTTTTCCTTGAGATTTTAATCGGGTCATCTTTTCATCCAAACTTTGTTTCTGACGCTGAAGTTGTTCGATTTTGGCATCCAACTTCCAGATTTCTTCTTCCTTCTCCACTGTCTCAGCCTCTAACGCTCGTAGTTTGGCTTCAGCTTCCTCTTTGCTTTTGATATTCGCTTCAATTTCTTGCATGAGTGCGATTGCTTCCTTTAAATTCGCCTCGGCCTGTTGCGCTTGTGCAATTTTTTCCTGAGTTTCTTTGAGT
>JACLAB010016568.1_pt1 | contig 68595 bp, 64 predicted proteins | sample 8027921 | NCBI WGS metagenome assembly JACLAB01 (sample SAMN15725117, study PRJNA655200) | protist metagenome | isolation source: fluorescence activated cell sorting (FACS) single amplified genomes of... | place: USA: West Boothbay Harbor, Gulf of Maine | collected 2000-07-19 | reverse complement strand
CTAGCGCTGATAATTCAATGTTAATCTTCTTTACTGATGACTTCAATCTAAGTGAAAGGATGAATAACTTAGATAAGGTGCTGTCATTTTATGTACATGGAACCAATACAATAGATCCTAGGCTACTGGCGAAATACTTCAAGATAATGCCGCACGAGTTCATGCCAGATAATATTCCTCATATTTGGATTGATTCGAATATGAGTTTAAAAGAGTCTTTCTGTTCAGAGATATCTAACCATCTTGGGGCTGATTTGGTATTTTTTAGACATGACAGCCGCAATTCTGTTTATGAGGAGTTTCTTGAATGCGTGAAACAAAAGAAAGACTCTGCTTTGAACCTTGAGGAAGCAATTTCCCTTTATGAAGGAGCCTTTCCTGATTATTTGGCTCAAGGTCGTATTATATTTCGGAGCATGCCTCAGGCCACTGCTAGCTTCAATTGCTTATGGTGGGAATTTATCATGCAGACATCAATTCGGGATCAAGTAACATTACCCTTTGCTCTTGAGCAGAGTGGCGTATCTTTTAAATTAATTGACGCTGAATTGAGATCAAAGTACTTTGTATGCAACTTCCATAATAAAGTTCAATTTTCGAACCTTAGTGCATTATCCAATATTATTCTAACTCTTCGTAACTACCTGCTCAAATGCTTCAGAGATCCTTCATAGCCAGCTCTTTATTGGCTGCTAGTTTAATATTTCCCGCGTCAACATTCGCGCTTGGATCGTTATCATTTTTCATTGCGTTTTTTATATCATTTTTACTTCAAATGCAGATAGAACGATCTTTATTGTTGCTTTTGTGTTTATTATCTTGTTTTTTTTGCTTCGCCTCCATTTTGCATATGTTCCAGACTGGAGATATAGAAGAGGTTGTTGACCTAGTTAGAATTATGCCGCTTGCTGTGGTCGCATTAGTAGGGAAACTGTTCACCATTAATCGTCTCAGAAACGTAATAATTTTGGTGGTGATAATCAATCTTGTCTGTGTTTATCTTATTGCAAATGGAATTGCTTCGGGAGTGTTTGATTTTCTACACGCGCGAAATCTTGAGGAGTCCTACGGCAGGCACTCTGGAGCATTCGTTAACGTTGCGACACTTGGTCTCTTTTGTCTCATGGCAGCCTTATTTTTCATAAATGAATTTAAGAATCACGGCAGAGTTTCCGATTTTTTCTTCTTGTTAGCCACATTGTTTTTGATGATCCTATCAGGTAGCAAGACAGCGTTGCTACTAATTTTTGCATTTTTTATATACGAGGTTTTAATTACTTTAGGGAAACTTAGGCTAAATGCTTTGAGCATGGTTATGATCGCGCTAGTGCCGCTGGTAGTAATTTTCGCTGAAGAGATTCAGGAACAGTTCTATGTAATTATTAAAATAATAACGCTTTTTGAGAGTGGTTTCGATTCAGCTAGTTCTGTCAAGGGCCGGTTTGACATATGGTCAGGGTACTTTTCTTTATTTGCGAAGCATCCAGAGATGATCATTTATGGAATACCAGTGAGTGTTGCAGAAACCATTTCAACAACATTCGACAGTGATTTTATTTGGGTCTTCGTGAGGTTTGGTGTGGTTGGCTTTGTAATCTGGGCAACCTTTTGGATTTATTGTTTTGCCCGTTGCGGTAGCCAAATTGCTTCGTTAGGTATTATTTTTATAAGCTCTTTTTTTGCAGGGTTGCTTGTAAATTTTCAGTTGGCTATATTCAGCATTATTGCTATTCGATATTTTATGAGTGTACCCAGGTCGGGTTGAGTCCTCGGCAGTTGAGCTGATAGTTGAAAGTTGATTATTTGTATAGGCTGACTAAAGATTGTACAAAGCTATACGAAGATAGTAGAGAAAATTACTAACCACTCTTATAATAGATTACAATGTAGAATTTTTGGGAATCTCTTTTGAATTTGAACAGGATAAAATCTCATTCATGTCTGTGCTCGGCACCTTAAGACGAATGCACTTTCAGACGTCTTCCTTCGCATTGTGAGATGAGACTGCACCGCTGGATTTTCAATTGCGACCATGTCATACCAAGTAAAAAATCAAAATTTATACCTCACTTTTCCTTAATAATAAACGAGTAAATATTAATGCTTGAAATGAAACAAATTATCCAAAACCTAGGGACAGGTGAAACCTCGATAATAGAGGTCCCATGCCCGTCATTAAAGGAGAGGTCAATAAGAATAAATTCAGCTGCAAGCCTTATTTCAGCGGGAACTGAAAAAATGCTGGTCTCGTTTAGTCAAAGCTCTTACCTTAGCAAAGCTAGGCAGCAGCCAGATAAAGTTATTGATGTACTTGATAAAGTAAGGACCGACGGTTTGGCAGCCACTTATTCTGCAGTAAAGTCAAAATTGGATGAGCCCATTCCTTTAGGTTATTCTAATGTCGGTCGGGTTGTAGAGGTTAGTGAAGGAGTTACCGACTTTAAACTTGGAGATCGAGTCGTTTCGAATGGTGCGCACGCAGAGCAAGTTGTTGTAGGTCAGAACTTGTGTGCAAAAATTCCAGATAATGTCACTGACGAGGCTGCTGCTTTCACCATCGTTGGAAGTATTGCCTTACAGGGTTTGAGGCTTGCTAAGCCAACGATTGGAGAGAGATTTGTAGTGATCGGAGCTGGTCTAATAGGGCTTATCACCGTGCAATTGCTTCGGGCTAATGGTTGTCAAGTACTGGCTATTGATGTTGATCAAGCCAAACTTAAACTTGCTGCTAATTTTGGGGCAGAGACCTGCATGGCGCATGATGATGATAACATATTAAGCGCGGCTCACTCCTTTACAGGGGGGCTCGGGGTTGATGGAGTTATAATCACCGCATCTACACCCGCAAATAATATTATTAAGAATGCTGCAAATATTTCTCGAAAGAGGGGGAGGATAATTCTTGTTGGCGTAGTAGGCCTAAGTCTAGACCGGTCTGACTTTTATGAAAAAGAGCTCAGCTTTCAGGTTAGCTGTTCCTACGGTCCTGGTAGATATGATGAGAACTATGAGCAATTTGGCATTGATTACCCATTATCATTTGTCCGCTGGACAGAAAAGCGGAATTTCCAGGCTTTTTTAGTTTTATTATCAAATGGAGATATTGACGTCGAGCCGCTTATTTCAGGTAGGTTTAAATTCAGCGAAGCCGTTAATGTATACCGTCAATTAGTCTCGGGAGACCTTGGTCTAGGCACATTATTGATGTATGAGCGAGAGTCAAATTTGTCTCTGAAAAAGACAGTGCCTATTTTGAAGGGTAAGGAATATGAGCATGAAAATGAATTTCATGTCGCAGTCATTGGTGCCGGGAACTTTGCTTCAAGGGTTTTGATACCAGCTTTCAAAAAAAACGATTTAAGTCTCCACACTATCGTCTCGGAAGGTGGTTTGTCGAGCGCATTTCAAGGTTCACTGCGAGGCTTCGCCTATGCCTCAACTGATCTGGAAGAAGTCTTATCAAACGATCTTGTGAATCTTATAGTTATTGCAACTAGGCACAACACACATTCTGATTTGGTTTCTAAATGCTTGGCGGCTGGCAAAAATGTTTGGGTAGAAAAGCCGTTGTGTATTGATCGAATGGGTCTACAGAAAGTTAGTGAGACCATTGCCTCAGTATCTAGTAGAGACTCTACTATAATTCGCAAACCTCAGTTGATGGTTGGATTTAATCGAAGGTTTTCTCCTCATGTAGTAAAAATGTGTGAGCTGCTTTCGACAAGGTCCAGCCCTGTTAATATCGTGATGACTATAAATGCAGGATCAATACCTTCGAGTCATTGGACCCAGGATTTGAGTGAGGGTGGAGGGAGAATTATCGGTGAGGTTTGCCATTTCGTTGACCTGGCGAGATGCTTGGTAGGTGACAAGATTATCAACGCGCGCGGGGTGTCTATGCAAAATATTATTGAGAGACAGTCAGTAATAGATGATTCATCTTTCAGTCTTAGTTTTGCAGATGGCTCACTTTGCACAATCATATATACTGCCAGTGGGGCTAAATCTTTTCCAAAGGAGCGTATAGAAGTATTTGTTGAGGGAAAAATATTGCAGTTAGATAACTTTAAAAAGTTGACAGGGTTTGGCTGGAAAAACTTTAGAAAGTTAAGAACATTCAGTCAGGATAAAGGCCAAAAGAGTGCTGTAAAGGCCTTTATTTCGGGATTAAAAACTGGTGAAGTCTGCATAGCTACAGATGAACTGATTGAGGTGGCGGGTGTAACCCTAGACTTACATGATTTGGTTACTCAAAACTAGACACGTTCATTATAAGATTCTTAGCTCCTCAGGTAAAACTAGATTCTAGATTGATCTAAAAAACTATATAGAAGAATTAAAACCTATACTTTTATCATAAATACTTTTACTCTAGCGTGTTATATATTAGGTAAATGAAACTCTGCTGTTCCAATAATACATTCTGATTATTTCTTATGTTGGCATCTAAGATTAGAACAGTCCTAGCCCTGGGTCTTAAGGAGAGCCTAATTGTTTTATGTTATAGACTGCTAATTAAATTTTCCATACACCCAGTTTGTGGGATTAAAGGATCCGTCCCTTTGGGACCGTTTTTCAAGAAATCAAGCTTATCTGAATTAGACATGCCTGAGGTGTCAACATGGGATACTTCTGCTTGCCTTTTCAGTTATCTTAATGTGTTAATAGATGAGCCTCCAAAGTGGCTAAACAATCCTATGATGGTTGATAGGGTTGGTCTTACGTTGGAGCCTTGGTGGAAAATTTCTGATTTTGATGATTCAGTAGGAGATATTAAATTAATTTGGGAGCAGTCCCGAATGAATTGGGTCATATCTTTTGCTCAACGTGTTCGTAATGGGGATGAAGGGTCATTGAAAAGGCTCAATTATTGGTTATCTGATTGGGTTGAGAGTAATCCGCCATATCTGGGACCTAATTGGAAATGTGGCCAGGAGGCCTCAATACGGGTAATGCATTTATGTTGCGCAGCTTTGATTCTCGGACAAGAGCGTGACTCATTATTGGGTATTCAAGAATTAATCAGGTTACATTTGCGCAGAATTGTGCCGACAGTTCATTATGCAATTGCGCAGAATAATAATCATGGTACCTCAGAAGCAGCTGCACTCTTTATAGGAGGTAGTTGGTTAGATGCTTCTGGTGCATCAGATGGCAAGAAGTATGAAAATCTTGGTCGGCGATGGCTTGATGACAGGGCGAGAAAGTTAATTGAGGATGATGGGAGTTTTAGTCAGTACTCATTAAATTACCATCGAATGGTACTAGATACTTTTTCAATCGCCGAGATTTGGCGTAAGAGACTCGGTCGAGATGGGTTTTCGTCAGTTTTTTATGATAGAGCCAGAGGGGCCTCATCATGGCTTTACCAAATGATCTGTCCTCTGAGTGGTCATGGCCCGAACTTTGGTGCGAATGATGGCTCGCATTTATTACAGCTGACAGAAAGTTGCTATAGAGATTTTAGGCCGAGTGTTCAGTTAGCATCAAATCTTTTTGAGGGACGTCTGGCCTATGCAAATAATGGCCTTTGGGATTCCCATTTGGCTTGGATGGGGATAGTCAACAAGGGAACGAAGCCGGCACAATACGTAAATTGTGATTATGATTTTGGAGGCTATAAAATTCTGCGTGCAGCTGGTGTTAATGTAATTTTTCGCTATCCTAAATTTCATTATAGGCCCAGTCAAGCTGATGCAATGCATGTAGATCTCTGGGTAAACGGGATCAATTTTTTAGTCGACGCTGGCTCATATAGTTACAATTCGATTCCTGATTTGTCTGGTTATTTTAATGGTACGGCTAGTCACAACACTGTTCAATTTGATGATCGAGATCAAATGCCCAAACTAGGAAGATTTCTATTTGGAAATTGGTTAAAGACCAAGCATGTGTCATCTATAGCTGCGTCTGATTCGCTTGTGAGCTGCTCTGCTAGTTATCGTGACTTTAGAGATGCCGAGCATTTTAGGCAAATTAATTTAAACAACTGTAAGCTGAGTATCTTTGATAAAGTCAAGGGATTTAAGAAAAAAGCAGTTATTCGTTGGCGCTTGACGGAAAGCGAATGGATTCTAGAAAATACTAAAAATGGTGTTCAGGTGTCAAATGGACTGAATACACTCTCTGTTACTTCTGATGTACCTATTTTGAGAGCTGATATAGTAGATGGCTGGAAATCTCTGTTTTACATGCAAAAACAATCAGTTCCAGTGTTAGAAGTTGAAGTTGGTTTAGCATGCACAATTACGACAGAATTCAGCTGGCCATCATGAAAGTTCTTTATTTCCATCAACATTTTTCGTCACCTAATGGGTCTACAGGAATTAGATCATATTGTATGGCACGGTGCTTAATTGAGCGAGGTCACGAGGTAACCTTGATTTGTGGAAGTTATCTTGGCTCAGATACAGGTCTGATTGGCCCTTTCACAAATGGTCAGCGTCGCGGAGTAGTTGATGGCATCGATGTTATAGAGCTTGAATTGACTTATGCTAATAAGGATGGGTTTTTAAGGCGAGCTAGAACCTTCCTTAGGTATGTGTTCGGAGGATTGAGGTTAGTATTCACGGAGAAGTATGATCTAGTCTTTGCCACAACAACACCCTTAACCGCTGGCATTCCTGGCATTGTTGCGAGGTGGTTGAGAAACAAACCATTTATTTTTGAAGTTAGAGATCTTTGGCCTGAATTACCTAAAGCAATGGGCGTGATTACTAATCCGTTTATTCTCAGCTTAATGTCAATGCTTGAATGGGTGAGCTATCACTCAGCTCATCACGTTATCGTGCTATCCCCAGGCATTGCTACAGGGGTTGAAAAAAGAGGTATTACCTTGGATAAAATCAGCTTGGTGCCCAATGGCTGCGATTTAGATATATTTGATACTGAGGTCAAAGCCTGGAGGCCTGAAACTATTAGCGATACCGATTTGTTAGTGTTGTTCGCGGGTACTCATGGAATAGCAAATGGATTAGATAGTGTTTTAGATGCTGCAAGTGAACTCAGTTCAAGAGGTCGAGATGAGATTAAGTTTTTATTTTTGGGTCAAGGGATGATGAAGCAGTCCCTGATTGATCGCGCGATTGGCGAAGGTTTGAATAACGTTATATTCCATGAACCAGTTAATAAGAAAAGATTGGCAGGCTTGATGGCCTCGACTGATGTTGGTTTGCAAATATTGGCTAATATTCCAGTTTTCTACTATGGGACTTCACCAAATAAATTTTTTGACTACATATCAGCGGGAATACCGGTTTTAAATAATTATCCAGGATGGCTGGCTGAACTAATTAATTATAGTGACTGCGGTTTTTCAGTACCACCGGAAGATCCGATTGCATTTGCTGATGTGTTAGAAAAAGCAGCAAGTAATCGTCAGGATTTAAAGGTCAAAGGTTCCAAAGCAAGAGAGTTAGCTATCGAAAAATTTGATAGAATAAATTTGGCTTCTAAATGGGCTGAGCAGCTGGAAGCAGTGTATAAGAAAAGGGTAAACAAATAAGTTATGAAAAAAATCGATCAGATATCTAAAGATGTTATTGCTTTTGCTAGAAGGATCTTTGGTAAGGGTTTTGTTCCTCTTCATCGCCCAGTATTTCAAGGTAACGAACGCCAGTACTTAGTTGATTGCATCGATTCGAACTTTGTCTCTTCGGTCGGTGCAAAGGTAACTGAGTTCGAAGAAAAAGTAGCCGAATTCACAGGGTCAAAGTATGCAGTAGCCACAGTTAATGGCACTGCAGCCCTCCACGTAGCAATTGAGTTAGCTGAGGTAAAGCCTGGTGACGAGGTAATATCTCAGGCGCTTACTTTTATCGCTACTTGTAACGCAATTAGCTATGCAGGGGCTGAACCGCTGTTTGTTGATGTAGATGTCGATACGATGGGCCTTAGTCCAGCAGCGTTAAAACGCTTCCTTGAACAAAACGCTGAGAAAAGAGCGAATGGAACGTTTAATAAAACCTCAGGCAAAAGAATATCTGCCTGTATCCCTATGCATACATTTGGATTTCCGTGTCGAGTATCTGAAATTGCTGAGATTTGTGCCGATTGGAATATTGCTTTGATAGAGGATGCTGCTGAGTCCTTGGGTAGTTATGCCGGTGGACGGCATACAGGTACTTTTGGCTCAATGGCAACACTTAGCTTTAATGGAAATAAGGTGATTACGACAGGTGGTGGAGGCATGATTATTACTGATAACTCTGAACTGGCTAAGCGAGCGAAGCACATTACGACCACTGCAAAGGTTCCGCACCCCTATGAGTTTGTGCATGACGAGATAGGCTATAACTACCGTATGCCTAATCTGAATGCAGCCTTAGGCTGTGCTCAAATGGAGCGTTTAGAGGAATTTTTGATGATAAAATCGCAGTTAGCTAATCAATGGGATACCTTTTTTCAAGGCCGAGATGTTGATTTTGTGAAAGCCGTTAATGGAAACAAAGCAAATCACTGGCTTAATGCAATAATTCTAGATTCTAGAGAAGATCGTGATGAGTTCTTAAAGTTGACTAATGATAATAATGTTATGACTCGTCCGATTTGGACATTGATGTCCAAGCTACCAATGTTTAAAGATTGTCAAACAGACGGTCTCGAAAACTCTCTTTGGCTAGAAGATCGAGTAGTAAATATACCCTCAAGTGTTCCTGACGGAGCCTTAAAAAAACTGGATAAGTAATAGTTACCATGGACATATTAAAACTAATTGGTCGGACGGCGCCACTTTTTGATGACGATATTTCAGGTCGCAGAAAAGAACTAGAGGCATTGGTTTCAGATAGCCGTTTCTTGGTGATAGGCGGCGCAGGTTCTATTGGCCAGGCTGTTACGCGCGAGATATTTAAGAGGAATCCTCTTGCGCTTCATGTTGTTGATATAAGTGAAAACAATATGGTGGAACTTGTAAGAGATATTCGGAGCACTCTTGGTTACATTGACGGTGATTTTCGTACCTTTGCGATTGACTGCGGTAGTAATGAATATAGAGCGCTCATGAATGCTAGTGAGGGGTATGACTATGTTCTTAACCTTTCGGCGCTTAAGCATGTGCGGAGTGAAAAAGATCCTTTTACGTTGATGCGTCTTATTGAGGTCAATATCCTCAATACCATTGAGACAGTTCAAATGGCGAAAGCGCAGGGCGCGAAGAAGTATTTTTGCGTATCAACCGATAAAGCGGCTAATCCGGTGAATATGATGGGTGCGAGTAAGCGCATCATGGAAATGTTTCTGATGCGTGAAAGTGAATCCATGGAAATTTCGACTGCTAGATTTGCTAACGTCGCTTTTTCGGATGGTTCACTTTTACATGGGTTTAACCAACGTTTTGCTAAGCGGCAGCCTATTTCAGCTCCAAATGATGTTAGACGTTATTTTGTAACTCCTCAGGAATCTGGAGAACTATGTCTAATGTCATGCCTCCTTGGCGAAAATAGAGATATATTTTTCCCAAAGTTAAGTGAACAGCTTCATTTGACAACTTTTTCTGACATTGCTGAGCGCTATATAGAGAACCTTGGGTACGAACCTTATCATTGCTCAACTGAGGAGGAAGCAAGAGACCGATCTGATGAATTAATCGCTTCCAAGCGTTGGCCGTGTTATTTCTTTAAATCAGACACCTCAGGTGAAAAAGATTTTGAAGAATTTTTTACTGACAACGAAATTCTGGATATGAATCAGTTTAAAAATTTAGGGGTGATTAAAAACGAAGCTCACTTCAGTTCGGTTATGCTGGATAAGTTTTTAGAATTGATCCATGAGCTCCGCGCTCAAACAGTCTGGGAAAAGGCACCAATAGTTGATCTATTCAATGAAATGATCCCTGACTTCGACCACAAAGAGACAGGTAAATATTTAGATGGGAGAATGTGAGTATGCAGCGATTCTTTGATATTATTTTTTCGGGCATGGCGCTGATTTTACTTTCACCTCTTTTACTGCCTCTGATGGTTATTTTAAGAGTGACTGGAGAGGGAGAGATTTTTTTCCCGCAGAGTCGTGTCGGGCGGGGAGGTAAACATTTTAAGCTCTATAAATTTGCAACTATGCTCAAAGATAGTCCTAACATGGGTACAGGCACTGTCACTGTCAAGAATGATCCGCGTGTGCTCCCGATGGGTGGATTTCTCCGTAAAACAAAAATCAATGAGTTGCCTCAACTTGTCAATATATTTAATGGTGATATGAGTGTTATTGGGCCGCGCCCTCAGACTCAGCGTTGCTTTGACGCGTTTCCACTATCTTCGCAGACTGAAATAATCAAAGTCCGACCAGGCTTGTCTGGTATTGGATCCATCATATTTCGTGATGAAGAAGATATGATGTATGCAAATAATGATCCGGACAAGTTCTATGATGAGATTGTCATGCCTTATAAAGGATCTCTGGAGGATTGGTATGTCTCTCATCAAAATATTGCTTCTTATTTCAGCCTGATTGGGCTCACAATATGGGTCGTGTTAGGTTTTAGTTCTGGTTTGGTCTGGAGGCTATTCAGGGACTTACCTCCTCGACCACAAGAATTAGATAAATGGATGTAAAACCCAATAAACTGAACAGTAGCGACTATAGAGCAGTCGCTAGCCTTCATTGCGATAATATTAATCAGGGCTTTTTAGCGACTTTGGGTGTTCCGTTTCTCACTTTGCTCTACGAGGCAATTGACAAGGATAGTGAAAGCGTATTACTAGTAGAGCGAGTAGATCGCAGGGTTGTGGGATTTGTGACAGGAACTCGTGGGTTGGGGCGGATATATAAGCAGCTTCTATTAAAACCTCTTTATTTAATTTACTCTCTCAAATCTTGTATTTTATCGCCTTCTAAGCTGTATAAAATTTTCGAAGTACTTTTAATAAGTAAAGGCAGTAATATTTCTGCCGATTTACCTAAGCAAGAACTCCTTTCTATTGTGGTTAATCCTGCTTATCAGGGGGGAGGTCATGCTGAGAATTTATTCAAAGCTCTTTGTTCTCACTTCAGAGCAGAGGGTGCTAGCAGTTTTAGTATTGTTGTCGGGAGTAATTTAGATAGGGCTCATGCTTTTTATACGAAGATGGGGTCTATTCCTGTTAAAGAAATCCAAGTACATAAAGGCACTGATTCTGTGGTGTATGTGAAGGAGTTGAGCTAATAAACTTTTTGGTCTCGGCGCTTTTTAGGCGCTAGAGTTCAATCTTTAGCAGTAAAGCAATGAGGAAAGAGGCATGATAAAATAACCTAATATGTCTTAACGATGAGGTTAGGGACCAGGTATTCACTGGAGATATATATGGCAAGAATTAGCCTCTCAACTACAAATTGAAATATGGTCATTCAACTTAATACTTTACCTGAGAATTTCTATGAAAGTTTCTGATGCTGTTCTAACAAGACGCTCTATTAGAGCATTTACCTCTGAGCCTATAAATAATAAGGTCATAAAAGATCTTTTAGCTCTTGCTGCAAGATGTCCCAGCGGTGGAAATCTTCAGCCCTGGAAGATTTATGTGGTCAATAATCAAAGCATGAAAAAATTTATTGAGTTCCAAGATAACTGGGATCAACCCGAGACTCCTGGTTATGCCATATATCCATCAGGTCTAACAGAACCTTATAGAACGTCACGATATCAGCTCGGCGAGGCTATGTACGAGTTACTGGGTATCCCGAGAGAGGATAAAGACGCTAGATTGCAACAAGTTATGCGAAATTTTGAATTTTTTGGAGCTCCTGCAGCGCTATTTTGCTTTATAGATAAGCAAATGGGACCTCCACAGTGGTCTGACTTAGGTATGTTTTTACAAACCTTCATGTTACTAGCTCAAGAAGCTGGCATTGATACATGTGCGCAAGAAGCCTGGGCAATGAAAAACGATAGTGTGAGCGAGTTTGTTGGCTCTGATAAGAATGACATTCTTTTTTGTGGCCTTGCTCTGGGCTACAAAGATGAAGATGCTGTGATCAATCAACTTTCATCAGAAAGAAGGCCGATTAAACAATGGGCTAAATTTCTCTGATTGATAGATCTTGATTATGTCCTTATCCCCTGATGATTTAATGCAGCTTGCCCTCATTGAGGCTAAGAAAGCTCTTGCATTAAACGAGGTTCCAGTAGGGGCTATAGTCATTAAAGAGAACAAGCTTATTGGCGCGGGTTTTAACTCAGTCATTAGAGATAATTCTGTCACGGCTCATGCAGAGATCAATGCTATCCATGCAGCCTGTCAAACGATCAATAATTACCGATTAGCAAATTGTGATTTATATGTCACTCTAGAGCCCTGCCATATGTGTGCTAAAGCAATAGTGGACGCAAGAATAGACAATGTTTATTTTGCTGCGTTTGAGCCGAAAACAGGATCTATTGTTTCAGTTGATAATTTTTTTGATAAGAAATTTTTAAACCACAGAGTTAATTATGTGTCAGGCCTTATGCAAGATGAGTCTTCTAAGCTATTAAAAGATTTCTTTCGCGCGAGGCGCTAATTAACCTCGATAAATGCAGCCTGTATTACAAGTTTCCTTCACTTCAATCTCGCTCAATATATTTAATTTTGGCTTGATTGCATCCCATAGCCATCTAGCTATATTTTCGCTCGTTGGATTTTCTAGACCTGGCACTTCATTAAGGTAGCTGTGATCTAATTCTTCAATAACAGACCCACAAGCAGATTTAATGTCTGCATAATCTATTATCCAGCCTAGATCGCTTAGCTCATCCTCAACGCTAATTCTTACTTTAAAGCTATGCCCATGGAGCTTTGAGCATTTATGAGTATCAGGGACTAGGGGCAGCTTGTGAGCAGCCTCAAAAGTGAAATCTTTATAGATAATCACGTTAATTCTACCCAAACCGGACAATGATCTGATGGTTTTTCCATTGCCCTGGCAACGTAGTCTATTCCGGTCTCTTTGATATATTTTTTCATGTGCTCAGCAATTAAAATATGATCAATTCTCAATCCTCTCTTGGGAGTATCGTCGAACATCCTTGAGCGATAATCAAACCAAGAATAAATTGAACCTTCATCTGGATTTTTCTCTCTCCAGGAGTCAATGAATCCAAGATCCTTAATACTATTCCACATATCAATTTCTTCGGGCAAAAAAGCAGTTTTGCCTTCTTTTAGCCATCTTTTTGCATTAATTTCACCAATACCAATATCCAATGGTGATGGTGCAACATTAAAATCCCCCATCACAATTACATTATCCTCAGTCTTCTGAATTTTTTTAATGTGTCTTTTCAGATCAGCATAATATTTTATTTTTTTTGGGAACTTAGTTTCATGGGATCTATTCTCACCTTGAGGAAAATAGCCATTCATAACCGTAATAGTTTTCTTGCCCCACTTAAATTTTGCCTGAATAAACCTTTTCTGGTCCTCAGCATTATCCTTTGAAAATCCCTTTTGAACATCACTTGGTTTTTTTTTGCTAAGAATGGCCACTCCATAATGGCCCTTTTGGCCCCAATACTCTGGATGATAGCCAATCTCTTTGATAACATCTATTGGGAATTCTGGATCATTGACCTTAGTTTCCTGAATTCCAATAATATCTGGATCCAGTGTATCTCTCAGATGGATTAATTGATGCGGTCGAGCCCTAATGCTGTTCATATTAAAGGAAACGATTTTCATATTTTATGCTGCCTCTGAAAGTAACAAATTAGTACTTAGGTAAAGATAGTCTGAAAGAATAAGCATGCCTTCATTTAAAAGATAGTCATTTTGTAGATCGATATCAACATCAATATCTTCTTTATTCTTGTTAAATTCTTCCAGAGCCTCAAATGTCTTGAATGTCTCTAAGTTCTGAGCTGCTCTTCTTTGATTTTCAGTCTGAAGCACCCAGAGTTGTCTTTCTATTTTTTCAGATCTTCTTGTATCAATATTAATTGAAATAGATGTCTTTTCTTGCTGCTCATCATATCTCTCCCTTATATTCAAAATATATTGCAGATCTGGACTCTCGAGCATTCTGCTCTCATGAGCAACTTTTAATCTATCTAGAACACTTTTATTGATCTTAAACTTTCTAAATGGAGTAGGACTAATTTTATCCCAGGGCAGCGCAGAGTCTAATGCACTTTCTCCACTTTCTTCAATATCCCATGTTGAAGGAAGTGTGATATCTGGTTCTACTCCTCTATTTTGCATGCCTGAGCCAGTCACTCTATAAAATTTTGATTCTGTTAATTTTAGTTGACCACTAGTCAGATCATCCAATTGTTGAACGGTGCCCTTGCCAAAAGTTTTATGCCCGATGATTAATCCTCGTTGATAATCTTGTATTGCGCCTGCAAAGATCTCAGATGCAGATGCAGAATATCTATCAACCATTACAGCCATTGGTTTTTTCCATACTTGAGTTGCCCTAGCATCTCCCCATGGCCTAATATCTCCATTGCTTTCTTTGACTTGAAGGGTTGGTCCTGAAGATACAAATAAACCAGTTAATTTATTAGCCTCATACAATGAGCCTCCGGAGTTACCTCTTAAGTCCACTATTACCGCATCAACATTTGCTAACTTGAATTTATTTAAAATGTTTTCCACATCTTTTGAGCTACTTCGAAAACTAGGATCTCTAGCCCGCCAAGCATTGAAGTCAATATAAAATGCAGGCAAATCAATAATACCTATTTTGAAATTACCCTCTCCTTGAGGCACATCTACAATTAGAAATTTAGCAGCCTGCTCTTCAAGTTTTACTTCTTCGCGAGTTAGTACAACCCATTTTCTATCACTCAGGTCTTCGGTCTTAGCAGGAATAATTTCCAGCTCTAGTTGAGTACCGGCCTCACCCCTAATAAGCTGAACAACCTCGTCAATTCTCCATCCCACGACATCAACAGAGCCCACCTCCGCTTGCTTAATCTGCCTAACCTTAACTATTTTGTCATCAGGATTAATTTTTCCAGATTTTTCTGCAGGGCCTCCAGGAACAACACTCACAATAATTGGATAATCATCTTCTGTAGTAAGCAATGCACCTATTCCTTCTAAGTTTAAGCTCATGGCCATTTCAAAATCTTCTGCTGATTTAGGAGACATGTATGAGGAGTGCGGATCAAATAATCCAGTTAGATTATTCATTACTATAGAAAAAATGTCCTCCTCATTTCTCTGCAATATTCTGCGCAGTCTATTTGTATAGCGTTTAGAAATGAGCTCTACCGCCTCATCTTCAGTTTTGTCAGTCAGCATAGATGTCAATACATCATTTTTTGCTAACTTTATCCAAATCTCTCTAAGGTCTATATTTGTCTCACGAAATTCTTGAAGGTCATTGTCAATAAGAATATTTTCAACCTCACTAAAATCAAAATCTTTTTTTTGAATTACTTTAATTTGATACTTAGTCGCTTCAATCAATCGGTTGAAATATAAATTAATTAATTCGTAACTGGCAGCGATTTCAACATCATCAGCCGAAGATTGAAACTTATTTGTAAAATATGAGATCTCATTTGCAGTGAAGTAAATTTTTTGAGAATCTAATTGCTTGATAAGGGCTCTACCTAATCTTGGATTGATATTTTTTAAAGCTTGATCTTGAAAAAAGTGCTCTTCACTAATCTTGTCATTAATCTCCTTTGCTAAGTTATATTTAGCAATACTAGCCTTGATATTTATTTCAGGTTCAGAAGAGCAGCCAACACAAATGCTCAGGATTATTGCTATGATCTGTATGTTTTTTGACAAAATTGTTAATTTAAAATATTTATTATATGAAAAAATCTAGTTATATAGAATTCTACTTTGACTGCTCTAGTCCTTGGACTTACTTAGCATTCGTAGAAATTTTACCATTATCTCAAAGACAAAATGTAGAAATTATTTGGAAACCAATCCTTGTAGGCGGAGTTTTTAATTCTGTTAATCAAGATGTTTATCAATTTAGAGTAAATCCCAATATATTAAAGTTAGATTACTCTGGCAATGATTTAAACCTATGGGCAAAACATAGGGATATTAATATTTCTAAGCCACAAATTTTTCCCGTAAATTCAGTTAAGGCAATGAGAGGATGCTTATTCGCCATGCAACAAAATTGCTTACCATTATTTGCTCAAAAGGTTTTTGAAGCCTACTGGGGAAGAGGATTAGACATAAGTGACGAAGGTATCATTATGGAGATTGCAGAAGAGGCGGGATTATCCCCTCAAGATTTCAAGCAATACATTTATTCTCAACAGGCAAAAGATTTACTTATGAGCAACTCAGCACAGCTCATAGAAAAAAAAGGATTTGGTTCTCCAACTTTTTTTTATCGAAATCAAATGTTCTTTGGTAATGATCGCTTGCATCTTTTAGAAGAAGTCATTCGCAAAGAGCTTATTTAAAGTTGAGACCGCATTGCTTCTTCTCGCACTAGCTCAGGTGAACCAAGCATTTGACGATTAACACCTATTCTCTTAAACCAGTAATGTAATCCTAGAAGATCCGTAAAGCCCATGCCTCCATGAACTTCGGTTGCTTTTTTTGCTATACCTTTACCCATCTCTGAAACATGTGCCTTTGCATGACAAGCCATTAGCTTGGCTTCATCGGGAGAACTATCGTGACAATGAGCTGCATGCCATACCAATGCATAGCAAGGCTCTAGGTCGGAAACCATTTCAGCACACATATGTTTAACTGCTTGAAATGATCCAATGGCTCTTCCGAATTGTTTTCTTTCCTTCGCATAATCAACCGCCTGATCAATCATTGCTTGAGAGGCTCCCAAGGTATCTGCTGCCAGCATTATTCTTCCTGCATCAATACTCCTTGATATGGGGTCAGTAGATAGGCTAGAGAGCTCGAGTAAGTCTGCGGGAACATCCTTGCATATAATTTCTGCATATTGTCTTGTTTTGTCCACTGTTGTCAGATTAATAATTTCAACACCCGGAGCTTTAGCATCCAGCATAAACATTTGACCTAATTTATCTGCAAGAAGAAAATGCGTAGCAACCTGAGCGTCCATAACAAACATAGTTCGTCCTTTCAGAACACCATCAGCAAAAGTTAAACCAGCATCATTTCTACTGCCAATAAATTCTGAAAAACCAACTCCTACTAGAATCTCGTTTGATGTAATCTTTGTTAGATAGTTTTCTTTTTGTGTCGGACTTCCTCCTGCCATAATAGCGCTAGGCGCCATAACATAAGGAGCTATATAAGGCACTGGCCCAACACAAGCTCCCAAGCTCTCTGAAACTACAGCAGCAAATAGCAGATCTAAGTCAAGGCCGCCAAATTCTTCTGGAATGAGCAATCCATTTACTCCAAGATTTAGAAAACCCTGATGAATTTCTTTGCCGATATTTGTCTCATCATTAGCAGCAATCTTCCTGATTTGATCAAGAGAAGCATTATCCTCTAGATATTTTTTTACGTTGTCTTTAAAAAAAGATTGTTCCTCTGATAATCCGAAATACATTCTATGCTCCTTGAATTTTAGGTTCTTTTGGCATACCAAGACCGCGTTCGGCGATGATATTTTTCTGAATTTGGCTCGTTCCACCACCAATAATAAGCCCCAGAAAGTACATGTATATAAATTGCCATGTGCCGTCATTTTTAAGATGTGGGCTATCTTCATACAAAGTTCCAATTTCACCCATCACATCAATGGCTAAGCCTTCAAGCTCATGCCTTAACTCTGTACCGGTTAGTTTCTGAATCATTTTTCCAATTTTTACATCTGTACCAGGATTTAACTTGGCTGATAGTAGTCTTAAAGCGTGAGATTGTTGGGCTAAAACTTTTCCCTGAATTTGCATTAAACGATCCCTGTATATTGGATGTTCAATTAAAGGCTTGCCATCTAGGGTTTCTTTTTTCATTAAATGCATAAGCATGTTTACTCTATTCATGGTCGCATCTGGTGGAGCGAGAGACCCCCTTTCATGACCTAAGGTCGCATTTGCAACAGCCCAGCCTTCACCTCTTTTCCCAATAATATTGCTTTCAGGAATCTTGACATCCGTAAAAAATACTTCGTTGAAACCTGGCTTTAAAGTCATATCTACTAAGGGCCTAATCTCAATCCCAGGAGTATCCATTGGAATTAATAAATAACTTATTCCAGCATGTTTAGGAGCATCTGGTTCAGTTCTAACAAGACAAAAACACATTTGTGAGTATTGAGCAGTAGAGGTCCATATTTTTTGGCCATTGATCACCCATTCATCGCCAACTAACTCTCCCCTAGTTTGTAAACTTGCCAGATCACTCCCCGCATTCGGTTCAGAGTAACCTTGGCACCAAATCATTTCTCCATGCAGTGTGGGTTTAATATAGGCTTGTTTTTGTTCCTCGGTCCCCATCTCTAATAAAGTAGGAACCAACATATCAATCCCTTGACCACCCATAGGTCCTGGAGTCTTTGATTTTGAAAACTCTGCAGCAATAATTCTGCTTTTCAGAATATCTGCTTCTCCGCCATATCCCCCATATTCTTTTGGGACAGAGCGCGCAAAATAGCCACTTTCTATTAAGGTCTTTTGCCATTCAGATCTAGACATTTCGGAGCCACCAGATCCACCTGAGCTTCCCAATAGATTTTTAGAACCATCCGTGAAAGACAACCCTTTATATTTTTCACAAAAGCTTTGAACCTCTTTGGTGAAGTCTTGATATTCAGGTCCATATTCTAAATCCATAATAAGCCTCTTTTATTTCCAGTTAGGTTTTCTCTTTTCTAAAAATGCTGCAATGCCTTCTTTTGCGTCATCGCCTTGGAAGCACTGTGCAATCTGCTCTTGAAGAAGGGGCAAAGCCTCATCAAAGGCCAGAGCATCCTGTTGTTCGTATGCAGCCAATCCTAACTGCATTGTTTCGGGAGCGAGACTGGCCAATTCATCAGCTAAATCACTGACTGTTTTTTCTAATTCATCTGCTGATACAGATTGATTTATCAACCCCCATTGCTCTGCCTTATCCGAATCAATTGCTTGACCTCGCATTATGAAGTCCAATCCAGCTCTTTTTGGCATGACCCTAAATAAACCAGCCATGACCATGAAAGGCCAAAGACCTCTGTGAATTTCAGGAGCTGAGAATTTGGCTTCTTTGACAGCAATTGCATGAGTTGAATTGGTTACTATTAATAGGGCGCCAGCTAACACTGAACCTTGAATTTTGCAGATTACTGGTTTGTGTAAGCGTCTTAGCGAAAAGCTAATATCATTAGCATTTTCTAGTTTTGGTATATTAGATTCTTCATTGGCCCTTCTTAGATCAGCACCTGCACAGAAAATATCTCCCTCAGCACCGATAACTACAACTCTGATTTCTCTTTCTTGCTTTGCATATGCAAGCGCATAATTTAATTCGTTCATCATTACATTGTTTAAGGCATTTTTTTTCTCAGGCCTATTCAAAGTGATGCTTAGAATATTATTAGAAATATCTATTTTAGTTGCTAGAAAATTTAAGCCTTCTAGGGATAATTTTTGATTGCTCATGCTTCTTTCTCTTTTATTAATGACTTGGGTATTTCGATGTATTTCGCTCTCAAGTATTCCCCTAATGATTTTGCTTGGCCATCTTTTCTTGTGTTTGAAGAAACTCCATCTTCTAGGATTCCATGAATATAAAAATTAAGAGAAAGAATATTAGGCAACTCGTAGCGATCAATTTGAAATTCAGCTAAATCAGGCATTAACTCCTTGATTTTATCAACTGTTAAGCACTCATTTAAAAAAGAAAAAGCACTTTCTGTCTTCGCCCAAACACCAATATTTGCACATCCACCTTTATCTCCAGATCTCGCGCCGAATAATTCACCTAAAGGCATTTTGATGGATGGATCAGATGGAGCAGGTTGAATATCAATAGGTTGTTTTTGATAATATATTTCTTCTAAGCCTAATTGATTGGTTGGAAGAATTGTTGTTTCTTTTCCATCAAAATGGACTGTCTCTGAAATGTGTTTGCTATCTACCAGAGCAGGCCAGTAGACTAAAACAGGCCCTCCCGATCTAACTGCTCCTCCAATAAAAAAACCTGGATAGTTTGCCAAGGCAAGCTCAATCATTTTTGCGCTAAACATTTTGCCTACCAAGTCAGCATTTTTTGATTTTACGGACACCCTTAAAGATGCCATTGCTTCTTCATTAGAGCCCGGATCCTCTTTGTCAGTCCTATCAAGTAGGATAGATACCTCATCAAATTGATCTTTGCCTCCCACAGAATTAAAAAAAGCATCTGTGATGATTTTTGCCTTCTCTTCAATATCTAGTCCAGTGAGAATAAACTCCATGCCATTTCTGTAGCCACCCGCAAGATTTATGCAAACTTTATGAAATTGTGTTGGAGAACTTCCTCTGCAGCCTGAAACATAGACCCTATCTTTAGATTCCTGTTCTATTTTAAGAGTGTCAAAATGCGCAATTACATCTGGGTTAAGGTATGCCGGCGAACTAATCTCATATAAAAGTTGAGCAGTAACAGTCCCGGTGGAGACTAGCCCGCCTGTATTTGGGTGTTTTGTTATATAAAAACTCCCGTCTGCTTTAATTTCAGCAATGGGATAACCCACATTATCAAAGCTGGGTACTTCTTTGAAAAAAGAGTAGTTTCCTCCAGTTGCCTGGCATCCACATTCAATAATATGTCCTGCAGCAAGGGCTCCAGCCAGCGCATCATAATCACCCCTGTTCCAGTTAAATTTCCATGCAGCTGGACCAATAACTACCGCCGCATCAGTTACTCTAGGGCAGACCACTATGTCAGCGCCTGCATCCAAAGCTTCCTTGATACCCCATGCTCCCAGGTAGGCATTCGCAGTGAGAGTTTGACATCTAGAGTCTTCTATTGGTATTTGTTTATCTATATTAGAAAAGGGTTCTCCTTCTTTTATGAGAGTATCCATTCTAGGCATCAAGTCATCCCCGGTGATGTATGCCACTTTTAAAGATATGCCTAATTCCTCAAGAATCTTTTCTATTTCATTTGCCATAGAGGAGGGGTTAAGCCCTCCAGCATTTGTAACAATCTTAATATTTTTTTCTTTACAGGTTTTAGCTACAGCTTTAACTTGCTTTAGGAACGTTCCTACATAGCCTTTATCCTCACCGCGCTGCATCTTTTGGTTAAAAAGAATAGTCATTGTGAGCTCGGCTAAATAATCTCCAGTTAAAACATCTAAAGGACCTCCCTCAACCATATCTTTGGCTGCAGATAGCTTATCTCCGTAATACCCACTGCAATTTCCGATTCTAATTATTTCTTCGCTCACTGATTCTCCAATTTAATACCATTTAATATTATTTCAGTTAAAAAATTACTAGTTTGCTCGGGAGTTTGCTTAAGATCTTTTAGTAATTTTTTTGCTTGAAAATATCTACCCAAACCTCCCAAGAGGATAGCTGTTGCTTGAGTGTCTATATCTTTAATCTCTTTTTGGCTTTTAGCTTCATCTAAAAGACTTTTTATGAAGTCAGTGATGTATTGTTCGTGATAGTTGACCATAGATTTTGAGGTTGAAAGGTTAGCAAGAGGCAAGGTAAATTTCTCTAGCCTTGGGCCTACTGCTTGATTTGCAACAGCTAAAAAGCTTTCTAACTTTTTTATTGGTGATGAATGTTCTTTAATAGCATTCATTGCTATCTTTCCATGTTTTTTGAGGACTCTGTCTACAGTTGCGACAATTAGCTCTTCTTTACTTGGCGCAATTTCATAAAGAGTCCTAAGAGAAATTTTTAAAGTCTTTGCCAACTCAGACATTGTTGAAAATGATTCACCTTGATCTAATATTTTCTCAAGATCATCCATGACTTCCACATGCCTTTTACCAAGATTTCGAGGACTGCTACTAACATTAGATAAATTTGATTGCATTTAACTATCGAGCACCAGCAGGGTAGCGCCGTTATCAACTTGCTGATTGAGAGATACCATTAACTTGGCAACTTTCCCATTTTCAGTGGCCTTGATTGAATGTTCCATTTTCATAGCTTCAATAATAATTAACGTATCTCCAGCCTTGACTTTGTCACCTTTTTTAACCTTTACCTCAATTACTTTTCCAGGCATGGGTGCAACTAGCCCACCCTCTGGAACTTCATTCCCTGGCTCTATAAATCTCGGCACAATCACTGCGTCTAGATCACCAAATGGCATGTTAATTAGGATTTGATCATCTGCACGAGTTAGCTGTGCAAAAAACCTATGAGAACCAACCTCAACATCAATTCCAGATTCATCAACTGCATGAATGTTGCAATTTGTGCCCATCACCTCGAATAATCCACTGCGTTTAAGTTGATACTTAATCTCAATTTCATTTTTTAGAATCATTAATTTGATTCTTTGATGCGGCATTCTTCCGTTTGTCCAATTTGATGGCATAAAATTAGTCACTTCATCAGAGGCTCTATTGCCCATTGCGATCCATAATGCAATTGCTGCTGATGCATTGAAAATTTGATTTTCAGATAATACCTGCTCACTGTTTGGCTTTTCTCTTTCAATAAAATCAGTCGTAGTATTGCCGTTGATAAAACTCTTATTTCTTAAGCAGGAAATTAAAAAGTCACGATTAGTTTTTACGCCACCAAAGTGAGCTTTTTCAAGCCCTCTAGCAAGTTTATTGATTGCATCTATTCTATTTGGAGCCCAGGCAATTACCTTTGATAGCATGGGATCAAAATCTGTGCCAACTTTATAGCCTTGCTCTACACCGGAATCCCATCTGATATCTCCAGCCATCTCAGTATCATATGCAATGAGTGTTCCCACTTCAGGCAAAAAGTTATTCCCCGGATCTTCAGCATATAACCTTGCTTCAATTGAATGACCGTGCCATGAAATGTCATCCTGAGTGAACTCAAGCTCCTCACCTCTGGCTATTTTTATTTGCTCATATACCAAATCAATCCCAGTGACTTCCTCTGTTACAGGATGCTCCACTTGCAGGCGTGTATTTACTTCCAAGAACCAAAATTCTCCCGTCTTATCATCCATCAAGAATTCGACCGTACCAGCAGAACAATACTTAATTTTTTTTGCTAGTTTAATTGCAGCTTCTCCCATTTGCTCGCGAAGAAATGGGTCAACTTTTGGCGATGGAGACTCTTCAATAATTTTTTGATGTCTTCTTTGTATTGAGCATTCTCTCTCCCCAAGATGCACTATATTTCCATGTTCATCTCCTAGAATTTGAATTTCAATATGGCGGGATTTTTCTACATATCTTTCAATAAAAATTCTATCATCACCAAAACCTGACAAAGCTTCGCGTTGAGCGCTAACAACTGATTCTTTTAAATTTTTTGGACTCGTTACAATCCTCATCCCTTTGCCACCACCACCTGCAGCTGCCTTGATGAGAAGAGGGTAGCCTAGATTCTTGGCATCCTTGAGATCTGCAGCCATTGGAAGGGTAGGGACACCAGATTTTTCTGCTAATTCTTTGGCTTTAAGTTTGTCACCCATTACTTTTATGACATGAGCAGAGGGTCCGATCCATATTAGATTATTATTTTTTACCTTTCTCGCAAACGCGGCATTCTCAGATAAAAAGCCATAACCTGGATGAACTGCTTCTGCTCCAGTTTGCTTTGCAGCAGAGAGTATGGCGTCACTATCCATATAGCTTGTAGGCAGAAGAATAGATTCATCTGCCATTTTTACAAATGGAGCATCAGCATCAGCATCAACATACACAGCAATACACTTAATGCCCATATTTTGTGCTGTCTGCATAATCCTGCAGGCTATCTCACCACGATTGGCAATTAGAATTGAATTAAAGCTCATAGTCTAAATACTCCATACTCAGTAGCACCATCAATAGATGAGTTGCAAACAATCGAAAGGCAAAAGCCAATTACATTCCTTGTGTCCCTTGGATCGATTATTCCATCATCAGTAATCATGCTACTTGCAACCAGTCCCTCTGACATCTGCTCTGACATCTGCTCAACTGTTTCAACAATTTGAGCATCAAGCTTCTCATCAAATTTCTCACCTTTTCTTGCAGCTTGACCTCTTCGGACAATAGACATTACTCCAGCAATTTGTTTTGAGCCCATAACAGCAATTTTTGCTGTTGGCCAAAGGAAGGTAAATTTATTGTTATATGCTCTTCCAGACATAGCATATGTTCCAGCTCCAAATGAAGCCCCAATAATAATTGTAATGTGCGGAACATTAGAGTTAGAAACAGCGTTAATAAGTTGAGAACCTTTTTTAATAATAGCCTGTCTCTCAAAATCCTTTCCAACTAAAAACCCAGTAACATTTTGAAGAAAAATTAACGGTATGTTTCTTTTATTGCATAGCTGGATAAAACTAGCAGCTTTTTCAGCGCTTTCTGGATATATAGGACCATTGTTTCCTAATATTCCTATTGGATAGCCGTGAAGCATTGACCACCCACAAATCATAGTTTTGCCATAGAGCGGTTTGAACTCTTCAAATCTTGAGCCATCAACAATTCGACCAATCACCTCTCTAATATCAAGGGGACTTTTAAGATCTTCATCAACAAGACCTAATAATTCTTCTTGAGATAAAGTTGGACTGTCCGCCTCAGGAAGAGGCGAAGGACCTTCTTTTGCCCAATGCAGATGTGAGACTACGTTCCTGCATAATCTCAAGGCATCCATTTCATCGTCTGCTAAATAATCTGAAAGACCTGAAACTTCAGAATGCATTTTTGCACCACCCAATGTCTCATCATCTGACACTTCTCCCGTTGCCATTTTGACAAGAGGAGGTCCTGCAAGAAATACCTTAGCTTGATCCTTAATAAAGATATTGTAATCTGACATACCTGGTTGATAAGCGCCACCTGCCGTTGATGAACCAAAGACAATAGATATAACTGGTATACGCATCTTAGAAAGCTCTGTTAGATCATAAAAATATCTTCCGGTCGCAGCGAAATGAGTATGACCTATGGTTGGTGCGATAGGCGGTTGATCTCCTTTTTTCCCAGTACCCATTCGTAGATCTCCACCCGCAGATTCAACAAAATTAATGTAGGGCAGACGATTATCTCGAGCAATTTCCATTGCTCTATTCCATTTTTCTCCAACATAAACCGTCATAGCGCCAGCTAAGACCGAAGGATCATTAGCAAAAATTACACATTCAGTACCAGCAACAATTCCAATTCCCGCAACGCATCCACCACCCACAGTAAAGTCAGTTCCATAAGCAGCAAAAGGAGCAATTTCAAGGAATGGTGTATCAGGATCTAATAAATTAAAGACTCTTTCCCTTACAGGCATCTTCCCTCGCTTAGCAAGTCTTTCATGGTGGTAGGCTCCACCTCCTAACTCAGCTTTATCTAAAAGCTCATCTAAGAAATGTATTTTTTTTAACATTACATCTTTGTTATGAATAAATTCATCAGAATTAATATCAATATTTGTATTTATTTGCGGAGCTATATTTTTTCTGAGCATTTTTATTTAATAAAATTGAGTGGTAATATAATATACAAATAATTACCATTTTGAAATTAATTTTAAAAATAGATAATTTTTGTTATGGGTACAAATAATGAGTATTAAAATTTATAGCTGCAATGATTCAAGGGGTCTTAGACCTATGTGGACTGCTGAGGAGATGGGGGTAAGTTATGAATCTGAGATGATGCCATTTCCGCCTAGATTTTTGCACAAGGAATATATGGATGTAAATATCCTTGGCACGATTCCATACTTGATTGATGGCGAGGTTGAAATGACTGAATCAGTTGCCATGTGTCAATATTTGGTTGATCTGTATGGCCCGACTGATTTAAAGGTGGCTATTGATGAGCCTGATTACCACCATTATTTAAATTGGCTGGCGCATTCAGATGCAACTCTTACATTTCCTCAAACTGTAGTTTTAAGATATACCTTTCAAGAAGTTGGTGTTGCTGATAAGGCAGCAGAGGGCTATAGGCGTTGGTTTGTCGCGAGACTCAAGCTCTTAGAAAAATCTTTAGATTCTAGGGAGTATCTGTGTTCAAATCGATTCACTATTGCTGATATATGTGTGAGTTATGCAATATATTTAGCTAAAACATTGCAAATAGAAGAGGCATTTAAACCTAACATTAAGCGTTGGACTGACATGCTTTTTGCGCGGGATGGATTTAAAAGAGCGGTTGCTCATCGTTACGATAATCCAGAGTAATTAATCTTCTATGAAGCTCGTTAACCTCTCGTAAGCATTAATAAAGTCTTCTTTAAAGTCCTGAACCACATCTCCTGCGGAAATACTTTGATTCATCAATCCTACTCCCTGTCCTACCCAGTAGGTTGAAAGTTCCTTGGCGCCTTCATGCCCACTTTCAGCTAGTTTCGTTACTTTTGCCAAAGCTGGCTCAGCCACCATGGGCTGAAGAGGCAACGGCAGTGGTTCAGGTGCATCTTTTGCTTCCCACGCATTAGTCCATGCAGAAACAAGCTGTCTAGAGTGTTTGCCTGTTCTGCTTCTTGATCGAATTGTTTGACTGGAATTAGCTGCAATCATTTTTTCTTTTATCGCTGGCGGAACTTCAGATTCTGCAGTGGTTAACCAAACTGATCCACACCAAGCTCCTGCAGCACCCATGGTCATGGCAGCAGCCATCTGTTTACCGGTAACAATTCCACCTGCTGCAAGAATTGGAACATCTCCATAGGGTTGAATTGCTTCATGAACTTCAGGTATTAATACCATCGTTGGAACGCTGCCACAGTGACCTCCTGCTTCAGTGCCTGAGACAACAAGGATGTCTACCCCAGCCTTAACTTGATTAATAGCGTGTTGGGCAGTGCCAAGGAGGGCAGCGACTTTCACGCCATTATCTTTTCCCATTTGTAGCATCCAGTCTGGTGGAACACCTAAGGCATTTGCTATGAGTTTAATGGGGTGGGCAAACGCAACATCTAACAGTGCCTTAGCTCCATCAGCTTTAGTATTTTCTGCCATATAGGTTGCTGAAGGTTTAATTGTTCTAAATTCAGAGGCTTCAATACCATGCTTTTCAAGTAGGTCTGCTCGAAAATCAGCATATTCTTGAGGAATCATGGATACTAGCTTTTCAGAATCAAATTTTTGATCTTTACCGGCCATCTTATTTGGTATCAATACATCAACGCCATAAGGCAGACCATCTATATGATCGTCAATCCACTTCAGCTCCTCTTCTAATTGAGCTGGAGTCATTCCTACTGCCCCTAAAACACCACAACCACCTGCCTTCGAAACTGCAACAACAACATCTCTGCAGTGGGTGAATGCCACTAAAGGAAATTCAATATCAAGAAGTTCGCAAATTTTTGAGTTCATGTTTTTCCCTAGGTAATAATTTCAATATTATATTAGCACTCAGGATACACAAAACGAAATACATCGAGCATAATCAATTCTTGAATTTAAAAACTTTTTAAATATGTCAAAAATTAAAATTGATTGCGCGATGATTACCAGAGATCCTGCCGAAGCAGGTGAGGCTAGCAAGCGACTAGAGGATCTTGGTTATGATGGAGCTTATACATTTGAAGGCCCTCATGAACCATTTCTGCCTCTTGCAGCTGCAGCTGTAGCTACTAAAAAATTAGAATTATTAACTTCAATAGCAGTAGCATTTTCAAGAAACCCAATGACCTTAGCTAATCTTGGGTATGATTTACAGTTAATGTCCCAAGGAAGATTTACACTTGGCTTAGGCTCTCAGATCAAGCCACATATTGAAAAAAGATATTCTATGCCATGGTCATCTCCTGCCAAAAGAATGCAAGAAATGGTTAATGCTATCAAAGCAATTTGGAGCTCTTGGCATGATGGTGAAGAATTGAACTTTGAGGGAGAGTTCTACAGACACACTCTGATGACTCCATTCTTTAATCCGGGAAAAAATCCATTTGGGTTGCCAAAAATTTATGTTGCTGGCGTCGGTCCTTTAATGACACAAGCTGCTGCAGAGTCAGCAGATGGTTTTCTTGTGCACCCATTTCACACCTCAAAATTTCTTGAGAATATCACCATTCCATCTCTAGAGAAGGGCTTAAAAGTAGCTGACAAAAAGGAATTTGATATTTCTGTTGGCGTAATGATTGCCACAGGAATGAATGATGAAGAAATCTCCGCAGCCAGGAATGCATGCAAGGCTCAGATTGGTTTTTATGGCTCAACCCCAGCGTATAAAGTTGTTTTAGAGCAGCATGGTTGGGAGGGTGTGCAGATGGAATTAAATCAATTAACAAAAAAAGGATTGTGGCAAGATATTGCTGGTCTTGTTACAGATGAAATGCTTGAAAATATTGCTGTAACTGGAACTCCTTCTGAAGTATCCACCCAAATCTTTGATCGATATGGGAATATTGCAGCAAGAATAGCGCCATCTATTTTTTCTGGAGATCCAGCTGTTACAGCAGAGCTAATTAAAGCACTCAAAAACTAATAAGTTAGAGGTTGTTTGTTTAGATTGCATAGACATAGTATTTGAAAATTTATGCCTTGCGTGGAACTTGGTTAAACATACTATCAGTTGCATAATTAATACATATTATTTAGCCATAAAACATCATGCAAAAGAATTTGTTAGGTAGATTGATGCTTGATTTAGATAGCAGCTCTCTTACCAAAGAAGAAAAAACTCTTTTACAAAACCCTCATGTCGGAGGAGTGATCTTATTTTCTCGTAATATTGTTTCTAAGGATCAAGTTCTGTCTCTTTGCCATCAAATTGCCGAGGTAAATCCAAATCTTTTGATTGCTGTGGACCAAGAGGGCGGAAGAGTGCAACGTCTAATTGATGGTTATACAGTTTTACCCTCTATGCAAAAACTAGGTAAATTTGTTGCGCAGGATAAAGATAATGGTCTAATTCTGGCCTCAAATTTGGGGTGGTTGATGGCATCAGAAGTAATTGCCTCAGGACTGGATATTAGCTTTGCGCCCGTCCTAGATCTTGATTTAGATAGAAGTTCCATTATTGGCGATCGATCTTTTGGGGACACTCCAAAAACAGTAATTAATATAGCCAATTCATTTATTAATGGTATGAAGGAAGCTGGAATGGAAGCAGTTGGCAAGCATTTTCCTGGGCACGGAGGGATTCATGCAGATACTCACCTATCTTATTCTGAAGACTTGAGATCTTTAGATGATTTAAAGCAGCATGATTTGATTCCATTTCATGAGTTGCATAATAGATTAGGTGGCATTATGACTGCCCATATTTCTTTTCCTGAAATTGATAATAATATTGCAACCTTTTCTCAATATTGGCTTCAAAATACCCTAAGAGAAAAGATGAAATTTAAAGGAGAAATTTTTAGCGACGATCTCTCAATGAAAGGAACAGATTTTATTGGTGGGATAGATCATAAAGTCCAAAAAGCTCTTGAGTCAGGTTGCACTATGATTTTGATATGCAATGATCGCCCTGCTGTGCTTCAGGCATTAAGATTTATGGAGAATCAGAGCACCTCCCAATCCACAACACTTACTTCTCTGAAAGCATCAAAAATAGTATCTTGGGAAAAACTAGAGAATGATCCTAGGCGCCAAGAAATTATTAATCAGATTCACAATCTTGGTTTGGCGATCGCATGATGACCCTACCCGATCTATCAGATAAGTATCCTGATCAAATTCAAATTGGAAAACTCACTTTAAAATCTTATGGGAGAAAAGGATCAGTGGCTGGAGAGATTTATACCGTCTCCTGCTCAGATGATAACTCTATTGTGAAGTCTGTATTATCAAGAGATGGGCAAAATAAGATATTAGTTATTGATGCTTCTGGAGTGTCCCATGCCTCAATGGTCGGAGATCAAATAGCTGAGTCTGCATTAAATAATAATTGGGCTGGTATTTTTGTGAATGGGTATGTGAGAGACGTAGAAATCTTAGGAACTCTTGATTTAGCTATTTTTGCACGAGGAAGTGTGGCTCAAAAAACAGACAAACAAGATCATGGTTTTGAAGATATTATGATTTCATTTGGAAGTACTATTATGCATTCTGGCAATTGGTTATACGTGGATGGGAATGGTTGGATAATTGCAGATACGAAGTTAGAATTCTAATTCAGTATATATTTCCTGTTTTTCCTCCCAGATTTTTTCAATAAAATTTTTGAATTCTCTTCGGTATTCCTCCTCTTGATCAAAATTCTTTCCCTTAAGAGTTTTAGGAATCTCATAGGCTTTTGCATAGACTTTTGCTTGACTCATTTCCCCGCATAAAAAATCCCATGTTGACCTTTTGTCTGTAGAATAAATGACAGTAAAGTCAATCAGCTCATTAACTTGCGGCATTCCTTTTAACGCGATTGCTAGCGCACCAATCTTAGGGGTTAAGAAATTTTTATAAGGAGAGTCTTGAGCTAGATGTTTCTCATGAGTGAATCTAGTGCCTTCAGCAAAACTGAATGCTGCAGAAGGATTTCTAGAGAATCTTTTAGCAGCTGCTTGTGCATTTTGATAATCTAATTTTTTTAATTCTGGATTAGCTGCTATTTGTTTTTGGGAATGTCTGTTGAGAAAGGGCATATCAATAGTTTTATGAACCAGGTAAATGATTGGTATCCACTGCAATTCTTTTTTCATAAAAAATTTTAAAAGTGGCATCTTTTTGTGCCCAGCAGCCAAGAGAATAAAAATATCTGCCCATGACTGATGATTGCTCATGGCTACATACCAAGTTTTGGTATTAAGATGTTCTGGAATATCAAATTGCCACTCGAGACCATGAAGTATTTGAAGAGATGCAGTGATGATCTCAACTATTTTGCTGCCAATTCTATTGGAGATATGACCTAATGATTTTTTTAATTTTTTATTGGGGACTATCCGTGGAACATTAAGTATGGATAGAACAATAACCCCAACAGACAGAATAAATACTATGCAGAGGAAGGTAACTACTCCAACAAAAGATTTTCTAACTTTATTCATTAGATTTAATTTTAACCCAAATTTTTTCTAACTCTTCCAGTGAGGTGTTTTCAATCCTTTGCTGAGCACTCGTCAGTGTTTTTTCTAAGGCAAGGAAACGATCTATAAATTTTCTATTTGAGCGAGCCAAGGCTTCATCGGTATCGATATTAAGATGTCTACCAAGATTAATAACTGTAAATAATAAGTCTCCCATCTCTTCTTCTATATTATTTTTATCTTGATTTGCCATAGCAACTTTTAACTCTTCAATCTCTTCATCTATCTTAGCGATAATTTCATGAGGATGATTCCAATCAAAACCTTTTTTGGAGGCTTTTTTTTGGATTCTTTCTGCACGCAGGGAGGGAGGCATTGAGTTAGGAATATCTTCGAAGATTGAGGAATGCTCGATATTCTTTTTTTCATCTTCTTTGATTGCTTCCCAAAGCCTAGTTTGATCTTTGGCTGAAAAAGGCTTTTCTCCCCCATTAAATACATGGGGATGACGCCTAATAAGTTTTTCATTCAATGAATCTGAGACCTCTTTAAAATCAAATAACTCTAATTCGCTTGCGATTTGAGAGTGAAAAATGACCTGAAGCAAAACATCGCCTAACTCTTCTTTTAAGTTTAAATAATCCTTTTTAGCGATTGCGTCGGTTGCTTCATAAGCCTCTTCAATCAAGTGCTTGGAAAGCGATTCAAAAGTTTGCTCAATATCCCAAGGGCATCCATCTTCCTTATCTCGAAGTTTTTGCATGGTATCGAGCAAGGATTGAAAGGAGGACATGTTAAAAACCGCTTATATCTGCATACCTAGCTTGATGGTATTCTGAGGTGCCGAAGATTTGTTCTGCTACTCGAGCTCTTTTGAGGTAAAAACCAATATCATACTCATCTGTTACACCTATCCCGCCATGCATTTGAATGGCTTCGTTACTCACTAGATGAAGTGTTTCGCCGGCTTGAAACTTAGCAAGACTAGACAGTCTTTCAAGTTCATTTGAATTTTCATCAGCAGCATGCATCGCTGCCAAGACGGCTGATTTTGTTAATTCAATCTCACAAAACATTTTGGCAGCTCTGTGTTGCAAGGCTTGAAATGAACCAATAAGCACACCAAATTGTTTCCTTTCTTTGAGATAGTTTATTGTTATCTCAAATGCTTCCTCAGTATTACCAAGCATTTCAGAGGCCATGGCTATTCTTCCAAGATCTAAGACCTGCTCTATGATTTCTCCTGCTATGTCCACTTCTCCTAAAAGCGCGTCTGCATTAAGGGTTAGATTACTCATTACTAAATTTGCATAGTTACGACAGTCTGCTGTCGAAATTTGAGAAACCTCTAAGCCCGTCGAGTTTTTGTCAGCGATAAAAACAGAAAGCCCGTTAGATTCACCTTTTTTTCCAGAAGTTCTCGCAACAATCAAGATGAAATCTGCGCTCGAACCATCAATAATAAAAACCTTTTGACCATTGAGTATCCACTTATCATCCTCAAGAGTTGCAGTTGCTTCAATATCAAAAGGACTATGATGATTGCCCTCATCAACTGCTAGGGCTGTTGTTGCTTCACCAGATACAATCTTTGGAAGATAATTTTTTTTCTGCTCGTCGGAACCTAATAATTTTATAGTTGAGACTCCTAAGACTGAGGTAGCTAGCAATGGTGATGGCGTAAGAGTTTTACCAAGCTCCTGCATGATGACGCTGATCCCGGCAATTCCGAAATCTGATCCACCAAATTCCTCCGGCACTAATATGCCAGACCAACCAAGTTGCACCATTTCCTGCCAAATAGAATCATCCCAACATTTAGCATTTCCATCATCCCTCAGCTTTCTAAAATGATTTGTGGGTGTTTTATCTCTAGCAAAGCTTTGAGCTGTGTCTTTAAGAAATTGCTGCTCTTCTGATAGTATTAATTTCATCCTTATATCCTTTAACTAGGTAGATCTAGAACTCTTCTAGAGATAACGTTTAATTGCACTTCAGATGTCCCACCCTCAATTGAGTTAGCTTTTGTTCTCAGCCACGCCTTTGTAATAGCTTGCTCATCATCAGAAAAACCCTGCTCACTCCATCCAAGCCCTTTATTGCCCATTGAAGAAATCATTAGCTCGTAACGATCTTTATTATGCTCTGTTCCATAATATTTAAACATTGAAGATGCCGCGGAAGCTTTCCCACCCTCATCTCCAGATCTTTGAAGGGTAAGACCAAAAGCGTGCTCTTTCATTTTGTGAAGAGTGATATTGTCTCTGTGGCTTGGATGAGCTATTTTGCCGTTATCTTCGCCTAAATATTTCTTTGCAATACTTACAACGTCTGCTCCAGAGCCAGTGCCGCCTCCGGCAAGACCAAAATTCGAGATGAAATTTCTTTCATGCTGCAATAGCTTTTTTGCAATAGTCCATCCCGAATTCTCGACGCCTACTAAGTTTTCTTTTGGTGCCTTCACATCATCAAAGAATGTTTCACAGAATGGAGATTTACCGCTAATCAAAGTAATGGGCTTAGTGCTTACTCCCTCTGATGCCATATCAATAAGTAGAAAACTAATTCCACTATGCTTGGGTTCCTGCGGACCAGTTCTAACCAGAGCAAAAATCCAATCTGCCTTATCAGCATATGAAGTCCAGACTTTTTGACCATTAACTAAGTAGTGATCGCCCATATCCTCAGCTTTTGTTGAGAGACTAGCTAGGTCTGAGCCAGAACCAGGTTCTGAATATCCCTGACACCATCTAATTTCACCTTTAATTATTTTTGGTAGATGCTCACGTTTTTGCTCTTCACTTCCAAATTCAATAATGCAGGGCGCCAGCATCCAGATTCCAAAACTATTTAAAGCTGGCCTTGCTTTAATTTTATAAAGTTCTTGATGCAAAACTTTTGTTTGGTCTCTATCAAGACCTCCACCACCATACTCAGTCGGAAGATTAGGTGCTGTCCATCCCTTTTCTCCCATTCTTTCAAGCCATAATTTAGATTCAGGATTAACGTATTGAGCATTTCTGCCGCCCCAAACTTCTTCTTCAGGCACCAATGGAGTCCTCATTGATGGAGGGCAATTTTCTTCAAGCCATTCACTTACTTCTTTTCTGAACACTTCTAGGTCACTCATAATTTTCTCAACTTGCGGTAATTTTAAGAACAGATATTATAAGCAGATAATTAATATTTAGGTAATTTTAAGAATGAAATCCTACCAAGTTTCCTCGCCAGGTAAATCATTAGAGCTGATTGAGCATCAAACCCCAGAGCCTCAAGGCGCAGAAGTTTTAGTCAAAACTATTGCATGCGGAGTTTGTCACTCAGATGTTCATATTCATTCTGGCGCTTTTGATTTAGGTGGAGGCAATGAGCTGCCAGTTCCGGTTCCTAACCCCTTTACTTTAGGCCATGAAATTTTTGGTGAAGTTGTAGCAATGGGCTCGGATGCTACCAATGTTAATATTGGAGACAGAAGGATTGTGTATCCTTGGATAGGTTGTGGCGAATGTGATGTTTGTAATTCTGGCGAAGAACATTTATGTAACTCTGGTCCAGTAATAGGAGTGATGCAGCCCGGTGGTTTTGGTGATCACGTTATTGTTCCTGATTCTAAATATTTGCATGATGCAGGCGACACTCCAGACCATTTGGCCGGAAGCTATGCATGCTCAGGACTCACTGCTTATAGTGCTTTAAAGAAAGGCGCTCCTTATACTTCTAACAATAGTTTGATCATTATTGGTGTTGGCGGCGTTGGAATGATGGGTCTGCAGATAGCGAAAGCAGCTTTTAATTGCAATCCTATTGTTATAGATGTGGATGAAGATAAATTGAAACTTGCTCTTGAAAATGGAGCGATTGCTGCAATCAATCCAACCGATGAAGATGCCATGATGAAAGTTTTTGAGATCACCGGAGGCAATGCCTCTGTCGCTATTGATTTTGTAGGATCAGAGCTATCCACCGGATTTGGAATCAATCTATTAAGAAAAGGTGGTAAGTATATTATTGTTGGACTTTATGGCGGAGAGTTAAAACTACCTTTGCCTTTAATCCCAATAATGGAAAGAGGAATTCAGGGCTCATATACTGGCAGTCCCGGAGATATGCATGAATTAATGGAGCTTGTTCGTTCCGGAAAAGTTGATCCTATTCCTGTTGAAAAAAGACCTGCCTCTGAAGCCAATCAAACTCTCGAAGATCTTAAAAACGGAAAGATTCTTGGAAGAGCGGCTTTAATGCATGATTAAAATAGATTATTAAGCTCAGAGCAAATATTTTCTAACTCATCGTTTACTACAACATCAGCCTTAGAATCGTAGCGAGTTTTGTCTCTATTTAAAATCACTACTTTTGCGCCCGAAGTGATAGCTAAGCCTGGTATTTTTCCTGCCGGCATAACCTTTAAAGAAGAGCCTATCACTAGCATCAAGTCACATGCCTTGGAAGCTTCAGAGGCTTTCATCATATCTTCCTCCTTCATTGGCTGCCCAAAAGAAATTGTTGCTACTTTTACTATTCCGCCGCATGAAGAACACACAGGAAGCTTTAGATCATTATTTATTGAGTCATGAAAGCTCTGAATGTCATTGATTTTATAGCAGTCTAAGCAAGCAGCTCTTTTAGCATTGCCATGAATCTCAATTATTTGATCCTGGTTCATTCCAGACTGTTGATGCAAGCCGTCAATGTTTTGTGTAATCAAAATGTTGTCTTTATTTAATGAAATAATTTTTTTGACTAATTCATGGCCAGAATTTGGAGCAATCTTCTCTAGCAACTTGTGCAATTCAATATTTCTAGTCCAAGACAAACGCCTTTGCCTCTCGTCTTTTATAAAATTACTAAATTGAATAGGCTCATTATTTTTCCAAAAACCGTCATCACTTCTAAAGTCAGGAAGACCTGACTCTGTGCTAATTCCTGCGCCAGTTAGCACTGCAATTTTTGAGCTAGACGTAATCAGATCAGCAATCTTTTCAAACGAGTTCATAAATTTTATTCATATTCTAATCCTCAGAGTATAATTGCACCCATGTTTAAAAATATAGGCATAGTTTTAAAAAAAAATGCATCTTTGCAAGAGCTAGCTGTTGTCCAAGGCCTCATTGAAGTTTTATCAAAGACCGCTTCTAGTATTTTTGCCGAAGAGGGTACTAAACTGAGTTTAGTTATAGAGAAAAACTCTCAGGAATTTCAAGATCAAATTGATATTTTGATTGTCTTTGGTGGAGATGGAACTTTGCTTGGCGCAGCAAGAAATTTCATTACCTCTGATATCCCTCTGCTAGGAATTAATTTAGGTACTTTGGGATTCCTAACAGATATTAATATCGAAAACTTTGAAAGTGTTATCCACGATATTTTAAAAGGTGAATTTGTCTTAGAAGAGCGCAGCCTGGTAGAGGCAAATTTTGCTAATCAAGAAGTATTTGGCTTGAATGAAATCTTAATCCACTCAGGTTCTTATGCTCAGTTGATGCGATATAGATTGCTGATAGATGGCCAAATGATTTATGAGCAGCGATCTGATGGTTTAATTGTTGCGACACCGACTGGCTCGACAGCCTATGCACTTTCAGCTGGAGGCTCAATTATTCATCCAGAATTAAATTTATGGAATATTATCCCTATGATGTCCCAAAGCCTTTCATCAAGACCCCTTATCGTTTCAAACAAAAAAACATTAGAGATTCAGTTAATTCAAGGTCCACTGGACCATGCAATGGTTTGTGTGGATGGCCAACAAGATATTCCTATCAATTATAATGAATCTATTTTAATTAGAAAAAAGGAGCTAGCTCTAAAAATTATTCATCCAACTGATAATGATTTTTACGAAGCATGCAGAGAGAAGCTTGGCTGGAGCCTTGATATCACTGCCAATAAAAAATAATTAACTTGAATATCAACAGTTCTTATTTTTACATCATAGCTTTGGCTATTTTTCTTACCCTATTTACAAATTTTGGTCTGAATAATTCTTTAGAGCCTTTATTGTTCATAAAAACAAACCTCAACAGCTCTTTTGAAAATACATACCACATACACAATGAATGGTGGCGATTAATTACTCCCACCTTTCTGCATTTCTCCATGACACATTTAGTTTTTAATTGCTTATGGATTTATATCTTAGGCTCAAGAATTGAAAAGTTAGATGGATTAAGTGTCTTTTTATTTATTTTTATCTTGACCGGTATTTTGAGTAATGCAGGCCAATTCTTTTGGACGCAACAATATTTATTTGGAGGTCTCAGCGGATCTGTGTATGGCCTGTTAGGCTATTGTTTTATTATTGAGCTTGATGGTCGTCATGGGCGATATGGTCTGCCAGAGGCTTTATATTTATTTATGTTTATTTGGCTCTTAGTTGGCTTTACTGGAGTATTAAGTTTTTTTGGTTTCGGTAATGTTGCAAATACAGCACATTTAGTTGGTATGATTGTAGGGTTTATAATAGGCTTAATTACAAAATATCGTTTAAAACTTAAATAGCATGAGCAAAATTACAAAAGCGGTTTTTCCAGTTGCCGGCCTTGGTACAAGATTTTTACCTGCCACTAAGGCAATTCCCAAGGAAATGTTACCCATTATTGATAAACCTCTTATCGAATATGCAGTAGAGGAAGCAGTCCTTGCTGGCATCACTGAAATTATTTTTATTACCAGCCATACAAAAAGAGCTATTGAAGATCACTTTGATCAAAACTTTGAGCTAGATGAGAAATTAATTCAATCTGGAAAACACGACTATCTTGAAAAGATTAATAGAAAGATATTTGCAGATGTTAAGTTTACTTACGTCAGACAAAAATCTCAAAATGGTCTTGGCGATGCAATACTCCATGCACGTCACTTGATTAACGATGAAGCATTTGCAGTTCTTCTTGCCGATGATTTAATCTTAAATAGTCCGTCATGTACTGAGCAACTAATAGAGGCTTATCAAAAAACAAACTCAACTGTTATTGGTTTAAATAAGGTGCCGGAAGAAGAGACGAATAAATATGGAGTTATTTCCAGTGATGATATTGACTCTTCATTAAATACTTTTCAGCTAAATGATATTGTTGAAAAGCCAGAAAATAATCCTCCTTCTAATCTTGCGGTAGTAGGAAGATATATTTTATCGGCTAAAATTTTTAATTATTTAGAGAATTTACAGCCAAGTATTGGTGGTGAAGTGCAACTTACTGATGCAATTAAGTTAATGTTGGCAGATGAGCAGGTCTACGGACATATATATGAAGGTCAGAAATTTGATTGTGGCTCTAGGCACGGATATGTTCAGGCTATTGCGCATCTTGCTCCAGGAGTATTAGGCGAATAGATGAATATCACTACTGAGATTAAATGAAGTTTTTGGTCTCACTGTTGAGGCTGTTGCCTCCTGAAATTGCACACTCATTAGCGCTCAAATCCCTAGATATTATATATAGACTTAACCTTGTACCTGTTTTATTTCCAGTTAAAGGTAGTTCGTCAACTTTCTCTTATAAAAACTTAATTTTTAAAAATAGACTAGGTATTGCAGCTGGGCTTGATAAAAATGGTGATCACATAGATTCACTTGGTTCGTTAGGCTTTGGATTCATAGAAGTAGGAACTGTTACTCCCTTGCCCCAAGAAGGCAACCCGAAGCCACGAATCTTTCGTTTTCCCTTTGAAAAGGCCTTAATCAATAGGCTTGGATTTAATAACAAAGGTTTAGATTGCATGGTTAGGAACTTAAGGTCTAGAAAGTTCTCTGGTATTGTTGGTGTGAATATTGGCTCAAATAAAAACTCAGAAGGACAAAAGCGCATTGATGATTACGTTGAATGTATTGAGAAGATTTCACCTTATGCTGATTACATTACAATTAACATCTCCTCTCCAAATACTCCAAATCTCCGTGCCTTGCATGCTAAAGAAAATCTAATTCCTCTTTTTTCAGCCATTAAGCTTGCGACAGAAAATGTTAACTTCCATAAACCAGTGTTTATTAAAATTTCTCCAGATGAGGAAGAGGAAACTATTCTCGATATTATTCAAGCAATAAAGGACTATGCATTTGATGGTGTGATTGCTTCAAATACGACAATAGATAGAACTGAATTGAATCATATATCAGGCCATAATATTGCCGGTGGGTTGTCAGGCAGACCTTTATTCAATAAATCTACTGATCTTTTGAGAAAAATTCATAAGCATGATCAAGATCTAGTCAAAATTGGGGTTGGAGGTGTTTTTAATAGCAAGGATTATGAGGAGAAGTTAGAATCTGGCGCTTCGCTTGTACAAATTTATACAAGTTTTATATATGAGGGTCCCCAAATAGTTTCAAAGCTGCTTCAATAAACTATTAAAATAATGGAAATATTAATAGTAGTTTTCGTAATTTTATCCTTGATAGGCTCAATTAGCTTTTTAAAGCCATCAAAAAAAATGAAAGCTTTAAGTGCTATCAGGCATATTGCAAGCAAAGAAGGTTTTAAAATTGGCTCAACTCAAATTTTACGTAAAAAATTTAAAAGTTGGACACCTCAAGTTGCAATTTATCAAATAAAAAATGATTCTTCATTCAAAGATATGCACTTTGTTCGGGAAGGAGATGCATTAATATTGTATGCACCGATGTCTTTAAAATACGATGAGCAATTTCCAGTCGCACAAGAAAAAATTTTACTATTGCCAAATTCTGTACTTGAAATTATTTTTTTTCAGTCCAATATAGCAATCGTCTGGAATGAAATGCAGGGGCATGAAGAGCTCTTGAAAATCAAGACAGCTATTTTAAATATATGCAATTGACCAAAACTATAAATTACTAAATAAAAAATGCCCAAGACTCTTGTCATAGTTGAATCACCATCGAAGGCAAAAACGATATCCAAATATTTAGGTTCTGACTATATTGTTAAATCGAGTGTGGGCCATATTAGAGATCTTCCTAAAGGTAAATCTAAGACACCAACTCAAAGAAATACTATTCCTAAAGATCTACCTGAGGATGAAAAACGCCTGCTTAAAAAGATTAATGAGCGCAAAAGGCTAGTTCGACGAATGGGCATTGATCCAGATAATGGCTGGGCAGCAAATTATGAAATTATTCCTGAAAAAGAAAAAGTAATTAAAGAGCTAAAAACAGCTGCAAAGTCAGTGGATACGATTTTTCTTGCAACTGATTTAGATAGAGAGGGTGAGGCAATCGCATGGCATTTAAAAGAAGCTCTTGGGGCAGATAAATTCAATTACTCAAGAGTTAGATTTAATCAGATTACCAAAGATGCAATTTTAAAATCTTTTGAAGACCCCAAAGAGATAGATAAGAATTTAGTTGATGCTCAGCAGGCCAGAAGATTTTTAGATCGAGTGGTTGGTTTTGAATTATCACCACTATTGTGGGCCAAGGTTGCTCGCAATCTATCTGCTGGAAGAGTGCAGTCAGTTGCCTTAAGATTGCTGGTTGAGAGAGAGCACAGTATTCAGGAATTTAAACCAGACGAGTTTTGGGAAATTTCTTTTACTGCTTATGATGATAGTAAAACAAGTATTGCCTTTAACTTAAATAGAAGGAAAAGCGATCCATTACTTCAATCTGATGAAGCTCATAAGATTGCAGAATTAATCTCCTCATCTGCTCTCTCAGTTCATGAGGTCACTCAAAAACCAGTTAAATCTAAGCCTAAAGCACCATTTATTACATCTACCTTGCAACAAGCGGCAAGTACAAAGCTTGGTTTCAACGTTAAGAGAACAATGAGAACCGCTCAAAAATTATATGAAAATGGATTGATTACATATATGAGAACAGATGCTCCATCCTTATCTGCAGAATCAATTGCAGATGCAAGGATGTACATAGAAACTAATTTAGGAGAAAAGTATCTTACAAATGCGCCACGCATATATTCAAGCAGCGAAAATGCGCAAGAAGCTCATGAGGCTGTTCGCCCAACTAATGCCTCAACCACATCAGATTCATTACTAGCATCTTCCGATGAAGAAAAAAGACTTTATGAACTTATTTGGCAACAGTTTATTGGCTCACAGCTTCCCGATGCTGAATATTTAGCAACAAATGCAAAAATTCATTTAGAAGAATATATTTTTTCTGCCACGGGCAGAGAAGTTGTGTTTGATGGGTACACCAAAATTGTTAAGCCTAAGTCAGATGATCCAGATGCCCTTATTTTGCCCGCATTAACAAATGGACAAATTTTGTATCTAAATGAACTAGATAATAAACAAAAATATACTAAGCCGCCTGCGCGTTTTTCAGAAGCAGCTTTAGTTAAAGAGCTTGAAAAAAAAGGAATAGGCAGGCCCTCTACCTATGCCAATATTATTTCAACTATCCAAGATCGTGGTTATGTTGATGTTGAAAATAGAAGGTTCTTTGTTAAAAAGATTGGAATGATCGTTTCGGATAGATTGGTTAGCTCATTCGACGATATTATGGATTATAGTTTTACAGCAAATTTTGAGAATGAATTAGATCGCGTTGCCAATGGTGAGTTGAAGTGGAAGGATGTCCTAGATTCATACTATGCAGCATTTCAACAGGACTTATTAAATGCCATGGATGAAGAGACTGGCATGTTGCCAAATCTTCCAACGCTAACCAATATTAATTGCCCAGATTGCAAGAAGAGCAAATTAACTATTAGAAATGCAAGCAATGGAGTTTTCCTGGGATGCTCTGGCTACAGCCTTTTAGGTGACGAGCAATGCAAAAAAACCCTTAATTTAATTTCTGGTGATGAGGCTGTAAGCATAGATGATCAAGAAGAGGCGCAGAACTTAATTACAAAACATCGATGTTCCAAATGTGACTTGAGCATGGATAACTATCTTTTAGATGAGAATCATAAGCTGCATGTTTGTTCTAATAATCCTGATTGCGATGGGTTTGAAGTGGAAGAGGGTGCTTTCAAAATCAGAGGATACGATGGACCTACTCTCTCATGCCATAAATGTGGCTCAGAAATGCAATTGAAAACCGGTCGCTTTGGTAAATATTTTGGCTGCATGAATGATAACTGCGGCACAACAAGAGCCTTACAAAGAAATGGTGAGCCTAAACCGATTGTCATGGAACCAATTGTTACTGAAATTGCATGCATAAAATTTGAAGACTTTTATTTATTACGAGATAGTATGAAAGGTTTATTTTTGGCTGCTAGCAAGTATCCAAAAAATAGAGAGACACGAGCACCGTCTTCTAAAGAATTTCTTGAGGCGGTATCTAAAGAGGCACTGATAGAAGCATGCCAATACCTAGAAGATCCTATGAAACATCTTCACCTGCTAGAAGCTCCAAAAAAAGATTCAGAAGGGCACCCATATATCATTCGCTATAATAAAATTGAGGATACGCATTATCTAGCCTCGGAAAAAGAAGGTAAAAAGACAGGAAATACGGCTACCCACAATGGAACTAAGTGGGTTGAAATTATCAAATAGGAGCCACTTGATTTAATACATTTTATTCATATATAAGTAACTCAATCATAAATCTTCATTATCGATTTGAAGAGTGTTACAGTTTAGAGAATAAAGCTATGTCAAATTATTTAGAATTAACTCAACTCCCCGACGGTACCATTGTTTTAAGGCGATCCGATGATCATGAGAATCCAATTGTAAAAATTGAATTTTCTGGAGAGTCTAAGGAATTCTTAAATGGTGAGGAGCTATCTGTTGCCAAGGAAATGATTCGAGCAGGAATTGAGAGTGTCAGTGGTAATTCTATTGATTTCGATGATTTTTTTGATAGTCAGAAAAAAAGTCTACGCAAAAAACCTGTAACACTTCATTAATGAGTTCGAATTAACCCAACGCTTTTTCCCTCAACAAAAGCTTCTTGCTCCCTCAGATCAATTTCAATCGTAGAAAAGTCCTTGTTAGCTGGTATTAATTCAAGCAAATGATCTTTTTTCTTAAAGTACTTTAAAGTTACTTCATTTTCCAACCTGACAACAACAAGATCTCCATTCTTAACATCTGTTGTTTTTTTAATAGCAACTAAATCATCCTCATGAATTCCTGCATCAATCATACTCAAACCTTTTACTTTTAAAAAATAATCAAATTGATCAGTAAACATCTGAGGATCACATGGAATTCTTTTTTCTATATTTTCTTCGGCAAGAGTCGGAGATCCTGCCGCAACTAGACCTATAACTGGGATTTGTAATCCAGATGGCTCATATTCTTGCTGACTTTTAATGATTGAGATGCCACGCGAGGAACCACTTTTGATATTTATGTACCCCTTTTTTTCTAACGCTCTTAAATGCATTTCAGCAGCATTAGGAGATTTAAATCCTAGCTCTTTACAGATTTCTGCCCTAGTTGGTGGAAAACCTGTTTGATTAAGATAAACTTCTACACAAGCTAGAACTTTTGTTTGTTGTTTTGTTAATTCTTTCATAGTATTTATACTGTATATTTTTACAGTATATGAATATTATAGTTTAAGCGCAACCTTACTTATTTATTATGAATTCAAAATTAGTTGTTGGAATATCTTCGAGAGCACTCTTTGATTTAAATCAGAGTCATCAAATCTTTGAAAAAGAGGGTATTGAAGCTTATAGAGAGTATCAAATTGAAAATGAAGACAAAATTCTAGATCCAGGAGAAGCCTTTAATCTCGTTACTAAAATTTTAAAAATAAATAATTTATATGATCAGCAAGACAGAGTTGAAGTTATATTATTATCTCGCAATACAGCAGATACAGGCTTACGTGTTTTTAATTCAATTGAAGCTCATAAGCTAAACATTAGTCGGGCTGTTTTTTGCGGTGGAGAGAGTCCGTACAAGTATGTGAAAGCTTTTGGAGTAGATCTATTCTTATCTAGCAGCAAAGATGACGTAAAAATGGCCATCGAAAATGGAGTCCCATCTGCAAGAATTATTCCATCAAAGATGAAGAAATCAGTTAAGTCAGACGAATTATTGAGGATAGCCTTTGATGGTGATTCTGTAATTTTTTCAGATGAATCTGAGAAAATTTATGCAGAAGAAGGCCTCAAGGCTTTTATGGATAATGAGCGAAAGAAAAAATCTATGCTGAAAGCTGGTCCATTTAAATCTTTTTTAGTCGAGCTTAATAAACTTCAATCTGAGTTGGACTCAGACGATTGCCCTATTAGAACTGCTCTTGTCACAGCAAGATCTGCACCTTCTCATAAAAGAGTTATTAAAACTTTAAGAAAATGGGGTGTTCGGATCGATGAGTCACTCTTCTTGGGTGGAATGAATAAAGCAGATTTTTTAAAATCCTTTAAAGCGGATATTTTCTTCGATGATCAGCAGCAAAATATTCAAGATGCCTCTGCAAAAGTAACTTCGGCTCATGTACCATTCGGTATTAAAAATAGGAAATAAAATGGATTTAGTTTGTTTTGATATGGAGGGAACGCTTACTCCAGAAATATGGGAGCAAGTTGCATTAGACTCTGGTTTAGAGGAGCTCAATAAGACTACACGAGATATCCCTTCGTATTCCGACCTTATGGATTATCGTCTTGAAGTCATGGCTAAGCATAATATCAAGCTGGCAGATGTCATGACTGCTGCCACAAAATTAGATTTACTCGATGGTGCACTCGACTTCCTTAATGAGGTTAGAAAAAATTTTCAAATTGTTATTCTTTCTGATACTTTTCACGAAATTGCTTCACCCTTAATGGAAAAAATGGGACATCCATTGCTTCTCTGCCATACTTTAACAGTTGATGCTGAAGACAATATCAATGGTTATAAATTGAGAGATAAAAAAGCTAAAAGACAGGCAATCTTGGGTTTTCAATCAATGGGTTATAGATGTTTGGCAGCCGGCGATTCATTTAATGATCTGCAAATGTTTGAAGTTGCTGACAAAGGATTCTTTATTAATGCTCCGCAGTCAATATCATCCTCTATGCCAAATATCCCTAGCTTTAATAACTACTCAGATCTTTTTATAGCTTTAAATAAGGCTAGCTCATAAAAATGAGCAATCCATTCTCTATCGACAATTATTCAAGACCAAACCTTGAATTGCCTAACGGTGAAAAGAGATTATTACTTCATAGCTGTTGCGCTCCTTGTGCTGGAGAGATTATGGAAGCTGTTGCAATATCCAAGATTGAAACAACAGTTTTTTTTTACAATCCTAATATTCATCCTCAAGAGGAATATGAGATTCGCAAAGATGAGAATAAGCGTTTTTGTGACAAATTAGGCTTTGATTTTATTGACGCTGATTACGATAAAGATAATTGGTTTGAGAGGATTAAAGGCCTTGAGAATGAGCCTGAGAGAGGTGCAAGATGCACTCAATGTTTTGATATGAGATTTGAACGGTCTGCATTATTTGCCCATGAAAATACTTTTAAAGTTTATGCAACTACTCTTGGTATTTCTCGCTGGAAAGACATGGATCAGATTAATACGTCGGGTGAAAAAGCGGCTAATAGATATCATGAAATCAATTATTGGGATTTTAATTGGCGAAAAAAAGGCGGCGCCGCTCGTATGATTGAGATTTCTAAGCGAGAGCAATTCTACCAACAAGAATATTGCGGTTGTGTTTACAGCCTTAGGGACACAAATAAATGGCGTCAGGCTAATAACAAAGATAGGATTATTCGTGGAGTTAAATTCTATAATTAATTTGGGAAACACCCTCACTGCAAAGTACAATACCAACGAATGAATACCCCAGGTAAAAAATTTAGACAGGCAATCGCAGACAGCAACCCTCTTATGGTTGTTGGTGCTGTAAATGCATATTGCGCTAAAATGGCTGAATCTGCTGGCCATAAGGCTCTTTATCTATCTGGTGCAGGAGTTGCTAACGCATCTTTTGGATTACCTGATTTAGCCATAACTACTCTAAATGATGTTGCTGAAGATGCACGAAGAATTACCCAGGCGACTGATCTTCCACTTTTATTAGATATAGACACAGGATTTGGTGGTGCATTCAGCATAGCTAGAACAATTAAAGAAATGATTGCGGCTGATGTTGCTGCTGTTCATATTGAAGATCAAGTCACTCAGAAGAGATGTGGGCACAGGCCAAATAAAAATCTTGTAGATAAAGTTGAAATGAGTGATCGAATTAAAGCTGCGGTAGATGGAAGAACAGACGAGAGTTTTTTCATCATGGCAAGAACAGATTCATTTGCAAATGAGGGAATGAGTGGTGCCATTGATCGATGTGAAGAATACATTCAGGCTGGAGCTGATGGACTATTCCTTGAGGCAGTAACAAGCCTTGAAGATTACAGAAGCTTGAAAGATGCTCTAAAAGTTCCTGTGCTAGCAAATATTACCGAGTTTGGTAAAACTCCATTATTCACCTCCGAAGAATTGGCATCTGCTGGTGTTGATATTATGTTGTTTCCACTCTCAGCGTTTAGAGCTATGAATAAAGCTGCTGAATCGGTTTATCAAGATATTGCGGAAAATGGCACTCAAAAAAAATCAATCGAGCTTATGCAAACCAGAGATGAACTGTATGAGTATTTAAACTATCATTCTTTCGAGCAAAAGCTTGATGAATTATTTAAGAGCAAGGAGAATAAGTAACATGGCAAAAAAATTAGAAGGTGCGGGTTTACGTGGCCAAGTAGCTGGGGAGACTTCTTTATGCACAGTTGGGCAGGAAGAAGGTTTAGCATATCGAGGTCATAAGATTGAAACTTTAGCGGAGAAGGGAACCTTTGAAGAGGTTGCTTATCTTTTACTATATGGCAAGTTGCCTAATTTATCAGAGTTAGCCGAGTATAAAACTGTATTAAAAAGTCAGAGAGATCTTCCAGATTCTCTAAAGAAGGTTCTTAGAGAGATTCCTGGAACAGCTCATCCGATGGCAGTCATGGCAACTGGTTGCTCCATGTTAGGTAATCTAGAGCCTGAAGATTCTATAGAGAATCAGATGCATTCAATCAATAGAATGGTTGCGACTATGCCATCTATCGTTGCTTACTGGTATAAGTTTACTCACGACAATGAGGATATCAGTCTTGTAAATGACGAAGACACCATGGCAGGACACTTCTTGCATATTTTGCATGGTAAGTCGCCTTCAGAGCTTCATCGAAGAGTCATGGATGCTTCATTAGTTCTTTATGCAGAGCACGAATTTAATGCCTCTACTTTTACTGCAAGAGTTTGTGCATCAACTATGTCTGACATCTACTCTTGTGTTGTTGCAGCCATTGGATCTCTAAAGGGACCATTGCATGGAGGCGCTAATGAAGCCGCAATGGAAATGATAGAGAATTGGACGACTAGAGATGAAGCTAGAGAAAAGATATTAGACATGCTGGCCAACAAAGGCAAAATAATGGGATTTGGTCATGCTATATATTCTGAGCGTGATCCTCGAAATGCTGTTATCAAAGAGTTTTCAAAAGAGCTATCTCTTGAGTATGGAGATGATTCTCTGTATCAAGTCTCAGAGGAAGTAGAGAAGGTAATGTGGGATGAAAAAAAATTATTCCCGAATGCTGATTTCTTCCATGCATCTGCATACTTTTATCTAGGCATTCCTACTAAACTATTTACCCCAATTTTTGTTATGTCACGTGTCACAGGCTGGACTGCACATTGCATGGAACAACGAGCTAACAATAGAATTATTAGACCAAGCGCAGACTACACAGGCCCTGAGAGCTCTGTCTGGGTGAACATAGAAGATAGGGAGTAAGACATGTCTAATAACGTAGAGGTCAATGTCAGACCAGATCCAGATGCTTTGCTCGTTGAAATAGCGGATTATGTTTCAAAGCAAGAAATCAATTCCGAATTAGCCTTATCTACTGCAAGAAATTGCTTAATAGATACTATTGGTTGTGGGTTGTTAGCTTTAACATTTCCTGCTTGCACCAAAATGCTTGGGCCTATTGTTCCTGGTACTTCTGTTCCTCACGGAGTAAGAGTTCCCGGCACAAATTTCTTATTAGATCCTGTTAAGGGAGCATTTGATATTGGCTGTATTATAAGATGGTTAGACTATAACGATACCTGGCTGGCAGCAGAATGGGGTCATCCCTCAGATAACCTAGGTGCAATTCTATCCATAGCAGATTACGTTTCCCAAGCTAACGTCTCCGAAGGAAAAGATCCTTTAACCATGAGAGATATTTTGGAATGCATGATTATGGCTCATGAGATTCAAGGAGTCTTAGCGTTAACCAATAGCTTTAATAGAGTTGGTTTGGACCATGTTGTACTTGTAAAAGTAGCTTCCACAGCTGTGGTTACAAAATTACTGGGTGGAACCCCTAATCAAATTATTGATGCTGTAAGTCAAGCATGGGTTGATGGCCAGAGCCTGAGAACATATCGTCACTCACCCAATGCAGGGTCTAGAAAAAGCTGGGCAGCAGGCGATGCTACAAGTAGAGCAGTGCGATTAGCTTTAATTACACTCTCTGGTGAAATGGGATATCCAGGTGCTCTTTCTGCTCCAACATGGGGATTTGAAGATGTATCATTTGGTGGTAAGAAACTTGCTTTAAGTCAGCCTCTTGGAAGTTACGTAATGGAGAACGTACTGTTTAAAATTAGTTTCCCGGCAGAATTTCATGCGCAAACTGCAGTGGAAGCCGCAGTTACTCTTCATCCTCAAATTATTAATAGGCTTGATGATATTTCCAATATTGAGGTTACCACTCATGAATCAGCCATTAGAATTATATCTAAATCAGGAGCTTTAAATAATCCTGCAGACAGAGATCATTGCTTGCAATATATGATAGCTATTGGTCTTATTCACGGAGACCTTATTGCTGAGCATTATGAAGATGACGTTGCTTCTGATCCTAGAGTTGATGCATTGAGAGAAAAAATGACTATACAAGAGGATCTAAGGTATACAAAAGAGTATCTCGAAGCAGATAAAAGATCTATTGCTAACAAGATTAAAATTCATTTTACGGATGGAACATCCACTGATGCTATTGAAGTTGAATATCCTATTGGACACAAGCGCAGAAGAGAAGAGGGCATTCCGGTGCTTGAGAAGAAATTTGCTACCAATCTATCAAAGATATTCGATCAAGCTCATGTTGAGTCAATCTTAGAGAAGTGCTTAGATCAAAAAGCTTTAGAGGATCTTAGCGTCCTTGAATTTCAAGAAATGCTTGCAGTAGATAATAATCCTTTTTAAAGATTATCTGGAATAAAGCGAAGAGCTTCTTTGCTAAATAGAAAAGTTTGATCCGAGTAATGGACTGATTCAGTATTTCTAGATGAACCAAAGTTATGCATTCCATAAATCATTCTGCCATCCAGGCTTTCCTTGATAATATAAAATAAACCATCTCCTCCTGACATATCAATGCTTTTTGTTTCTGCGTTTGGAGTTCCATAAACTGCTCTCAGAGTATCAACTGAGCCTTGGATTGGATAAGATCTTCCGAGCCTTGTAATTGTAGTAATTTTCTCCCATTCATCTGTTTGTTCTCTATTAATTTCAGTAAACCAATTTTGGCATTTTGATAGTACATCTTCTGTTTTTGGGATTGGTTGGGCGTTCATTTCTGATAACCATTCATGAGCCATTAAACAAGAGTTATAGCCCGCATGTTTATTTTTGAAATTAGTTTGCCTATCCCATGGCCTTACTTTTTCTGCAATATCTGGATTATTTTCTGCAAGTTTCATCAGATATTTAAATTGACGAGAATTTTCTGAATAAGAATGATCAAACTTAATATCAATAAAATCATCAAGAGTAATTTTTACAGGTGTTGATAAAAGCTCATTGGCAACAAAAGATCTATTGGTCAGTCGTTGCTCAAAATATACGTTGGGATTCTTTGGATCCTGAGCCATTGAGTATTTCCCCATTACTGCATATGGATTCTGGTTAGTGCTTTGAATCCATCCATTAGGAGGATTAATAAAGGTTGGCAGTTTTTCAATAGGACGATTTAATGGCCAAATAGCGCTAGATGAAATACCTTGAATAACTTTCCTTGCAGCTTTTGGATTTTCTCTAGTTGGAATTCTCCCGTTATAAAAAAAACCAATATTTTGTGATGCATCCATGACAACAAAATTAAAGCTTGGGATCTTTCTCGAGCTTAATGCAGTCTCAAATGCTTGAACGCTTTGCGCTTCATTTAATGCAAACCACCCATCAATCTCTTGAAAAGAATTTTGTGTTGCATGCCTCAAGGCAAATGCTTTATTTTTTAGCTCAAGGACAGGACCAAATTCTGAGTACTTAAAATTTTGTTTGATTTTAATTTTTAAAAAACCAAGAAGCTTAATTTGCAGATAATCTTTTTCTATCTTAAATGGAGTCCATATATCATCCAGGAGGTATTCATTTGAATTATTTGGATTAATGGTTAATTCAAATATATCTAGAACATCTGGCTTATTTACGGTCGCCCCCCATCCAATACTCTCATTAAAACCAACATTTACCACAAAGGACCCTGGAAAATTTCCACCATGAGCGCTCCATCCTGATTCACTTTTTACATTTAACTCATACCACCCAACAGGGCCAGCGAGTGGTTGGTGAGAATTGATAAGCAGAAAAGAAGATTCTCCTTCACTTTTTGCGCCATTAACGGCAATAGCATTAGAGCCAGTTGGTATCTCAGTAGAGACATGATTAGACATCACAGCCAAATCTCTATCAAGTCCTGCAAAAAAAAGATGTTGTATATAAGATCCAGCAATTACATCTTCTTTGGTAATAGGATGCAGTTTTGCATTCACTTTTTTTGGATTATCTCGAGCAAATTTATTGACGCCATCTGCATAGGCTTGAGCCATGTTAAGTGATTTTTCTGAAAGTTGATTTTTTGCAATCTCCTCTACATTTTGATGGACACGCAGCAGCCTCACCAGATAGTCTGTCTCCAATCCTTTTAAGCCATTGAAGAGAGCGCTTTCACCTCGATACAACGGCATTAGCTCAACCAAGTCATCGTATGAATCTTCTGCATGAGAGAGACCTATGCCGTAAGCTACATCTAAGTCTGTTTCACCTCTAATATAAGGAATGCCCCAAAAATCTCTATGAATCACAACGTCATATGGGCTTGATTGCATATCCCTTTGCATATCTATGCTAGAACAAGTACTTAAAAAGATAGCAATACAACCAATAAGTAATTGATTTTGAAGGGTTGAATTAATTTGAATCATCACAACTTATTATTGTATTGGTTTTATAAGAAAAATTAGTACTAACATGCAAAAAAATATTTTAGTTATCGGTGGAGGATCCTTGATTGGCAAAGAGGTAATCTCATTAATTCAAAAAGCTGGTGATAATCCAATCGTTACCTCTAGGTCAGAGATGGCGATTCAAAATGGAGATTTCTTTCAACTGGATCCCAACGAAGATCTTGCTCAATTAGACGCACTGCCTGAGTCCATTGATGGTTTGCTTTATTGCCCTGGTTCAATTTCGCTTAAATCACTTCAGCGAATGGATATTTCTGATATTCAAGAGGATATGAGAATTAATTTTGAAGGAGCGTTCAATATCGTTAAAAAAGTTCTTCCAAATCTTAAAAAAGATGAGGGAGCCTCTGTTGTTTTTATTTCTTCGGTTGCCGCAACCTCAGGAATGACATTTCATACATCCATTTCTGCTTCAAAGTCTGCTTTAGAGGGTTTTGCTAGAAGTTTAGCTGCTGAATTAGCGCCTAGGGTCGCTGTAAATTGCGTTGCACCTTCATTAACTGATACACCATTGGCTGCCAACCTGCTGAGCGACGAAAAACGTATTAAAGCATCTGAGGAAAGACATCCATTAAATGCTATTGGCAATCCAAAGGCTTTAGCTGGAGTAATATATGGGCTCTTATCAGCAAAAGAAAATTGGATTACTGGTCAAACTATCTCTGTGGATGGCGGTCTATCAACCCTAAGATAAGGCTCATTTAAGCTTTTTGGTCTATAATTCTGCGTATGTCAGGCAATACATACGGAAAATTATTTAAAGTTACTACTTATGGTGAAAGTCATGGCAAGGCACTTGGGTGCATTATTGATGGCTGTCCTCCTCAATTAAAGATTTCAACCGAAGAGATTCAAACAGAGTTAGATCGCAGAAAGCCTGGGCAATCCGATGTTACAACGCAACGCAAAGAGAGCGATAGAGTAGAAATTCTCTCTGGAGTTTTTGAAGGCAAAACAACCGGAACACCTATTAGTTTAATTATTTATAACGAAGATCAGAGATCTCAAGACTACTCCAACCTTCAAGATACATTTAGACCGAATCATGCTGATATTACATACCAAGCAAAGTATGGTCATAGAGACTACAGGGGCGGTGGTCGATCAAGTGCCAGAGAGACAGCTATGAGGGTGGCGGCAGGAGCAGTAGCTAAAAAATATCTAAATGCTCTTGGTATCAAGGCAACTGGCTATGTAAGCCAGATTGGCTCTATCAAAGCAGACTTGATAAATCCTAGTGAAGCTCAAACAAATAAATATTTTTTTGCAGACAGCAAGAAAATTAATGATCTCAACACATTATTTGCTGAATTAATTCAAGAGGGGAACTCTGTCGGTGCTAAATTAGGGGTCTGCATAGAAAACTGCCCAGTTGGTCTTGGAGAGCCAGTGTTTGATAAGTTAGATGCTGATTTGGCTAAAGCCATCATGAGTATCAATGCAGTTAAGTCAGTGTCAATTGGTAATGTTGATGGGATATTAGATCTGAAAGGCTCAGAGATTAGAGATGAAATCCGTAAAGGTGGGTTTACCTCAAACAATGCAGGTGGAATTCTAGGTGGGATCTCTAATGGCGATTCTATAGATATAGAATTCCTTATTAAACCAACCAGCAGTATCAAAGCCAAAGGACAAAGTCTTAATACTAATGGGGAAGAGGTAGAAATTGAGGTTACAGGCAGGCACGATCCTTGTGTTGGCCTTCGAGCCGTTCCAATAGCAGAGGCTATGGCCAATTTAGTCATTATGGATCACCTTCTTAGAAATCGGGCTCAGTGCTCTGAGATAGATCAGTCACTCCCATTCAATCAATCATGAAGACTCTTTACGATAAACTTTGGGATGATCATTTAGTCCAGACCTATGAGTCTAAAGAGGCCTTAGTCTATATTGATCGTCATTACCTTCATGAAGTAACTTCCCCTCAAGCCTTTGAGGGCTTAAGGCACAAAAATCTGTCTCCGTGGAGACTGAATGCAAATGTCGCTACCCCAGATCATAATGTTCCAACAACTAGAGGTGATTCATTTAAAGCTGAATCTATTGAAGATGAAATTTCAAAAATTCAAGTTATGGAGCTTGATAAAAACTGCAATGAATTTAAAATTTTACAGTTTGATATTGAGTCTAAGGAGCAGGGTATTGTTCATGTGATGGGCCCTGAGTTGGGCTATACCTTACCTGGAATGACAATTGTTTGCGGTGACTCTCATACTTCTACCCATGGAGCATTTGGTTGTTTGGCGATGGGCATTGGCACATCTGAAGTAGAGCATGTGCTAGCCACACAATGTTTAAAAACTTCTAAATTACAAAATATGCAAGTGCTCTTTCAAGGCAAACCTCAGGAAGGCGTAACCTCAAAAGATATAGTGCTTCATTTAATTAAACTTATTGGAACAGCTGGTGGAACTGGTCATGCAATTGAATTTGCTGGCTCTTATATTGATTCAGCTTCAATGGAATCAAGAATGACTATCTGCAATATGGCCATAGAGGCTGGAGCTAAAGTTGGTTTAATAGCAGTAGATCAAACTACTTTAAATTATGTAAGAGAGCATAGCGATATGACTCAAGAAGATTTTGACCATGCTCAAAATTTTTGGACCACACTTCATTCTGATGAAGATGCTATTTTTAATAAAAAAATAATTATAGATGTTGGAACACTTAAACCTCAGGTAACTTGGGGCACATCTCCAGAAATGACTGTGGACTTTGATGAGAATATTCCAAATGAATCAGATGTTCCTCTTGATCAGGTAGAAAATCTAAAACTAGCTAAAATTTATATGGGTCTAGAAAAAGCAATGACACTTAAAGATCTTAGTTTTGATCGTGTTTTTATTGGATCATGTACAAATTCTAGAATAGAGGATTTAAGGTCTGCGGCTAGTGTGATTAAAGGGCAAAAAGTTTCTAGTAACATTATTGAAGCAATTGTTGTTCCAGGATCTGGTTTAGTTAAAGCTCAAGCGGAGAAGGAGGGCCTAGATAAAATTTTTGAGGATGCAGGTTTTCTGTGGCGTGATCCAGGATGCTCCATGTGCTTAGGTATGAATCCAGATCAACTTAAACCATATGAACGTTGCGCCTCTACTTCAAATAGAAATTTTGAAGGCAGGCAAGGAAATTTAGGTAGAACTCATTTAATGAGCCCAATGATGGCAGCGTTAACTGCTATTAACGGCATCATCACGGACCCCTCATGAGCAGCGAAATAATTCAGGGTGTTGTCGCCCCATTTGATCGCGATAATATTGATACCGATCAAATTATTCCAACAGAATATTTAAAGTCTATTAAAAAATTTGGTTTTGGAGACTACCTCTTTGATGGCTGGAGATATCTTGATAAAGGTTTGCTTGGCATGACTTCTAGTCAAAGGGAAATAAATATAGATTTTATCCTTAATCAACCATCTTTTCAGAACTCCCAAATTCTTCTTGCAAGAGATAATTTTGGATGTGGGTCTAGTCGAGAGCATGCTGCTTGGGCTTTAAGGGACTTTGGATTTAAAGCAGTAATTGCTAGTTCCTTTGGAGATATCTTTTATAATAATTGTTTTAAAAATCAAGTTTTACCTATTCAACTATCTAAGGAAAATATAAATATTTTATTTAAACTATCAGATCAGTCCCCCCAAAATATTTCTATTAACTTGGTTTCTAAGGAGCTAACGGTTGGATCTGATATTTTAATACCATTTAATGTTGATGATAATTTATTAAATCGTATCATTCACAATCTTGATGATGTTGATATTACAATGAAAGATAAAGGCAGTATTGAAGCTTTTGAGTTGAGCTATAGCCAGAAAAGACCTTGGCTTTTTAAATAAATTCTTTACAAAACATGACTAAACAAATTTTAATTCTTCCCGGCGATGGTATTGGCAAAGAAGTTACCACTTCAGCGATTGAAGTCTTGGATTACCTGAAAGCATCTAATGATCTTGACTTTAACGTTTTGGAGCGCGATGTAGGTGGTACCTCTTATGATCTTTATGGAAAGCCATTGACAGAAGAAACCCTAGAAATAGCAAAAAATTCAGATGCAGTACTATTTGGGGCAGTAGGAGGCCCCCAATGGGAGCATCTTGGTTGGGATCTTCGACCTGAGCAAGCATTATTGGGATTAAGAAAGTCACTTGGATTATTTGCAAATCTTAGACCTGCTTTTTTATTCAATGAATTAGCATCCGCATCACCATTAAAGAATCACATTATAGAAAATCTAGATATCTTAATAGTGAGAGAACTGACTGGGGGAGTGTATTTTGGTGAGCCTCGTGGCTTGGTTGAGGATTCGGATCCTAAATATGCATTTAATACGATGGTTTACAACGAAGACGAGATAAGACGAATTGCTAAAGTTGCATTTGAAGCTGCGATGAGAAGAAACAAAAAATTATGCTCAGTTGAAAAAGCAAATGTTCTAGAGGTATCAAAATTTTGGCGAGACATTGTCACTGAAATGGGTCCAGATTATCCAGAGGTGGAATTATCACATCAGCTTGCTGACAATACTGCGATGCAGCTAGTGCTTAATCCTAATCAATATGATGTTATTGTTTCTAGCAATCTTTTTGGCGACATTTTATCCGATATTGCAGCCACTCTAACTGGCTCTATAGGAATGTTACCCTCAGCATCATTGAATAGTTCGGGGCAAGGAATGTATGAGCCTTGTCATGGAAGCGCACCTGATATTGCAGGGCAGGGTATAGCAAATCCACTTGCTATGATTTCTTCTTTGGCTATGGCGCTTGAATACTCCTTGGGCAGAAAAGATCTTGCTGTAAAAATTGAATCTGCTATTAAGCATTTTATTCAGGAAGGTCATAGAACCAAGGACATATCAACAAGCTCAGATTTCATTAAAACTTCTGAAGTCGCACCAATCCTAATAAACTTTATGAAAAATGAGTAGTGCTTCTATAAATCTTGCGCTTATTGGAGCCACTGGAGTAGTGGGTACCAAGATTATTAAATTACTAGAAAAAAAATCGTATCCTGTTAAAGATTTTATTCCATTGGGCAACTCAACGGTTGGAAGCAATATCAGCTTCAATGGCGTGGATTACGAAGTTCAATCTCTTGAATCATTTCAACCTGAATCTGTCGACTTAATCATTTTTGCAGCTGGTTCATCAATTGCAGCAAAATACGCGAGAGCTTTTGTTGAAGTTGACACTTATGTTATAGACCTCTCTTCTCATTTTAGATATGAAGAAGATGTCCCGCTAATTATTCCCGAGATAAATGGTAGCCTTCTTGATGAGCTTAAAGGACCTGCGTTAATTGCAAATCCTAATTGCTCTACTGCGCAATTATTGATGGCCTTAAAACCTATTCACGATGAATTAAATATTGAGTTGATTAATGTAGCAACGTATCAAGCGGTATCTGGTACTGGAAAAGCCGCACTAGAGGAGCTGCATAACCAAACCTATTTTTCAGAGTCTTCTGGACCTCCAAGTGTCTACCCTAAGCAAATTGCTTTTAATGTTATTCCTCAGTGCGATGTTTTTTTAGACAATGACTTTACAAAAGAAGAGATGAAACTAACCTGGGAAACTCATAAAATTCTTGATCCAAATATTTTTGTTCAAGCAACATGCGTCAGGGTGCCAGTGTTTAACGGACATTCAGAAGCAGTATTTTGTAAAATATCTAAAAATACTTCCCGTGATCAAGTGATTAAATTACTTAAAAATTCGGAAGGTATTCAAGTACTTGATAATCCTGAAAAATTGGAATATCCAACACCAGTTGAGCATGCAAATGATACTGAGAATGTTTTTGTTGGAAGGATTCGAGCGCAGGAACACGCCGAACAAAATTGGCTTTCATTATGGATTGTAGCGGATAATGTGTATGGTAAAGGTGCTGCGTTAAATGCGGTTCAAATTGCAGAAAGGTTGCTTGCAACAAATAAGTTCCAATGAAAAAAATTTTTATACTTCTAACTTTATTTACTTCTATTGCTCAAGCCAAGGGAGTTGTTGGAAGTCCTGAAGTATCAATTAATACCAGCGGCAATTATTTAATTTCAATACAAATTAATAATCTTCCCTCATTGAGCGAAAATGATATTGAGCTAAATGATTTCAAATCAAATGATCCTCTATCAGAGACAGCCCTGGAATATCTTTTGTTTGAGGATGTGGAGACTTTTAAGAGACTAACTCTTGCGTTGCCAGTTAACTTTCAGGATACATATTTTTCTTTTAGATTAAGAGCAGGCGATCAAATTTCCAAAGATATTTTTATTTTTTTGCCACAGAATACTCTTAAAAAGCAATCTGCTAGCAAATTATCTTTCAAGCTTCCTGCCAAAAAAATATATGGTAACCCTGAAAGGTACGATATTCAGGCTGCTATAGCAAAAGACTCTGATGCAAGTTTTAGCTTGTCTGATCAAAGTTCCCAGCTAACTAGTGAGCCGGATGAAAAAATACTTTCTCCGTTGCCCAACTTAGAACTGACTCCCAAGGTTGTTGAGAGTGAAAATATTGAAACAATGTGGAGTGTCGCGCAATCTGTGAAGGATAATTATGATGCATCTATCTATCAAATAATGTGGGCATTTTATCTAGAAAACCCCAATGCATTTATTGATGAGAATATTAATTTAGTTAGAAGTGATCTTGATCTTGTCATGCCATCTTCAGAGTTAGTTATGTCTACAGTTAACACAGACGCAAGACAATCAATTAATTTTATGTCTTCTCTTCCAATGAAAGCAGCAACTATTTCCGGAAGACAATTAATACTTACTGCTCCGGAAAAACCACAAGTTCAATTACAAGAGACTGCCAAAAGCAAAAATTTAAATCCAGATACCAAGGATTTAAAGACGTTAGACACTAATATAAAGAACAATGCTGATTTATCAGGCTCAGATATAATTGAAAAAAATACCTCTATTATTTCATTAAATGCTTCTGAAGCCAGTTTGGCAGAAGAGTTAATTAATTCTCCTAGAGCCTTTCAATTGAAAGATCTAATTTGGGTTGCTTTGCTATCTTTAATTCTGGGTTTTGTAATTGCTTTTATTTTGATTCGCTTGAATCGAAGACCCTCCTTCACTAAATCTGCAGTTGAAGAAGACTTCCAGCAAGATAGCACAAGTATCTTTCAATCTAATCTTAGTATTACCAATGATATCGAAACCCAGGAGTTAGATCTTGTGAGAACATACATTGATATGAGTGATTGGGAAAATGCTGAAGTAATTCTGAAAAAGTTACTGTCCAGCTCAACCAACCCATCTATCCTTTCGGTTGCAAAGGAACTTTTAGATCAAAAAAAATAAATCGTGAAATTTGTTGGAGCATGTGAATATGATGGTTCTAGCTTTTCAGGATTTCAATCCCAAAAAAATGCTCAATCTGTTCAAGGCACCCTTGAAAAAGCCATCTCATCTGTAGGTCGACTAACCAATACAATAAATTATTCAGGCAGAACAGATGCTGGTGTTCATTCTCTTGGGCAAGTATTTGATTTTGAATCAGTTGATAGCAGAACCCTCGAGCAATGGTTGAGGGGCATAAACTCTGCCTTGCCCGACTCCGTATCTGTAACTTCATTGCAAGAAGCACCCAAAGATTTTCATTCTAGGTTTGATGCAATTAAAAGAACCTATGCATACATTATTTATACTGGTTCTACTCGACCAATTTTTTTAAAAGATTATGTATTTTGGGAAAAAAATAATATAGACATTGATTTAATGCAAAATGAATCAAATTTTTTAATAGGAACTCACAACTTTAGTTCATTTAGGGGCTCGAAATGCACTTCAAACAATCCTGTTAGAACGATTGACGGTATTGAGATAAGCAAAAAAGAAGATTTTATTGTAGTTACGATTACCGCCAATGCTTATTTGTATAATATGGTGAGGATAATTGTTGGTACTTTATTGGAGAGGTCTACAGGAAGATTGCAGAAAAGCATGCAAGATATTTTAGAATCTGAGAATAGAATCAATGCTGGTAAAACAGCTCAAGCTCAAGGTTTATTTTTTCTAGGAGCCGAATATAAGAATTTTTCCTTGATAAAACCCACTCGTTCAAATTCTTTTTTAAGTTTTTTATTACCTTTAAATAAATGAAAATTAAATTTTGCGGACTCAATAACTTAGATTCTTTAAGGCATGCATGCGATCTTAATGCTGACTTCGTAGGATTTATCTTTGCAGAGCAAAGCCCTAGAAAAGTTGAGCCCAACTTTATAGCCCAGCTTGTAGATTTTAATTTTTGTCAGACTGTTCCTGTAAGTGTTTTTGTCAATCCATCAATTCAAGAGGTGCAGCAGACCATAGAAATTTTACCCAATACTATTTTACAGTTTCATGGTGATGAGTCTGATGATTTCTGTAGACAGTTTCATCAACCATTTTGGAAAAGTATTCCAGTTAAAGATAAACAGTCTTTACTCATGATTGATAACTTTCCATCTGCACAAGCTATTTTGCTAGAAACATTTTCTGAGAATTTATCTGGTGGAACTGGTAAATCCTTTGATTGGACTTTGTTAGAAAACATGGATTTAAGCAAGAAATTTATATTGGCTGGCGGTATCAATCCTCATAATATTCAATCTGCAATTTCTTTGAACTCTTGGTGTATTGATATTAACTCTGGGGTAGAATCAGAACTCGCAATCAAAGATAACAAATTAATGGCAGAGATAATGACAGCATTCAATCATGGATAATTTACGGGATTTACCTAATTCAGATGGCTTCTTTGGTAATTATGGGGGGAAATTTGTTCCAGAAACTCTCATGTTTGCCTTGAAAGAACTTGAAGATACTTACGATCAATTAAAAAGTGATCCTGATTTTTTAAAACAAATTGATCAAGATTTATGCCACTTTGTTGGACGACCATCTCCATTGTATTTTGCAGACAGGCTTACCAAGCATTACGATGGCCCGAATATCTGGTTAAAACGCGAAGATTTAAATCATACAGGCGCTCACAAAATTAATAATACTGTAGGTCAAATCCTTTTAGCTAAGGCGATGGGCAAAAAACGTATTATTGCAGAAACTGGGGCTGGCCAACATGGCGTAGCCACTGCAACAGTAGCAGCAAGGTTGGGTTTAGAATGCCACATTTATATGGGTGCTGCAGATGTCCAAAGGCAGTCCTTGAACGTTTATCGTATAAAGCTGCTCGGCGCAGAAGTGCATGCGGTTGATTCTGGTACAGCCACATTAAAAGATGCTCTAAATGAAGCCATGAGAGATTGGGTAACTAATATAGATGATACCTATTATATTATTGGAAGTGTTACGGGTCCTCATCCATACCCAATGATTGTCAGAGACTTCAATTCTATTGTAGGCAGAGAGTTGCGCGATCAATCTATCGAGCACTTTAATGCTTTTCCTGAAGCGATCATTGCTTGTGTTGGAGGAGGATCTAACGCAATGGGCATTTTTTACCCTTTTGTTTCCGATCCCGAGGTTCAATTGATCGGAGTTGAGGCTGCAGGAAGTGGCATCGAAACTGGTAAGCATGCCGCGCCCTTGAATGATGGACATCCAGGTATTTTGCACGGTGCAAAAAGTTATTTGATGCAGGATGAAAATGGACAAGTGATAGACACCCATTCGGTTTCAGCTGGACTAGATTATCCGGGAGTTGGTCCAGAGCACTCAAACTTAAAAGATTCTGGGAGAGCTATCTACTTGGCGGTTAATGATAAGGAAGCGCTTGATGCATTCCATATGGTTACTCGATTAGAGGGAATTATGCCTGCATTAGAAACAGCTCACGCTTTTGCTGCATTGGATCATCTATCAGGCAAATTTAATAAAAAGGATAATATTGTTATTAATGTCTCTGGAAGAGGGGACAAAGATATTAATACTGTTGCCACCATGGACGGAATTTCTCTTGATTAGGCTGGAAAGAAAGTTTGCTTCTTTAAAAGAAAACTCAAAAAAAGCATTGGTTGCATATTTAGTAGCTGGAGATCCAGATATAAGTACAACCCTAGAGTTGATGCATCAATTTGTATTATCTGGAGTTGATATTATTGAGCTGGGAGTTCCGTTTACTGATCCAATAGCAGAGGGCCCAATTATTCAGGCAGCTCATGACCGAGCATTGCAGGCTAATACATCTCTAGATATGATTTTTTCTCTTGTTGAGGAGTTTAGAAGCAAGGACTCAGAGACACCCGTAATATTGATGGGGTATATCAATACTTTTCTAGCTAACTCAAAAGCGCTGGAATCTATTCATGAAAGAGGAACAGATGCTGTTTTGATTGTTGACGTTCCTGGAGAAAGCAGTCTAGAAGATATTGGAATCCAGAATAAAAATATTGCATCAATTTCACTAATTTCGCCCACCACAGACAATGATCGCATTCAAAAGATTTGTATGAGCAGTTCAGGTTTTATTTATTATGTAACTCTTAGAGGGGTCACGGGAGCCTCTAATCTCAATGAGGATGAAATTCAAAAAAACATACTTAACATTAGAAACAGTACTAATTTGCCTGTATTGGCTGGATTTGGAATTAAAACGGCATCTGATGCTCGAGCGTTAAGTCAAATATCTGATGGAGTGGTAATTGGCTCTGTTTTAGTGGAAATGATTCAAGAGCTATCTGAAAAAAAAGATTATAAAAAAATATACAATTACCTTAATGAAATTTCAGCAGCTATAAATCCATGAATTGGCTAACAAGATTAATCCCTTCTATTGGAGCAAACAGCGAACCCAAGTCTCCCAAAAGTAAAGTCCCAGATGGTCTTTGGAATAACTGCCCTGCCTGCGAGGCAATTCTTTATCAGCCTGAGCTAGAGAAATCTCTATTTGTTTGCCCCAAGTGCGATCATCATCTTAGAGTGGGAGCTCGAACAAGAATGTCATTCTTCTTTGATGGGGGAGTTTTTGAGGATCTTGCGACTAATATTACTACTAAGGATATTTTAAAATTTAAAGACACAAAGGCATATTCTCAAAGGATTAAAGAGGCAGTTGCCTTGACTGGAGAAGAGGAGGCCATTCTGATTGGGAAGGGTAGATTAGAGGGAAGAAGCATTGTTGTTGCTGCTTTTGAATTTAGATACATGGGTGGATCAATGGGGGGAGTAGTTGGCACAAAATTTGTTCAAGGTGTCGATGCTGCAATAGCAAGCAAAACACCTTTTATATGCTTTGCAACTAGTGGTGGAGCGCGAATGCAAGAATCTATGATCTCTTTGATGCAAATGGCAAAAACAGCCGCAGCTCTAGAAAAATTAAAAGCAGCTAAACTGCCATATATTTCAGTAATGGTTGATCCAATTTATGGTGGAGTCTCTGCTAGCTTAGCAATGCTTGGAGATATCAATATTGCCGAGCCTAAGGCTCTTGTTGGTTTTGCGGGACGAAGAGTTATCGAGCAAACAGTTAGAGTTGATCTTCCTGAAGATTTTCAAAAATCAGAGTTTCTTTTAGAGCATGGTGCCATAGATATGATTGTTCACAGAAAAGACTTACGCCAAAAGCTTGCCAGTCTTCTTTCTAAATTATATCCAGAGACATAAATGAACTTTAATCGTTTTGCAGGAATTTTTATTACTTCTACTATTGTTATCTGGATCTTAATTTTTGCACTCTCTCCTCAACCAAAATATCAGACAACAACTAAGGTTGTTATTCCTAGTCTCCCTATCGCATCTGAGCTCTCTGAGGACTTTTCAAACATGGAGCCATTAGAAATAGAAGATAGTAATTTTACGGTAGATATTCAAGACAATATTGCTTCTGCAAAATCTATAATAGAGGAAATAGATTTCGATCTTTATGTATATAAAGTTGGTGCTTTTGGGTCACCCGAAACAGTTACCAAGGTTATCCAATCCTTTGGTGACAATGGCTTCCCAGCATTTGCTAAACCGAATGAATCCAATAAAACTCTCACTACCGTTCTGGTCGGACCTTTTGTGTCTAAAGACGACATTCGAACTAATCAGACAGTACTTAACAAGATTGCAGGTATTACTATGGGAGAAATTATCACTTGGAATCCATAGACTTTATTAGTTTTGATTTCGTATTACTTGGCATAATCCTGCTTTCAGGTTTAATTGCTTTTTTTCGTGGCTTTATTCAAGAATCTCTTTCGCTAGCCTTATGGATTTTTGCATTTGCTGCAGCTATGTTTTTAGATGAGTATCTAGATCCTTATATTTCTGTTTACATTACAAACGACGAACTCAAAAGAATAGCTTCTCTTTTTATTATTTTTACAGGGATTATATTCTCTGGTGGATTTGCAATTAAAATTATTAAAAACTTAACTCACTGGTCAGGCATGGGTGGTTTAGACAGGTTACTTGGCGCTCTATTTGGATGTATGAGAGGGACTATATTAATTGTAATTATTTATTTGATTACACCTGCAAGCATTAAGCAGTCTGATTTTATAGTGCAATCTAAAAGCGGCCCTTTGCTTGAAAAATTTGCACCTGAAGCAGAAAAATTCTTTAAAGATATGATCTCTAATAAAAATTCGGTTATGCTTGATTCCAATATCACTTCAACCAGTAAGACATAATGTGTGGAATTGTAGGTATATCGTCTGAAACGCATGTAGCTAGCTCAATATACGAGTCTTTGTTAATGCTTCAACATCGAGGCCAAGATGCTGCAGGGATGGTGGTCTGCGATAATGACGGAAGGTTGCATAGCAGAAAATCAATGGGCTATGTCCGTGATGTTTTTCATCAAAGTCATATGAATAAACTGGTAGGGCATTACGGAATTGGGCACGTAAGATACCCAACTGCCGGGGGTGCTGGAAAAGAATTTGCCCAACCCATGTATGTCAATTCACCCTATGGAATTAGTCTTGCACATAACGGTAATTTAACTAATTCGAAGACCTTAGCTCGAGAGCTATTTCATGCGGAGATGCGCCATTTAAATACTGATTCTGATTCGGAAGTACTTTTAAATATTTTTGCTCATGAGCTTGGTAAACAAAGAGCGATCTTACCTTCAACAAAACACTTTTTTCAGGCTGTTAAAAAAACTCATTCTCGATGTCATGGAGCTTATGCTGTTCTTGCATTGATTACTGGCTTTGGTCTATTAGCATTCAGAGATCCAAGAGGCATTCGTCCTTTAGTGATTGGAGAAAGACAGGGTAAGACTCAAAAAGAATATATTATTGCCTCTGAAAACTCCTCTTTCTCTGCCCTTGGGTATGCAACTTTAAGGGACGTTGCTCCTGGCGAGGCTGTATTTATTGATACTCTAGGCCAGCTTCATAGCCAGCAATGCTCTGATAACCCTGAACCAACTCCTTGTTTATTTGAGTACGTTTATCTAGCAAGACCTGACTCTACACTGGATCAAATTTCAGTTTACAAAGCACGCATGAGAATGGGTCAAAAGCTTGCTAACAAGATTACAAAACTGAATCCTGATCACGATATTGATGTTGTTATTCCTATACCAGATAGCTCTACAACTGCTGCGCTTCAGGTTGCTACAGAGTTAAATATTCCCTATAGGGATGGCTTTGTAAAAAATAGATATATAGGTAGAACATTTATTATGCCGTATCAAGAAGAGCGTGAGAAATCAGTGAGACGAAAATTAAATATTTTAGATCTTGAGTTTAAAGGTAAAAATGTTCTCTTAGTAGATGATTCAATTGTAAGAGGCACAACAAGCCAGAAAATTATAGAGATGGCCAAAGAGGCCGGTGCCAACAAGGTTTATTTTTCTTCTGCCGCTCCGCCAGTCAAGTTTCAAAACTTATATGGAATAGATATGGCTGCTACTGATGAATTAATAGCATCTGGCAGGACAGAGGAAGAGGTTGCAGGGGTTATAGGTGCTGATTGGTTAATATATCAAGATCTTGAAGATCTTATCGCCTCAGCTCAAGAAGGCAATCCTGAGATTAAAAATTTTGAAATCTCAATTTTTAATGGCGAGTATCCAACTTCTATCAGCAATGAATATTTACAAGATTTAGAAGCCAGTCGACAGGATACTAAGAAACTTTCAAGAGAAAAAATAAATTAGATATTCACTATATTGATTGATGGAATCTCTGCGCTGTCAGCGGCCTGTACGTAATTCTCAATTTCATTAAAGTTTAAGTAACGATAAATATCATCTGCTAGAGGATTTATCTCTTCCATATATGCTAGATACTCTTTTGGGGTAGGTAGCTTTCCCATGATTGAAGCAATTGCAGCGAGCTCTGCTGATGCAAGGAATACATCTGCGCCATCACCCAAGCGATTTGGAAAGTTTCTAGTAGAGGTGGAGACAACCGTTGAGTTCGCTAACACTCTTGCCTGATTTCCCATGCAAAGAGAGCAACCCGGTACCTCAGTTCGAGCTCCAGAAGTACCAAATATATTGTAGACACCTTCTTCCATAAGTTGCTTCTCATCCATCTTGGTCGGAGGAACAACCCATAATCTAGCCTTTGTACCATTATGGTTTTTTAGCAAGTGACCAGCCGCCCTAAAATGACCAATATTTGTCATGCATGATCCAATAAATACTTCATCAATCTTGGTATCGGAAACTTCTGACAGGGGTTTGATATCATCTGGATCATTAGGACATGCCAGCAGCGGTTCCTTTATTTCATTAAGATCAATCTCAATGATTTCAGCATACTCCGCATTCTCATCAGGCTCTAGTAATTCTGGATTAGCAATCCATTCTTCCATGGCCTGAGCTCTTCTTTCTAATGTTTTTGCATCTCCGTAGCCACTTCCTATCATCCATCTCAACATCACAATATTAGATTGAAGGTATTCAATAATAGGCTCTTGGTTTAATCTTACTGTGCAACCTGAGGCTGATCTTTCTGCAGAGGCATCAGATAGCTCAAATGCTTGCTCTACTTTTAAGTTGGGTAAACCTTCGATTTCTAGGCAGCGGCCTGAAAAGATATTTTTCTTACCTTCCTTGGAGACTGTCAATAAGCCTTTTTGAATAGCTGCATAAGGAATAGCATTAACTAGATCTCTAAGCGTTATTCCGGGCTGCATTTCTCCCTTAAATCTAACCAGAACAGATTCAGGCATATCTAAAGGCATAACCCCTAAGGCTGCTGCAAAGGCAACCAAGCCAGACCCAGCAGGAAAACTGATCCCTATTGGAAAACGTGTATGACTATCACCACCCGTGCCTACGCCGTCAGGCAATAGCATTCTATTTAACCAAGAATGAATAATTCCATCCCCTGGCTTTAATGAGACTCCACCACGATTCATAATAAAATCAGGCAATGTGTGCTGTGTATCAATATCCACTGGCTTTGGATAAGCCGCTGTATGACAGAAAGACTGCATCACTAGATCCGCTGAGAATCCTAAGCATGCTAATTCCTTTAACTCATCTCTTGTCATTGGACCGGTAGTATCCTGAGAGCCAACAGTGGTCATTCTTGGTTCGCAATATGTTCCAGGACGTATCCCTGCAACACCACAGGCTTTTCCAACCATCTTTTGAGCTAAGGTAAAACCTTTATCAGAAGCATCTTCAGCATCGGGTCTTGTAAAGATATCTGTTGGCTCTAATCCAAGCGCTTCTCTTGTTTTGTCGGTTAGTTGTCGCCCAATAATTAGAGGGATTCGACCATTGGCTCTGACCTCATCAAGCAAGACAGGTGTTTTTAGCTCAAAGCTGGATAACACCTCTCCGCTATTAGCATCTAATATCTTCCCGTTGAACGGTTCAAAAATAATTTCCTGCCCCATGTTTAATTTTGATACATCACACTCTACTGGGAAGGCTCCAGAGTCTTCTAGTGTATTAAAAAAAATAGGAGCAATTTTTCCACCAAAGCAAAAGCCACCCTCTTTTTTATTTGGAATCCATGGAATCTCATCGCCCATATGCCATAGCACTGAATTTGTAGCAGATTTTCTTGATGAACCAGTTCCTACCACATCCCCTACAAATACTAATGGGTTACCTTTCTTCTCTAGCTCATTAATTGTTTCCAGTGGCTTATCTAAACCTTCTCTTGGCATCTTGAACATTGCCAAGGCATGCAAGGGAATATCAGGCCTAGACCATGCATCGGTTGCTGGTGATAGGTCATCGGTATTAATTTCGCCTGGCACTTTATAAACTGTGAGTTTAATTTGGCTAGGGATCTCTTTTTTCTCTGTAAACCACAATCCCTCTGCCCATGCATCAATTACTTTTTTAGCATTAGCATTAGATTGTGAAAGTTCCAACACATCATTAAATGCATCAAAAATTAATAAGGTTGTGCTGAGAGCATTGGCCGCTTCTTCTCCTAATTCATCATCTTGCAGGCATTGAATTAAAGGTTGGATATTATAGCCACCCAGCATGGTTCCAAGAATTGATACAGCTTCTTTTTTAGAAATATATGGGCTGTTTGTCTTGCCTGTCGTGATGTCCGCAAGAAAGCCAGCTTTAACATACGCTGCTTGATCAACTCCGGCTGGAGTTCTCTCTTTTAGTAGGTCAAGCAATAGATCAGATTCTTTATGCTCAGTCTTTAAAAGATCTACTAGTTCAGATGTTTGTTGGACTGATAAGGGAAGGGGTGGTATCCCTGCTTCCATTCTTTCTTTGCAATGTATTTGGTAGTGTTCAAGCATATTTTTTTCCAAAAATGCATTTTACTCTTGTATCCTTAAATACCCAAGTCAATTAATCGATTCGTAACATTTACTTTCATAAAATCATGTATTATCCAAAATATGAAGAAGAATAAAGCTTCCACTCCATGTCTTGGAATATGCTCTACCACTTATGGTGATAATGTCTGCAAAGGCTGTAAACGCTTTGTGCATGAAGTTATAAATTGGAACAAATACTCTATCCCGGAAAAGGAACTGGTAAACAATCGACTAGAAGATTTTAAGTTGACCGTCTTGCAAGAGAGACTCTCTATTATTAATCCTGACCTGCTTGCATCAAAGTTACGTGAAAATGGAATTAATTTTAATGATTCATTGAACCCACTTACTTGGGTTTTTGATCTGCTCCGCGCTTCGGGATCTCAGTCATTAAATTTAGATCAATTTGGTATTACTTTGCATGAAAACATAGCTCTCTCTGAATTAAAAGATGAAATCTACAAAGAGTTCTTAGAGCTTTCCGAAGCTCATTATGACCGGTATTTTTTTACTTAGCAGTTGGCAGCTCTAACCAGCTTGTTGTGTATTTTGGAGACATCATTTTTTTTATTCATTGGTAATGCCTGCCCAGGACACTGCGAAGCATAATATACCTGCAACCCCTCTGCATTCATTGAGTCGATGCAGCGCATTAAGTCCTCATTTTGCTTCTGATCAAAAGATTTATGTAAGTCATCAAATAGAGATCTCTGCATAACCGATGAGTGTGAAAATTGGCTTAATAATACTCCTGCTTTTGCATATGCATAGCCTTGTCTGAAACAATCTTGGAGTGCTTGATTGGCTCCAGCCAAGATGCTTCTCGTGTCATTGACTGGGTTGGAAAATTGAATGCTATGAAAACCTCGATACTGTGCTTG
>JACLAB010008408.1_pt1 | contig 69178 bp, 47 predicted proteins | sample 8027921 | NCBI WGS metagenome assembly JACLAB01 (sample SAMN15725117, study PRJNA655200) | protist metagenome | isolation source: fluorescence activated cell sorting (FACS) single amplified genomes of... | place: USA: West Boothbay Harbor, Gulf of Maine | collected 2000-07-19 | reverse complement strand
GGCGACGTTTTCTGTCGCGACGCCGCCTCGACGGCCGCTCGGACGAGCGCGCGGGGAGGCCCCGCCCGGGCCCGTGGACGGGCGAGGGTGGACGCACTACGTACACGTAGTGTGGTGATTGTTCTTCCCATGTGAGGTGTGTTTTAAGACGCCGCAGAGCTCACTCCGCCTCATAAACATTGACGAATCAACAAGGAGACGTAGTGTACGACGTGTACGAGAATCAGAGCAGGTTGACGCCTCCTAAAGTAACAAGGTAATTCGGGAGGGGGCTAACGTTGAACCATTGATCAGTCTTAATATACCATCTCATCACATCAAGTGTAAAACACAAGGAAGAATCAATGCCGGAAGGGTTTTCGGGGAAAATGTTTAAGAGCGACGGATGGGGGCGAACACGTTTCATCGCGGTTATGGGTGCGCCGTGGGTTTCGGACTATGGACTATTCTATTAAAAATCTCTAACGAACGAACGAACGATTAGCTAAGAACCTTGGCGACGAAATCGTTCCCGGAAATGGTCGCGAGTTCTTCGATCACAGCATCTCTCGCGGCGGGTGATGGGTTGGGCAACCATGAAAGGGATTCAGGAAACTGGGCGTCGGCGTGGACGGCGCCCGGTTTGAAGGCGACGCCGACGGTATCGCCACCGTACTTGTCAGCGAATAACAAAGCGGTGCCGCCTAATCGATCTTGAGCGTCTTTTAAGAAACACGACATAGGATCGAAACCAATCAGTAATGCCTCGCGAGCCTTATCTGGGCCTCTTTGAAGGAGCTTGGGCGGCAACTTGGCGAGCTTGATGCTTTGTGCCAACGTTTCCTCGTCATCTTCGTCTACTACGCTCATCTCACTCTCAAAATGCTCGCGCATTCGCTTATACAAGCGCTTGCTAGGGAATAGCGCTTGCTTAGGGAAGGGCAGAGCCGAGCGACGAAGAATAAATGCTGCTTGAAATCCGCTGAGCGATGGCTTGAAGAATTTCTCCCAGGCGTCTTCGTCAGCAAGCGAGTGCTTGGACGTACCATCGAGAAGTCCTTGGACTTCCAACGTCGCACGTGTAGCGATCGCGACAAGACGTTTGAGTACTACTACGTTCGGTGCAGCCAAAGTGAGCTGTGATCCAGACCTGTCGTGCGGTGTAACGATGCACATCGCTGGCGCACCCTTCGCTGTTCGATTAATGCGCTCAACTTCTGCCTCAGTGACGACATTTTCGGGGTCTAAAACCACAGGATCGTGCCATAAGTGAGAAGCAACTAAATTCAAAAATCGAACAAAGGTAACTTCACGTGACATCGGTGGTAGTGCTGAACCAGGAGTAACAAATAATGTAGCCACCAAAGCTTCAATTGCTTCGTCTGAAATGTGTGGCGAAAACATGTGTGATGCAATCCATCTATTGATGAGCTGCGTAGATACACCGTACATTGGAAAACGAGCGGCAATAGATGCAATTAAGCCTGCATGTGCCGCTCTCTCGAGAAGCTGCTCCTCTGTCGCCTTGACGTGTGCGCCACCAGCGGCTGCGCTGATGTGCACTCGGAATGCGTAACCTTCAAACAGAATATCGACTGATTCTTCAGAGACAATACTAGGCATGGCGTAGCTCTTGCGGAGAGACTCAGCGAGTTCGATTGCCATCATCGCGCGAGTCTTTTCGATAGACGTCGGATCTTCGGGCCAGCGACCGCTGCCTTCCAACTGAACAAGAATATCGAGTGTTTTGGGACAGACTGGGATATCATCCTCGCTTTTTCCTAAACCTACACCTGCGCCATGCGCCAAGGGATGAGGAGTTGGTGGAAACGGATCAGTACCGCGGAATGCACCACTTAAAGGCTGCACGTTGTTGACTTTGAGGGGCATTTCTTTCAAATCTTTCATGCGCTTTGCCAAACGATCAAGCGCTTGCAGCAAGTTTGCTGGTGAAGCACCCTCTTTGGAACTCGTGATCTTGCTCATTGGCTCATCAAATAATTTTGCACTCCACTCTACGCTTTCACAAGCAGTCATGTTACGCTCGAGCGCTTGTTCAGCAACAATGGCAGGAATGTGATGGCGTTGCGATGGAGGCACGAAATCCCAGACTACAGATTCGCAAATACGTCCATCCTTAAACTGGCGAAGCTCCGATCTGTCACCCCAAAACGCTCGAAAGTCTTTTGCTTCTTTGTCGTCGGCAGAGCTAGGCCCGATGTCGACCAAACGCATAGCATTCTCAGGATCTAATACGATCCCGACCCACAAAGTACAAGCCGAGCTTCCTAAGTCATCGACGCTTGTTTTGGGTATCTCATGCACACGGACCAACTTAGTGCGGTCACCCAAAGCCCGCGAAATGACTTTAGACGCCGCAATTTCACTATCGCGTCGCGCATTAATATCGGAATCCGATTCAAGATCCGCCACATGCGCTGTAACGTGCAAATGCAAATCGTACCGAACCGCCGCGGGAAATGAGCCTAGTAAGACATTCCCAAAAACTGAACTACTAGACTTCTTCAACTCTTCCGTAGAAACTGATGCCTCGTGAATGAGTTCTTTGACCGCACTTTCGGACATTCTAGACATGATATTCACGTGACCGCATGGCCCTAAAAACACGTGCGAGAATGCTCGTTGCCAAGCATTCGCCTCTGCTGGCTTGCCGTTACAATACAAACCCTTCTTGAAAAAGTTTGGCTTGGCCAATGCACCCAATGCAGCACGCAAGATCTGACTAGCATCCATATTACTACTAATTTGTCCGCCTTGCTCAAGCATGTATGCCAAAAGCATGGAGATAAAGAATCCATTCACGCCATCCGGCGCACCCAACAAGCGCCGACCTTGCGCCCATCGCTTAAAGAGAACAACAGCGCCCGGCAAGTTAGCCGCTTTTTTTGAAGCAGCGGCAAAATATTGCGCATGCAACTCACCATACATATCTTCAGCGATAGACTGGTTGTAGTGTGGGCTCGGTCGCCGCTCGCCGCTCTTTGATTCTAAACTACGCAGGTTCGCTCTATCTGGTAATAATCGAACAGAAGCGAACGTCTCGGCATCAACTGTGGCAAAAAGACGTATAGTTTTCCTATCACCCTTTTCACCAAAGTGCAGCGAGATGTACGGTTTTCTTGGATCGGCATACTGGTCGTTCATATCCACCGACCACTCGGATGACTTTGATAACTTTTTATGAAGAGTTTCCAAGTAAAGTGCGCGCTTGAAGTGATATCTATGATCTAAATAATCCTTCTCATGAAAGAACGAACGTGGCATCTCCACTGCGACGTCTACAACAGCTAGATCATCTCCATGCATGGACACATTAAAGCACCCGCCGTCGGCGTGACTCCCTATGACGTACACGCGCGTCGGCGGCGCAAACTTCAAAGTTTTTCCAACGACATCTTCGCTTTCAATCACAAACCAAGACACTGGCTTGGATTTAAATTCCTTTTCTTTCATCTCTGCGTGAGTTCAATACGTACATAGATTGTCAGTCATATTATCGAGCGAGCATTTTGTCGTTTACGTTTCTACGTCGTCGTCGTCAGTGAGAAAAAGTCAATCCTTCGCCGCGCCAGTGCTGGTCTCAGTCATATGCTTGTCAGTTGAGACATCACGAGGATAGTCAGTTCTCAAAGATTAATGTTGTGTTCATCACCGACCAGCACATGTAGCGAGCGAGGGATTGACATCGCATGCGCGCCGTCAGCGCCGCACCTCCCAAAGCTTTCGTCACGCCCTCGATCGCGTGCGCCACGACGCGCCTGACGTTGGCGCTCGTCGTGCACTCGTTCACGACCTCGCGCGCGAGCGATGCGTCGTAGGCCACGCCCATGGTGACGACGTGTGTGTGCTTCTATTTGCGCTTCCGTATCGCGCTTTTCACCGTCACCGTCGACGTGGGCGCGAACGACGCGCGGCGCACTGCAGCCGCCGCCACTTCTCGTCCGTCGTCGTTCAGTTTCTTTTTGATTGGGGGGTGGGGGGGTAAACGACCAATCGTGAACAGGCGAGTGAGATTTGTGTGTTTTGGTTTTCTCGTCGGATTGGTCGAGGGGAAGAAGGCGTGGTGTGCGCGTGCGCGACAGACGACGACGACGACGACAATTTGGACGTTTGGGCGTCACACGTGTGTGCATTGAGTCGCGCGGCATTCATCAGCACACCGCGGTGCGATTGGTGCGAGACGTGCGTTCATAGATAGAAACAGTGTCAGCAGCCATGAATTACTTGACGCAAATTAAAAACACCCAAGCGGCGACGATGCGGGAGATTGAGAGCGGGATGTCCGAAAGCGCGTCGTGGCACGCGAGATTTAAGCACTCAGCCTATGTTTTTGCCGGTGGATTACCGTTTAATATGACAGAAGGCGACGTGTTGGCGGTGTTTTCGCAGTACGGAGAGGTTGTAGATGTCAACATCGTGCGTCACGAAGACACAGGAAAGAGCAGAGGATTTGCCTTTATCTGCTACGCTGATCAAAGATCGACGGTTCTAGCGGTGGATAACTTAAATGGCGCCACCGTAGTTGGTCGAACCATTAAAGTCGATCACGTGGATGATTACAAGCTAAAGAATGATGACCCGTCACAAAAGGACTGGCGGTGCGCGTGCGGGGGAGAAAACTTCAAGTTTAGAGAGACGTGCTTCAAGTGTGGTGGTCCAAGGCCTGTTGTGACAAGAGATCATGAATTGCCCGAGCCTGAACCCGCACATCATCGCATACCAGATAGTGGAGATGTTGTAGACAATGCAGGACCTCGAAACGCGCGCATAGAGGAGGATGACGAAGAGAAGCTCATTCGGGAACTTCAGGCACGCAAAGCCGCTGCTATGGCTCGCGCCGAGGCAGCTGCGAAAGGATTACCTATTCCTGGCGATGATAGAGATGAACGAAGAGATAGCAAGCGTCATAAAAAGGAAAAGAAGGAGAAGAAGGAGAAAAAAGATGACAGTCGACGACGTTGGGAGTGACCATAGATACTAGAAAGAATTATTTACACATTACATTAGCGAACATACTTGAAACATACAGAACAAATGCTAGATAAAATCTACGTCAGGCTCATTTTCGTCCAAGTGAAGGTGATGGTTGATGCATATCGCGATGGGATTCTTCACTGGTCCACCAGTCATATTAAGGACCGATAGCCCTCCTGGCGAGAGCTTGAAAATTGAACCATCATTCAAATCCAACGAATGAGCCATAAAGTCTTGACAAAGCTTTTTGTCGTGGATAACGATCGACGCCCCTATATCGTCAGTTGATTTTAAATGACTCAAAATCTCTTCAACAGTTTCGACCACATGTGTCTCAAACGAAAGATTATTTTTTGAGTCTAAAATTTTCTGCGCTAGACGAGCCGAAGCACCGGTTGAGGAAAACATCAATCGCTTTACGTTAGACTTTTGCAGCATATGAATGATCGTGTTCGTGATCAGCGCCTCCTCGTCTATACTCGCAGGTCCGCAGATCAAACCAACGACGGCCTTTTTGGCGTCTAGTGGTGATTTTGGTGTCTGGTTGAAAAATTCCATCTCTATTCCACGCCCAGTATTCGGCTTGAAGTCTTCGCTGATGCTCACCTTACTCAATGCACAATTACTTTGGAGTAATCGCCTGAAGTAATGCGGTCCAACGCCGAGTGCACTCCCTAATATTGCTTGATTTACGGCGTTGTGAGCAACGACGAGAATTTTCGAGTGCGGTTGTCTCAACAAAACGTCTTCCCATACGACCGTCGCTCTGTCCCAAAGCTCACGAACAGGGTAATGGCCATCGATTTCAAACTCTTCTGGCTTCTTTTTCCACTTATCAAACTGCGCGCCAAACTTTTCGACGCCTTCAGCCTTTAGCAGGCCTTCGAAGGCGTACAAATCAATCTCTCTCAAGTCACTGACATCCACCAAGCCTGGCGTCCGTCCTGCCCACACGATGTCCGCGGTCTCGCTTGCCCTCGCTAAAGGTGAACGTAAACAAATATCGAATTCCATGTCCCGCACCATATCACGCGTCATCCCCGCCTGATCCTTACCTTTTGATGTCAACACGGAGAAGTTTGAACTTCCTTGAATTCGACCTTCGGCGTTCCAAGTGCTTTGGCCGTGTCGAACAAAAGTGATAGACTTAGAAGAAGACGATGAAGAAGTACATGTGACGTTGGTAATCGAACGTCGCCATCGCGTCACACCAACGCACGGGATCGTTCGGACTCCGTGCTTGGTGAACATCACTCGCGTCGTCGCATACTGACGACAGCTACGCGTGCGAGCGACAGCAAGAGACACAGTCGAGATCGGTACATGAGCTAAGATTTCTATTAAAATGTCAAACTAAGCTATAAACTAATCATTACTCCTTCATCCCGACGCTAGCACAAACATCGCATGTAAGGCTTCGAGCGCCTGGCTCGTCAAAGCCACAAAGAGCAAGGTCGCGAACACCAACGCCAAAGCCAACCACTGGCTTTGGTCATCTCCTCGCGACTTTACGTAGCAATTCATCGTTCGTTTACGACGGAAACTCGGTCGTCGCTCGGGAAATCCACTCGGTGGATCTCTATCGAACGTCACCGCCTTCCACGGCGACGCAGAGTCCCCGTTCCCGCGTCTCGTGGGCGACAAAATACTCTTTGTGGGCAACACTAATCCCTCGCCTGCAACGCATTTCATGTTCACATTGGCGCCCGCGTAACAGCTGTCTTCGGCATCGCTATAGCTCGTCGTTGGCATCTCACCATTACCATAGCTATCGACAATCTCTCGTTGCACGCGACCGCGCCGATGGGCTTCGAGTTCGCGCCACACAATCGCCCTCGCGCGCGTGCGTTTTGAACGTTCGAGCGCCATGGCGACGAGCTCGATGTCTTGAGAGTCGAGGTCGACGTCGACGTCGTGTAACACGCGCATGGCTTTGAGTATAAATCTATGACTCGAGTCCTGCGACTTCAGCAGTCGTCGTCGTCGTCGTCGTCGTGTGCCGGGTCAGCCGCGGCCCTTCGCTGGGTCGATGGACGTGTGGCGTGTGGCTCGCAACACTCTTCATACTGTTTACCCATAGAATGGTAAATCGTAACAAGTCAAAACCATGGCGGCTCCGATGTGTACACATGTGCTCAGGTGTTTGATTGATGTTACAACTCCTTGTGGCTATACTTTCCAAGTCCGACGGTGTTCTTTCCACGCTTATCGAAATATTTAATAGGAAATGGTGAACGCCCGTTCTGGGCGTCTTCAGGGAGCAATTTGAGGAAGCCGTTGCAGAAACCGAGGAGCGACTCGGCGTTGAAGGTGTCGATGAAACGCGCTTCGGCGTCACGAATACCACTCACCGGGTCGTAACCAATGATGACGAGTCTGCCGCTTGCCAGAGCGTCCATATATTGTTTTTCTTCGCCCTCGCGCACTGCTGTTTGTAAATATAAGCTATGATCTTTCGAAGGGACGACTATGTGGATGATCACCATGAAGCCAGTGACGGCGTTGCCGACAGACTCGAGCGTTTGATGAATTCGAACCCCGTAGTCTTCCGCACCATCTTTGAGCATGAATACGTAAACCTTGGGTAAGTCATTTTTAGCATGCAAATTCGCGCGCTGGACTTCGTCAACAGTACCTCTGTTGCTCGGAAATTCGGGCCACTTTGCGTACGGAGGAATGAGAGTGAAGAACGCGAACCGGACGACATTCGTCACGTTGAACTCCAGACTTTCAACCATGCTTGTGATGTGATCGCTATCAGCATAGTGTGGGGCTGTGATAAATACCTTAGGTTTCTTGTTCTTCTCGCTCAATCTCGTAGTTCGGCCGAACATCACGTCCTCGTGGCCGTAAGATCGGAATGTGTGCTCCGCGTGGGTAAACGCATCGATGTACTCTTGGTGCTCTTCTGGCTTTCTGAACATCCCGAGCACGGCTAAAGTATCTGCACGTGAATCTTCAACGAATTGCAAGAGTTGCTTCTCGTCTTCAAACTCTTCCACCGCCTGTGTACCAATAATCTATAATCGAAATGTGTCAATCGTGTTGAACGCCACGGGTAGATACCGAGCCACACCGACTTTGCAAAAAAAGCGACGACGCGACGTACCTGGCAGAAACCGACTAAAACTAAGGCTAACATACATACTGAGATAATCCGACGCGTCTTCATCCCGTGTTTCTGACCTGCGTGAGTGCAGCGAGTCGCAGTATGGGGTTATCCTACAGGCAGGGTAGTTGGAAATTCCGGAACGCCCAACCACGCACGCGAAGAAGAAATTTTACAAGCTTGGCGTCGACGCGTGCGATGGCGACGGGAGAAATAAAGTGATGAACGACGTACGCGCGTGTAGCAAAAAATCGCGCGCGATCTCGATGTGAACGACGCAGTGTCCTGTGTATCTATCTTGCGAGCGCGAAAGAATTAATTAATACCAGCGCGGTCATTTATTCACCCCATTCTTCGTATGGGCAGATGATAATTCACTTCAAAATCGAACCATGTGAATCTCCATATCACTAAAAATCGATCGAATTAATTCTGAGTGCAATTACCGCGAATTATGTGCAGCATCATTTAATTTCATATCAGTGTGTCGCTGTCGATGCCCAGGTCGGGAGGCGAAATCTTTTCGCATTCTACAAACTATGTTGTATCACTCGTAACTGCCGCGAAAATGACAATTGCGACATACAATATTATCTAGCAGCTAGTAACGGTATTCTCGCGACGTTCAATGAGCTTTTACGTCCTTCTTAGTTGCTTTCGAATTAATTAATTAATTATATTGTCAAGTTAGTCAAATTAATTGAATTCGTGACTATGAACTAAGTTTTCTATCAAATTAAATCACGTGCAGGCTTCGGCTACATCATTCGTTTCACTGAGTTGAAAGCTGTTATCAAAAACTTCGAATCAACTGCAAGCATTGACGTATACATGAAAGCGATAGCAATTAATAGGCAAATTAAATACATCACCCCTCGAATAAACTCCCTGATGCGCAAATTGTCGTCAGTCAATCAGTCTCAAATCGCTCAAAGTGATCGCGTTGCTCGAAATCTATACGTACCTTAGCCTCAAAATCACCAATCGCACTTTGTGCGCTTCAACGCTCGGTTTAATTAATTCCCCGAAAGGTGGTGCGAGACATGCGAGAATACAAAACGAAAACATATAAATGTACTTTTTCACGACTTCTCGAATATTCGGAAGGAAACATAATTTATATTTAATTAAGTCCTCCAATCTTCGGTCGGAATTCGCTCCTGCATCGTTGGAAACGCTGAGCATTAAATAACTCGGCTCTGCGTTTCCATTCAAGGCGCTGAACGTCCCGACAGTAATCTCTGTGACGTCCGTCTCGCCATCCTGAGACGCAACCTTATGCGTGACTTCGCACTGATCGTGATCGTGACCTGACAAAATGAGGTGAGGCTTGATCGCAGTCAGCATTCTATTCGCAGATTCTTTCGTGAGGTAATCTTGATACACAACTTCTTTCGGTCGACCTCGATATCGTCCTGGAATGACGCCAGAGTTCCTATTTGGTCCGCATTGCTGGGATGGATTAGGAAGAGGTAAATGCGTGAGTAGTACCCGTGGTCGTGATGGTTTTCCTTTGCCGCCCCCGAGGGTATCGATAAACGCCCACGTGGCGTTCGCAGACTCACCGTGGCCGTCCAATACCATCGCGTTTATGCCCACAAAGTCGACGCCGCCAATGCGCTCCACGTAGTTGCTCGCCCCGTACCACTCTTCATGTCGATCGAGAATACGCGGATGGTTTCTAACGACTTCGGAGTAGCCGATATCGTGATTTCCTGGGATAGTGTGATAGTTTGCGTTCGTCGACACGACGCCGTCGCGCGTCCAGTCAAATACAGCGTCGACGCGCGCGCGGTTGCGATCCCAGTCTGGACCATCGCGACGCGCTCCTTGCCCGAATAAATCTCCTAAGAATACATAATGATCTGGTGCGAATCGTTTCTTGGCCGCAACGAACGCCCGTCGCACATACGCATCGCATATCGCCTCCACAAAGGCTAAACTCAAAGAGTCCTTCTTGAGCGCCTTGTACGTGTACTCGTCCACCAACTGTGGGTCCGCGATCACCATCACGCGCGTGCTGTGTGCCATTTCAGGCCAATTACATTGTTTCTGTGCCCGTGCGTGTTCGACGTACTCCCCCCACGTCAACACGATCGCCCACATCACCACGAACCAACGCACCATCCTAACCACCACCGACCGCCGTGACATCCTGTCGCGCTGCGCAGTCGCTCCTCCTCTCGCTCGCTCGACGCCCGTGGTCGTCGATGGCATTGCACCTTCGTCATCTCTTCGTCGTCCGGTACGTCGTCGCACCGTCGCCCCCATCGGCGTCGCCTACAGTCGTCGTCCACTCCTGCTCGTCGCGCTCTCTGGGACCTAGCCCCGACGTCCGGCGCTCGCGCGGCCGCTCGTTCGCGCGATGTCGCGCACGGCCGCATACTGTATGTGCATACACGTGCATTGATGTACACATGTGCGTACTGTATGTGCATACGCGTGCATATGATGTGCACATGTGCATGCGGTCGACCATGAAACTCGCCACGTGGACGTGCCATGATGACACGCCTCGAACGACGAATGACGAGTGAAGAGTGATGAACGACGACGCGAGAGACGACGACGCACGCGCGTGTGTGTGTGCGCGTGAGAGGTGTGTGTATACGTACAGTGAGACCATCGTACTGGTTATAATCACAACGCGCACGCGCACACACCACGCACGCACGAGGTGCACAGCGCGTCGACGAAGACGTGGACTGGGAGGCGTGTCGTCGTCAATTTGGACTTGGGCGAGTTGTGTTGGGACGGGCGAAGACGAGGACGAGGACGAGGACGAGGATGACGACCGTCACGCCCGAGTCAACGATAACAGTTAAATCGATGAACAAGTTCTTATCAATGCCAAGGTCATTCAAGAAGAGAGTGGACGAGGACGAAATCGAACAGATGCTCCAATCCATTCGTCTCGACGGCGCAGATGTGAACCTTCAGACGCACTTTCAGACGGATTATTCCCGAGCGAGAAAAGCACGCGTAGAATTAAACGATGGAGATGTGTATAGAGGACCATGGGAAGATCATCGTCCCGTAGGTAGCGGTCGATATTCTTGGGGGAATGGTAGTGAGTACGTTGGAGAGTTTCAGAACGGCGAGCCGAGTGGGCAAGGCACGTACGAATGGGAACACGGAGGCGTGTACAAGGGCGAATTTCTGAACGGTTTGATGCATGGATTCGGGACTTACACCGCTCCAGACGGTACCGTGTACCTGGGATCTTGGAGAAACGGTAGAAGACACGGATTAGGGAGGCAAAACTTTGCAGGCGGCGACTACTACCAAGGATTGTGGAAGAACGGCACGGCGCACGGTCCAGGGACTTACAAGTGGAAAGCTCAGGGTGACATCGAAGATGAACAGGATGAATTCAATGGTGAATGGTTTAATGGTAAGATACACGGCTGGGGAACCTTGCGATGGGCCTCGGGCGATCGATATGATGGTAACTGGTTTGAAAACTGCATCTTGGGCAATGGTATTTTGACTTGGAAGGATGGTTCAACCTACAGTGGACGATGGAGTCACGGTAAAAGAGACGGTCCAGGGGCATTTACATGTCCGACTGAAGTCAATGAGTCACGTAGTCGAACACAAGTTAAATTTAGAACGAGGCGAATGTCGACCAGTCATTTGAGCTTTGACGGAGGCTCCGATGGCGAAGGCCTTGACGCCATCGCGTCAGAAGGCGGAGACAAGTACATTTTATTGTGCGAGTGCTCTGATGATGTTATTGTGAAGAAAGAATTAGCCGAAGCGGAACAAATAGGAAGTCAATCTTTGAGAGTGCGTCCGATGGCGAGTCGATCTCAAAAGGTCAGACAAATTCGTCACGGCGAAACCATTTACAAGGGCCACGGGAGTTACGACTTGATGATTCAACTACAAGTTGGCATTCAGTGGAGCGTTGGTACCGTTCAAAACATTGCCAGTGAAGATCTCAGTTCGCATCATTTTTCTGCAAGCATCAAACAGATATTTCCTCGTAGTGGCTCGAGCAAGACTCCTCCACACTTTGCTCGAGATTTCAAATGGAAAGAATACAGACGCGACGTCTTTCGTAAACTGCGGGAGCATTGGTCAATCGATCCTGCAGACTTTATGCTTTCTATATGTGGAGATAAAGCGTTACGTGAGCTATCATCCCCGGGGAAGTCAGGCAGTGTCTTTTACATCTCACACGATGACAAATTTATCATCAAGACGATGAGAAAGTCAGAGATGGAAGGTTTGAAGTCTTGGCTCCATCAATACTTTGCTCATGTCCACACCTACCCCGATACGTTACTGCCAAAGTTCTTTGGATTGTATAGCTTGAGAGCGATGGGGAGTCCAAAGAAAGTACGATTTGTGGTGATGGAAAATTTATTTCACACCAAGCACGTGATACACAAAAGATTTGATTTGAAGGGTTCTAGTTTGGGCCGATTCACGAAGGTGGGAACGAGCAAACCGACGACTGTTTTTAAAGACTTGGATCTGTCGTCTAAATGGCGCGTTGAGGAGGATAAACGTGAGAAGCTTATAAATCAACTAGAAGCAGACTGTTCGTTTCTCAAACAGCTGAAAATCATGGATTACAGCTTGCTCGTGGGCGTCCATGTTCTACCTACGCACGTCGACGAAGATGAGTCTACGCAGGAGCAGTTGTCACCAAAAGTCTCGAGCGGCGCAACTTGGGGTGGACAGCGCTGGAGAGAACACGCGATACAATCTGTTCGGAAGAATCTGAAGGCAATCGATATGTATAAATCATCTCGCGAGGGTGGCAGTATGTATTCATATCTGCATGAGAATCCATCCAGTGCGTCTACTGCACTTCGTCCACCACCGGGAACAGACGACCTCATCGCTCATTCCACCGGGGCGTTTCGAGTTGCACTCGGTGTGAATATGTCAGCCGTAGCGGTACCTGGCCGTGTCTTGACGCACGAATATCCAAAAGAACTTGAATTCAACCCGAATGATGAACCTCAGGAGGTGATATTGAACATGGGAATCATCGACATTTTGCAACAGTACACTGCTTCAAAAAATTTGGAAACAAAGTTCATGGGAATACTTCACAAGTCGAAGTCTTTTTCATCAATCGATCCGCATAGCTACGCGAAACGATTTTTAAAGTTCATGAATAAGGTATTTGAATAGTCAATGTAATTTACAACACTAGATAGCTATACTAATCTTTGTGGCGAATTCGTCATTTTCGCTCTTCGACGTCATCATCCAATTTCACTGGTTCACTCTTTTCCACCCTTTCAAGGACATCTTCAGCTTGTCGCATCATCGCAGCCGCTTTCTCAGATAGACTTTTGTCCGGTTCAGTTTCGTATTCGTGTTGAATTTCTTTAAATCCTTCTCTATAAGACTTGATAAACTCTCGTACGCCGTCTCGGTACGCTACGCCTCGCGTTTCATACAAATACGTTACGAAAGGTTTCAGCCCCATCTTGCCACTGCGAAACGTTTTCTTAACTTCATCGGCGAGGAGCTTACCTTCATTCGTATCTGATGTCGACGGCTCGTGGTCTTCCGCACGTGCATCCACCTTTGTGTCGTCAGCTTCTCTTTCGCTCGCGTTGTCTTCTTCTTCAGCTTCTTGGCGCTTGAACACATTCACCCAACTTTCTTTGTACATTTCCCACGCCCCGATCCAAACTTCTCGATGTTCTTTGAAAGTTAATGATGATATCGGTCTATCACTGTTCGGTGGGTCTTTCATCGGTGATGGCCACACTATTTCCTTGAAATCTCGGCGCAAGTATCGCACCACGCGCTGTATTGTTGATACTTTGTGTGAACCCATGGTGGGAGAGTATCGAGAAGACGACGTGTTGTTCACGAACGCGAACGTCGCGCGTGAAACACGCCTATTCTCACCTAACTCTCAAGTGCTCGCACGATATATCTATAGATTCGTAGCGCGACGCTTTGTGACGTCCTAGCGCCCTCGCAGCCCCAGTATTCGACGCGCGTGGGCCGTGTGTGCGCGCGTGGAAAGTCTACTCGCCGTTGACGGTCGCGGCGTCGACGAGTGACGATGTCTACGCCGTATTGGATCGTGAGCTTGCCTCTCGATGGGTCGTCTGCGGACGAATGTTGGGCGACTCTGCAGCGCCACACTGGGGGCTCGAGTGACTTGTCGGTGAATTACCGCTTGACATGTCCGGACTTGCGCGTAGGAACACTCGATTCGCTCTTAGCGTTGAGTGATGATTTAGTTAAAGTGAACAGCGCGAGCGAGCAAGTCGTAGAGAAGGTGCGAAGGCAATTTTTAGAGTTGGAGACACAAAGTGGGCGAGAACACGGCGTCGATCAACCGACAACCACTGATGCGAGAAACACGGACGGTGGACTCACTATAGACGGTGAATCGGTTGAAAGGTTTTTAACTACGTTTGAATGGGACGAGGCTAAGCATCCAGCACGTCGTGCGCTGAAGGAAACGGTGGAAAAGTTATCTGAGCGCGTGGCTCGGATCGAAGAAGAGTTCAAGCTGAAGTGTGGACAGTTGACCATGACGAAGAACCAATTGAACTCTTTGCTCCGTAAGCAAGGTACTGGAGTGAACGCCCGCGATTTAGGAGACATTATCAACGCCGCTGACTTGATTCAAACGGAGAATTTGACGACTTTAATCGTGTCGGTGCCAAAGCTTCGCGTGAATGAATGGAACGAGTCATATGAGACCCTCTCTCAGTTTGTTGTCCCGCGCTCTTCAAAGATTGTACACACTGATGGAGATTCAGTGTTGCATACTGTTGTATTGTTCCGAAGAGTTGTTGATGCTTTCATCACTGCAGCGCGTGAGAAGGTAGGATCCACGGCAAAGGAGTATTCTCATGACCCTGAGGCGTTTCAAGAAGCCAAGACCCAGAGAGCCGAAGTTGAACGAGAGTTAGCTGAACGTCGTGAATCTCTGGTTGAATGGTGTCAAATTAGCTATGGCGAGGCGTTCAGTTTGTGGATGCACGTCTGTATGGTTAGGATATTTGTGGAGAGCATCCTGCGATATGGTTTGCCTCCTGATTTTCAGGCAGTATTGATGCGACCAAACTTGAAGCAGTCGACTAAACTAAGAAAAGTTCTAAATCAGGAGTTTGGCAAAGATGCGTCCTCGCACTGGGATGATAGTGGTGCTGAAGAAAAGACCGCGGGCGCGGGTTTAGAAGACCTCTATTCTTACGTATCGTTGACGATTAAAGTCTGAACTGTAAAGCGCAGCACTAGCTCTCTTTCATACGACGTAGCGAATGATGGAAACAATAATGATGTGATATGAATACTTCTTTTACGACTAAAATGAGTACTATTGCTTGGTCCAGCTGAAAAGTTTTGTGAGCTTTTGTGTGACTTGACTCGTCAAGTCGCTACTCGACCCCGAGACTTTCACGGCGTCAGACACCATGCTTTCTGCTGTTGCCTTTGCCTTTTCGATACGTTGCGCGATCAACACCAAAAGTTCGGTTGCCTCCTGATGGATTTCTTCCGCACAGTCTTTACTTTGACCTTCCTTGGCGAGTTCAGTGGCAATCTCAAAGTATGCCATTCCTTCTTCAAAGTTCTTCATTTGAAAGTTCTGTGATGCCAATGCCATGTTGTGCTTAGCTTTAAGGATCATGATTTCCGCCTCGCAGTCGACTTCGAACTCTTCGATGTGTCGATCTGCGTCTTCTGGTTTCAAACGAAGCAGCATCGGCGCCGTCTCCATTAAGTCGTCATACTCAATTGTTGCCTCGTCATACATGCGAGCGAGGTCACCGAAGTCCAATCTCTTGTCAGCCTTCGATCGCTTCGCCTTGCCATAAAGCTTCTTATCGAGGAGATCGTTGACGAGTTTGTGTCGATCGATTACCTTGTCTTTCACGATCATGGACAGCGCAATCTCTGTAAGCTTGATACGCTCAGCCTTGTCCTCGTCGTCGTTATCAATCTGGTATTGTTGCTTTGAAGCCTCCTTCGCAACATCATCATTCAATTTACTGCGAGCTTCGTCGTAAAGTGCGATGGCTTCAGCAAACATTAAACTCGCTCGATGTCCGCTAGGATTTGAAAGGGTAGCAACTCTAGACATGATCTCGCGTGCCTTAGCAATGAGGACGCGGGCGTCACGGTTCTTGAGAGGGAAGTCCATACCATGCCATTTGATTTTATCCTCTATTTCTGGAGGTGCCTCAATTTCCATCATGAAAACACTATTCGACATCAAGTCTTTCACGGCTTCTTCTTCCATGGCCTCGATATTCAACGTTTGTCCCTGCTGGAAAGACGCGAATCGAATGCTGTCCATGATTTCTTCCACTCGTTCTCTATACAACTCAAGTCGCTCTTGATCACCCAACAACCCGAGCTTGCTGTACAAGCGTTTGGCACGAAGCAACTTTTTCAACGCGCTGGTCCAATCCTTTCCTTGCTCCATGACTGAAATGCCAGCGATATAAGATGCGTACGCATCTGCCTCGAGGGAGGTCTGCTCGTTCCCCACCCGCGTGCAAGCCTCAACCAATTCATTCGCGTGAGAGACCGCTTTCCTCATTCTCTTGAGCAGGTGTTGACGACATTGAGCTTTTCTTTTCTTCGCCACAACCTCTTTCAATTCCATCGCGTAAGACCACGCTCTTTCACTTTGCACAAGTGGGATCAACAACGCTCGCTCATCTGCGATCGCTTCGACATCTAACTTTTTCTTCACGTATTTCCCTTTACCGTGCTTCAGTTTACACGTCTCATACAGCCGAGCGAGTCGGCGTGCACAGTAAGCGCGATACCGAGCATAATCTCGATGTCTCATGCCGTGTTCGCGTTGTCCCTTGCTGATGATCGGCAAAATGTCCAGCATCACATTAGAGCACTGGGTGACACCCTTTTGCGCCGAGGCGTTTGCGACGTCCTCGCCGGTATCCATGCGATCAGCGTCTGTCATCGTTCGCGACACTTATCGCGCGTGAAAATCAAACACTTGGTGCACACGATGCGTGGAGTACAGTGATGTTGCCTCGTTGAAAAGAACAGAAAACATATTTTTTCACGGGGGGGTTGCATCGAACAATGAATAACAAATGAAAATGAAATTTAATAACAATTAGCAAGCGTTGATGTTTTTAAGTAATCTAGTGTGAGTAGGGAATGGGTCAGGTTTGCCATTCTTCATAGCTTCTTCGGATAAGCCGTAGAAGAAACCGTTTCTCCACGCAAACTCCTTGACGCCGCATGGAAAATGTGCGACTTGTCGGGCGTATGCGAGCAATCTTTCAACCGCACCTGGAGAAAATTTCGCACCAGTGCACGCACTAGTACCAGCTAAAAGTTCCTCAATCAGAGCAACGACCTCATCCTTGTATGTCGACGCGACATCACCAACCTTTGCGCCTTCGTGCTGCGCGCCGACGAGCATCATCGCTGAAATCCAAATGAGCTTCTCAAACATCGAAGCCTCGTAGGTTTTGGCATCCAAAACGTGGCAGCTCAAATCTCCATTGTGGAATCTAGCAGCAACAGCATCGGCCCACTTACCCGTGACCGCCGTCAAGCCTTTCGGGTTGACGTCTGTGACACCATCAGTTGGCTTCTCGCCCAATGCCGCGACCGCAAAGTAAATCAACGCTTGAGTGTTCTTTCCCAATCCTTGAGCATCGAGGAACGGTTGTAGCATACCGTTTTGCATGAAAACCAAATCTTCACGACGATGTTCTGGCGTATTCTTGATCACATCTTCCAAAACATCGTTGCGAGTCGCCACAAAGATTGGGCCAGTCGCAGGAGTCGCGGGAAACGCTTCACCGCGACGCACGACTACATCTCCCTCGACGCCCATGTCCTTCAGTGCTTGACCGACGCGGCCACCGCCAATGATGACAGCCGGTTCAACTTTGCCCTGTGCGTGTTTAAAGTAAACGTCTAAGCGTCAAAAGTCCGTTCGCGGAACACAAGATGGGCGAGAGTAATCAGGAAAAGACTCAAATCACCAGTCGCACCGTACCTGTGCCATGGCGACAACACGCGAACGAACTTGGGATCGCGTACGGGAACGTTGCAGATTGCAACAAACGACAGATGATTGCGCAGTGCGGGTGAATGCTTGCATCGCCGTCGATGGCGAGGCGTGAAGTGTGGTACTCAGAAGGGGGGGTGTGCGACCTGCAACCTTTATTCAATTTCATTTACATAAGCGTCAAGGCAGTTTGTGCGAGCGTTAACGCACCAATCAAACCAGCGTTATTGCCCGAATTCGATGGAATGATGTAATTTTCTAATCCTCTAGTAGTCGTGAGTTCGTCCAGGGACATGTAGCCGGCGAGGAGTTTCGGAACAAGCGCTCGAATTTTATCAAATAAAATTGCACGCTGCATGATTCCACCGCTCAAGACGATTCTCTCTGGACTCAGTGTGAGCGACAGCGTAACACACAACCCAGCAAGGTAGTGTGCGCACGCATTCCACACCTCGTCATCGTCACCCAAATCTTTGAGCTCGCGCGCAGTGACTCCGCGCCTCGCCGCGAGCGCCCCGCTGCTCACCATTCCTTCAACACAATTTCCATGGAATGGACACGTGCCACAAAATGCATCGTTCGGCATACCTTGTACATGAACATGTCCTGCTTCGGGGTGTAAGATTCCATGGACTGGTGCGCCATTCGCTACGATACCGACGCCAACGCCAGTTCCGACAGTTACATAACAGCACGATGTCTTCATCGTCTCACCTTCTCGCTTGAATCTATCATACTCAGCTATTGCAGGAGCGTTGACATCGGTGTCAAATCCAATAGGAATGCTCGTTTTCGGCGTTTTCAATCGCGCGCGTGACACCCAAGCGTCATCACCATCGCCAAACAACGCACCCAACACGTCGACGTTTGCCCAGTTGGGCTTTGGCGTCGTCGTAATAAACCCATATGACTGTCGATCCACGCGCACGTCCACGGGCCCAAAAGTCGCCACACCTATGGCGTCAACATTACTCGCGTGTTCTTCAATCCATCGTCGAATGTTCCCCAGCGTTTCCTCGGGTGTAGTCGTCGCGAACTCTTCTCTGTCGCACACGCAGGACACATCGAGCGGTGCTCCATCCTCATCGACGATCGCCACAGCCACAACCCAGGTCGTGCCGCCGCCTTCTATGCCTAAAAACCTTCGTCGTCCTCCTCCTCCTCGTCGCTCGCTTGACTCCGTCATGGTCCAATCTCTCGAGCCCCGAGCGAAAGTGTCGCGGGGCATCTCGCGACATCGAGACAGCGGAGCAAACGCGAGGCGCCATGAGTCGGACATGTGGCGCCCACCCTGGGATTTTCCGAGGCTTTCCACCGTTCACGACCCCACGCGATGATCCCCACACGGGTTCAAGGTTTGTTTTTATGTGCACGTGTGACCTATACTTTACCACCGATGGGGTCCATGTGTGTGCGTGTATGTGTGATACATTCGACTGACCGACCGACCGGACCAGACCGCCCACGAGACGCGCGCGCGCCCATCGGCTCGGTCTCTTTGTACGACGCACCATGGGTAAGAAAGGAAAGGGTACTGGTTCGTTCGGTTCGCGCCGCAACAAATCCCACACGTTGTGCAGACGGTACGTTTGGTATTCTGTGTATCCCTTTCGCGATCGCCAATCGATGGTGGGCGAGGACGCGCGCGCGCTGCGACGTGGATGCGCGCGCGGGGTGACCCTAGTAGGGCTTTGCGTGTGTGTCGCGAACGACGACGACGACGACGACGATGAACGCGCGACTGACGAATGGGTGCATCGCACACGACAACACAGATGCGGGAAGCGGTCTTATCACATCCAAAAGTCCACGTGTGCGGCTTGCGGGTATCCGTCCGCGCGTACGCGTAAATGTACGTCTTCATCCGATGCGCACCCCGGCGCGATCGCCCGCGCCGCGTGCGAAGTTTTGCGTTGCGGTTTCGCGCGTCATGCGCACTCGCGACGACGACGATGATGTGCGTGATGACTGACGATTGATTCTTACGTGTTATTTCTTCGTAACAGACAACTGGAGCGTCAAGGCGATCGGCCGTAAGACCACGGGTACTGGCCGCATGCGCTACTTGAAGACTCTCCCTCGCCGATTCAAGAATGGCTTCCGTGAAGGTGGGTTCTACGCAGAGGTTTCTTGATGAAGCCCGTTGGCTCGATCGACGCGCGAATGGCGTACACCGCACGATACAGCGTACTGACGTATGGTTTTCTCACCGCAACAGGCACCGAAGCCGTCTCGAAGAAGACCGCGTAAGCGAGTAGGGGCGAGGTTCGAGGTTTAGCGAGTTAGGGCGAAATCGTCTGCGTGGGCGATTTTCAAGTTCTTGTAGGGTGAGACGGTTGTTATGAGACATCAAGGTTTTACTTAAAGTTACGCTTTACTCTTTTACAAATCACATCCGTTGGCGGCTTGGATGTGGCTGTGCTAAAATGAAATTTCCACGCGCGCAAAAGCGCTCTATACGATGTTGTTTGCCTTCATCGCCGATCTCACTTGCTCAAGGGTAAGGAACATGCATATGTTCCATCCACCTAGACGAGCAAAGTTGGGTATAAATCCGCCGTAAAACGCCATCGGGCCTTCTTTAGTCATCGTCTTCACGCAGCAATCGACAAATCCCTTGTACTTGCCAGTTTGGTCACCCATGACGCGAGACTTGACGACATCAACCGGAGACCCGACGCAGCATGCGACGAACCCGGCTCCTAACGCGCTCAATATATGCGTAGGCACACTATCACTCATTCCAGCTTTCAAGAATGTTTGTTTGAATTGATCATACGATGCCAGTTCTGCGGCGTTGATGATGGAGTTGCGCATGATATTCGGAGTCAACCCAGTCCAGAGCGCGGCGACGCCCTCTTGTTTGGCGATAATTCCGTACGCCGAAAGAGCACTCGGATATCTCTTCGGAACACCAGCGGGAAGCTTACCTTCAGCTTGCATGCGAACCTTGACCAAATCAGTTGGTGAAGCGACCATGATGGCGAGCGCGCCGGTGGTTAAACCGGCGGCAACCTTCATTGATAAAGGAACGTCACCAACGTGGTCTTTCCCGACGTACATCTCCTTGATAGGCTCGTACATCCCAATGCGTAAACCACCAAACAAAATTTGTCGATGTATCCCCGGCGTGATGCCCTTCCACAACGCCCCAGCGCCCTCCTCCCGCGCAACCGTGGCGAGCGTACCAATCATCCCTCGATACTTTGGCACCGCCTCTGACGATATCCTCGTCGCCCCCTGAAGCTGTAATCGCACTTTCGCCGTGTCCAAGGGAATCGTGCAAAACTCCGCGAACGACGCGCTAAACGCCGACGCGCACAGTCCACCGACAAACGGACTCAACATCGGTGTGCCCACCGCGCCTTTGACCGCCTTTGCTCCATCACCCCCCGCCATGTCGCGCTCGTATCCGTCGAAAACGACACCCACGCGTTTTACGCACGCGTCCGCAGCCGCGTCGCACCGCGCTCGAGTCCGTCGCGCGTCGTTGTGACCACCGCCTGCGTCGTATGAAATCTCATCATCATCGAAATCGAGGCAGTTTAGGGTTGTGCGCTATACCCTGAGTGCCGTACTGTACACCTTCGAACCCCATGTGTGCGAGTGACCCCGCGCCACGCATGACGTCACAGTGCGACGCGGTTCGCATCTGGATTAGCGCACAATGGCGACGACGACGACGATGACGATGCGACACGCGACGATGGGTACGCCCGTGCGAGCAAAATCCACCAACACTCGCGCTCGCAAACATCACGCGCGCGTGGTGGCGAGCGCGGACATCATGGATGAAGTCGGCACGATGGTGATGAAGGACGGGATGCTGGCGCGCGAGCGGTACGTGGCGTCCAATCGTTTCCGCGTGCAGGATGGAAAGGGACCGAAGTTTGAAAAACGTTGGGCAAATAGGCCGTCGCGATTGAGTAAGCTTGATGGTTTCCGATTTTTCACGCTCATGAGACGCGTAGACGCGGATGAGTCGGCCAAGGATGAGCCAAACTATGTGTCGTTTACGATTTGGGAAGGTAAAGATGGTTTCGACAAGTGGCGCAAGGGCGACGCGTTTAAAGAAGCGCACGGTGGTGGGACGATTTTCGGATTTATGGACATGCTCGTGAGCTCGTTGATGATTTTAAAAGGTGGTCCGCAACCCGCGTTTTACGACGCTCTTTTACCGGTTTCGAACGAGCTTTCGGCGACGACTTCTAAGTGGCAAGCCGAAGACGGATGGCGTCAAGTTGCGGCTGATGGCGAGAAGCCAGTAGATGCTGATTGCTTCGTGGCCATGAATCGATTCAAAGTGATTGAAGGCAAAGAAGCGGCGTTCGAGAAGCGCTGGGCCGAACGCGAGTCAGAGCTCAAGGGGACTCCCGGCTTTGTGACCTTCGTGTTTCTTCGCCGCGATGCCGTTACCGCGGACGATGGTTTCAACTACTCGACGTATACCGTGTGGGAGAATCGCGCAGCGTTCGATAACTGGCGTGCGAACGGCAGTAAGAAGGCGCACGCCAACGCGTCTGACGCGGAGCCCATGTTTGAAGGTCGCCCATCCGTCGCTCTTTATGAAGGAATCTTGGCGCTTTTGTCTCCCGCCGGCGCGTAAACGCAATTATCGCTTTTAATAAACACTTTATTGTACACGTATCTGCTAATAACTAAATGATACTCAATGCGGAGAGTAACTCTTCGACTTCAGGAGCGGCGGTGCCGACGTCAAGCTTGTTGTTGAGGACTCTCAAGATGTATTCGTGCGAGTCTTCAAACGTTGCTGAAAGTCTCGAAGCGTCGTCTTCGCTGATTGAGCCATCGCTAAGCTGGCACGCGAAATACTCGCATGACACGGCCAAAATTGTCCGAATCTGTTCGGCGAGCAGCGTCCATGTGGGATCTGGCGACACCAAACATTGCCGACTAGCAACGTTCAAAAACTCCTCGTGAGCGGAGCGAATGTCGTCGAGGGTCAGCGCTCGGTCAATACTTTCGAGCATTGTCTCCCATTCCGTGTCTAGGATTCGCGAAAATACATGGCGATACAAAGACGAAATGAAGCACTTCAATCGTGGTTCGAATCGTCGAGCTACCGGCCCACCCAAGCCATTCCCAGGCGCACGCCTAATTTGCTCAGTCCAACGCGCGGTGGAAACGTTTTGAATCGCAGAGTTAGCTCGACGAAGCTGAGTGAGAAACACCGTAATATCATTGTATTGTGCCACAGCACTGGGCGGAATCACGATACTGTGCGGCCATTGAACGTCGAAAGCGTACCTCAAGGATGCAATCTTTTCTAGCGACCCCGTTCCGATAACCACTCGAGAAAAGATGTTTCGTTCAGCTTCAGGGATAATTTCAATGTTGACACTACGATCTTCAGGTAAGTGTCCTGAAATATCCATGGCAAATGCATTGTCGAGTAATTCATTCAGAGTGGTCTCATTCCACTTTGAATCGATTTTACCCGGATCGTCAAGAATACCAAAGATGGAAGTGAAGAAGTTGTTTGCGGCGTCGCCAGCCCCTCCAAGGAACACTGCGCGCAAGACATACAGTTCTTTTTTGATAAGCCACACGTCTCGTAAGCGTTGAACCAATTTTAGTTGGACCTCTTTTGCTCGATTATCGATATGTGATATCAGCGACTTTTGTATCAATAGATTCATTGGGCACACGGGGATTTGCGTCGTCAAAGCCGCATCAAGCCACGTATCAAGGGCGTCAATAGACGACTGAAGTTTACTTTTTGACGAGCCTTCGGAAGCCGATACCACTCGCGTTGGCCTCGATATGACCTCTCTAGCTATAAGATTCGTAGAAACACCACGAATGTTGATGAGATTAGATGCATGACCAAAAATATCCAAGATTGGAGTCTTCATTGGTGCACTAAACTGCCTCACTGCGTCTTTCGCATGTACGCCATTCTCACCCACAACGCTGATTGCCTGCGCCTCTGCACGCATCATGTCATGCATACTATCGACGAACAACACACCAATATGCGTATCAAATTTTGAAACGCTTTGAGAGTGTCCGGCTTCGGTACAGTGCAACAACTTGAGCGATCGTCCGACATCCAAAATGTTTGATGTCAAGCCACCAAGGAATCGGGGCGTTTCAACGTCGTGGCGAAGAACATATCCATGAACCCAGTGTTCTTTGCTACCAATTTTATCATCAACGGAAGGACCTGGAGCAATGAACAGCTCACCAGCTGGATCGTCAAGTAGTCCAAGCGCAAGCCAACGATGTAGGCTCGCGAGGTACGGCTGGATGGTGTCGATAAATACACGCAGCATTAGAGTGAATCCGTCGATATCTGCCGCCGCTTGATAATCAGAGACTAAATCATACAATGTAGATAAACAATGACTCGCAGCCTCAGCTGCCGGAGTATTGTCAACTGGAAAGGCCATTCGCGCGGCGCGCTCAAGAGAATCAACTTTTGACTCAAATAAGCGCACGGTAGTGCGGAGTTCCAAAAGCGTCGGTTTACCTTTATTTTCGATATCATCCTCTGATAGTCGCGTTCGAAGAGGAATCAATTTACGCCTGAGCACGTGCGCTTGCTTGTCGAGTGCCTCTGCAAACGCTTGAATCGTTGGCCCGCACTTCTTTGCTTTGACCTTTATCATTCGCAAGCGCTCCAAGTCTTCAGCAACGCAACGAATGGACGTCAGTGCACCTTCTATAGTTCCATGGGAAACGTGTGGCAAAGACACATGTTCAAGATTGCTACTCCCCAAGCTAAGGGCGTGTAAAGCGCCGCTAACCAAACTCGACTCACTGGGCAAGTGTTTGGCAGACGCGGTGGCGAGAAACGCGTCGCCACCGCGGCGTTCATTTGTCATTCGTAGCGCCATTTGTAACGCGCGCGCTTGTGACACAACATCAGGAACAAATTTATCTTCAATGTAAAGAGCCTGTGCGCTGGTCGTAGTGACTGGAATCGCCTCCGCATCACCTCGTAAATCGTCTCGCCATGAAAATCCCAAGTCGTCATCTTCGGTGACGTCAACCGCAGAGTGGGCGATAATACCATCGTTTTCATGATCCATCGCATTCTCGTCGTCATCATCCGACCATTCCGATAGAGTTGAATCACTCATAGCTTCACGTTCACGCGCTTCAAACGACGAAGACGTTGATAATGCGTCCTCGTCTTCGCTGTCGTAATCCGCCGCGCCGCGCCTAACCGCCGCCGCGCCCTCTTCCTCGCTTACAATCCCTAATTCCCTCAAATTTGTACTCAACGGTCGACGTGATAATCGCAACAGCATCAATACAATCTTCTCTCCCAGCTCTGCACCATGCACGTCACCTCGCCACGTCGTCGACGACGGTTCCATGCTCGTCTCTTCGCGCGCTCGAGTCAGCGCTTCAATCTTTTCCTCCAATACTCGCACCTTGTCTCCTTGCGACGCGATTATCAACTTCTCCAGCACCTCACGCACGTCTACATTCATCACATCTCGTCCATCGCGATCGGCATACGTGTGCACGTGCAAGTGATAGTCACAATATCCTCGACACAGTTTAAAATTTTTGACTCTGTCATCGTCATCGCTCGCCTTGATCCCGGTAACGTTCGTGATCAATCGGTCGGTGAGCGCATCGATGCGCGCGCGACGCGCATCTTCACGCGCCGCGCTCGCCATGGTTGCGCGAGCGCCGTGTCACAGAGACGACGCCCGCCCGCCGTGCGTCGACGTCTAAAGATGCGAGCACAAAGCGAGCACAAAAAAGCGCGACAGTCCGCGACGCACGGCTTGCGCCCGTCGTAGATTTCTTACATGGATATGATTGCGAGAAGTACCGCGCTCGCGTCGTCGTCGTCGTCGTCGTCGTCGTTCGCGGCGGCGGCCGCGGCGGCACGAGGGTGTCGCTCGAGCGCGCGTCAACGCCACGCTCGAGCGCACGCGCGGCTCGAGAACGACACACAAATTCGCCATCAGCGTCGCCGTACGCGCGCGCGCGCGACGAACGGGGCGGACGAAGATGAGTTTGCGATATTTCGATTCACGTTAGGCATCCCTGGGTTCGACGACGAGGACATACCGCGCGCGGTAGGGGTGCTCGGAGCGGTTGGGTTGTGCGCGAATCACGCCGCGGCGTCGGCGAGCGTTATAGCGAGCGGTGCGCTCGAACGAAGCGAGACGATCGGCGTGGGGCTGTGCGTAGCGTGTATGTTAGCCCCAGAGCTCGGTAGGCGATTGAAAGGTGCGAAAGGTCGGGAGAAGGCTATCGGGGAGGATGTCGACGGAGGCGCGAGCGCGGTGTTTGCGCTTAGCGAAGACGAGAGCTCGAGTGTGAAAGAAGACTGCGCGTGGGCGACGTATGCGATATTAACAAATACAGTCGCCACTGGGGTAATGTTTGTCAACGCACGAGGCGAAGTGAGCGTCGTTCGAGGCACAGCACGTGGACGAGACGATGGAGGCGTCGACGCGAGCAAGTCGGAGACGCTGCGCCGCGTGACGCTCGCGTGGACCCAAGCCACCGCTGCGTCCGCGCCCACATCCCCACCATCTGAATATTTCCCCACCCGATGGGACATTGATCGCGTCGGTGCAAATACCTGGGCATTCCTCCCTCCTGCGGCTGAAGCCATCGCCGTCGAGCGCGCCCCGGCGGGCGGCGCGCTCCTCGTTTGGTCTGACGCCGCCCGCGCGTTTTCTAGAAAAGATCGCGCCTGGTTCGCCGCCCTCGCGCGTAAACTCGACGCATCCACGTCTTCGTCGATGGCGTGAGCACATAAACCCACGCCGACGTCACGCAATCCATCTCTTTCTAGCGCCCTTTTGCGTTGTAAAACCAGTCATGCCAAGCGCGCGGAGCGTCACCTATATATTTTTTGTAACGCTCGTTTTCAACGCTGTCTTGTCGTTACTCGCACGAGAGTTGCCCGTCGCGACGGCTGCACTTTTACGCGCACGACCGAGTCGAGGGTGGACATAGGAGCATAAATCGCGCGTCGTCGTCGTGCATCATCGTTGTCGTCGTCGCGAGTCGTCGCGAGTCGTCGTCGCGAGTCGTCGTATAGACGCGAATTTCTTGTGTGGGGGGTTACACTTTCGAGGCGCGCGCGGGAGGTTGAGCGTTGGAGGTTGAACGCGAACGCGTCGACATGGAGGCGGATTACGGCATCGTAGACGGATTCGACGAACCACCGCATGATTACATTCGGTCATTACTGTCGAGAGATATCATTGAACGTAAGCTGGCCAAGGTTTTCTTTAACGGCGACTTGAGACGCGTCGAACGCGAGTACGAGGCGCTCACCGAAGAGGATTTGGAAAAGTTTTTCATTCAAGAGTTTGGTGGAGGGACGTATCGTGCCGCACGACCGTACTCGTTTGTACTTTATGGCGCTTCAGGATACACCGGGTCGCTGTGCTTGGAGTACATTTTAAAAAATGTCAAGGATCTCGGCGGTCGCGTGACGTTTGCGCTCGCGGGGAGAAACGAAGGCAAGTTGCGCGAACGATGGAAGGAAGTCACGAGCAGATACCCGACAGATTACGAGCCTGGTTTTATCACGTGTGATTTGAAAGATCCAGTGGCGATTCGAGCTATGGTGATTGAGACGCGCGTCATGGTGAACATCGCGGGTCCATTCATGCTCACGCCCGCGGATATGTTGGTACGTGCGTCGCAGGCGCCTCGAAACGAACGCGCGTCTCGATACATTGTAAACTATGTTCATCATCGATGACGACACTGACTGACTGACGAATTATTGTACATGTATACAGTGTGAAGCATGCATTGAGTACGACACCGATTACATCGACGTGAACGGTGAAGTACCGTTTACGAAGAAGCTCATCAAGTATCACGAATGGGCAAAGAAGAATGGCGTCCTCGTGGTTCCGAATGCCGCCGGCGCTGGTGGTATCCCCGATGTCGGATGCTATTACACCGCACGTGAACTGAGAAACACGCATGGTGAAATACCTATTGATAAGATGCACATGTATCTCTACGGAAGTACAGGTGGCGCGCCATCCGGAGGCACGCTCGCGACGCGGGCGGCGATGAACGCCGCCATGAAGGATGTAGCGGGTATCATGTCTAATCCTTTCGCCCTCGGTGGTTCCATTCAAGGTGGTCGTCGACCTGAGGATGCCGATCGTAACTTGAGTCAAGTAGAGTTCGATCCGGAGTACGATGCGTGGAAAGCTCCGTTTACGTATGCATTTTATGAGACGCGTTTGATTCGCCGCTCAAATTGGCTTTTACGCGACCTCGGGGAGAAGCCATACGGGCGTAAATTAAACTACCTCGAACATCTCATCATGCCCACCGAAAAATCTGCGAAAGATTTACAGCAATCAAACACGAGCTCGAAAGCCGAAGAAGAGAAATTGCGCAAGGAGGGGCGTTTGTTCAAGAAGGGTGAAGGTCTCGATGAGCAGGCGCGTGATGCCATTTGGTCCGAGTACTGGTTCGACGCGGTGTCTGAATCCGGAGAAAAGATTCGCACTCGACTCACCGGTAAAGATGGTTACGATGAAACCGCGCACATGTCTATTGAGCTCGCTTTATTATGCGCCGAGTATCGCGAGAAGCTTCCATTCAAGGGCGGAGTACTCACTCCAGGCGTCGCCGGCGGCGACCAGTACATCGAATCCTTGCACGCCACCGGTCTTCGATTTGAAGTCATGCCCGAAGACGCCAAGGTTGACTTTTCCCGTCTCTTGGCGTCGCAACCGGCGTAAAATAATCGTCACTCGCGTACCTTTTAATGGAAGAGCATGCATATATTTTTCATACGACATCCGCGACGTCAGTGCGTGCCTCACCGAATGCGCGCCGCCATCAAATCTCTTGACTCTCGCCCTTTGTGGTGTTCATCGAAAGCCCCGAAACGACGCACGAAGAGATTGCAAAAAATCATGTCTAGCGCGCGTCCAACGACGCTCGTCACGTTCGACGTCGACGGGACGCTGATTCGCGCGTCAGGCGCCGATGCGAATAAGTTTCACAAAGACGCTTTCGCGCACGGATTTCGACACGTCTACGGCATTGAGACGACTATCGACGTCATTAGCCATCACGGATCGACGGACCAGCTCGTCACCGAATCGGTGTTGAAATTCCATGGTTACGACGATGGGGAAATTTGGTCAAAGATGCCCGAGCACGTGCGCGCGATGAGCGAATACGCCGTTAACTGCGACGCAGATGCCGCTCATGGGCTTGAACTCCTTCCTGGTGTGCTCGATTTATTGCAAAACTTAAAATCTAGAGATGATGTTGTCGTGTGTTTAGTGACGGGTAATTTAGAGCCCATTGGTTGGGCGAAAATGGAACGCTTGGAAATCGCAGAATACTTCACGCCGCCGCGTTTCGGAGGCTTTGGGTCGGATCACACCGACCGCGGCGAGCTGGTGAGGATTGCCGCTGAGCGATGCATGGTGAATTTCCCAAATGCCGACCTTGGTGACCGGCGTTTCCATTTCGGGGACACACCTAATGATGTCAAGGCGGCTGAAGTCGCAGGCGCGACAGCCATTGGTTTGTTGACGGGCATTTTCAGCCGACGCGAACTCGCCGAATCATCTAGGCTTGAATCGCCTATTATTTTTGATGATCTCTCGCGCACCGATGACGTGCTCAAGGCGATTGGGTTAGCGGCGTAAAAATGTATTCATACTACGCGTTTCATACTACGCGGCCGGGATTCACATGTGCGGCGTGTGATAAGAAGGTTCCTCCAGGGCAGCGAATGCACACGGTCGCAAACGGTGTCTAGTGACACGAGTCAGTCGCGAATGGATAAAAAACAGTTGACGCACCATGTAAAGCGCGCGCGAGGCCCCGAGACCGCGTCGACGGTGTTGAACGCAAAGTTTGAAAAATACACAGCGCAAATGTCTTGATTCGGTTTGCGCCGTCAACGCGACGCGACGCGGGCGAGCACGACGCAAAACGCACATTAACATGTGCAGACGTATTGCACGTACATGACACGCGTCTCAAACGCGCGATGACGCGTCACGCGCTATGCGCGCCGTGGCGATTTACGCTCAAAAACTCACCTCATTTGCATCGCCCGCGGCGCACTCGGGACACTAGCGCTGCGATGACGACGAGGCAATGGATACGCTCGGTGTACGTGACCTAGAATACATGCGATGCATCGGCACGTCGCGCGCGACCGCGCGCGCGACCGGCGGCGCGCGCGGAGTGACGCGTTAGCATAGTGTGCCAGGTGAATGCGCTATCACGCCGCGACGGTGCGGCGTTGGGACGATGCGCGTGATGGAGCACGCGTTCGTCACTCCACGACGCGCCGAACGCGGGTTGGGTGGTCGGCAATGCCGTAAAAAGGCGTATCGCACGTCGCGCGTGTGTTGTGACGCGGTGTCGGGCGTGGTGAAGCGACACCGCGTCGTCCATGGTGCAAAGGATGCGGCATGGAAACCGTTAGCGTCTGCCCTTTGCGCTCGGTTTCAGGGTGCTTTTGGACGCGCGCCATGGACGACGTCGAGTTTTGCACGTTGTAAATGTACTCGAGTCTTGTTCATGCCGTTGCGTCCACTCGCGGGTTCGCAGTTCGCGGGTTCGCAGTTCGCAGGAAATTTTCACTCGGGACGGTTTGGTACGTCGACTCGTTCAAGTCAATGTTCAAACCCAACATCAATAGATTAGTCAACGTTAGAATACCGCACGATGAGCCGTCACGCTGCGCCGGAGCTCTACCGTATTTGTAAGAGAATTTCAGTGTCGTTTTTTCTTTTTGATGAAAGCGCTTCATGGCGGCGTGCCCGGCATGAAGCACCGCAAATGTAAAAAACCGTTCAAGCCAGACGTGCGATTGCTTTTTCTCATTCGACTGCGTACCATGGCCGTGAGAGTTCGACTTCCGCATAGGCGACAACATGGGCGAATCCGACGATAATTGAAGTTCATCGAGGGTCGCCGATCCCATTGAGTCGTATGACGTGATGGTTATTGTACCGCTTCGATCAACATGGATGTGGTACAAATACCAGTGAGCATCATTAACGTGCCACGGTATAAAGATGTGTTCTTTCAAAAACCATTGATGACTGATGCCGAATTCGCACATTGAATAAGCAGCACGGATTTTTTCGTCTTGCTCGTTATTGTGTCGTTCGCACTTACTTAAGTGAGTAGGTAAGATGGCGCAATCGACCCCGCAACCCCGGAGGTGGTGCTGAATTATCGTCGCAGCAGCATTCATAAAAACATCATTTACCCAGTGAGTTGCGTCAGTCTTATTATCTCTGAAGATGTCCTTCCATGTGACGGACAATTTGACACCTGCGTACGTGTACATGTACGGTGTGTCGCGCTTCCGGGCTTGCATGTCTTCGTGAGATAGAATATTTTCAGGAATCAACCAGAAAGGCATCTTGGCATCCGTACTCACTGAATAATATATCTTGAAAAACGTCGGATGCCATTGGAACGCTGCTTCAGAGATGCGTGATGTTCGCAGGAATACGATGTATCGAGCGGCGTCTTCGTTCGACGTCCCGCGTTGCGTAACCATCGCAGACCATTCCTTTGCCAACTTATCGAAGTCGTTCACGCCGGCTGAGTCGTCCTTTATCATGAGCCAAAGTGCCTCAGCGGCTTTATGAGTGAATTTATCGACTCCTGGCGCACGATGGAAATCGCGCTTGAGCATGTCGATGCGTTCATCGCAAGAAAAATTTGTCTTGACAAACTTATCCTCTGCAGCCTTCGTTTTCACCCGAGGCGACACTGGTTGCGTCACGATCTCGACTTTTCGATACTTAGGCGCATGCTTCTTCTCGCCAGGTTGCCTTCTTTTGCGATACCCCTTGTTCTGTGTGATATACGTGCCCTCAAACTTTGAGTAGTGCAACTTGTCATTGTTCTCTGGATCGAAACGTTTGTCGTACATGTATTTGGCCATATGCGCGTGACCGCACTGCGAAGAGCTCTGAAATGTACCGCAAGAGCATACAAACATTGTTTTCTGCAAATGTTTACGAAGGCTGTCGGGAATCTGCGGATAGTCTTCAGGTGTCATCTTACGCACGACGCAATGCGAGCGAACATCATCGAGCGTGAGTGACCAAGATTCATAATTAGGTTCTGTCATCATCGCTTCGAAAGTGATAGCGAACTCTGGAGTTATATCCTTTGTACGAAGTTTCCAAATGTTACGGACGGAGCTCTCCTCTTCCTCCTCATTTGTCTGTTGAAACGCGGCTATTACGGCGACGTCGCAATCCCGAGTCGTGAAGCGAATGACGTTGTCACCATTTTCGTGAGCAACCTGCAACGCTTTCAACTGCTGAAACGTAGACACTGTCATAGCTCCCACATGCGTCGCCGGCGCGTGCAAATGTTCTCTCACGTTATCGACCACGCGCTCTGACAGTCTATACATGACTCTAGGAAGCACGTGATGCAGTACCATATTGGCCTTCGACCGCTGTGTGCGTCCACCGGTGCACTCACGAATTATCTGCATCACGCTCTCGATGGATTGGTTGTTCGGTGCAAACCCGGGAAAACGACTTTGTCCCATAGAGAAGTGAGGCCTCGCGTCAAGCTTTGCAAACCATTTGCCAACTACTGATTTAACGCCTTCCCAAGACTTCACAATCAGCTTCAGCGCATGGTTAAAGACGGTGTCGTTCTGCGCGTTCTTAAGAACGCCCAAGTGCTCTCGTGCCACTTTCAGATGAGCTTCACCGAAAGAAGCCTTGAGTCCATTCAATTCCCGTTGTGTGTGAACCGCGCATGGCAAATGCAGCGCCTTTGGAAAGAAGATCTCTTGCAAGCAGCTGTACGAGAGATGCATATCTGAGTTCCACATCGACACTTCGGCAGGGACGTTGAGACCAAATTTTGGCATGTATGCACGCAACGCAGCATACAGGGCACATACCATTGTCGAATTTTCTGATGATGACCAGACGAGGCCCCAGGGTTGAAACGTATGCTTGCTGTTACCTTCGTCCATGTAGTTTGAGAAGACGCCAAGTGGAACCATACACGTCTGCTTGTCCTTGCTTATGCCCCAAATGCCGTCACCGCCAAGTACAAGTGCGTTGCCCCAAGCTTTGAAGTTAGCATTGGCATTTTCGAGAAGCGCTCTTGTTGTCACAATCAGAACCTTGTCGCCGCGCTCTTTCAGACTTGAGAGAACGCTCTGTTCCTTGTTCTCCGTTGCATTCTTGACCTTGTGATTCTTGGCACGCTCTTGCTCGTCCGCGGTGAGCATGTTGATGTCAAACTCTAGCGCAAACATATGGTACAAGTCCAGTTCACGAAATTCGATTTCATTCGATGGAGCTGCATGCTTTGCTGTGTACGCCTGAAGCGCGAGCGCGTCGACGCCGTCTTTTGCAACTTTTTTCGTGTGGTAGTGGATCATTTGCTATTTTTGTTGCAAGCGTTAATTTGTGTCAAAGTTTGTGTGTAACCGTTACGTACCGTAATTTGTCGTGCTTCCGGCAAGCGCTCCTTATCACCTCCTAGCTCTGTGAGCAAATGATGACGCAATTCCTTACCTGAAAGCTCGTGCGATGTGTGCAATTTCCAGATCTTTTCTTTTATGTCGCTTGGAATGCCGCGGAACGGTCCGTCCTTTATATTTCGCTCTACACGCACGCCTTCATCGGAGGCCTCACCTTCTCCGTCTATGGGGACGAGCTTGCAAACCTTGGTCTTGGGGATCACGTTTGGTAATACGCCACTTTCGTGGTCCGCATAATCGCGTTTGCCGACGACCCACGACGCCTTCTCCTTGCAATACGACACTCGGTAGCAACACTTGCAGTCTTCGTGGCTCGTGCAGTGATAGTACATCTTGCGATCATTCCCGCTTCTTAACTTGAATCTACCGTTCAAACATCTCTGAATCTTGTCGCACCCATCCTGCCTTGTTGTAGCCAGCGCCACAAAGTCCCACGCAGACCGACACGAGACTTTAACGTCGTCCCTGTCCTCTTTGAACACAACTCCAGGCATCGGGGGTTCATCAAACGGCACATTTTGACCGTCCTCAACGTAGTCCCCGTCAGAATGGTCGCATTCATTGAAGTCGACTTCACTCGCGATCCCATGCTCCTGTGAGCCGTCTGACCCGTCGCTCTCTCTCAATACTTCATCACGTACGCCTTTCTCGTTGCTGGCGTCGGGGACGTAATCAATCACCGGATTGTTCACAAGTTCGCGACTCGCGGTTGTACTCTGAGACAGTCGATGCACCATATTGTCAACCATCCCATGGGACAAACGCTGTATCAGTTCATCGTTGGCTTCGGGGCCAGCTTTTACACTGTTGTGGTCGTTGCGCTGAAGTTTCAACTCTGCCACATCGAGTTTCATCTCATCGTGCGACCGTTTCATCTCATCGTTCGAGCGGATTAATTGTTGCATTAGTGCGGCCACTGACGCCAGGCTCACATCTGTTACACCATTCGTCGGATCAGCTTTCGCGCGCGCGCCTGTCGCACGTACCGGTGTGTCAAAAGCTTCAGCGTCAGCACGTTGTGACGTGAGGTAACGTGCTCGACGGCTTTCGTCGAGCTCGCCCTCCGCTAACCACCGCCGCCCCGCTTCAAAATCGACATCGACGCCTGTGATGTCGGCGTCCTTTACATCTTCCGCGCCGTCCGAACGCTTCGGCGCCGCGTTTTCTGGGGCGCACAAGTTTGCCGCCCCTTTTTTTCGCTTCATCGGCGAAAATCGCACCGCCACCTTGCCGCCCACGGGAGCGCGCGCACCACTCCGCTGGACACGACCTGTCACTCGTTGAATGAATAAAACGTCTCGCGTGCACTACGGCGCGCGCGCACGCCTTCGAGCGCGGTTATACCGTCGCGGCGCGTCGTCGACGTGAATGTCTTAATGACTAGTCTTTCACGCCCAACCGGCGCGCGAACAAGACTAGTCATTAAGATATTTTGCACGGGGTTTGTCTTAATGGATAGTCTTGTTAAAACTAGTGAAATGGTCTTAAAAAACTAGACTATCCATTAAGACTGACCCTTCTGGCGCGCGTCTCTTGTACTAGGGTTTCCGAAAATAAAATATATACCGAAAACTAGCTTCGCTTCGCGAAATGTGAAGAATGGGATTTTTCTCTTAATGTACAAGTTGATTTTGTTGAACATGTTGGTAGCTAATAACATTCTTATGTTGCGCCCGGGGTTGTTGCGCCCGGGGCACCCAAGCGGTTCTACGGGTTGGTTAGTGATCTCATCGAATACAAACAAGCGTTGAAAATTAGAAGCGTCGTCGCACGCCAGCTCGTGGTCGGTGTCGAGCGATTGAGATTGAAAGAGTGGATTCGATAACGAATGTAAAATTGTGCCATTGGAAGTAGGTGATTCGCATGTAACGCGCGACTATGTGCGCAGGGAAGCAAAAAATTGTGCCATTTTTTTTTTGAATTTCTCCTGAAGTCTTTCGTGCCCGCCGTAGACGTCGTCGTGAATGAAATCGTGGACGTCTCTCTCAAGAGGACGCTCGCTCAACCCTCGTCGAGGTCGCGCACCCACGCTCAACGTTTTGTTGTAAAACGCCAGCGAACATGCTAGCCTCACGACGGTGTTCACACGCGGGACATTGCTGAACAGTTGTTCGGGGACAGAAATGGCTTCGCGCATGTCCTTGGCCGTTGGGGACTTCCGGGGAAGCTCAGGCTTGATCATTGCAAACTGTCCCGCATTCACGCACCCCTCTGAGCACGCCTCGAGATTGAGTGCGCGCCGAAACGCGTACTGGAGACGTTTCGATTCCGCTTGATCACGCTCACGATCCTGTGTTGCATCGAGAAGCGCCACCAATCGCTCGCCACCGTTTTGCTGACGCGCGAACTCGCACCACTCGGCGTGTCGCTCCCCTAGGCGCTCCCTAAATGGCGTGTTGGAGCGTGCGTCACCTGTAAGTGTTTTGTATCGACGGGCGATGGATATTACGCTCGCGATCGTGAGACATGATGCATTCCCCGCGAACTGCTCGGTGAGGTCGTTTAAATCCTTCACAGTGACCTTCACACCGAAGGTGAGTGCCAGCAATTGGGCGAATTTGATGGTTGGCCATCTATTGCATGAGATCGCTGAACGTATACGCAAGGCGAGGCGCTCTTTGATCTCATCGTCAATTTCCGCTTCATCACGACCACCACCCGTTTGTATGAGTTTGATGATGTCTTGCCAGCTTTTCAGAGCGAGTTCGTCGAGCAGCTTGATTTCATCGCCCGGTAGCGTCTTCAATTCATCTGGCGTGAACGCGACGTCTTGGAAATTCTTGAGCTCGAATGCGCGCCAAAGAAAGTCGTGCATCGACGATTCGATGACGACGTTGCCAGATGAATTGGCCCACAGGGGGGCGGCAAAGATTTTGTGCTTATTTTCGCCGAAACCGTCGTTTGAAGCGATGGCGCTATCGGTTGCGTTCCACGTATAACGCATTACCTCAATGGCCATCTTCTCCAATTCGTCAATCGAAACGCTCGTCGGGTCACATTTCGCGAGCTTTTGCACGAGCGAGTACTGATGCTCGCCATTCTCGACGTTTGGATCCACAACTTCTGCTCGGACGGCGAAGAGCGCGAGAATTCGCCCGCCGTTCTCGCGCCACACTTCTGCGCTCTCCGGTTGCAAATTACTCTCTATCCAGGTTTGGTTGCTTTCGTCGAGGTCGTTGTATTGGACATACACCAGTACGTGGCTCAAGCCGCTAGAGTGGTTGACCACCACTGCTTCGCGAGAGTCGCCACTTTTGAGTTCTTCTGTGAGCTCGAGCACCGGCGACCCGCGGTGCCGTCGCGTAGGGTCTCCGATGTATAGCACAGTAGACTTCAAGAGCTCAATGAGTTGTCCGTTGCGACCGATGTGTCTAGAATCTATTACCTGCGCATCCCGACTCGTATTTATGTACTCGCCGATTGCTACGTTTACGTACTTGCGCGACACTCGTCCCGCGATTGGAACTTTGTGTACCCACGAAACGCGTGCGTCCAGCAAATGAGCGGCTGCCTGAACGATTCTTTCCCGACGAGCTTCGGACGATAAGCCGGTACTCTTGACGGCTCCAATTAGAGCGCCGAACGCGGCTGTTTGACATAAGCAAGACTTGAATGCGTTATTTGCATTGTAATCAAAACGCTCACCAGGCAGAGCGCCGAACGCCCGCGCGACGTCGACGATCGATGCCGGGCCGACGAGGTCGATCGGCATAAGAATGCCCAACCGCCGTTCGTTGGCGGAAACTGCAAGTACGCCGGTCTCATCCGACCATGGGCGAAACTCCGGCTCCTCGTCTAGCAGCGGGATTGGTGGGTTGCGAACACACACGAGCGGCGTCAACATGAGATCGCCACCCCGAACCGACGCGACCAATTGTCGCATGCGACTCGTCAGTCCGTTGGTACGCGAACTGTCGTCGTAAATCCACGAGTGATGAAAATAACAGCCGACTTTGAGCTTTTTGACGCGCTCCTCGCCGAAGAGCACGCGCACGCGATTGTCGTCGTCCTGTGTGAACTCTGTCCCGTCTTCGACTTCAATGCTGGCCTCCGACGGTCGAACTTCATGATCATGGACCGCGACGACCAGCGTCGCTTCGGCGTCTCCGCCGCCGTTGCCATTGAAATTCAGCGCCCGCGCTGTTCCCGCGCCGGGCGCGGCCACTTGCGACGGGTCGAACTTCAAAGCAATCAGAAGACGTTTGGTCATGGTCGCCGACGTACAAATTGGCGGCCACATCAACCAGCCAGTGGCGTTCGAGCTTGTCACCCGCGTTCCAAAAAACATCTCGCCGATCTTAGGACTTCCAAACTCGGATATTTTGTTCGCTTTGATCAGGCTTTCTCGAGTAGTGCGGTACATCTCGCTGAGCGCAGGATTGAATTCTTTACTGGCTCGCCCCCGGCCCCCCCCCCTGTGACCGCAAGCTCCGTCGGTACCGAGAGGCGCCCTTCATGATCACGTCGTACTTTGCCTTTCCCTCCTCGTCGAGATTTTCGCGAAATCGCGCGTCTTTACTCTTGAAGGGCGACATGGATGCCACCTTAAATCTTGCGAGGTACGACGTCGGCGATTCATTCGACCCCGGCGTCTCCGGCGTATCAGCTTGCTTGCGACGCTTAAAGAGCGGCGATATCGACTTGAACACTCGCTGAAAAAAAGTCGAGGTGCCACGCTCGCCGTTTCCATTCGCCGTGGCGTCCATCGCCACCGGCGTCCGCGGCGTCGTCGCTGCCCCCGACGGTGTTGGCCTGACCGGCTCTATTTCCGACTTTCGCTTCTGCGTTCCCGCTGTCATTATCTCTGCACGCACACGCGGTTCAGCCGCGAACGACCACTTCTCTCGCACCCGCGTCGCTCGTCGACGCCCCGGTACGTACCTTATCCCGCGCGTGCGTCAGACCTCGCCAATGAATCTTCGCTTACGTCTGGTTCGTTAAAAATTCCGCGTCAGTCGCTAGCCTTGGACGTGTCCGGTCGCCTTCCGTCTGGCTATGCCGAGTTTCTGCACGGACGCGCCGCGCGCGCGACGTCGCGTGTGCGTTGCGCGGACGCATCGGAAGCGACACACGGCGTTTCAACTACATGCACGTTCTTTGCGCACGATCGCGATGCGCCACGACCGCGATGCGCGCGCGCGCAGTTCCGAGCGCTCTGAGCGATCTTCCCTCGCCGTAATCTCGTTTCCGTAATCTCGCTCGTCGCGTCGACGCTCGAGACGCGCCGACGAGACAAGCGATGGCGAGCGACGACGTACCTCAGTACTTCAGTACCTCAGTACTTCACTGTCGATGGTTTCACTTTTCCGTCCGGCGAAACAGTGCGGAATAGTGACGCCTTGGGCGCAACGAGAAAAGGGCGTTTCGCGTTGACCGCTCGCCTCCCTTTTTTTTGAACTGGACAAGGGATTTTGTTGGCGAATTTCGCGTCGCCTTGCCGCTCTGCGCTCTGCGCGCGGTTAATCGTCGCGGCTCGACGGCGTGGTCGAATAAACGTGCCTTGACGCGCGTTCACCAACCCCGCAATCGCGCGAATAGACGCACGCGCGTACGCATGCGCGCCATTCCCGACGCTCGAGCGCCGTTCATGGTGTCGCACCCGTCGCGCGCGAGCGTCGATGCGCGCGATTCACGCAGTCACCGTCGCGCGATCGCGCGCGCACGGTGTCGATGACGTCTTCGCGCGCGTTCTCGCGCGCGCGCTCGGTGATGTCGAGCATCCCGCCGGCCGTCGACGCGCGTAATGTCGCCAACCACCGCGCGCGGCGCGGCGTGCGCGATTCCGCACGCGCGGGTGTTAAGGCGGTGGCGATGGTGCGCAGTCGGGGACACCACCAAAATAGATAACTTCCGGGTGTTTTTTCGGGGGGAAATTTCGAGCCCGATGGCGGTTACCTGGCGCCGCCGCCGACGCGCGTTGCGTCACTCCTCGCGCGCGCGCCGAGCGGACCTAAGTGTCTACGATAGGTAGAACGCGTTACATGTAATATTATTTCGCTTGTGTGGTTCTCTTGAACGCTCGGGTGGTCTTCCCACGCGCGTGGTCGTCACATTTGTACCGATGGTTGGCAGCGATGAGAGTCACTCGCGCGTATTCCGTGCCGCCGTGCGCGGCGCCAGGGACGCGCTTAGCGAAAACGAGGAGTTGAGGGTGCAGTTAAGACGTTCGATGGAGAGTCACGAACGAGATCGGGTCAAGCTCGCCGCCGTACGTACTGAGTTGGCGCGGCTGCATACCGAGCTCGCTGAATTGAAGCAAGCTACTCTTGATGGCGTTGACGTCGTTGAGCTCGCGATCCGGATCATTTTACGAGAAATGAACGAGGATATAAGCAGAACGTCAGTGCTTCACGCTATAATCGATCGATCGACCGATGATATGTCTGAAGTGGCAGACATGCTAACCGATGTTGATGGTTGGGTGGGCGCTCGGCCGCAGACTTTGGTGCGCATCATCACGTCTCTCATGGAGCGGTTGATCGCGCATCCGAATGTCAACGAGGAGAGGATGGTCAAACGTCGAAAATTAAATACGGCGCTCGCGATAGCAGCGATTTATAAAGGCGCACACGACCACGCCTCCTTTGGATTTGGAAAAATAGTTGGGTTGTTTGTTGCAGCAAAGACGCAGTCGAGGCGCGCCGTGCGATTGGTTTCATCGGTGATCCCAGGTGCGTTCTCGCCGTCCGGATTGAAGCGAAAATTCTCAGAAATGTCGAATCTGGTTGCGAGCAAGTTGGTTCCACGCAAAGTTAATATCGTCATCGGGTGGGACAATGTGGCAAAGGGTGACTACGGTGGGGACAAACATGCGAGGATTGACGGCAACGAACACATCATCAGTGTCGTCACCAATCGATTCTGCGCGGTTTTTAAAACGCCGATTGGTGAACAAAGCCCTAGGTATTTACAGGGCGAAAAGGAGCATTCACCAATGCTTTGGAAGCCACTGAACAAGGTTCCAAGTGACATACTTGTCGCAAGCTCTCGAGCGAGCGGCGATGATTTGTCTGAACTGGACATCCTTCAAAGTAGTCGAGAAGTACTCGCCTCGAAATGTATTCGAATTGCACAAATCGAATATATGGATCAAGTCGCTTTGCCGGGCAGTGGGATATCGATCGAGAGGTTGTTTTCACGAGATGAATCTGAGGGCCAAGTGCATGATGGCGATGCGATGGCGGCGGCGGTGGCGGCGACCGGTTCCAAGATGAATGCGGTGCGTAAATGGTGTCCAGAATGCAAAAAGACATTTGCAATGAAAGCGCAAACGTGCGACGATTGCATAGGTCAAGTGAAACTAGTTTCAACCGCGGAAGCAAAATCAAAAGCGGCCTATGACTCCGAGTCGGTGAAGACAAGGTTTAGAACCACGACAGCGACGCCGAGATGGTTGAATGAAGAGGCGCCTCGATCTTCGGTTTTAAGGACGGGTCCGAATAACAAAGTGATTGAAACGTATGTAACTGACGTTGCAGATCGCGACACGCCAGAAGATGATGTCTCGGGGGCGATTTCTGGTGATTCTCGCCGCATCGGTTCACCGATGGATGAGTGGATTGAGTACATTCCTCTTCCGGTGGAGCCTTACAATCCGGGTCTCTCTTGCAACAAGAGAGCGCTCACCGATCAAGCGCTGAAAGACGGTAACGTACGAGGCTTTTGTGATCCCAATGAACCGTGGGTGCGTGAATGGGTCATGACCCTCAACGACTTGGGCGCGTCGCTGACTGAGGTCCATTGCAGCGAGCGAGTCCACGCGCTCATGCCGCTCGGTCACGAGGAAGCCATGTACATCAGAGCTTGTTCAAAATTTATGGTAGTTCTGCTCGGCAAAAACATGATTATGAGTTCAAAACTATTCGGGTCGGAGAAGATTGTGGAGATCCTATCTAATGGTGCTGATCTTCATCGGTCATTTCAGTTTTTGAAATTGGTGCACCGAGTAGTCACGAGTGCGTTGGTGATTGAGTATGCGCATGACGTCAAATCTTCAGAACTCGACGCGAAGGCTTTTATAAGTTGGCTAGAGAAACCCAGGAAGGATGAGAAATTTATTTTATTGGAGAGCTTTTTCGCGCGCAAGATACTTCCAGCCCTCTTTACTTACCGCGACGGCTGTCGTCGCAACGATGCCAAGAAGATTTCTGCTGCGCGCAAAGTATTATTGCCCTTCATAGCGGCACGCGGACACGCAAACTACATGCGTGCGATTATCATGGATATAGTTCGCGTCGAATTCCAATGCACGCCCGAAGTCAGAGAGCTCGTAGAACGTTTTAGAACGTACAAAGGCCAAGGACTTGATTACAAGTTGGAGGAAGCCAACGCTGTTGTCAAGAGCTTCTTGACGACAAATACTGAGAACTCCTGGAGGATAGCGAGCACTTTAGCGTGTAAAGGCCCACTTATTTTCAAAGGTATGTTTCAATGGTTGAACTGGCCCGCCGAGTCGGCACCAATGAGCCGGAGTGAGCCGAAGCTTGACGCAGCAGCCAAGCTCATGGTGCAGCGGTTGATTGAGTCGCGAGCACTCAAGCCTTGTCCGGACGATACTGCACGGCGCCCGATGAGCATATATAGTGTGCTGGTGTATTGTACAAAATGAAATTTTTCACGCCGGCGACGCAAAGAGAGAAACTAGGACGACGACTGTCGTTGATAATGTCCACGCATACGCGCGTAAAACACCGCTACTGACAGTACTTGAACGTACCATAGTCCACGTCATCGTACTGATATCAAACTCCCACACGTCGTTCAATCCATTTCCCCCGAAGATTAAAAACGTCGACCCGCTTTCGCCATCCGGCGTCGTCATCGTGCCTCCGTTCCTCTTGGGCGGCACGACCCCATCGCTCGCTTCGACTCGCGACCACGACTCTGCGGTGCGATCAAACTTCCATAACTCATCAAAATCCCCATATCCTGGTGAGTACCCACCAAACACGTATAAATTCCCACCGAGCGCGCACGCCATCGCCCCCGTACGTCCCCACGGCGCGTCGGTCCCGCTCCCGTCGTGCAAACGCGTCCAATTCCCATACTCCCCACTCGTGGCATCTTTCACGATATCCAACTCCCATAGATCCGCCAACGCATTACCATCATATAATCCACCAAACACCACCAATCTCTTATACGTCGCACCCGTGGTAAACATCGCGCTCGCCGCTCCGCTCCTCCGCTCGGGGTCGACGCCGAATCGATTCGGGTCCCGCGACGTCGCGCTCGGCGTCACGCTCGTCTGTGCCTCAACCCCGAGCGGTGCGTTCACAACACCACCAACACACATCATCATCACCACCATCGTCATCCACGCTCGCATCGTCGTCATCAATCAATCAATCAATCAATCACACGCACGCTTTCGCGGTGACACCCACACCACCCGACGAACGCCCCGTCGCCTCAATATCGCGTACCACCAGCGCGCTGACGCAGGCGCACGAACGAATACCACCACCGTCGTCCTCCTCGTGCTACGTCGTCACTCGCGCGCTACGACGTCCACCCACCGCGCGCGCGCCAACGTGACGCGCACGCCCGTTCGCGTTCCCCTCTGCGCCCGCGGCTCGCGCGCCGTGCGCGATGGCCGAGCACGTACCTATATACGTCGTGCGCGCGACACACATCCACGTATACGCGCGATACTAGGACCACACACACACGACGACGACGACGATGATGATGATGATGATGTGTACCCCCGGGTACAACCATCGTATACGAGTATGTAAACCACCCATCATCGTACATTTATGGGCACACATGGGTACACATGACCGACCGACCAACCAACCTCGTGTTGGCTCGACCGCCAGGCTGTTGTGCGACGGCGCTCTTTTTTTTTGACTTTTTCACGAGATTAATTAATCCAGTCGCCCCGATCGCGCTCGTTGCGGTCGTCGTCAGTGACTGACGTCGGAGACGTGGCTGACGTGAACGCGTGTATATATACGTGCGATGCATCACGCGGCGATCGCGACGACGACGGTGACGACGGCGGTGGCGGTGCGCCCAGCGCGTCGTGGATGCGCTGGAGGCGCGGCGACGGCGCGAGCGAACAGGGCGGTGACCGCCGGTCGGCGGTGCGCGACGGCGATGGCGCGCGGTGCATCGGGCGTGGTGCGCGCGGGTGGGGATGATGGCGAGAAATCGCGCATTGGCTTGTGCGGGTTGGCGGTGATGGGGCAGAATCTCGCGCTGAACATCGCGGAGAAAGGCTTTGCGATCTCGGTGTATAACCGTTCGAGCGACAAGACGGATGTCGCGGTGGCGCGCGCGGGGAAGGAAGGTTTGGGGGAGAAATTGCGAGGGTACCATGAGATGAAGGATTTTGTGGCGTCTTTGGCGAAACCGCGGTGCGTGATCATCTTGGTCAAGGCGGGCGCGCCCGTGGATGCCACGATTGCCGGGTTGTGCCAGTTTCTCGAACCGGGCGATTGCATCATCGACGGTGGGAATGAGTGGTATGAAAATACCGAACGACGCGCAAAAGAGGTTGAAGAACGTGGTATTTTGTACCTCGGTATGGGTGTGAGCGGTGGTGAGGAAGGTGCGCGCAATGGACCGTCGATGATGCCGGGAGGATCAAAGGAGGCGTACGACATCATCGCGGATATTTTGAAACCGGTGTCGGCGCAAACTGATTCGGGGGCGTGCGTGACGTACGTCGGCCCGGGAGGTGCTGGTAACTTTGTCAAAATGGTGCACAACGGTATTGAATACGGTGACATGCAGTTGATCTCTGAAGCGTATGACGTGTTGAAAACCGTGGGCGGTTTGACCAACGACGAGCTCGCCGCCGCCTTCACCGAATGGAACCAAGCCGAATTGGAGTCGTACTTGATCGAAATCTCTTCGATCATTCTCGCGAAGAAGGATGATCAATCGGGCAAAGAAGGCGACTTTTTAGTGGACAAGATTCTTGACAAAACTGGCATGAAGGGCACGGGGAAGTGGACCGTGCAGCAAGCCGCCGAGCTGTCCATCGCCGCGCCGACGATTGCGAGCTCGCTCGACTCCCGATGCTTGTCTGGTTTGAAGGATGAGCGTGTCGCCGCCGAAAAGTTTTACAGCAAACTTGGATTATCTCCGGCTGGAGGTAACAGCAAGGTTGACAAGCAACAACTCATCAACGACGTGCGTTACGCATTGTACGCGTCCAAGGTGACGTCGTACGCGCAAGGCATGAACTTGATTCGCGCCAAGAGCAACGAACAAGGATGGAACTTGAACCTCGGTGAAATGGCACGCATCTGGAAGGGTGGTTGCATCATTCGTGCCGGCTTCTTGGATCGCATCAAGGGTGCGTACGACAAGGACGCCAACTTGCCCTCCTTGCTCGTCGACGAGGCGTTTGCCAAGGAAATGATCGAGCGTGAAGCCGCTTGGCGTCGCGTCGTGACGGCGGCCATCAACTCAGGCGTTTCTGTGCCGTCGATGTCGGGTTCGCTGGCGTACTTTGACACCTACCGCCGTGGTCGCTCGCCGGCCAACTTGGTTCAAGCCCAGCGTGATTTCTTTGGCTCTCACACGTACGAACGTACCGACATGGAGGGCTGGTACCACACGCTTTGGTCTGACATGAACAGTGCTGACAGCATCACGACGTCCGGATACAAGGCTTAAACGTCGTCGCTTCATGATGCAGCCACAATTTTCTCCACATCCAAAATACAACGCCGCGCACGCGCCACAATTTTTCCGCATATATAAAATGGTACTTTGTAGTACGCACACACACACTGCATGCTCGCTTTAGGTTGTAATGAAGCAATTTTGTACGCTAAAACTCTACATATCTATTATGTTCATTCTAGGAAGCTATATGCGCATCAAAACACGGCGGCAATGCGCTCGTCGAGCGCGCCTCTTGGACGCTTGGCGCCGGCGCGCTTGGCTCCGCGTTCCGGCGCGTTGTGAGTGGATGGATACGTTGGCATTTCACTAGGGGGTTTTGGCGGTGGAATTTCTCGAAAGTAAGCATGTTCAAGCGCCTCTTTTGCCGTCGCGCGCTTCTCTGGGTCAAAAGTCAGTAACATGTTGAGCAAGTCCACGCCTGTCAATGAAAGCTTGGGGAAGTTGACCTCGAGAAAGTTGTATGGTTGTTCGGGAAGCTTGAACGATTTCGCCACTGGAAGCGCGTCCCAACCGGGCCAAATGTGCTCATTCGGCGTACCTAAGAGCGCACAAATCATCTGCACTTGTTCGATTTCCGTCGATCCAGGAAAGAGCGGCGCGTGCTTGAGAAACTCGGCGAAAATGCATCCAACCGCCCACATATCAATCGCCGTTGTATAGGTCTCGCACCCGAACAAGAGCTCAGGCGCGCGATACCAAAGCGTAACAACTTTCGGAGTGTAACTCGCCTTATTTAAAGGATCATAAGCACGGGCGAGACCGAAATCGCACAACTTTAACTCCCCGCGTTGATTCAACAACAAGTTGCTCAACTTCAAGTCGCGATGAAAAATAAACCTTTCGTGTAAATACTCCACCGCCTTGAGCGTTTGCATCATCAGCGATTTCACCTCTGACGTCGTAAACGTCGTTTTGACGTTATCAATCAATCTCGCCAAGTCATGCTCGCAATACTCAAACGCTAAGAACACGTTATTCAACGCATCGCCCTGAATCACTTTAATCAACCTCACCACATTCGGATGCGTAATGCGCTGTAATATCCGAATCTCTCGCAATGACGTCAACGGCATACCATCTCTCTCACGATCCATGCGTATCTTCTTCAACGCCACGATGTCTCCAGTAGTTTTCTCGCGCGCCTTGTACACCACACCGTACGTCCCTTCACCGATGCGTCCGAGTTTTTCATAGTTGCTCAACCCAGCGCTGCTCGTTGTCTCGCCGCTCGTCGATGGTTTTGACGCGCGTTCATCGGCGCTCGGTACCGCGTCTTTCATCAACACCGCCGTGAGGCGCGTATCCTCTCTCACGCGCTACTCAATGCCGGTCGGTTACGAAATGTCAGTCCGTCAGAGGGGACATAAAGTGCTCTCTCGCCACACACCGCGCCGCAGCGCGTGAATTCCGAGTGTCCGCCCGCCCGCCCGCACAGGTTTGACGTGACGTTTACGCAAATCTATCGGTATCACGCGCGCGGGCGCGTCTTGCGTCGTTGGGATCGATCCAGAAGAGCGCGACGTGTGAACGCATAAGATGGGACGGTTGGGTACAACGCACGCGCGCGCCGCGTCGACGTCGGCGCCTGATGGCGGTGACGACGATTGCGGGCGAAACAAACGGCGCATGCGACGGTTCGATGCGCACGACGCCGTCGTAGGCGTCATCGGTGTCGTCATCGGTGGAATGGCGGGCTTTTGCATTGGTAGAGCGCGGCGACGGCGCGAGTCGGGCTCGGATGACGACGCCGCGGCAAACGATGCGAGCGATGCAAAGAAAGATAGCACAGACATAGATACAGTGCGTAAGGCGCTCAGAGATACAGAACACAATGCGCGAGTCGCAGACGCGCGGCGCGAATACGCCGAGCGCGAGCTCGCTCTCTCGCGCTCTGCGACCGCCGCCGCGGCTCCGTCTCGCGTCGTGGAGTCCGCTCCCACGACGCCGCAGAAAAAGCGCGCTCGTCCAAATAACTGGGAGCACGTCGAACTTCCTCTCACCACGTGGGCACATAAACCTCGTTTGGTGGTAAACGAGCCGTCCTCCCTTGCGGTGTTTGCGAGAGCTGGCCAAACCATTTGGAGGTCCCGAGCGCGCCAAACCAACATCGACGACGTGCACACGGACAACGACGACGACGACGTCGCCGTTCCAATCATTCGTCGATACATGTCCCGATCAGTGCCTCCATCGCCATCGAAAACGCCGCTAGAATAGTTGTATTGTTGTAATAAAACGAGCCACGAGCCAAATGACTGAAAAAATGTCCATTCAATTCACCGTAATGCCGTGACGCGTCACACCGCGCCGATCCGTCGCCGTGCATCGCAGTGCGCGACGACGCCGTGCGTGACGACGACCGAGACGTGAGACGTTCTCTCTCGCACGCGCATTCGCCGTCGCATTCGTCGTCGTCGTCGTCGTCGTCGTGCGAGAGCGGTACACGTTGGAGGACGTCAACCGTCGGGTCGTTCCCCTCGCGCGAAAACCATGGTGGCGGTGTTCGTTTTCGGCGCCGCCGCGTTCGGTACGGTGGTGATTAGAGTGAAGAACAATGGTAAATCTAAACGATCTAACTCGTCGTCGATGTTCGATGACGAGGCGCGCGACGCGGCGTCGAAGGCTCGCGTGGATGGGATCAAGGATGTGTTGAAGGCGATGGAGCAAAAGGCGCGAGACGCGGAGACAAAACTTGATGCGGTGATTCAAGAAAAGAACACGATTGAACGAATGTTAGAGGACATGGAACGCATGCGAGCGAATATGGTTGTTGAGAACAGAGAATTGCGAGATTCGGTGACTGTGTTGAAGAGTGACTTGAATGCAAAGTGCGCGAGACACGAACTCGTGGTGCGCAAGTGGCGGGACGAGTTGGTGACGTATCGGGAAAAGAGTCCACAGGATTTCTTAGCCGAAGTCATTGGGTTGGTGAGTGATATGGATAACGAAGTGACGATTGAGGTTATTGAACCCGAGCAAAAGCCCAATGCGGTGAAGCATGAAGAAGTTCGATTGGAGGAGTGTGAGTGGGAACACAATCCACGCTTGGCGGTGAATGAACCGACGCGCTTGTTGATGCTCGCAAACAGCGGTAGATCTGTTGGCGCGGCGCGTACCGACAGATTTAACAAAGTTTTATCTACAACGTCTAAACGCGTGGCTTCTCCGCAACGCGCGACGACGCCGACGCGCATGGCGCTCGGGAAGCTCACGAACACTGGCGTACAACGCGCCAATGCCGCCGTGCACAAGGCGCATCAGCTCATCGATGCTAAGCGCGCCGCCATGCACACGCCCCCGCCCACATCGGCGAAGGCTGATCGCTCGATTGAATTTGGCGAGTGTTTGCTCTTCGAAAAGAGCGTATCAACACCAAATATGGCGCAAAAAATCTCAGCATCGTCCCGCGCTGGCGTGATTGCTGAAACCGCCTTTTCCGTCGAAGACGTCATTCGCCCCTTCAGTGCGCACGACGAGGGCGTGCCGATGATGTCCCCGTCTCGGGCTGTCGCGTTACGCCGCTAAATTATCAGGAGGGTCGTTTCTTAAAATGTAATGTGTTATCTCAATTAAACGGACAAATCGATTTGCTACAAAGGTTGTGGGTGTGATGCGTTTGGGTTGCGCTCTTTACGCCTCCATCGCATCTTCGTCGTCATCAGCTTTCGCCCTTTTCTCTGCGCTCCCTTGAGCGTCTTCATCGGCTTCGCGCTTCTTCGGTTCGCTCATCTCCTTTTCAATGAGAGAGATCAACGTTTCCACGCGACGACCGAGTTCCTTCGGCGTTCTACTTTTGATGAACCAGTCAAAGCGAAATTGCCAGTGTTGACGAATTTGGGCCTTGAGCTCGTCCCAGTTCCCAAAGCCAACCTCCGGAATGGAGCACAGCAAGAAACGATCTTCCTCTTCAGTGAAAGATTTGAACTTGTTCGGACCATATGTCAACTTCAATTCGCGCCACGGATTCTTGTACATGGCGATCTTTTCGCGCACCGCCTTGAGCATATCCGCTTGACGCTGAATCTTTTGCTCACCCTTTTCAATGTTTCCAATGATGCGCTCGTGATCGGCAACCTCCTCGTATCGCTTCCAGAACATCGCGCTATAATCTTTGACTTCCTTGAGCGTTTTACCTTCAACATCGCCGGCAATCTTTTCAATGTCGTCGCGACCATGCTTTTCACATGCGCGGCAAAACGCTTGGAAATCACGGCGCGTCCACTCCGTGAAACCTTGCGAGAGCAACGTATCCATCTCAGCCTTCTCTTCATCCGTGATGGCAGGGGGTGCGTTAGCGTCGTCCTCGGTAGGGACTGCAGTTGGAACTGCTTCCAAGGCGGCATCTTCTTGCTGCTTGGACTTGTTCCAATCATACGTCTTGCGTCGGACATCCTTGTCGTAAATTTCTTGAATTCGTGGCTGGTTGTAGAATTGGAAGTCTTGCATTTGCTGCAACTTGGCGATCTTCGGACCCGTCTTGGCAGGACGTGCGGCTTGAGACATGGCGTTGCGGTAGTACTCAGTCTCGTTGTAATTCTTCTTACGCTCACGCTTCGGCGGATCGATCCAGTTGCTACTGATGATGGACTTCATGTCGATGCCCTCAGGAAGCACCATATCCTTCTTGTCATCCTCATCTTCAAACTCGTAGAGCGATTGTTCAGCACCCATAGAGAACTGAATCGCCTTTTCAGTGAAACCTTGCATCTTGCTATTGAGTGCCTTGGTTTCTTCTTCACCGCGAGCCATGATTGCGTCGACATCTTCGTCGGTAATAGTCGACGTTGAAGAGTCGAAAATCTTCTCCGCCCCAAATCGAACCATGGCCAAGAGTTCATCCTTGCCGAGGTTCTTCTTGTTTTCTTGCAAACGACCTTGCTGAATGACCAAGGCATCGAGAGCGAGCTTCTTGTAAGCCTTCTCAATAACCTTTTCTTCAACAGAACCATCGGTGCAAAAGCGGAAGACTTGCACCTCCTTCTTTTGACCGATCCGGTGAGCGCGATCCATCGCTTGAAGATCCATTTGAGGGTTCCAATCGCTGTCATAAATGATGACAGTATCCGCAGTTGCAAGATTGATGCCTAAACCACCAGCACGCGTCGAAAGCAAGAAGCAAAACTTCTCAGAACCTTCCTTGTTGAACGCGTCAATGTGGTCTTCACGAACATCGCCATCCGTACTCCCATCGATGCGGCAGTACTGGTAGTTTCTATACATCAAGTAATCTTCCAAGATGTCGAGTAATCGAGTCATTTGGGAAAAGATCAGCACACGACTGCCACGCTTCTGTAAGCGCGGAAGAAGCTTGTCCAAAAGTGCGAGCTTACCAGAGCTCTCGATGAGATGATCGCCGGTGATGTACGGCGGACCTGGCTCAGCGCCCTGGAACAAGTATGGGTGGTTGCAGCACTTACGAAGTTGCATCACGATGTTCAACAAACGGGATCGATCAGCACCACTGTTCACAATGTCGATGTCTTTTTGTAAGATGCGCTTGTAAAACGTCTTCTGCATTTCAGTCATACCAATCTTGAGAATCGTTTCCTTCTTCGGTGGAAGAGACGTTTCAACTTCAGTCTTGAGACGACGCAACAAGAAGGGCCGCAAGACTTTGTGGAGCTGAGAAACAACGGCTTCGGATCCACCTTCACCATCTTCGACGTTTGAAAACCACTCGTCGAACTGACCAGCGTTACCAAACACTTCGGGAAGTAAAAAGTTGAGCAATGCCCAAAGTTCGTGAAGGTTGTTTTGAAGTGGTGTACCAGTAATCAACATGCGGTTATTAGCCTTGAGCATTCTGAGTACAATGGAAAGACGCGAATTTTCATTCTTCAAACGATGTGCTTCATCGATGATGATGTAACGCCAGTGGAACTTCTTCAACGCATTCTTTTCCTTGATGACCATTTCGTACGACGTGACGCACACGTCAAAGCCACCCGGAACCAAATACTTTGCCTTTTGCGCTTCGCGTTCTTCGCCGTTACCGTGGAATTTGAACGTGCGAATGACAGGACACCAACGCTTGAATTCGTTCATCCAGTTACCAAGCGTGGATTTAGGGACAACCACCATGTGCGGTCCAGTGATACCGCGGTGCTCGTGTAAGTAACCGAGCAAAGAAATTGTTTGAAGCGTCTTCCCGAGACCCATTTCATCCGCCAAGATACCGTTAATACCGCTATCAAACAACTTGATCATCCAGTTCAAGCCAGCGATCTGATATTCGCGCATCTTACCAAACTTAATGCACGTCGGTTGCGACGTCAAACGCACGGCTTGGTGCTCCTCCGCTTGTTCCACGAGCTCGGCGTCCTCCGCCTCTTCTGCCAAGCCCTTGTTCCGTCCTCGTTTCCCCTTGTTCGCCGCCGCTTGCGCTTGTTTCGTGCCAGACAAAAAGTGCGCAAAAACCTCAGTTTGAGCAAGCAAAAATTTCCACTTCCCAGCCTTGTTTTCATGAGCAATCTTTGCATTTTGTTCCACGCGAACGCGCTCGAGCTCCGCCGTTTGCGCGCGCTTCAACTCTCGCAACCGCTCTCGTTCGGCTTTCGCCACGTCAGCTCCACCAGGGGATTGTAACTCCTGTGCACGACACGCAAAAATTCCTCGTCAGTCCTCGAATCAATCATCATGTCAGCATCGTCGCCGACGAAGACAACCGTCGCGCCCGCTGTCTCGTAGTTTAAACCTCGGTCAAGATAGATCACCGCCATCACGTCCAAGATCTCGCTTCGAGAGACGCCACCGTCGCCGGCATCATCGACCAAACGCGCACGAACGCGTAGAATCAAGTCACACTATATATCTCACCTCGGCTTCGCTGTCGTAATCGCTATCATCATTCGCCGTTCCGTCGTCATCCTGATCGTCGGCGTCTTCAAAGGCGATTTCATCCTCGGGATCGATGTGTTCGTCGACGACGACGTCGCCGTCTTTAGCGTCCGCCGGGGGCATGATGCGTGCGCGCGATGATGATGCGCGCGCGAGCGGTGTAAATCACACACGCACTCAAATGAACGCGCGGTAAATGAACGCTGCGAGCCGCGCGTGGACGCGAGTGACGCACGGGGTCACGAGGTGGCGTGGTTTGAAATTGTTTTTCAGTTGTCAAGTCGAGCGCGGACCGAGTCGATGTCGTTGTCGTCGCGTCGTTACGACGCTACGCGTGTCGATGATGATATTGAAGGCTAATGCTATGCATAACGGTATTACAAATGTGGATGTTCGCGATGATGGCAGCGTGCGTCGCGGTTGGAATGGTGGAGGCTCGCGCCGAACAAAAATGCGACGCGCGCCTTACGTCTTGAGTTTAGTTTTCTTGACTCGATCGGCTAATTTGGCCGGATCGTTGCGCTTGGTTGTGGAAAATCGACCGACACCTTCGAGGAGGTGGGCGTCGGATTTTACCACCTGCACGACGTCTTCGTCTTCGAGGGCATGACGAAGACCGACGCGTTGACCCATGTGTTTCGGGGACGTGCCCCAGACGATGGCGTATTTCAACTGCTTGGGGAGCTCGGCGTGGAGCTGGGAGCAAAAGTGCGTGACCTTCGTGCCACCACGACCTTCACTGAGTACCACGGGTTCTTCGAAGTCTGCTTTTTCGCCCATTTTCTTCGTGTACACGCGCACAAGGCCCATAGCGTCCCACACGCGCTTGAGCAAGTGGTCCATGCCGAGATTCATGTAGCACGAAATGCACACCGAATCTGGTCGTCGGCTCAACGTGTCGACTTCTTCAATAGTCAGTGCATCGACTTTATTGTACACGTACAAGCATCGCACATATTTTCTATTTCCCTCTAAAACGTCAATCAATTGATCAACGTTGCAATCTTCACGAAATAAAACTTCGGCGTGATGGATTTTGTACTCTTGTAAAATTTTCAACACCGTCTTCTCGTCAATCTTTGTCAACCCGCCCGGGACGGTATTATTCACTTGCACGCCGCCGGCTTTCTTCTTCTTCAAGTAAATCCCCGGCGGACTTTGATTCAACCTCAACCCGACGGCTTCTAATTCTCTAGTCAAGATATCTTTATGCGCATATCTCGAATTCGCCGCCTCGCTCTTGCACGCGTCGAGCACCATTAAAATCAAATCGCTCGACTTGGCCACGGCGATGACTTGCCGTCCACGACCTTTACCCTCGCTCGCACCTTCAATAATCCCTGGTAAATCTAGCAACTGAATCTTCGCATCGTTGTAATGAATAACACCAGGAATACACGTCAACGTCGTAAACTCATACGCCGCAGCCTCGGACTCAGTCGCGGTCAACGCCGAAAGCAACGTAGACTTCCCAACGGATGGAAACCCAATCAGCGCCACGCGTCCGTGCCCATACTTGACGACGTCAAAACCTTCTCCAGCGCTTCCCGCCGCTTTCGGTGGATTCAACAGCTCCGTGCGCAACTTGGCGAGCTTTGACTTTAAAATCCCCAAGTGTCCCTCGGTGGCTTTGTTCTTTTGCGTTCGGCTCATCTCGAGCTCGATGTCTTTAATCTTCTCTAGAATCCCCATCTTGGTGTGCGTGCGTGTGTATCAATGAGCTATCTATGTCTATCTATGAGTATACGCGTGCGCGTGCGGTGATGACGTCGCGTTGTGCGTCGCGAGGCGCGTTCTGAGCGCGGGTTCTGTACACTACTTTTTAGGCCTACAAATTATCTATACAACGAAGCTACGAGCGCGTGCGCGCGATGACAATCATCCCCCAGCGGATTCTTTTTCAGCGCGTTTCTTCGCGCGTTGACGCGCCTTGGCGCCGAGACGCGTTTTTGAGCGCACTTTTTTCTTGCGCACACCGCCGTCGACGCCGCCGGCGGCTGGCGCTCCGCCGCCCTTGGTCTTTGAGCCACCGCTGCTCGACTTTGTCGCCGTCACCGGGGCGTGCGCCCATCCCGCTGGGTGACGGAAATAACAATCAGGTTTGGAGCATTCTAAACCGTACGTGCACATGGCGATTTCTTTCTTGCCGTCGTCCCACGCCTTGGCGGGCTCTATGACGACATTCTTTCCATCCATGTGATTCTTGGGCCACGTGTTGTAGTGCAATACCGCGTTACGCGCCATGGCGTTCTTTCTAAAGTTCACAAATGCGTACCCTTTGCATTCGTCGGTGGTTTTGTCTTTTGAAATCCATACACGCGTGATTTCCCCGGCGGAACTCAGCATTTCTCTGATGCGGGCCTCCGTGGCGGTGCGCGGAAGATAACGCAAATATACCTCTGTCTGTGACGAAAGCGACGGTCAGAATGCGTGCAGAGGGGTAAGGATGAATATGCTATATGTGAACGGTGTCGTACCTTGTCGGCTTCTTTATCTGTCATGGTGTGTCCCAACGTGTCGAGGTGTGCAGAGCGGAGCGACGCGAGGTGAGTTGCTTTATAATTACTACATCTAACATATTACACACGAAACCGCGATGCGGTTGTTCTATGACTGATTACTAGTCGTGCGGGATGGACGCGGGGGTGTGGCGGCGAAGAAGGAATCGGTGGTTTCGTACAGCGCGCGTTCGACGGATGACGAACGAAGCAGCGCGCCGCCGTCGATTGACATGTCTTGAAACGTATCGTCGACGTAGCCGAGGGAATGAATGAGTTCTATCGAGGCGTCGATATCGATATCAACCACGGGTTCGACCACCGAAGACATGATTCCAGCCGAAGCTTGACGCATCGCTTGTAATTCTACGTTGCGCGCCGTCAACTCGGCGTGCTTGACGCGCAATTCTTCAACCGCCACGCGCAACGCCGTCACTCGCGCCGTTTTCTCATCCACCTCGCGCTCTTGCTCAACTAGCCGTCGAAGCTTTTTCATCCTCGACTTAGCCGCCGATAATCGATTGGCTTGCGCGCGACGTAAGCGCTTTTCTTCCTCTGTGAGCTCGTCGTCGTCGCGCGCCTTGCCTCCCTTCTTTGTTTCCTCGCCCTCATCTTCGCCTTCGTACTCGGTCTCACCCACAATACCCGGCTCATTTTCTAGAACAACCCCTAAACTCGGTGGTTCCACGAACGATCGCGATCGAACGTGCACAGGCGGTCTTCCACCTCGAGCCGCGCTCGAACTCCCGCTCGCCGTCGCCCCGCTCGCCCACGCGCTCGACTGCACAAACTCAAAGATATCACTCGCTGATCGTTCGTGCGCTCGTCGCCGCCCGCGCCCAGACACCGTCGTCGTCGTCGTCTTCATATCCATCACCGCATCCATCATCGCCTCATCCCTCGACGACATTATCGCACCCGCGCGACCGATCGATGGATTGGATTACCACGCGTAACCACCTCCGCGGCGTTCGAATCACGCCTCTCACACCCTCGCGCGCGCTCACCCTCGCCCTCGCGCGCGCGCACCGTCTGCGTCGCTGCGTTTTCGCGCACGCGCACCCGCGCTCGCGCCCGTGCGTCGCCCCACCGCGCGCGTCGGTGTGCCGATATCGCGCGCGCGCGGCGCCACTTTCTGCACGCGCGTGCGTTCGATCGATATAGATACTCGATCGAATGCGCGCTCAATCGATGCGCAATATCGATCGAGCGCGCGTTCGTTCGCGCTCGATCGATGCTCTGGGCCTCTGGGGTTCCGAGTGTCCGAACGCCGCACGCCGCCAGCCTCTCGACGACGACGGTCGACGACGCGACCGCACTCATCGCCGCGGCTGCGCGCGAGTGCGCGGCGGGTAAAATGTCTCGATATATGGGCAACTTTGCGCGCCCGGAGAATGCGATCAAACGCGCGGTACGTGTGATGTGATGTGCGATGGGACGGCGCGGGCGATCGCGCGAGAACCCTGGAGGATGTGATGGTGATTTGAAGTGCACGACGACGGCGCGCGTGCGCGCGTGCGTGCGTGGTGGGATGTGCGAGTGGTGATAGTGGTAGAGGCGATGATGATGCGTGCATGGGTGACGGTGGCGTCGCGGATGGGTGTGTGGGGCGCGTGCGTCGGTGAAGGTTTTGTACAGACGCGCGCGGGTGAGGAAACCCGCGGGCGAGTTTGAAGATCCAAACGAATGGTGATGAATGTTTAACTGACCGGATGTTGGTCTTCGTGTGCTTTGTGTATATAGGAGGAGTTGATCAATGTCGGGCAAAAGCAAGCGGCGCTACAAGCGTTGCATGAGATTGTCACGAGTCGAAGAAACCGACAGTGGACAAAGGTTCTCGAAGAAGTGATGTTCAAGTACGTCGAGTTGTGCGTGGAACTCAAGCGCGGACGGTTGTGCAAGGATGGTTTGATGCAGTATCGTAATACGTGCTTGTTGGTGAATGTGCAATCGCTTGAAGAAGTGGTGAAGAAGTTTTTGAAGCTTTCTACGGAGAAGGCGGAGGGCGCGCAAGAGGCGTTTGGCTCGCAGCTCGACGCCGGCGTCGATTTGGAAGCGGAATTCACCCCGGAGAGTTTGATGCTCAAGGCGTACCAAATCGACAACGAGAACGAAGCTACGGAACAGGAAACTGTCACGCCGTGGTTTAAGTTTTTGTGGGAAACGTACAGAAACTTGCTCGACATTTTGCGCAACAACAACAAGCTCGAAGGTTTGTACGCCCTCGTCGTGAAGGATGCGTTCAAGTTTTGCTTGAAGCACAAGCGCACGACGGAGTTCAGACGCGTGTGCGATTTGTTGCGCTCACACTTGAACAACATGATCAAGTACCGGGATATGCGTGATCGCCCAGACTTGAGTTTGCCCGAGACGCAAAACCTCTACATGGAGGTACGATTCGAACAGCTCAAGGCGGCGACAACACTTGAGATGTGGCAAGAAGCGTTCCGATCGGTCGAAGACATCCATGGGTTGATGTTAATGGTTCGCCGTTCGCCAAAGCCGCAGATGATGGCGTTGTACTTTGCCAAGTTGACGGAAATTTTCTGGACTGGCAAAAACTATCTTCACAACGCGTACGCGTGGATGAAGTTGTACAGCGTGAGCAAGATGTACAACCGTAGCCTGACGCCTGAAGACGAACGTGCGTTGGCTTCTGGCGTGGTATTGGCCGCGATGTGCATCACGCCGTACAAGGAGAAGTCCATGTTCGGCGAGATTGATTCTGACAACCAGGTTGACCGCGATGCCCGCATGGCGAGCCTCTTGGGCTACCAAATCGACCGCTCTCGCAACGTTGACGACGTGTTGTCTCGTGAGTTGTTAGTTGCCGAAATCAAACGTTCTGGCTTGCTCAGCAAGGTGGACGGTGATGTCAGGCAGTTGTATACGCTCATGGAGCAAAGCTTCGCGCCGCTTGACATGTGCAAGCGAGCAGATACGTTGTTCGCCATTCTTCAAGGGACGACGATTGAAGTCAGCGAAGCGTCGCCAGTTTCATCTTTCAACTTCAACTCTTTCTTGCCGCGTCTCCGTTCGCTCGGTATTGTGCGCATGGTTCACCAGCAATCCAAGGTGTTCGAGACGATGAAGATCGACTCGTTGAAGTCTGCCGTGCCGTTCATGCCGTACCACGAAGTTGAACGCATTTTGGTGCAAGCCGTGCGCAGCGGGTACATCTCGGTTCGCATTGACCACCAGACTGGCTCGCTCAACTTTGTCGGTGATCGTCTCGAGACCGATTTCATCAAGAATCATCTTTCTCGTGCTGCGCAGCTCCTTCAAGAGGGCATGGGCAAGCTCGCGTCGAAGGCTCCGGCCACGGATGCTGCACACGCCCTCGGCGCCGAATTGCGTGCCGCCATCGAAGCTGAACACAAGCGCGTGTTGGCGCGCAAGGTTGTCATCGAACGCCGCAAGGAAGAAGCCGAGCGTGCTGCAGCCGCTCAAGAGAAGGAAGAGGAAGCCAAGCGCCTCGCTGCTCAGCGAAAGCACGAAGAGAATGAAGCCAAGCGTCTCGAGCAAGAAGCGCGTTCGCGTGAAGAGGCGAGAATCCGCGCTGAGATGGAAGAAAAGGAGAAGCAAGAAGCGCTCGAAATGCTCGCCGAACAAGCCAAGCGCGCGGGTAAGAAGGCCCCGACTAAGCTCGAAGACGGCGTTGTCCTTGACAAGCGTGCCATCATGCAAGACGCCATTCAAGAGCAAATCAAGGCGCGTCAAGAGCAAGAACGCAAGCTCTTGAAGCTCGCCAAGGTGATGGATCACGTCGAGCGCGCCAAGCGCGAGGAAAGCATTCCGTTGATTGAAAAGGCGTACAAGGAGCGTTCCGTGGATGATGAGAAGTTCCACGCCGAGCAGCAAGTGCAAATGGCGGCCAAGCACCGCGCCAAGTGGGAAGCCGATCACGCTGAGAAGCAACGCTTGATGCGCATGGAGAGCTCGCGCGCGGAATTTGCGCGCGCTATTATGCTTCGTCGTGCCGACGAATTCGCCGCGCTTGAAGAGCAACGTGCCAAGGAGCTCGTGGCGTTGAAGAAGAAGCGTGAAGCTGAACGCTTACTTGAGGCGAAGCGGGCGTACATCAAGCGCCTTCAAGACATTGAAGAGGTCGTTAAAAAGGAGAAGCGCGAAAAGGATCGCATCGAGCAAGCCGAGCGCCGACGCAAGCAAGAAGAAGAAGAAGCCGCGAACAGAGATCGTGACTCTGGTAGACGCGAAGAACCTCGCGGCGATGATCGATGGGGACGCTCTGGCTCGAGCGCTGGCTTTGGCGATCGACGCGAGCCCGCTCGTGAAGGCGGTGGCGACAGGTGGGCTCCGCGTTCTCGCGAAGGCGGCGGCGACCGCTTTGAGCCCAGACGCGGTGGTGGCGGTAGCTTCAGCGATCGCGAGCCGGGTAGAGGTTTCGGTGGTGATCGCGACGCTGGTAGAGGTGGTGGCGACCGTTACGAACCTAAGAGATGGGAGCCGAGCCGTAGCAGAGAAGATGGTGGCGCGGATCGCGGGGATGGCAAGTACGCGCCTCCGCGTCGGGACGAACCCAGCCGAGGCGGTGGTTCGCGTTGGTAGAAGACACACGCACACTACACATGATTTAATAACAAATTCATCAATACATTGACGCATTATATATTTTTCCTATCGCGCAATCATTTCCACGGAGCCGATGCAACTCGAGGGCTCTCTCTCTTTCGCGCGAAATCGCTCGTACAGACGTTCGAGGAGCGCTTGCGACGCGTCGGGCGTGCGCCCGTAATACGTCACCAAATACCACTTCTGTACACCAGAAGCACTAGTAGAAGAACATTTTGTTTCGAGTTGCTCGACGTGCTTTTGTAAAACACCGACACCACCGTCGCTTGTGCATTTATAATACGCGCGCGGATGCGAAGCGCCTCGCACCCACTTATTTCCATACTTGCGCCATTTATAGCCATCGTCGAGTTTCTCCGCCGTCGTCTTCACCACGATGCGCGTCATCGAATTCGTATTTGCTCGCACGTGCACACGCAATCGATGACGCGAACGTGGTGCCAATTGCGACGATTTGGTTTTCCCACGTCTCGTCTCGCCGCCGCTTCGTCTCGGCTGTTTTTGGTCAAACGCACCCGCGGGAAATCTCAAACCATCCTCATCGTCCTCATCGTCCTCCTCCTCCTCCTCCTCCTCGCGTTCGTCATCAATCACCACACGCTCCATATAATCCATATCATCCTCATCACCACACCGATCGAGATCAAAACATCCTCCGCACAACGCGCTCACCGACGACTCAAACGCGTCCAACGCCGCCCGTCGTCGCGCCTCCTCCTCCTCATCCCGAGCGGTGAGTTCACCAACACCCCCATCACTCGACGGCGACATCACGACATCATAAAACATCACACACGACGACGACGACGTCGTCGATGACGATAACATCTCACGCATCGACATCGGTCTCAACGCCGCGCTCGACGCGCTGCTATAAATACACCTCCTCTGCCCGACGCCATCATCATCATCATCATCATCATCATCATCGCGACCGTCGTCGTCGCGACCGTCGTCACCACCACCGCGGTCGTCGCGCATCGTCATCGACCGACGCGTCGGCGTCATCGCATCCAACCCACACGTCCACGGCGCTCGATACACCCCTCCACGCATCTCCCACGCGCGTACGTCGCACTCTGACGACGACGTCAACCGTCGCGCGCTGCTGCTTTCGCTGGCGCCCGTGCGTGAATACGTTCGAAGGCACGTTGAAGAAGGTTTGTAACGTATATAAAGAGCGAATACGTGAGGTGAGATTAAAAACGAAAATCGAGTGAGGCCCAAGTAGGGTTTAACCACGTACACCGCGCGCTGGCGCTGGGCGAGAGAGAAAATATCCAGGTCCGCGGTCGCGGCGTTGGATCGTCGACAGAGTGCGACACGCGCGCGAGCGACGAGCGACGAGCGACGAGGACGAGAACGAGGACAAGGACGACGCGGTGCGGTGCGAACGAGTGATTCGTGCATCGCGATTCGTGCATCGCGCGGCGCGCCGTGCGTTGGATTTTGGATTGCGCTCGGGTGATTCATCGATCGATCGAACGGTTGATTGATTGATTGATTGCGCGCGCGCGCGCGTGGTGTCGTCGGCGTGCGTGCGCTCGCGGGTGGTGGTGGTGGTGGTGGTGGCGTGCGTCGACGCGAGGTGGTGGCGCGCGCCGCGCGTCGCACGCGCCGCCGCGGTGACGACGACGGCACGACGATGATGAAGATGAAGATGAAGACGATCGCGCCGCGAGGTTCGGGACGCGGGCTGACGACGACGACGACGGCGGCGATGGGGATTGGCGCGGCGGGGGTGGTGACGACGGTGGCGGCGGTGACGGCGGCGGCGGCGGCGGCGGCGATGGTGATGCTGAGGGCGCGTAGGACGACGGAGGTGAGGGTGACGGCGTCGCGGACGCCGTCGGCGGCGAGCGCGCGCGCGCTCGAGGCGTGCGCTGGGATTATTAGTCAGGGGTACGATGCGGTGATTGGGTTGACGAATACGCATGCGTCGACGATTTTGAGTTCGTTGTTACGTAGGGATATAGATGTGGTGTATCAGCGTGAGGTGTTGGAGATGCCGAACGGCGGGCACGCGACGCTCGACTGGCCGCTGAGCGTGGGCGGGGACGCGGACGCGACGCGAGCGACGATGGCGCCTGGAGCAGAGGGTGTGTGCGAGGTTGAAGCGCAAGGACCGCCTTTTGTGCGCAAGGTTTTTGATCAGAATGTGCTCGTGGCGCGGCGTATGGAGGAGGAGCAAGCAAAGCTTCCCGCGGATGCGCCGGTGCTCGTGCTCATGTCGGGCATCGCCGGCGGATCGCACGACAAGTATTTGAAGCATTTTATGAAGCGTGCACGCGCGAGTGGGTTTCGCACGGTGGCGTTCAACTGTCGAGGGTGCGCTGAATCGCCGTTGACTACCCCGCAGTTCTACTCGGCGTCGTATACGGGTGACATTAGATTTGTCGTCGACGAGCTCCATCGACGCTTTCCAAACGCGCCGCTCCTCGCCATCGGATGGTCGTTAGGGGCGAATATTTTGACCAACTTTTTAGGCGAGGAAGGTTCGCAAGCAAAACTCACCGCCGCGGCGGCGCTGTGCAATCCGTTTGATTTGAACGCGTGCGATACGGCGTTGGAATCTGGATTTTTTGGCACCATTTACAGCCGAGCCATGGCAAAGAACATGCGCAAACTCTTCGCCCCGCACGAAAACTTATTCGCCGGATTGCCGAAATACAACCCTGAATTAGTGCGAAACGCAAAAACGGTGCGAGATTTTGACGAGGCGGTGACAGCGGTGACGTTTGGGTTCCCAACCGTTGATGCGTATTACGAATATTCGGGAAGTAAGAATAAGATTCAAGACGTCGCCATTCCGCTCATGACGGTGCAGGCGCTCGACGACCCCATCGCCGTGGCGAGCGCGATTCCGCGCGAGAAGATTGAAAAGAATCCAAACGTGATTTTGATAGAAACTGAAACGGGCGGGCATCTCGGATGGGAAGCCGGTGATGAGGCGCCGTTTGGTGCGCCTTGGCCCGACAAACTCGTGATGAAGTTTTTCCAGACGATTTTAATGCACGCCGCGACGACAAAGGTGGCGCGCGCAGAGGCACCGACAGAGCGCGTCGAGATGTCAGCGTAAAATGAATGCATAGCAATGATTATTTCTACGGTAGCTATATTATTTGATTGAATATTCTTCTAGTTATCTCTTTTTAGTACACCTATTCGACTTTGATGTGCTCGACGTGCTCTTGCTTGGTCGGCGAAGACGCGACGCGCATCGCCATCAACGTCGTCGGATACGCAATCCCGAATACGATTGGCAAGGCAAACGTGTGCCAACGCGCGTGATGGCTGGCTAATAGCCCAAATGCGTGGGTAATTGAGAACCCGCCGACGTGTGCCACGACGATGAGAGAAGCGATTGGTAGCGCCGTCAGAGCGACGACCGCGAGCTTTGCGTCTTTGGCCGGCGAACAAAGTACGCACGCCGGCGCCAAGGCAAAGGTGCTAAATAGCGCGAGAGAGAAGTTGAAAAACGTACACGCACTCATCACTGCAAGTAACCATGCGATGTTAATCACCTTATCAGCGACCCAATCGTCTTGGTGCACGATCATCACTCCATTTGTGACGACGCTGGCGGTTTTTGATGGGCGATTCGATTCGTCGGCGCGCGTAAGACGCAAGAACGCGACACTAGCCACAATCATGAACACAGTGACGACGATCGTCACATACGCGTGGCCAATATCGTGTGCATTTGCAGCAGTACACAACGATCCGGCAGCGAGACCCGTTGCAAGCGCGAGTAATAATCGTCGAATGGCTGAAAACCAATCGTGCGACGTGCGCATTTGAACATCAGATGAAGGAGCGTCCGTGATTTTCCCCGCACCATACGTCGTCAACTGCGCAGCTACGAGCGTCAGGCTCACTAATAACATCACTTGTGGGGCGATGTATTCTGCAATCCCTAAGAATCTATCCGGACCGAGCATGATGTAATAAAAACAACTGTGATGAAGCAGCTCGAGAAGATTGTTGCACGCGCGAAGCGAATTTTCAAGCAACGAACCAAAGTAGTGGTACGCATCGATGCCTTCGACGGTGCGAATACCCTTCTGAGTCAAGGCGCGGATACCTAGTGCATCAATAGAATGCGCCTTGAACGCCGCATGCGGGCCCGAGGGAATACCAGTCGCGGCGCGCCACATAAACGTAATCGCCGACTCGAGCATATCAAAGTGGCGCGCGCTCGCCGACCACACCCTTTTCGTCTTCCGTGTGCGCATGTCGGCATCCAAAATCAATGGTAAGCGAGCTCTACTAATTTGATTCACCTTGTCAAACATGGTGAAGATGTCTTGATTGGGATACGCCCCATTCCACCCTTCTAATTGCACCAACAGTTTCGACGCGCTCGCTCCGTGTGGCGCGCTAAACGCAAACGCTTGCTGTATCGTCCCAGCACGTTCAAATGCCTCACGCGTGCCACCGTGACTAACTTCGCTCGGTGAGTAATATCTCTTCAACCACGCCATTGTGGCTTCAATATCGCCGTGTTCACCATCGATGGCGACCCATATCAAATCTTTTGCCAACCAATCAGCGCGGCCCACCGTCTCGAACACGCGCAACGCCAATCCAATCGTCACCGCCTCGGCATCGACATCCATCACTCCGAGCGAGGTGAGTAAGACCATACACTCCCGACCATCTCCATGAGTCGCGCGCGCAATGGCGTGCGTATTCATTCCGCCATCGAACGTCGGCGACGCGTAGCTCTCGAACCCGCGCGCGTCCAACGCTTGAGTAATCCACTCCATTCTTTTCGCCGTCGTCTGCGTTCTCGTGCTCCCTGCCACGTCCCGCAGGATACGTGCACTATCGCTTGCCGCGTGGGCGTCTTTTACATCAAACATCCCTCGCGTCGCGCCGACGAGAAAGGCATTTTCGTCCACAAAGGTGCGCCTCGCGAGCTTTGGGTACGCCAACACGGCGACGATGGCGCACGCATAGAGAACGACTGCGGCTTTTTGCGCGCGACTCAGCACGCACACGGTGAGCGATCGAGCGACTGCACCTAGGGATGACATGGTCCCGCACCACGATGGGTGCCGACGCGCGTGCTCGCGTGTGACGCGCGTCGCCGCGTGGCGTTGAGCGTCAAAATGAATGTGATATTAATAATGAAACAGAGAGTTTAATATTCGCTAGGGGCGGAATCTTGTAAGATCCAGAACCCATCGGTGGTTTCCGCTTCTTCATCGGTTTGAATCGCGAGAAAGTGTAAGCCATTGCAGGCGCGCTTGACTTGCTCCCACTCCTTGGCTTCTTGCGTGAGCTCTTTGGATTTGCGGAAAAACGCATACGACCACGAATCGTTCACGCCAGTCTCCAACACAATCGAGCTCGTTTGCGTGTCTACGGAGATGCACGCGAGCTCTAAACCCTTTGTCCATCCCGCGAGTGCGGCGGCGCGGGACGTGTACACGGCAATGCCCGGAATCAACGTATCATCTGGCAAATCTTCGTCGATGTCGAGCAACGCGCCAAACACCTTGCCGCGCTTCACTTGCGCCATCTCTTCCCGAACACCCACGAGCGGTAACGCCACGAACGCCCATGATTCACCGCGTAAAGCATCTGGTAATCTCTTTGGTGCGCTCGCTTCAAACGCCATCAACGGAGGCGCGTTAGCGTCGTACCCAGGATGCTTTTTATACACTGTTTCCACGCGTTCGCCCAGCCACGTCACGAGCGTCTGGCATCGACGGGACGCCAAAGGCGCGATATCCACCTCATTACACGCACGAGTGATAATCGTCTGCATCTGCGCCCGGAAAAATTTAAAACGTTTCGGGCGTTCATTTCGTTCCTCCATCACCCGCTCGAGCGCCCGGGCGAGCTCGACAGAATTAATTCTATTGTTTGGAAAGTACTCGGCGTGCTCGAACGATCGGTCGTCGTCGGTGATTAAAAGCTCCCACACCTTCTTCCCGCGATCGTCCTTTAACGGCCGCGAGCAAAAGTCGATTTGCCAATCCGTGTTCAGCTTCTTCGTCGCCGTCGACGTGCCTTGCGCGGGCGAGGACGCCGTCGCGGACGGGTCATCCACCGCCGCGCGCGCCACGTGCGGCGCTCGGCGCGCGCTGCTGCGACGACGCGACGACGACGACGACGCGCGCGGGGCGATGCGCGACGTCAGCGACGATGATACCATGACGCACGAAGACATTGTCCGTACGGCGATGCTCGGCGAGTTCCCGAATGCGACGACCTTTCGGCGGACGCGCGACGACGAGTGACGTCGTGGCGTGGATAAGAGAGCCCCACGGGGTGGAGGACGCGCGTCCGCGACCGACGCTCGTCGAGGACTTTGACGCGCGGATGATGCGTGAAAACATACCAGGCATAGTGGTAGTAGTAGTAGTAATTATAGTAATAACAATACACGGGAGACACATGGCGCGCACGTGATGCGCGATGCGATGGTACGACGGGACGAGGGCGCGGACGCGAAGCGCCGAACGACTAGCCAACCATCGAGCGCTTGCGGCCTCTCGCGCGCACCTCGGCGAATTTGTTCAACGTCGGATTCCAAAACCGCGAATGTTTCTTGTACGTGGCTAAAATTTCATCAAACAACGCGGTGTGTGATGGATGCGCGGCGGTGATCGCGCGTTCTAATACGTATAAATCCACGCCCTTGTCCTCGGGCACGACGCTAGGGTAGCTCAACCCGAAATCAATCATCACCACCTTGTCATCGCCTTCGCGCACGATAAAGTTGGACGTCGTTAAATCCCCGTGTATGATACCACCATCATGTAACGCGCTCACCGCGACGCCAATCTCGCGTCCAAACGCCTGTAACGCCTCGTCGCTCGTCGCTCCCGAACGCAACGCCTCCTTCAACGCCCGCCCTCGCACGCGCTCCATGTACACGCAACACTCCTCCGCATCCACGCACAACACCCTCGGCGTCAACACCCCACATTTCCTCGCCTTGATCATCGTCCGCGCTTCCATGTTCAACCTCGCCTTGGTTAATTTCTCATCCAACGTCGGGTGTCGGTAGCGCTTACGGAATCGTTGCTTGCACACCGCGTCGCGATTGGCGAATCGCACGGCGTAGACGCGACCTTCGGCGCCTTGAGACAGCATCGAGGACGACGCGCAGCCGTGCCGGCGCATCACCGCGCACACATCGTCGTCGGCGGCGGCGGCGCCTCTATCCCTCTCGTCGTCGTCGTCGCGCATGCGTGGTGAAGTGCGGACCCGCTCGATCGATCGATCGATCCTCTGGCGCGTCCGTTCGCATTCCTTGTCCCGCGGTCGTCATTCAGCGACGCGTGCGCGAGTGAACGATGGTGGACTGTCCGTGCGCGCTGTGCTCGTGCGACGGCGCGTGTGGCGAAGGGTGCGCGTGCGGAGACGCGTGCGAGTGTAAGCGACCGTCGCGGTCGGGGACGACGACGCGACGCGCGATCGTCGTCGGGGTGGATTGCTCGCCGAACACCGCGCCCATGGTGCGGTGGATGACGGCGGAGATTGTTCGTCGAGGGGATGTGGTGCAGCTCGTGCACGTGATTCCTGGGTGAGTGCTCGTCGTCGTCGTCACCGAGCGCGCGTCGGCGTCGCGCGCGGTTGGATGGTGTTGACGTATGAAATGTGCTTGCGCGCGCGTTCTCGTAGGGTGTATCCATCGGACGCGACGACGTACGCGCCGATGTTGGATGATTTTTTTCCTTTGTCTATGCCGAATGCGGAAAAGGTGGGTTTCGCGTGATTCGTACTAAATGATGGCTGTCTTGGTTGTCGCGCAGAGCGTTGCAAGCGATGCAATATAGACGATATCAATCGTTTCCCGTGATTCGACGCGAAGTTTCCGAGGTAGAGATGCGAGTGTCTTTTGCGCGTATGAGCGTCTCGTGTGTGCACGCGCGTGATACTAATCGATGTGTTTACGATGAAATAGGAAGCGCATTGGCGCCAAGAAGCACTTCAATGGCTCAACCAAAACGTCGCGCCAATCTTAAACGAAGCGAAAATTACTTTCCAGATTGACATCGTCGCCTACGATACGAACACGTCTTCCATCGGCGAGGTACTGTGCGATAAAGCGGATTTGATTGACGATACCGTCGCCGTCATCGTCGCTAGTAGCGGTAAAAGCAAAGTGAAGGAATTTTTCGTGGGCTCGACGTGCAACTATTGCTTGCATCGATGCAAAAAGCCAATCATAGTCTACAAGCCGCAGCCAAAGACTGATGAGGAAATCAAACAAGAGGAAGAACAGGCGAAAACATCTGCGAACGAGGGTGCGACTCAGGCGGAGGACAAGAAAGCGTAAAGAACTTTTGTTTGTTTTTCTTTACAAAAACAACCATCAAGAACACGCGACAACGACGACACGACTTTTCAGGCGGAGGACAAGAAAGCGTAAAGAACGTTTGATTGTTTTCTTTTTACACAAACAACCATCAAGAACACGCGACAACGACGACACGACTTTTCTCGAACACGAAGCGAAATACACAATCGGTGTAGAGACATTTCTTTTTAATCAAGAACTTGCGTCTCTCACGTCACAATTTTCGCTTACGAGCTCTGCGTCGTGCACTAATCACTCGACTGACTACGATTTTACTTTGCCGAAGCCGCCGCCTCGACAGCTTTGAGAACATCCTCGACCGGAGCAGAATCACCAAAGTTACGCTCCTGGAACTGATACTCTACGCCTCTCGAACCCGGCCGCATAACTAATAATCCACCAAGAATTTTTCCCTCACCATTCAAGTTTTGCGTTTGTACGCCAGCTTCCTTTGCCTCGGTGACGCGCTTCCACACCGTACTGAATGGATTGAGAAACGTAGACAAGTTACCTTTCTTCACCTTTCCTCCCGCAACCGCTTTGAAGAACCCCATCTCTTTATCAAGATACAATTCATCACGCCAGTAGTTATCCTTGAACTCCGCCACTTCTGCGGGTAAGCCTTCTTTGAGGACGCACACGAGTTTGCACCCGAGCGCGTCGAATGCATTCTTTTGAGCATAAATCCTCGCAGCTTCCCCGCGGCACAAAATTCATCCAGGCCGTCTTAACACCACAACCACTGCGGGTGCATCTTTCCACAGCGTCGATGCCGCGAATGGCGCCGCGTTATCCGTCTTCGGTAGCGGCGTGAGTTGAATATTCTTCACGTCGTCGAAGGACGCATTAAGGCGCGTGTGCTTTTCCGAATAGGACGACATCGCCGCGGTTTGCACGCCGCACGAAACCGCGAGAGAAGCGGCGACGGCTCTCCTAAGCGTCGATGATGTTCCCAAGCGTCGCGCTGCTGGGAGCATGCAAGGACACAGCGAGGCGCGATGTGTGGGTTTGGTTAACCAACTCTTCTTTTATTTTATTACCTGCGCGTCGTTCGTTGCCACACGATGATGATGATGACGATGACGATAAATAATGACGCTATTGCTATTCCACTACAGTAGTACATTAATGCTTCTGCTAATGATGCGTGCGTTTTCAGTTCAATTGCCCTGAATCGGTGATTAACACCGCAGCTGTGGTGGAGCCACTCGCGGTGCCCACGTCTTCGATGGCTTTGAGCACGTCCAACCCAGAGAGTACTTTTCCAAAAGCCACGTGTTTACCATCGAGATGCGGCGCCGCGCCGAGCGTGATGAAGAATTGTGAACCATTCGTGTTTGGGCCACTATTTGCCATGGATAAAATCCCCGGTCCGGGATGCTTTGTGGACAAGTTTTCATCCTTAAACTTACCGCCGACGTAGATGGATTCGCCACCAGTCCCGTTGTGGTTTTGGAAATCACCCGCTTGCGCCATGAACCCTGGAATGACGCGATGAAATGACGAGTTCTTAAAGTGCAACGGCTTCTTCGTCGATGGCGACGCGCGCTCGCCCGTGCACAGGCACCTAAAGTTTTCTGACGTTCGCGGAGCGGCGTCGACGTCGAGCACTAGTTCAATTCGACCGACGGGCTTAGTGCCTATGGCGATATCGAGAAACACAATCGGATCGTCGTCGTCGATAGTTGTGGCGCTCATCTTCGCCGCGTCACTACCGTCG
>JACLAB010005942.1_pt1 | contig 69475 bp, 45 predicted proteins | sample 8027921 | NCBI WGS metagenome assembly JACLAB01 (sample SAMN15725117, study PRJNA655200) | protist metagenome | isolation source: fluorescence activated cell sorting (FACS) single amplified genomes of... | place: USA: West Boothbay Harbor, Gulf of Maine | collected 2000-07-19 | reverse complement strand
AACGTAAACGATCCGGTATCTTTGGCCGGAGTAACGTTGCCTTTTCAATGGTCGAGAGCGGTTGCCGTGGAGGACGAAGTTTCGGGCGAGGCGACGTACGAACCGAGACCAAAGGAGGAGTTTGTCTTTGCGTGTTGGGGTGGACAAATACTTCCGAAAGGTTCTTCTTCCTCTTCCAACGAGGGCAGGAACGATGTGTCTTGCGAAGAGATATCGCTCACGATGGACGATGTTGGACCGAGAGTTACTTTCGGCGCAAACGTCGTTTTGCTCCCAGGCGAGTTTCTCGTCGGCGGGTACTCAAACTTCCTTTTTTCTTTTAAGCACGTCGAGAGTAAAAAAATCGAATCGTTGATGACGTTACGAGCGCCAGTTTGCGACGTCGAAGCGATGAACACGCTATCCTCCTCCGTCGCGGTTGTGAGTCCGAACATGATTTTTGGCTGGAACCCAAACGTCGGTTTGGATTTAAACGCGTGTCCGTCACTCGTAGACGTTGCGTTTACGACGGTGAAACCGCGACGATTGACTACTGTTGACGCTTCATCATCGTTAGTATCTGGAGTACTCGGGCAAAGAACGTGTCTCACGTTAGATCTCACCGATTTAGTGCTCGAAATCGATTTAATCGAAGAAGGTGAAGACGTTTCTACTACCGCCACGTCAATTACGTGCGAAGGTTTAGCAATCGCGACACCTCCAGAAATGCTCGATATGCGAGAGCAGATCGCAAATTTTTCGTGCGAAGACGCGAGGTTTGAAGTCTCACTCGATGGGTCAAAGCTTCGAGTTCTCTTGAACGAGAACGTCAAGTTGTGTCCCGGTTGTTTCATCGTCGGCGGTAACGACAACGTCTGGGCTAGGTATGAGACGACGACGACAACAACAACAACTGAAACGACAACTGAAACAGTACCTTCTTCTCCTACTTTGTCTCCTTCTTCTTCTTCTTCGCTGTACTGTGAAGGCGATGCGGAGCTCGCACCTCCGATTCGCGCGTGCAATGCCGAAGAGAACGCAAACTACAACGGCGAGGATATTACCGAAGGTGTCTTTCTCGCCTCTTCCGCAGACGCTTGCTGCGTAGCGTGCCAAGAAAATCCCAACTGCAACGTCTGGACGTACTGCACAGACGAAGCTGGTGGTTGTGGTCTGAATGAATACGTGTCATCTTATTCACAATGTACTTTGAAGGTCTTGGACCAGGCAATAATTTCTGCAAGCGTCGATACTGAGATTCCGGGATCTCGAGGCGAGGACGTCACCTACACATCTGGAATTTTGCTCGATAAAATTGTTGAACCGATCGCGAGAGATACGAGCGACGTGAAGTTCCCACCTTGTAACGCAGAGATAAACGCCAACTACATCGGAGATGTCATCGCAAATGTGACTGTAGACCTTGCGGTGAATGCTGGAGCGTGTTGTGCGGCGTGTTTGGCAAACGCAGACTGCGAGCTTTGGGTATTTTGCGATTCAGAAGGAGGATGCGATGAATACCCCTATCGCACGTGCACTTTGAAAACGTTTCCTTTAAATATCGCGGACGCGTCGTTGGAGTCTCCTGCCGCATACGCGAGAGGCCCGAACGTTAACTGGACCTCTGGTATCGTCACTTCTCGAATTGATGTTGGCGAGTTGCCCGAACCGACCAGTGAAAGCTGCGAGATCGAGCAACGCGCGAATTACAAAGGTGATCCTCTCAACGTTGGTACTGATTTGATCGTAGACTCCGTGGAATCGTGCTGCATCGAGTGCAAGAAAAGATCTGATTGCAATGTTTATGTTTTCTGTGAAAACGAAGATGGTTGCTCCAACGCCTATTTTGATTACGGTTTCGGCGAATGTTGGCTAAAGAAAGCTCCGGCTGAATTTTTAATCTCGGAAGAATTCCCGGCTTGGGAACGCGGCGAGGGCGTTCCTTGGGCATCCGGGAGAGTTTCTCCGAGACCAATCGGGCCATTTGAGATTCCAAAATCGTGCGTCTCCAAGACGAACGCGCTAAGAGATGCGTGCACGCCTTTGCTCGCGGAACCAGAAGCCAGATCTGGCGATACGACCAAGTGCTGCCAGTTGTTGGAAGCGTCGAACGTAGATCGCTGTTTCTGTGAAAACGACGCTTTAGCAGAACTCGGTGATCGAGAAGATGTGCTGTTGGTTGCCGAAGCCGTGTGCGATTTGACGGAGCCACTTTTGATCGGAGAGAAATGTGTGCCCGTGGAAGAAGTGAAAAACTACGAGCGATCGTTGCACTCGCGCGTGAAGTATATTTTCGCGTCACCGCGCATCAAAATAAGCGTCACAAAATGACCTCTACCTCTTCTCCTTCGTCTCTCGCGACATCGTTCGCAGGCGCATTTCTGACCTCTTTTCTCGCGATAAAGCTGTACCGACGCGTGCGAATGAAAGAAGAGAGAACGTTCCCGTTGTTAAGCTGGGGGACATCGAACGAGAGGAAACTGAACGAATCTTCGGTCGCGTTTCAACAAACGAGAGACCGATTCGACGACGTCGGGGGGAGAACAACAACAACGTCCTCGAGTAGTAGTTCTTCTGCTCCTACGAATACTCGAAGTGATTTAGAAGCTATCGCGGGATTTGAAGCGGCGGCGGCGTACGCGGCGACGCGCATCGCCGAAGGCGCCGTACCGGAAGATTGCATCTTAGAACTCTACGGCATTTATAAACAGGCGACGAAAGGCGATTGCGACGTGAAGGTACGACCGACTCGATTGGATATCAAAGGGTACGCGAAGTTTACCGAGTGGATGAAACATAAAGGGATGACGAAAGTGGACGCGTGCAGGATGTACGTGAGAGTTTTGGAAAGTCGACTGGACGATTTGGAGCTGTTGCCGAGTCCGAAGAAGAAGTCTAATACTACGAACGGCGGTGGCGGCGGGGCGTTTGGGAGGAGTCAATCGACGATGAGGAGATTAGAAGGAGAGGATGGGAAAGAAGAAGAGCGGGAAGAGGAAACGAGCTTGCTTAAAGCCGCGAAGGAGGGTGATTTTGATAAGTTGCTGAAATGTTTACGAGCCGGAGCGGACGCGAATCAACGGGACGCGAAAGGGAGAACACCCCTAATGTTTGCCGCCGATACCGGCGACGTGGCGATTACGATTCAGCTGATGCAATTGGATGCGGACATAGGGGCGGTAGATGATAAAGGGAAGACGGCGTTGCATTACGCGACGATTTGCGAGCAAGTAGACGTGGCGGAAGTTTTGCTGGAAGCTGGGGCGGATCCGGAGGTGAGGGACGCAAACGGCTCGTCGGCGAGCGATTTAGGCGTATACGAATTAGTTAAGAAGAAGGCGAACGGTGAATTAGTATCGGTAGATAATAGAGAAGATGAAAGGGTAGAAGAAGAGGAGGAAGAGGAGGAGGATTTCGACTTGGAGGAAATTGAGCGTCAAGCTTTGGAGAAAATGGCAGAAAAAGAAAATTCAATCGCTTGAGCGCTTTTTGCTACGCCGCCCAAATTTGTTTTTAGATATCGACTGAACTCTATATTATACTAACTAAGATTTCGTTTCTAATACTTCTATGCTTTTCTTTCTGTCGTCGATGACCCTCCCGCCGCCGTCGATACTACCGTTGATGACTTACCGTTTGTGAGAACTGCGGATGATTTTGCCGCTTTAGAGGAACGCCAAAACGCCCACGCGAGTTTGCCCCTCGTGAAGAACAGTTGCGCAGGTAACAACATCACCATGACGTTGTCGTATCCGCGATCTTTCACCGTTCGCGCCCACTCTTTGGTGCGATATCCCAACCCTTTCTTTCTCGCGCTGTCCATCTCCAACGCCTGTTCGGCGTCGTTTTTCATCCGTTCGCGTTTCTCGAGTCCATTCTTCGCGCTTCGAGCGATGATGCGGAATCGATTCACCGGCGATCCGAGTTGTTCGTTGACGTATCGGAGTAAATTGTTCGCTTTGAGCACCATGAGTAAATCTCGCGGGAGCGACTCGAACAGTTGACTTTGGTCTTCCAGTTTTACTTTGAGTACCGTTTTGAAAATCTCGCGCTTGTCGCTCATGGATAAACTGTCGTTGTTGTTCGCTGGTTTGTTCTCTCGAGTCGTCGTCAAAGTCGTCGAGGCTCCATTATTTTCCGCGGTGGCGGCGGCGGCGACGTCAGCTTTATTTGCAGCGGAGGAATAGGACGAGGAAGAAGACAAAGACGAAGAAGATGAAGATGAAACTACCGCCATCTTCTCGTCTTCCTTCTTGAACCGATCTTCAATCACTCTGGCTGGCGCTAACGCCAAGATAATCCCGAAAAACCTGTGCATTTCCGGATTTATCCCCAACTTTTCCACGGCGTTTCGCATCTCGTTTTCATCGTTTCGAATTAACGCCAACCACACTTGGCACCACGTTTCTCTCGTCGGTTCGTCTAATCGCCGCACAACGCCGTGGTCCAAAATCGTCACTTTTCCGTTTTTATCGACCAACAAATTCCCCGGATGAGGATCGCCGTGCGCGAAACCGTGTTCAAACGTCAACGTCGCGAACGCTTCCTGAATCGTCTTGGCGACTTTATACGCGTCCACTTTATTTTCTCGCATTTTTTCCACGTTATCGACTCTGGTCCCGTCCGCGAACTCCATCGTCAACACTCGCTTTGTGCTCAGATTATCGTGGATTTTCGGCACCGTCACTTCCTCCTCCTTAAAACCGCACTCTTCTTTCAACAATCTCCCCATATCTTTACAATTCTTCGCCTCTAATCGAAAATCCAACTCCTCGGACATGTGTCTTCTCGTCTCTTTCGCCAACCACGCGAACCTCAACCCGGGAATCAAATACCCCAAAACCGCGTAATACGTCTCAATCGTCGCGAGATCTACCCACAAAAACCTCGCCACCGGTCTTTGCTGAATCTTCACCGCCACGTCCTCTCCCATCTTCGTCTTCGCTTTGTACACCTGCGCTAAACTCGCGCTCGCGATTGGTTTCTCCTCAAACTCTAAAAACACCTCTTTCGGTTTCAAACCGTTAAACTCTTCGCTAAACGTCTTCTCGTCTTCCTCGAACGGCCTCGCGCTCGCGTCGTCCATCAACACCCTCAGTATCTGCCGAAAAGGCATCGGCGCTACCGGTTGCACGCAAAGATGCTGCCCGGCTTTCACGTAGATCCCTCCGTTTTCTCGCGCTAAATCTCTCAAGCGAACCGCGACGTCGGTCCATAACGTTTGCCTCGATTCTCGTTTCAGTTCATCCAATTTTTCATCCTCATCCGTCTCGAATTGATTAGTACACTCGCTCTCGAGTTTCTTCACCCTCGCCAGGTGCCTCCGGTAATCAAAATACACCGGCACTAAATGTTTCGACGCCGTCGCGACTCTTTTCACCGCGTGGACCGCATCGTCGTCCGAATAACTCATCAGCAAACCGGCGGTCGCCGTCGTCGCGCCAACGACACCGACACCGACACCGAACGACGACGACGACGATGGATTTGCGTTTCCTCCTCCATTCTTTCCGAAACGGAAAAGAAGAGCGCGCAAAACTCTCGAAGAAGAGGAGGAAGACATGCTCTGCGTGTAGTAGTGTTACACTCTCTGCGACGCTGCTCTGATTCGCTTAAAGAGTATGTGCGAGCGCCGGTTTTGTAAAGGAGTTTGTGCGAAATTTTCTGTGGCTCACAAGGCACTTCCACTTTATTTAAGGTTTTGTTTTTACTGAGTAAACTTGGATATAACTAACTCAATGAGTACGCTTGTGCCTTTTCAAATGTTGAGATTCACGAAAAGCTTTATCGCAAACATCACACTCGTACGGTTTCTCGTTCGTGTGAATGCGCATATGCTTTTTCAAATTACTAGAATCACGAAAACGCTTCTCGCACACATCACACTCGTACGGTCTCTCGTTCGTGTGAATACGCATGTGGTTTTTCAAATTACTAGAATCACGAAAACGCTTCTCGCACACATCGCATTCGTACGGTTTCTCGTTCGTGTGAATACGCATGTGCCTTTCCAAATTACCGGCTTGAGTAAAACGCTTCTCGCACACTTCACATTCATAAGGTTTCTCTTTCGTGTGCGTACGCATGTGTCTGGCCAAATCGGTCTGACTTCCAAACACCTTCTCGCAAACATCGCACTCGTGCCCTCTCTTTCTCTTCACTCCTTTAGCGTCTTTCCGCGTCTGATTTTGCTCCACGACATCGTCACACGGCACGCACATAATCCTCCGCAATCGCTCTACGTCGTCGTCTTCTCCCTCTTCTTCTTCTTCTTTTTGTATCTGATGATGATTTCCCTCGAGATCATCATCCTCGTCAGGAATCTTCGAACACAACACCAAAGGTTCTTCTCTCGCCACCTTCAAAACCGTCCTCGCGTTCACCGCTCTTTTCGGATGTGGATTTTTCCGTCTGCTCATGAGTGCACTATTCTCGCCGCGCGTTTAAAATTACGAGAGTAGTAGTAGTAGTATATGGTGTATTAAATCACATGCGAGATCTTTTTTTTGTGTGCAGAAGCAAAAATTGCCGTTTTTTGGTCCCTTTTAAGGGTGTTTGAGGGGAAATTTCCTCCACAAATCCACCGACTTTGACGAGACCTTTGGAGACCCGAAAGAGAAAGAGAAAGAGTACGATGACGACGAGAATCTTTCTCAGGCGTGGCGGCGCGTATTCCACCGCGCGATTCTCCTCGTTGTTTCGCAAAACTACCACGACCGCTCGGAATCTGCGTCCGAATGAACATCTGTGTCGCCGGTGTTTTTACGCCTCGGGGTCAACCTCTTCTCCGTCCTCCAAGGACGATAACGACATGAACGAGAAGAAAAAGAAGCCAAAACAACTCTCGTTTCACCCGTTATCGTTCTCCGGAGCGAAACTCTGCGCGAACATGAGCATGCTTTCCTATTGGAATTGCGGGCAAAAAGGGTTCTTGGATGCGAAAATCGATGAAACTGCTGCTGAAAGTAACACGAAGAATCTCATGGAGGTTGAGGGCAAGTTTGGATTCGAATTCGTCATCTCGAACGAACCGGAAATGTTGAGGCAAAAAGCGTTATCTCTATGCGTGATCGAAGAGAAAGAACGAGAGATGAGGACGTGGTTGGATTTTGACGACGACGGTAACGACGACGACGAAGGGAGTAGCGGGAGTAGCAGTAGTAGTAGTAATAATAATAAACCGGAAAGCCGAACGTTGATCGTCTCGCTGAAAGAACCGAACTGGGTGTTGGTCGTGTTTAGAGGCACGACGCCGAACCCGCAGAGAGGGTTCTTTCGGGAGAGCAAGATAAACAGCAGAGCTGGGCAAGTCGTTTGGAAAGATTGTCCGTACGAAAATATCGAGGCTAAAGTACACGCCGGGTACGCGAACGCGTTCGGGATCGTGAGAGAGAGGGTGGAGAGAGACGTCGTGGAGAGAGTGAAGAGGAAGATTAGAGAATCAGAAGAAGAAAAAGAAGAATCGAAGACGATGCCGCCGAGAATTGTGGTCACCGGACACTCGCTGGGAGGCGCCATGGCGACGTTGTGCGCGGCGAGGTTAGGGAATAGCGAGGAGATTAAAAAACTGGGAGCGAAAGTGTCTCTGATTTCGTTCGGGCAGCCGAGGGTCGGAGACGCAAATTTCAAGACGCTTTTTGAGAAGAAGAAAGAAAACGCGAATAATTATGAGGATAATTACTGCATGGACGGGTATTTGAGAATAGTCAACGAACAAGACGTGTTTGCTCGCGTGCCGCCGAAATCGGGGATTTGGATACCCGAGGACGTGTTGGAGACCTCTTTATCCTCCTCCATCGACGCGAAACAGTGGACGTATCAATACGAACACGCAGGCGATTGCGTTTGGTACCGAGACGACGGACGGATTTTATTTCGAGAGGAACCGAAAGGCGTGTCGTTGAGAACGGTCAATCCAATCTCAATCGCGTTAGATCATTCAAAGTACGCGAAATTGTTTGACGACGAAGGAACGAAGAAAAATTTTCCTCGAGCCGTCTGTTTTCATCCCGAGAGAACAGATCCGAAGACCATATGTATCAATTGTCCAGATCCAAAGAATGACTTTCGTCGACGAGAAACAAAAAGCATTTGAAATGTAGAGTATGTTAATAATAACGCGGCTGCTTTTCGCCGCCGCCGCTGTGTACAATAGTGTTTTACAATGTGCATGTGTACTAATAAAAGAATCGAAGAAGAAGAAGCTTATCAGAACGAGTCCATGGATTCTTGTTTTGCTCGGCTTTCCGCTCTCAACTTTTCGCTCGCGGCTCGCGTTCGTATATCGAAATCGTCGTTTTGTTCGTCGAACGAGGACGATACTTTTCGAATCAAATTCGTCGCCGGATCCTCCTCTTCGTCGTCGCCCGTTCTGTTATTACCGCTACTAATCAAAAACGATTCCGAGGCGACTTTCGCTTGATTCAGCGCCCTTTTCAACGTTTCCTCGTTCGCCGTCTGTCCTTTACTCGCCGCTTCGAGTCTCAAATTGGTCAAATCTTCGATGACGTCCGTGATGGCGTCTTGCCATTTAAACAAATTCTCATCGATAGACTGTTGCACCAAGTTTATCCCCCCGAGTTGCGCATTGTTGCTATTATTGCTGTTGTTGTTATTCATATTTCCTCCCCCGATACCAATCAAACTCTTCTCCAAAATCTCCGCTAAACTATCCTTCATCGATTCCCCGAGCAAATTCAAATCGAACGACTCTAAACTATTCGCGTCACCCACGAGCGGTTTCCCCCACCTCTCGATGTTCTTCAAAAGCACTCTCAACTCTTTCCCGAGCTCTTGCCACTCTAACGACGCTTGCTCGCCTTCGTTGAACGCTCTCAAAGCGTCTCGTTCCATCAATTTCGTCGTTTCGTTCATCGCGATTTCAGTCGCTCGCATCGCTTTTTCCATCGCTTTGGACGCTGGGTACAAAACTGCTGAAATGGTTCCAAAACCGAACATTATCGCAAAGGCGATTGGTACATTACTATTGTTCAAAATCGGTACCCTCGTCGGGGACGCAATCGTAGTCGCTGTTTTTGTTCGAGAAGCAGCCGCGGAAACGGACGAGACTTCGTTCATAATGGTGTTGTTGTTCTTCATAGATGGAGGAGATAAGGTGCGCAACGGTAAAAGCGTTTGGGTAGTCGTATTCTTAGTAGTATTCGTAACGACGAGAGAACGACGACGTAAACGACGGTTCAGGAAACAACTTTGATCGTCACTAAACGTGCGACGCCTACGCCTACTCCTATTACTGCTACGCGGTGTTGGTAGTGTCGTTGATGATGACGAGAAAAATGCACGCATTTAGACTAATTCTGCAGAGAAAAAATGAAGCAAAAATGGAGTGAAAACGCGCGCTTTATGCGAGGACACGATTAAGGATGATTACGCGAGTACAAAAGCGATTTTGGCAAAAAAAACAGGACACGTGGGATACGCAGGATGATACAAGAAACTTTGCGTTGTTGTTCTTTGGATTCGTTGCTCTCGGCGAGTACGATCAGCCGTTTTTTATTATTACGAAGCGGAGGCCTCGGCGGCGCGAACGATGGCCAAGGCGCGGTCGCGGTCGACTATTTTCGTTCTCGGTTTTCGACTTCCGACGTTTACGGCTTTCTTGTTGGACTCGCTTTTTTCTTCTACATCTTCTTCTTCCGTTTCTTCTCGATCGTTTTCGCCTCTTTCGACGGCGTCGAGCTTGAACCATTTGGAAGCGGAAATGGTGTTCGGAGGAGGAGGAGGAAGAATGCGCGTTGCTGGTTTGAGAAGACCGTTGAGAATGTCTTCTTTTATGGCTTCGGCGGTTTCTTCCGCGCACTGGACGTTCGTCGCGATGACGCCCGAGGCGCCTCGCTTCGCCCAGCCGCAGACGTAGAGACGACCGGTGGCGGAGGCGGAGGAGTCTTCGTTGTACCGAACGCGGCCTAGACCGTCATGCACGATGGTTCCGTTCTTGTCCGATGGAACTAAATTCGGTTCGAGTTTATCGCCGACGTATCCAACTGAACGTATGAGAATATCGCACGGGAGGATCGTTTCGTCTCTGACTTGATCGTTGGAAAGCGTCGCTTGTCGATTCCCAGTTGGCCCTTGGAGGATGTTTTTGCAAATTTTCACGAATCCTAACGACGACGGCGACGAGGATGTATCATCTTCAGGGAGTAAACCCGTCGGCGAGCGTAAAAAAAGTACGCGCAATATCTTCCTCGTGCCTCCTTTGGCGTCGTCAACGTCTGATTTTGTCGCCGCTCCTTCTTTCTTCGCCTTTTCTAAAACCTCAAACGCTCTTCGTCTCGGCCTCGACGCGTTCATCTCCTCGATATCTTCCTCGGTGACCTCTAAATCGTCAATTTGGACGTCCAAATCCGGTAAATTGAGGACTTCTCTCAACTCCTTGGGAGAAAACTTCGCTTGCGCGACGCTCCGTCGACCGATGATTGTCACTGAATTCACGTTTGCCTTCTCTAAAGCCTCCAACGCGTGCGATGCTATATCCGTTTCTTTCAACTCTTCCGGCGAGCGCAACAAAATCCTCGCGCAGTCCAAAGTAACGTTCCCGACGCCAACGATGACAACGTTCGATCCGTTTTTCTTATTTTGTAATCTGTCCACGATATCCTCGTGCATCTCTTTATTCCGCATCGGTGCGGCAGACGGTAACCCGTTGTACCAATTTACAAACTGCCTCGCGCCGTACACGCCTCTTAACGTATCTTCGTTTTCAATCTGCAATTTCCGATCGTTATCCGCCGCACCGTGCGCGAGCACCACGCCAGAGTATCGTTCGAGTAACTCTTTCGTGGACACGCGAAACCCCTCGTCGTCGTCGTCGTTTTCATTGCCGCCGGGGCCAACTTTCACGTTCGCAAACAACCGCACCCTTTCGTCTCTCAACAAAGCGTCAAACTTGTTCGTGACATTTTTCGTCGCCTGGTGATCCGGAGCGACGCCGAACCGGACGAGACCGTACGGGAAGCACTCTTTCTCGTACACGTCCACTTTCGCGTCGATGAGTACATTATTATTACTACTACTACTACTACTACTACTACTACTACTACTACTACTACTATTCTTCATGTGGAGCAACTTGTCCGCCGCGTACATGCCGGCTGGACCAGAGCCGACGATGGCGAACGAATACTGTTCATTTTCATAAGACGACGCGGAGGTAAACTTCCTTCTAAAAGTCGTTGTCGTCGTCTCGTTTTTCGATCCTCCGCTCTTCTTCTCGCTGTTGTTGTTGTTGTTGTTGTTGTTGTTTCCGCAACAACGATGACAACAGAGACTTCTCATCCTTCCCCAATGAAATGCCACATCATCATCGACAAAACTCTGTCTGATAACTCTTCTTCTCCCCCAAACTCCTCCTGAAAAAGAAGACGAGGAAACAAAGCTCATCGCGACGACACCATTTTGAAGAAATTGTTGTTCTTGCCGCCGAGAATAGATGCGCAACTTGGATGCAGAACAGAGCAACGTTTTGCAACGATTTTGCATCATTTTTGTCTCGTCTCGTGACTTGTGAAGAGTATATTGTAGCTCTACACGGCAGCTCTGCTCGTGCTAAAATTACTCTCGCTCGAAGGAGACCATCGACGGCGACGATGCTGATATCGTAAACGCAGAGTTGTGTGTGCGTCTCTTTTATATGTATTTTATAGTGTGAGAGGAATTTCGGATAAAATGGAAAAATGAGGAAAATTTCTCTCTGTGTCTTCACTCGTATTTTCTACGAAACGGCTTTTTTTTGTTCTTTACAAAAATACTACTACTGATACTAATAATAAGAATAAGAATACAGAGTAAAAAGTTTTAAAAGCTTTGACAACTCTGACCTCTGGTGAATTCACTCCAAAGAAAGACGAACGAACGACGAACGACGACCTCCCGCTTAAAGATTTGGCTGTGAGTATTGATTGATGATGATGATGATGCGAAGAATTTTTTTTTCTTTCTCGATGATGATCTCGTGCGTTTTTTTGTTGTTCTTCGCCTCGGGAACACAAACGGTGAATGTGGTTGCAGAGACGACGGTGAGTTCGAGACGGGAGAGATTACAAGAGGAAGCGGAATTAGTCGCGAGGTTAGCGAGGATTTTGGTCGAGGAAGAGCGAGCGTTGGAGAAGGAAGAGGAAGGCTTTGAAAAAGTGGCGATGCCGAGAGAGGAGGAGGAGTTTGAGAAGAAGACGAAAACTTTCGCGGTGTTGGAGGAGGAAAAGGAAGAACGGACGCTTCCACCACCACCGACGACGAAAAATCCGGACGCGAAGTTCTTATACGACCTCTCGAAAGCGTTCGTTCGAACGGCGAGGCAACAGTTTCCGAAAGAAATCGCCGAGTCGGACGATTACGCCATGCAGGCGAGGTATCAAACGTCTCGATGCGCTCGATCGGCGGACGCCACGTTGTCGTTGGATTGGTTTTTCCAGTTTATGGAGGAATTAATCGAAAAGGAAGAGGTAGAAAAGGGCGGTGGCGGGAATCATTACAACTCGAGAATGTATAAAGGAGGAGGTAATACGTATCGTCCGGAGATGTACGCCACGAGCACCGCAAACGGAGAAGAAAGCGCGATGATGCCCGTCGAAGACTTATTTTTACTCCGCGCTCGCTCGTATTACTATGCGAATCAAGTGCAAGCGCACGAATCGCGTGCCGCGTTGTCGCCATTTTGCGGCTCGCTGGTCGGATTCTCCGTCGCGTCGGCGATTTGGATGTTCAGTTTCTTCCCGTTCGTTCTCATATCGACGACGGCGGTATCCGCGTCCTTCGTGAGCATTTTGGCCGCATCTGCTTCAAAAAAGTGTTCCGCGTCCAACTGCTTATATCCACGTAAATGCTGCGATTTAACGTTGAATAATAAAGGTTACGAAACGTGCGCGTACCATTTCTCCATCTGTCCTGATTATTGCGGTCACGAGGGCGACGACGACGGTAAACGATGCGACGGCGGACCTCCGCACCCACAAAATTTCCGCGCCGTGAGTCCTCAATTCGTCGAATCCTACGAACGCTTCTGTTGCGATGGTATCTGCTGCCCAACCGGTTTCGTCTGTTGCGACAAAGAAGATGCGGTTGGAAAACTCGGTCCTAAATGCGAAAAAGTAGAGATGTGTGTGGACTCTAAAACGAATAAAACAAATTTGGCGCCAGGACGGTTGCGAAAGATTCCTCAGCTTTAAATTACGTAAAAGATATTATAAAAGATATTTAGGAGTCTCTCTGTAATCGTCGTTAATATTAAAACATGATGATGTATGATGACTTCTATTTGAACTTTTTTGTTGTTGTTGTTGTTGTTAATGTTATTATACACAAACAGACGCTCTCGTTTTTCAACGAGAACAAACAAAACGAGAACGGCATTTTAAAACTCGCGCACGGATCATTCCTATCGTTTCTGTGTTATGCAAAACCTCTTCTTTGCTTTTTAATAGTACGACACGACCTTCCCTTGGTCTTTGCACGAAGCCGGGCGAAATTTCAAGTCCACGACGCCCCGATGGCGTATCGCGATTTGATCAAACGCCGCGTAGGACAAATCCAAGTGTTCGCGATCGCCGCAACACCAACGTTTATTGCCTTCGTTGGGATGATTACACGGACACGAATCCGTTATTTTTACGACGACCGATTTCACCGCCGGCTCTTGACATCCAGCCCACTTCCCAAGTTCAGACCATTCGAAACCCCTCGTGGGACCGTTCACGCAGACCACCTCTATGCACTTCCCGCACTCCTCGGTCAAACCGTAATCGTAGCCGCCGTCCGTTTGTACCGCGGTGATGAAATGATTCCCGAGATCTTGGCCGTAGCCGCACGAACCCGTGTAAATGCTCATCCCGTCTGGCCCAGGTCCGGATGGCCCGCCGTACCACGTCGCTCGCCCCGCTTTCCAATCCGACGTGTTGAAATCTCCAAGCACTCGTCTCGGCCGTCTTTCAAACTTGACGTAAGAAGGAGTCTCTTCCTTTGAAGGTGGATGTAAATCCATGCGTTGCCTCTCGAACAACTTTAACGTTTGCTCCATCTCTTTCGCTTTCTTCGCGATTAATGAAGTCGTCGCGTCGATCTCCGCTTTAACCGAAGAAGAATCCTCCGCAAGAATCGCGTCGTGTTTCTCTTCTTCCTTCACCAGATCTGACATCGATGAATTCGAATCCAAATTCACATCTGCTCGTGTGTTGAACGAGGACTTTAAGAAAGAAAACGCGCGAACAACGGGTAAAATCTCCACCAAAAAGAAGAACAGAAACGCGAGTAGGAGTATAGCGCTTTGTGTGCTCCTCCTCTTCCTCCTCTTCAAAGAAGCAGAGGTGAGGTGTTGTTGTTGTTGGTTTTGACTTATAGGAAAAGACGACATTTTTGTGTGACGAATTTCAGCCACAATTTTCACATTTTTTTTTTCAAAATACGAGTCAAAAGAAAGTTCTTGGAATACACAACAACAGAAAGAATTTTAACACACAGACAGAGAGAGAGAGAGAGAGAGAGAGAGAGAGAGAGAGAGAGAGAGAATCTGAGAAGACGGGTTTTTGCATCGATCGAGGCGAGGAGGTGATTTGGATTTTAATAAAAGAGTCTCGTTTGGTTTTGTGTTTTGTGTTTATCATCTACTACTTGTTGAGAGAAGGAGGAATAGACTCTGCGTATTTTTGAATTTGCGAAAAATGTTCTACATAATAGTCTTGTTCTTCCAAGTATCATCGCGCCGAAGAAGGAAAATCTCTCTCTTTCTCTCTGATCGTCGCAGCTTTTTATTTACCGCCGTTTGCGAATGTTTTTTTTAGCGGTGGTGATTCTTTCGGAGTTCGTAGCGGCTGAAAGTTTAGCATTCTTCGTTTTCGCCGGGGCCCTTTTGCTCGAGGGAACGCTACTACCACTATTACTATTCGCAATAGAGGTTTGATAGGCGTACGATAATCCACCGCTGACGACGAGTGCGGCTGATATGGCTCCAGTTTGACTCAAACACTGTTTTTTAGCGTTCACGGAACAAAACGCGGCGTGCGTGAAAACGATGACCCCGACGGATCGCATGGCGTTGGACAACGACAACGCCGTCGCGCCGGAAGATCGAACAATCTTCATCATGCATTTCGCCATCATCGCTCGCGCACACGCGTTGGCCACGTAAAAGAATACAATCGAGGAAACAGCATTCGCGGCTAACGATTTTTTCATCGGTTTTAACACCCAGTCTTCTTTATTCGGCACGGTGACAAACAACGTATACGCCGCGAACGCCGCCAACCCAAACGTGCCCATGGCGAAGCTCATCTCGTCACCACTCGGTGGATTTTTTGTCGATTTCGACAAGTATTCCATCAAAATACCTCTCATAGAATAACTTATCCCCGATACGAACGCGCACAGAACGCCGAGAATCGGAATACTCGTCGTCGTCTTCGATTGATTACCATCCGCCCCTAACACCTCGCTCGCTTTCACCGCTAACCCGCAGATGACCACGGAAACACCCAACAATTGCCCAACCGTATACTTTTTCTTTAACAATATACTGGAAAACAAAACCGTCATCGGTATTTGCATCCCGGCTAAGGTTTGGTACAACGGTCCTCCGCATATTTCCATCGCTCGAATAGCGAGCGTTAACCCAACGAATTCACTCACCGGTAACACGTAAAACTGCCACGGATATCTCTTTTCCTCATCCCTTCCCGTCTTTTTTCTCCTCGTCTCCATCGTCGCAGTTTTACCACCACCATTACTACCACTCGCCAAGTTCTTCGTGATCATTGCGGACAAAACGTCCGCCAAGTACACCAAGCCGGGGACTTGCATCGTGTTCTTATCGAGCAGTTGGAAATTCATGATTTTCTGCGCGGTGAGGAAATAGGAGATGCCAAAGGACACGTGTAAAGCGACGAAGAGTAAAACGCTTGTACTCGTTTTCGTCGTTGTTTTGGTCGACGCCATGATGATGATGAGAGGTGTTTTTTTGTTGTTTGAATACTACTTTAAACGCGCGGGAGTAGAGAGATTTGTCAGGGGATTTCTCCAGTTTTATAGGGGAATTTAGGCGAGAAATGACCGACTTTAACGCGCTCTAGATGCACACAGAAGTGAATGAAAAGAAGCGAGACGCGCATTCAGTGATAAACGTGGAAGAGATCTCTCGATCTCTCTCGTTTATTTGTGTGTTTCGTTCGAATTGATATCTCTTTAGACGTCTTCAAAGTTGGCATTTTAGAGAGTTTTTAGTGTTTTGGTCCAGAGACATTTCAAATCACATGCGAGAAAAAAAACGAAAGGCGTTTATATTTTGAATGAACAATATCTCACGCGGCATCACCACGAAAGGAGAAGAATGAGCAGCAGACGGAAAAATCCACATCCGAAAAGAGCGGTGAACGCGAGGACGGTTTTGAAGGTGAAAGAAGAGCAACCACCGGTGTTGTGTTCGAGGATTCCTGACGAGGATGATTTCAACGAGGCAAATCATCATCAGATACAAAAAGAAGAAACGACTTTTATTGAGAACAAACGAGGTCGTGAAGCCGAGCGCCTTTCCCGAGAGGCTGGTTTACCGGAAGATTCAGACCGAGAACTCTCGCCGCCGCCGCCGCCGGAAGGAAAAACGAGAAAGTCCAAACGCATCGTCGAGAAAATCCAAAAAGGCATCACCTACGACAAATACAAACACTTGCACTCGCCAATCCTGTCCCCAGGAAGACGACGAAACAACGGAAAGAAAGGAGCGAAGAGGAAGAGAACGCAACACGAGTGCGATGTGTGCGAGAAGAGTTTTCGTACATCTGGTGTTTTGAAAGTCCACATGCGTATTCACACGAACGAGAAACCGTACGAATGCCATGTTTGCGAGAAGAGATATCGTCAATCTAGTGGTTTGAAATACCACATGCGTCGCTACCATTAGCTCTTGTCAATATACTCCCAGTACACACATACATACATACCGGTAGTACAACACCTTTACGCCTTTAGCATCACGTGCTTTAAATCGAATACTTTTTAAAGATCAAAAACACCATTTTCACTGCGAACAAAACGAGAGAGCAGAAAGCACTCGTTTTTCTCCATTTCCACTTCACGCGCATTATCACACACACAAACGCAAAATCAAAATGTCCGACCCTCCTCCCGATGCAGAGAAGGAGGAGGAACAAAAAGACTTCCCCACGACTACGTTCGACCCAAAATTGGAATCGTTCTTCGACGGGTTGTTCACCGCCGACGGAAACGACGACGGAAAATCCAATTTTCGTCCTGACGGCGCCGTCACGAATGGCAAAACGAACAAGAACAATACTAATGGTGGGAGAGGAGAAAAAGACGACGATGAAAGAAAAAGGGGGACGTCCTCCTCCTGGGACTTCTCCAAATATAAAGGCGAAGCCGAGGAGGAGTTGAAACGCGAGAACAAGACGAGCGTGGACGAGAAGATTCAGAGGAAAAGGAGAGAGAGAAAAGAGGAGAGTGAGAGCGAGGAAGAGGAAGAGGAAGAGGATGCGCCGGCGTGGCAAGGGAACACCACCACGCGAGAAGAAGGAAAAGGAGGAGGAGAAGACGACGAAGAATTAACAACGAGCGATGATGATGATGATGGTGAAGATGATGACGATGATGATGATGAAGATGCGACGCGACGCGCGAGGAAGAATACTAAGAAGAAGACATCCTCGAAGAGTTCCAACAAATCATCCAAATCGGAAAAAAAGTACACGGAACGCGCCGTCGCGAAAGATGGGACGACGTTTTCTGCGCAGTGTTTTAGTGATTTGCACTTATCGAGACCGCTGTGCCGAGCGTGCGAGAAGTTAGGATACGCGACGCCGACGCCGATTCAAGCGGCGATTATCCCAATCGCGCTGACCGGGAGAGACGTGTGCGGGCGAGCGCAAACCGGGAGCGGGAAGACGGCGGCGTTTGCGTTGCCTTTACTGGAGAGGATGCTGCACAGACCGAAGAATGCGGTGAGTGCGATACACGTCGTGATAATGGTACCGACGAGAGAGTTAGCCGTGCAGTGCGCGCAAATGATTCAGCGGTTGGGCGAATATACGAACGTGCAAGTGGCGACCATCGTCGGCGGGTTATCCATGGAAAGGCAAGCGGCGGCGTTGAGGCAAAGACCGGAAATTGTCGTCGCGACACCGGGTAGATTGATCGATCACGTGAGGAACACGCACTCGTTTGGTTTCGAGGACGTCGCCGCGGTCGTTTTAGACGAAGCCGATCGGTTATTAGAGATGGGCTTTTTAGAGGAGATTAAAGAAATCGTGAGGAACATGCCGAGACAGAGACAAACGTTGTTATTCAGCGCGACGTTAACGAGCGCGGTGGAGGAGTTGGCCAGTTTATCCATGAGAAACCCAGCGCGATTGTCCGCGGATTCCTTGGGCACCACGCCGATGACGCTAACCGAGGAAATCGTGAAAATCAAACCGCAATTCGTGGCCAAGAAAGAGGCGCATTTGTTATCGCTCTTATCGAGATCGTTCAAAGGGAAAGAAACCATCGTGTTTGCGAAAACAAAAGTCCAAGCGCACCGATTGAAAATAGTTTTAGGTCTTTCAAACATTAAAGCGTGCGAATTACACGGCGACATGACCCAAACGCAACGATTAGCCGCGTTGGAAGACTTTAGATCCAACGCCGAAACGAAAATTATGGTCGCCACGGATGTTGCCGCGAGAGGTTTGGACATCGCCTCGGTCGATTTGGTCGTTTCGTACGACGCGCCGAAGAACGTGGCGTCGTATTTACACAGAGTTGGGAGAACAGCACGGGCTGGGAGGAAAGGGGTCGCCATCACATTCATGGAAGAATACGACAGAGCGTTGGTGAAGACGTTGCAAAAGAGAGGTCAAAAATTGCAATCGAGAATCGTGCCCAGAGACGTGGTGGACGAATGGCACGAGAAAATTGAAGGCTACGCCGCGCAAATCGAAGAAATAGAAGAGGAAGAGCGAGCGGAAAAGCACATGCAAAAAGCCGAGATGGAAGCGACGAAAGCGGAGAACATGTTGGAACACGCGAACGAGATTAAATCGAGACCGAAAAAGACGTGGTTTGAAAGCGAGAGAGATAAGATGGCGAATAAGAAAGCCGCGGCGAAAGCGATGGGGAAGCAAGGCATAGATTTACTCGAGGACGATTTGGAATTAGGCGATATGCCTTCAAGGTTTGGTGGTGGGAAAAACGACAACGAAAAGAATAAGAAGAAACGAAAGAAGAGCGATGGAGAAGACGAGAAAGAATCGCTCGCGAACCCCTCTCGTCTCCCGTCTTCCAAAAAAGGCCGCCGCGCGTTAGCCGCCAAACAGCGCGCGCAAAAAGAAAACGAATACGACGACGAATACGCCGATTCCGACGACGAAACTGGTAAAACCAAAACCAAAATCAACCGAACGCGAAAAGTCACGCAAGGCGTCAAATCGGTCAAGAAACTCGAACGGGACGCGAGATTACAAGGCGTCACGGGGAAAAAAGCGCTGAACGCGTTCAAAGCCATGAATAATAATAACAACAACAACCAAAAGAAGAAGAAGAAAGAGACGACAACCGACACCAAACGCTCCTCCTTCGGGAAAAGAGGTTTCGACGAGAAACCGATTAAACGTAAAGTAAACGCGAGCAAATCTAGGCACAAAAAACGACGGTAGTAGTTAAAAAAATCCGCGCGCAAACAACACGAGCGACAGATCATCAGTGCTTCTAAGGTTTACGTCGTCAAAATTGAAACAGCCGCCCAGATGACTGTTCGCTCTTTAGGTCCTTAAACATTTTTTGGGAAGTGGTGGTAAAAGAGGCGTTTTATGAAAACAAAGAAAACAGCTCCAAAAAATTCGTGGTTCCTATTAAGTGTACATAACGGGTAATTGAGCGCCACAGAACATATAACATAACGTATCTTCTCGATCTGTCTCGACAGAAACTTTTTCCGCCACAAAAAACTCTAAGAACGAGCGTCTGTACTGTACCACACCCCGAGAAAGAAAAGAGAGAGACCTCCTCCCTGTTGGAGAAAAGGCGAGACAAGGAGGAGGATTACGCGACAGATTACACGTAACGCGCAGAAGACACGCACAGAGTGCAACAGAGACAGAGAGAGGAGGACGACAAAAGCGACGATGATGCTGAAGACGTGTGCGTCCTGTGTTGTTTCTCAACAAAATGGAAAATCGAAACGTCGTCCTTTTTCTCCCCAGAGATCAAATCTTTTGACGAACAACGCGCGTCGTTTACGTCGCCCTTTCAATACTCACGCGCTCGTTGAAGACGAGAACAGCGATAATGATAACAGATCCGCCGAGAACATTTTGGAGAAAATGCCGAAGAAGCTGGAACCTCCGCAGAGAGATACCGGCATACCGAGCGAATTGGACATCAACATCGACATAGATGAAGGTACATATTTAGGGTATTTAGGGTATTTGGCTTTTGTGCGCTTTCTCTCGTATTAAGCGAGCGAGGAACAACAACATGCGACTCTCTCTTTCTCTCTTTAAACTCTTTTAAACTCTTTCTGTGTTTCTGCGAAGAACAACACAGCATCTATATACTGAGACTGACCGTTTTGCATCTTAAACGACGCGACATAAACAACAGAACACACGAAAAAGATGAAAGGTATCGATCCGGAAACCGGGAACTCGTGGTTCCGGGAAAGCGGCGTCGATCGAGGCGAAGGCGGGTATCGGTGTCGATGGACGGTGAAAGGCGGGGCGGCGCCGGATAAGAGCTGGGAGTATAGGGAGACGCACTGGGAGAAAGCGGATTTGAGCGGGTACCGAGAGTTGGGCGCGGAGAAGAGCGGGTTCAACGAGAAAGGAGAGACGTGGTGGGAGACGTGGAGGGAGTTGTATAACACGTCGGAGAGTAGTAGTAGTAGTAGCGAGGAGAATAATAACGAGAATAATAATAGCAACGACGACGATCATCATCCATTATCGGCTTCGTGTTGTCAGATGGTTGAACGCTCCGCCGATAAGTGGGCGCGACACGTGGACACGAATTCAGATTCCTCGCGAGAGTGGCAAGAGAAGTGGTGGGAACGGTTTAGCTCGGAAAACACGTGCGATCGAGGCGTGGAAAAGTCCGGACGAGAAAATAGACACGCGTGGTGGGAGAAATGGGGCGAACACTACGATCCAAACGGTATTTCCTTGCGATGGACGGATAAATGGGCCGAAAACGATAAAGGCGTTCGGTGGGGCGATAAGTGGGAAGAGCGCTTGAAATCAACCTCCGGAGACGGCGCGAAAAGTGGCGAAACGTGGCGAGAAGAACCGAACGGGGAGGTTTGGAGACGGACGTGGGGTGAAGAGGTGTTCGAGAACGGCGAGGTGAGGAAATATGGCGAATCAACGACGGACGAGAAATGGGACGTGACGACGAGGACGGGCGAAAGCGCCAAAACGCCGTATTTCGACGGCGGGAAACCAGACACCTGGGAAGAGGCGCTGAGGAAAAGCGAAAAGTTATTGAACATTCAGTTAGACGATTCTTCGACGGACGAGAGCGATTACGAGTAGAATTAATAATGCTGCGCATATATATTTGTAATATATAGTACTTTTTATTAGAACGCCGAGGCGCTTTTATATATTAAACAACAACAATTTTAGTAGCGATAACAATTTGACGATGATGATGATGATGATGATTAAAACTCCATGTCAGCAGCGGCGTTGGAATTTTTGTTCAGCGCGTTGCTCTCGTTCAACACGTTGTTGTTCATCATCATCTTCTTCTTCTTCTCCTCCTCGTTGGCGACTTTCAATTTCGACCAGAAGCACCTCTCGAACGTTTCCAACGCTTTACCCATGGCGGTTTTCTTGACGGCGTTTTCATCCGCGCCAAATTTTTTGTACTCTTGCAACAACTCGTGCACTTTCGGCGCGTCCGAGGAAAACGGATCGAACGCGTCGCAGTTGCTCGGATCGATCGGGACGCACACGCGACCGGTTTTCGGGTGGACGCAAAACGGCGCCTTGAGCAAGTGATTCATGTGTTTGGAAACTTCCGCGTCCAAACGAGGGTACACGTGGGAAAAAATAATCGTCTGTAAGCACCTCGTCAAATCCCAGTTCGTGTTCTTTCCTCTCAACTCGTCCTCCACGGCTTTTACGATTCGTTGCCATCGCCACGTGTTGACGTCGATGTCCCCGTCTCTCGATACCGTCGGCATCTTGTTGTTGTTAAAATCAAACTCCGCTTTTTGACGCACGGTCGCGTCTGGAATCATGCTCAAAATCGTTTCGAAGTGCTTCTTCGATTCCATGAGTTTCTGCGCCGGTAAAAACTCCTTCTCCCAAAACGGCTTCAACACCTTCCAATACGCCTCCTCCAATCTCGGGTGCATCTTCGCCCTTTTCCCGCTCCCGAAACTTAAGTTTGTCTTCTTCTTCTCGCCGCCGCCTTCGACGCCTTTAAACACGGAAAAGTATTCCGCCACCGCACTTCTCTCCTCGTCCGATAACTTCCTCGCTCTTTCATCGCACACCCACGCGTGAATCCCTCTTCTCCCGGAATACACCCACAAAATATGTTCAAACCCAAAATCCTCTCTCAACCCCACGTCCAAAACCTTCACGGCGCAATTCATCAAAGGCCAACACTTTGGGCAAATCTTCGCCTGGTCGCAGCACGTCCGGACGTCGTCGTAATCCGTCATGTCGATATCAAACACCAACTCTCTTTCCACCGGTTTAAAGGACCCTCCGTACGCGAGTCTGTTCTTCGGGTTGTGTGAGAACACCGGTCCGATATCGATTTTGCCTGGGACTTTGGTTTTCAAATCTTTCCGTAAACTCTTTTCATCCGCGTAGGAGTTGTACCGGACGAAAATCTCGCCTTTTAAGGTGAAGCAAAACTCTCGGTTTTGGATGAATTGTTGCTGATCCTTTTGCGATTCCTTCGATGACGTTAAACCTTCGTAACTCAGCCACTCGAAGAGTTGTTTCGAAGGGAAAATGTGCGCGTAATACGGACGCATTAACGAGTGCACATCGACCGCTTCTTCCTTTACTAATGCTTGATTCTTTTCAAAATCATCATCATCTTCCATGAGCTTTTGTCGCTTCACATCTTCTTTTCTCTCACCACTTTCCCCCAAAGTCTCGTTGGTCGTCGTCATTGCGGGCTTCTTCTTCTTCTTCTTTAATAAAGCAACTCTCTCTCTCTCTCTCGCGTTTGCGCGCGATATTACCTTCTCCCTCTTAAAGTGATGAACCGATTTCAAAATTCAAAATCCTTCCAAAGAAAAAGAGGAAACAAATAATTTAGGGTATCAATTTAGGGTATCAAAAACGGGAGTAGCCTATTAAGTTTTGTTCTTTTTTCCTCGACTCCTTCCTTGTAGGGAAAAAAGGACAGACATCTGCGTTATATTCTTTCCCTTTTCTCTCTCGTGTTTACGCGAAGAAGTTTAAGAAGAGGAGAAAGACCCAAACTTTGCGCGCGATAATAAACAACACGCGCGCGCGACGACGGGAGAGAAGAGGTTTGAGAAAGTTTTTGTTGTTGGTATTTGTGTGAGAAAGACACGGAGTACGCGCACGAATCATTTCATTACATCATCCATCATGAGTAAAAATGCGGAGGAAATCATCAAATCTCACGCGGAATTATTCCCTCCTTTGCAAGTGAAACTGGCGTTAAAATTGTGCTCGAACGAGTGCGACCAAGGGCACTTATTCTCGGACTGGGATTCGACTTCGAGAGGAGACGATGAAAAGAAGAAAAAGATGATGCACCAGCTGGAGCTTTTGGACAAAAACTACCAACCCGGAGGTCTTTGCGAGTACATCAAAAACGCGAAGAAACTCTTAAAACAAGCCAAGGAAGGGCAAAATCCATTCGACGGGTGGCACCCATCCGTACCAAAAGGCGAAAACGTTGAATACGGATCGAAGAAGCACCGAGAGTTGGAGAAAATTGGTTTGAAACAGGCGAAGAAAACCGCGTTCGTGTTAGTGGCGGGCGGGTTAGGCGAACGGTTGGGGTATAAAGGGATTAAAGTGAGATTACCGGTGGAACGAGCGACGATGGAGACGTATTTGGGGTTATACGTGAAGTCTATTTTAGCGATTCAAGAAACCGACGAGGTGGTGAGAACGTCCGGGCAAAAGATTGACGTGCCGTTGGCGATTATGACGTCGGAAGATACGCACGCGATGACGGTGGACTTGTTGGAATCGAACGACTATTTCGGCGCGAAGAAGACGCAAATTACGCTGATGAAACAAGAAAAAGTCCCGTGTTTAGTGGATAACGACGCGCACTTGGCGTTGAACGACGAGGATAAGTATGTGTTACAAACGAAACCGCACGGCCACGGCGACGTGCACTCGTTGTTACACCAATCGGGCTTGTTGAAAAAATGGAAACAAATGGGCGTGAATTGGGTGACATTTTTCCAAGACACGAACTCGTTGGTCTTTCGAGTCATTCCTGGTGCACTCGGGGTGTCGAAATCGAGAGATTTCGAGTTCAACTCTTTGTGCGTGCCGCGAAAAGCGAAAGAGGCGGTTGGCGGCATCGCGCAGTTGACGCATACGGACGGTAGAAAGATGACGATTAACGTCGAGTATAATCAGTTGGATCCGCTGTTAAGAGCGAGCTCGAGCGATGGATCCGGAGACGTCAACGATCCAGCCACGGGTTTCTCCCCGTACCCAGGGAACATCAACCAATTAATCGTGAAGTTGGAACCGTACGAAAAGCAGCTCTCGAAAACCGGCGGCGCTATCGACGAATTCGTCAACCCGAAATACAAAGACAGTTCCAAGACGGCGTTCAAATCTCCAACCAGGTTGGAGTGCATGATGCAAGATTACCCGAAATCTTTGACTGGAACCAAAGCCTCGGTTGGGTTCACCGTTTTCGATAACTGGGTCGGGTACTCGCCGGTGAAAAACTCCCCGGAGGACGGGAAGAAGAAATTCGACGACGGCCAACCGACGCACACGGCGACGAGCGGCGAGTTTGAGTTTTACAATTGCGCGAGCAGAATCTTACGGTTAGCCGGCGCGAACGTTCCGGAACCCGAAATCGATTCGAAACAAAAGTTCAACGGCATGTCGTTTCCGATTGGAAGCAAAATCGTCTTGTCCCCGTCTTTCGGATGTTCATTCGAACGCGTCGAGAGTAAAATCAACAACCTCGCCTTGACCGCAAAATCCGTTTTAATCGTCGAAGGCGACGTGAGTTTCGAAAACGTCCAAATAGACGGCGCGTTTGAAGTGAAAGCAGAGAAAGGTTCCAAAATTGTCCTCAAGAACCTCTCCATAAAAAACAAATCCTGGGAGTGGCGTTCGAAAGCGAACGCGAAGGAAGAAATCACGAGATTGTGCGGGTTTGAGATTAAGAAAAAAGAGACGTCTTCTTTATTATATTCAGAGAAAAACGAAACGCTCGTCGTCGACGGTGATCTCTCTCAGTTGGAGTTGAAGACACACTGAGATAAACTACACGTTACTAAACCCGATGCACTATAAAACCCTAAACATTCCCCGAGAGGTAATCCATTTCGAAAATGCCTTCAGACTGCTTATAATACGCGCTTTGATTGAGAGAAGACGAAGAGAGATCCAATGTCCTCCTCCTCGTCGAAATCGTCGAGTCACGACGCTCCTTCATCCTCTCCTTTTGCTCGTAATAATAACGAGAATACTACATCTAATCGAAGACGAAACTCGAAATCATCATCCAACGCGACGACGACGAGGAAAAATCGTTTCGTGTTCGCGTACAAAAGAGCCGCACTCCGCGCGCGGAAAGACGTGGAAAGGAAAAGCACAAACGCGAGAAATGCGCTCTTGGAGACGAAAGTGAACTTTGAAAACGCGGTTATGAAACCTTTGCTCTTTTTCGTCCCAACAATCGGGAGAAAAAGCGAGGAAAAGGAGAAGACTTTCGTGTCGAAGCGATCGTCTAAAGAAGAAGCGAATTGGGCGCAAAAGGACCGATGGAACGCGCTTCGCGAGAGAGCGATTGATCCCATCAAACGGGCAGTTTCGTCGGCAAGTGGTAGTGTTTCGAAAGGACAACAGTTTTTTACGAAGATTGCGGAAGAAAAGGAGGGGAAGATGAAGAGCGGATCGTATGTTTCGTCGCCGGCGAAGGAGGAGGTTCCGAAGAAGAATAAAAAGGACGAAGATTCCGCGAAGAGGTTTAATGGATTTGTCTTCCCTCTAGAAAAGGAGAGGAAAAGAGTGGAGGAGAGGTGGAAGGAGGTCGTGGAGAAGATGAAGAAGGAAAGGATGGCGACGTTTACTTCTTCTTCTTCTTCGTCCGCGGACGCGCGCAAACAAGAGGAGCAACAAAAGAACAAGAACAAGAACGCGGATAATGGAAAAGAGGGGAGGAATAATAGTAGTTTGATGATTAAGGCGAAAGCGGAGAAGATGACGAAGGAAGTGAGTTTGAAATTGAACGAAAATGTGAGCAAAGTAAACGCCGCGATCGAGGCGAGGAAGAAAGAGACGGAGGAGGCGTTTACGAGCGCGAAACGTCGAGTGATGGCAATGACGGTAAAGAAAGATGCGGAACGAGACGATGGAAAGCATAAGAACAAGAGGCGGGAAAATAACAAGAGTAGCACTAGCACGAATAGTAGCAACAACAACAACAACAACAACAGAGATAGCGAGAACAAAAAGAACAAAAAGAAGACCGCGACTGGCGAAGAACCGCCGCCGACGAACATTTTCGAGCGCTCAAAATCGGCCGCGTCCGATTTCTTCGGCACCGCCACCGCGAGCATGGAAGACGTCAAAGGCAACATCGATAGCGTACAAAAATCAGTAGCGAAGAAGCTCTCGGACATGCAACTGCGCGAGAATTTTGAAGGCACGACACAAAACATTGCTCGAGAATCGAAAAAATTAGTCACCGAGGACTTACCTTCAACGATCAAAACGCTCTCGAAAGAATCTGCCAACCTCACCGGCTCCGCGTTGAAAGAGTTCAACGAAAACATCGATGTCGACGTGATTGCGCAAAACGCGAAAAAATCGTTCGAAGGTACCTCGAAAACGGTCGAAACGCTCATTCGAGACGTGCACAGCAACGCCTCTCTCGCCGCCGCCTCGGGTAAAGCGCTGGTGACGGATTTAATCGATCCGCCGGAAAAAATGCACCGCGTGCGTCAAGGCGAATCGTTGCTGAAAATCGCTCGCAAGTACGACGTTTCCGTCGTCGACGTCTGTCGCGTGAACAATTTAGCACCGACGGATGAAAACCCTCACTTTGTGGCGATTAAAATCGGTCAAGTTTTAAACATTCCGAATCCCGAACGCATGGCGGAACAACCGGCGTACGAAAGCTCAAAGTTTGACGAAAAGTACGAGAGCACCGTGAACGCGTATTACGAGCAACGATTGAACGCGTCATCTCCCTCCTCGAAAAAGAGTAAAGTAGCCGTAGCAACATCGGAAGGAGGAGGATTAGGAGGAGGAGGAGCGGCTAACATCCGAATCGCCGAATCGTCCTCCTCCTCCTCCTCCGGCAACGCCAAACTCGCCGGAAGTTTCGCGTTGCTCGCCACCGCAGCTGCCATATCGTACCTTCGCGCCGGGTTAGACGACGATTCAGACGACGATAATAACGACAGTAATACTAATAATAATACTACTATCGGAGGAGACGAGAACACGAATAGCCAGATGTTGTAGACAAGAGAACAACTTAAACTGCACAAATTTCACTCTCGCAATTTTACTACTAATCAGTGTTTATTACGACCACGCACACATCATCATTCGCCAAGAAAGAAAGATATATATACACACACAACACGTAATAAACCGCCGCCGTCGTCGCTCTGTATAGAGTTCTTCTTCGAGGAGCGAATGGTCTTTAGCGGCATCATCTTTGATGATACTAAAAGAAAGAAATCTTGGGAAAAAATGAACAAAATCTCGCGCACAAAGAAAGCACTTCATCAGCACGTGTTACCCTTGTTGTTCCAAGACAAAGCGAGCGTTCGACGAAACCACGTGGCGGTGGTGTTTTTGCTGCTCGTGGGTGTGTGTGTCCTCCTCTCGACCACAAAACTCGCCGCTTTGAACAACAACGGTATGAGCGAAGATTTGAACGAGGTGTGCAAGAAAAGTGTACCTTCTTGGAGCGCGAAGGATGCGCTGGAAGCGAGCGAAAGTATCGAACGAAAGATTCGAACGAGATTAGCATCAGAGAGCACGAATGCCAACGAAGAGGAAGAAGGATTTACGATTTTGTTGAACACGTTTAAGAGGCGAGATTTGTTGCGACGCTCGTTGCGACACTACGCCAAGTGCAAAGATTCCGGCCGGGCGACGGTGAAAGAGATTCGGGTCGTGTGGTCGGAGCAAGTTTCGGTGCCGTCTGCGCGTGAAGGCGACGACGAGAAGGCGTATTTTTTGGACCGACCGGAGTTTGTGAGGTACGATAAACACGTCGGGTCGACGTCGATTCAAAATAGGTTTGAAAAGATTGACGATTTGAAAACGGAGGCGGTGTTTCACGTGGACGACGACGTTCGGATTCCGTGCGGAAAGTTGCAAAAAGGGTTTCGGGAATGGCAGAGGAATAGGGAAGGTTTAGTCGGGTATTTTGGGCGCATGCACAAGTTAGAAAATAGGAACGGAGGCGTGGATGGTACGTGTAAAATGCGATACGCGTGGAACGATGTCGAGTTGTTTTTCACGAGCGCGAAGAGGTACTCCATCGCGTTGACGAAAGCTGCGTTTTCGCACGCGAAGTATTTAGAATTGTACAGTTCGGAACATTTACCAGACGGGGTGAGAGAGTACATCGACGCGAGGAAAAATTGCGAAGATATCGCGATGCAAATGTTAGTTTCGTCCGTGGTGAGCGAGAAGAATAAGAGAGAAGAAGATGGGAGTTTGAAGAAAAAAAAAGGACGACATCGAGCCGCCGTGACGGTATCTTCCGGTTGGATGCATTACGTTGCCGGTAAAATAGACTCCGTGTTTGTCGATGGCATTTCGAGTGGGCAAGGTCACCACGACGAACGGTCCGGGTGCGTGACGGATTTCTCGAGGATGTTTGGTGGAGGCTCGCCTTTAGACGTGTAAAAGATTTCGTACCAAAAGTAGAACAAAAACCACAGAGGATAGGTACTACCATAAACGACCCAAACAAGATTTCGATTCGTTTTTAATATTTATATTTCGAAGCCCAAATATACACACAGGTAGGTCCTACTAACTAGGCATTACTACTGGTTATCATCTGGTGTTTAGCAGTTCAGGTGTTCATTGCGTCACTTTTGGTCAGCGTTTATCAAATTTTTAGTAGCGTCCCTCGGCGAGCGTTTTCAACGTAAACGCGTCCGCTGCGACTAACTTGAAGCACCGCTTGTGCAACTTGAGAACGTTTCCTACGAACATATCTTCGGTGCTGTACGCCTTACCAGTCTGGCTATCGCGAATTTTGCCTCTTTCGAGGAATTTCCCACCGTTTCCACCGTTCTTCTCGGGAGGTTCAAATACCGAGGCCGTGTCATCCTCGAGGAAAAACGAGAGCACAAAGTTACGCTTAAAATCGTTCGCGGAGGCATCGGAGGTTCCGTCGCCGCCGTTAGGGACGATAATGGACGATGATGAAAGAGATGAGCACGGCGGATCGATATTCTTCTCGTCTCCATCATCTTCTTTGCCGCGAACAATCCTCGCTTCAAATCGCAACACGCACCCGCCCTTCTCAAACGCCTTGCGATAATCCTTCTTCGGCGGCTTTGGATTCAACGCCAAACAGTTTTGCAACGTATCTTCTTCGCTTCCAATGGCTAAACCCTCGTGTCGAGGCACTTCTTTCTTCTTCTTGGGCGTTTCCGGTTTCGAAACGTCGATGTTTGCGATCGCGTTCTCCCCGTGGATTTTCAAATACCACGCCTCCGTGGATCGGTCGCAACCGTAAATGAACATGTCTCGACCGTAGACGTTGACGGTTTGACCGACGACAATCTCGTTTGCAACGATGTGAGGGATTCGTTCGCTGCTACCAATCGAGCACACGGAAAAGTCTAACGGTTTCGCAGATGGTGTTGGTGTCGGTATCGTCTGTTCTCTTTCTGTTTTCTTCTCTCTTTCTGATGTTGATGATATTTTCGGAAGTTTTCCTCGTCTCAAAAGCGCGCGTCCGCCTTTCTCGATAACTTCCACCGTATCGTCCGCGAGAAAATAGTGCACGCAAAACATTCGCTTCTCGTCATCAGTCGCGTCTTCTCTCTCGTCTTTCTCTCCTTTCCATGTGGCGTAAAACCGTAAAACCTCCCCGTCGTGTTCGAGAAATTTCTTTCTGGTGTCCGGACCCAACGCCGAGCTCGGTCGCCCGAGCTTCGCCTCGGTAAATCGAGCCATATCGTCCAACCTCGCGTTCGGTGGCCCTTTCGCGCGCTTAAAAGCGAGCGAGTTATTGACGCCGCTTTCAAAATCATCTTTGGAGTCGCGCGAAGAACTACTTTCGTGTTCGTTCGTTTCGTTTGGCGGCATACTCATTTCTTCGCCCTCTTCGTAAAACTGGCGAGTAAATCCGTCGCACGCGTAGACGGAAAACGCGCGCCCGCACACGGTAATCGTGTTCCCAACTTTCAACATCTCCAAGACTACTCTTTTCACCTCTGCGGCAGTATCTCCACCACCTATTTCGTTGCTTTTAACCACCAAAGCTACTCTCAACCGCTCGCTAAAAACCTCCTCGCACTTCGTCCTCTTCAAATACAACCCTTGCTGCAACCCAGAATTTTCCTGTTTCGGCTCCGTCGCGTCAATCGTGAGATCCTCCGCGTACACTCTAAAAACCACTCTCCGTTCGCGAGACGTCTCCGTCGCGCTATCGTGCACAATCTCCGTATATTTCGCGAAAAATCGAAGCACGATGCGATCTAACGCCACGTACGCCGGAACGAAAGAACATGTCGCCTTCTCCTTATTTTCAACCAAAATTTCTTCTGTTTCGTTTTGTTGGTGCGGCGAAATCATCTTTTGTTTCGAAGACGTCGCGTCGTCGGTTAATATCGCGTACCCGTTCACGAATCGAAGCGTTTGCGAACGCGGTTTCATCATCCTCCCGTCCTGTTTTGAAAAGATTAAATCGTTAGTGACATTTTCCTCCGGTCAAACAAACGAACAGTTTCCCCTAAGGAGGAGGAAAGAAAAAAAACTCTAAAATACTACTTTACCTGTTGACTCCACGTCGTCGCACCCATCGAAGTCATTCCGGGCATGTTCGGCAGAGACATCATCGCTCTTTCGTTCTCGAGTGGTGGTAGGGAAAAGGCGCGAGATGTGTCTCGCGTAAACTCTCTCTCGCGCGCGCTAAACAAAAGGTGGTTTTTATGTGGTGAGTGAGTATTTTTAGCTCCTTTTCCGAGAGAAGAAAAGAAGTTGTTGGGAAAAAATAAATTCAAAAACTTCACTTTCTCGGCACGAGCGAACATCACGTTTAAATGCGAACTTCGCGCCATCGAATCGTCTCCAAAGAATCAGAAGAAGATAAACGCTCGAAGATGCAGACCGATCCGTCTTCGTTTCGATCGTTTTCCAGTCAAATGCATTCTTTAACAACCGGCGGCGTTCAAAGAGGCGTCGATTCCATTTCGTTGAAGCAAAAACTGCTCGGTCCGTGCTTACTTCTCGTCGGAACGATATCGCTCGCCGTGTTTACTCTCCTCGAGTTAAACGTCATAGATTTACACGAAAAAGACGCAGAGAGAGGGACGAAAGCGGCGACGTTCGTTGTGGGGGTTTTGAGCTTCTTACCCGGGCTGTACGCGACGACGGTGTTGGTGCAAGTTGGGAGAGGGAAAGATGGGTGGAGTTACGAGATGTTGAGAGATACGTAGTAGAAAGCGCATCTCGAGAGAGAGAGAGATTAAGACCAAGGAGGTTTCTGCGAGAGAGAAGAGAACATTTTAGAAGCTTTTAGTAGTACAGAGAGAGAGAGAGTAGTTTTAGCGTTGAATAGTATACGTGATGATAATGCGTAAAGAATACGACTCAACCGACGAGTTCGGCAAAGTGAGCGAATTTCAACAGGCCTCGACTATCGTACGCACGCGTCCAAAGTAAAGTTTTTCCTCCTCCGTCAATTTCGACGGCGGCGGCGAAGCACGTCGTCGTCGTCGCGGCTTCTTCTTCTGTCTTACCGGTGTTCTTCGCGTGATGTTTTAGAGAAGAGGAAACGTAGACGACGTCTTCGCCGCACGGAAGCGCAATCGGGTTGCCGTTTTCGAAGAGGAGGAGCGACTCGCTCGATATGGCCGCGAGAGAGGGAGAGTTCGGCGAAACGTTCGTGAATTTGGTGGCGGCGGTGTCCTCATCTTTCTCTAACACGAACGCGCGTTCGCGGAGGATGGACTTTTTCGCAAAATTTGACCATTTTTTCTTCTCCCCGCCTAATACTCCTCCTTCTCCGCCGTCGCCGCGCGGCGCGCACTCGCCTTTCCTTTCGCTCCAAATAGCGCACCCAATTATACCTGTGGTCTTTTTCACGTGATACTCGACTCTGACGCGTTTCATCGCGTCCCATTGTAATCCGAATCTCACAGAACTTTCGTTCTCGTGCGTCGGGAACCAGGTCATTCCAAAATCCTCTTCTTCTTCTTTTGACTCATCGTCACTACCGCTACTCTTACCCTTACTACCACTACTACTACTACTACTACTACTACTATTATTACTACTCGCACTCCCTAACGTCTTCGGCCCAGCCGTAAAACTCCCCGTCTCGTCCACCGTCCTCAAAGCCTCAAACGCTCCGCCGCTCGAGAGGAAATACTTGCGATCCTCCGCGTATCGCGTCCGCTCGTTCCACTCGGACCCTCCGCACGACCCCATCGACGCTTCTTCTCCAACCTCTGGAAACGATCGTTTCGTTTCAATCTCGAACAATCCCTTGACCACCCCGCATGTCACTCGCGCGTTCGCCTCGAACACTTTATCCGCAAACGGCATGCTCGATATTGGGACCACCCCTACGCCGTGGACGTATCGCAACGGCACGTCGACTCCTTTCCAAAAAACACGAGAGTCATCATCTGTCTCTGAGAATAATACGTATTCCCGCACGACTGCGCCAAAATCGCCGGAAAATTGCGTTTGGAACGCATCGAAAACCGACGACACAGACGAGGATGCGACGGCGACTTTTCCCCTACAAAGTGGTTTATGAAAAGGAGCGCAAAGAATACCACCACTCTTTCGACGCTTTTTCGAAGAAAACGAAAGTGGGTAAGCTTTTGCGAGCATCGAAATCGTCGTCGTCGTCATCGCTTTGGTGGTCGTGTGATGCGATACGACGCGTGATGATGCGCGCAAAAGAGAGAGTGGTTTTTGTGGTGATTTTCAAGCTCGATTTTTAGGTGAAAAATGTACCACAACGTCATGCGTTGTACGCGAATACTAATATATAATATAAGAGATGTACCCACAGATCACCTTCTCTCTCTCTCTCTCTCTCTCTCTGTGTGTTGTGTGTAATATATGCGCGCGCACACGCGCATATGTGTGCGTTTTTTTTTGCGCGACGATTCAGACGACGCGTAGGACAAAATCTATCATCCGCCCAACTCGGCGACTCTCCTCCGCAAACTCTCGTTCTCTTCCCGGAGCGAGCGAATGACATCGTCTTGCTGTCGAGAGAAAAGGACCATTTTTTCGCACATTTGCTCGATTTCTGATGCGCCAATGCCGCCGGAGCTTCTTTGAGAAGAAGAAGCCGCGACGTTGTGTTCTTCCTCGACGATGAATCGGCCTTTTTTGGTGACTTTTCGTTGAGGCTGCTGAGGTTGTTGCTGTTCTTGTTGTTGCGCCGGCGTGTCGTCGGATATGGTAAACCGTCCTTTCTGTTCAATCTTGGCGCTTTGCGTGCTCGCGCCGGAATCGGAACCCGCGCCGCTGTTTTCTTCTTCGATGATTTTGAACCGCGACCCTTTCTTTTGTAAAGAACTCTTCGCCGAAGGGTCGCCGCCGCCGACTTCGTTATCGATCGCCGCAGCTTCCGCTTTCAGTTCGTCCAAGTTGAAGTTCCACATGCTCACGCCGTGCTTATACGCCGCTTGACTCTCCGCTTCCTCTTGTTCCGCGGTTTTCCCGATATCTTCGCCTTTCCGTTTCGCCTCTCTCCGTTTCGCGTCTCTTTCCAACAACTGTTTCGTTCGTTCGCCTAAACTCGGAATATCTTTTAACAACGTCTTGACGATGTAATCCGACTTTTTGGCTTCTTTCAAAAACCTGTGTTCCAGTAACTTCTCCGCGGACGGTCTTTTGCTCGGATCTTTTTGCAAACACAAACCGACGAATTCTTTCAACGCTCTCGAGAACGTTTTCTTCGGCCCGCCGCCGACGCCGCCAGCGCCGGATTGCGCCGACGACTCCAACGTCGGTGGTGGGTTTTGCAACGTCATCAACAAAACTTTCATCGGCGGATACTTTGCAAACGGCGCGTGCCCGTGACACAATTCCAACACGGTAATCCCCAAGCTCCATATGTCGGCGTGAAAGTCGTACCCGGAAACTTGTTCCATCACTTCCGGCGCCATCCAACACGGCGTCCCGACGAACGTTTGGTGCGAACGAGGTCTCCCTCCACTCCCCCACGAACTCGCAGAGACGCCAAAATCGGCTAATTTCACGTCCCCGTTCGCGTCGACTAATATGTTCCCCGCTTTCACGTCTCGGTGGATGTTCCCGTTGCGATGGAAATAATCCAACGCCTTTAACGTTCCTTTCAAGATGGTCGCCACGGTCGTTTCGTCTAAACCAATCGACTCACTCGTCGACGCGACCGATTCGTTAGTGCTGGTGTTGTTCCCTTCTCCTCTCTCTTCATCCTCCTCTCGCGTCAAGTGTTTCCACTTCATCAGATTCAACACCGACCCGCCCTCTAAATACGGCATCACCACCCACAGGCTCGACTTCTCGATAAACGAGCAATAATACCTGACCAAGTTCGGGTGCGAGAGCATGCTCATCGTCTGCGCTTCTCGTCTGATTTCCTCCAAATAGTTTTGGTCTTGGTCCTCTAAATCGAGGACTTTAATCGCGACTTGTTCGTTTTGTTTCGAAGGGATGGTGGCTTTCCAGACGACCCCGGAAACGCCTCGACCGATTTCATCGGTTATTTGGTACTCTTTCGCGGATGTTGGGTACGGTTGTTTATGGCTGCTCTCGTGAGTAGTGGTCGTCGTGAGAGCAGTCTCACCGGTACCAAAACCACTCTCTTCGTTGGTGTTCGTCATCTCTTATTCGTAGTATGATGGAGAAGTTTCGGGGGAAATTTCTTCCGTAAAAAGAAATCTTAATTTTGACTTCGAGAACGCTTGACTTCGAATGACTTCGAACAACAACGCTGAACTTCAAAAAAACGAGTGAAAAGTGAAAGCCAGAGACACTGCCAGAGTGGTACTTGAAAAGAATAAAATACAAATTTTACTTCGAAACTGTGTGGAATCTCGTGGAATACTCTCCTAAAATTTTGTGTTTCTTTGAAAACATTATAACAATACTCGCCTCGCTCTTTCATTTTACCTCTTGAGCAGTAACTGTCGATACCGCGGTTGTCACCGCCGATTGCCTTGGCGGCGCAACATTCGATGAAATGTTGACCGCCTTGGTCTATGGGACAACCAAGATTTTTCATACAATCCTTCTGCGCTTCGTGAACTTTTTCGTAACAACGATTCTTCGCTTCCGCATATCTGAGCTCTTCAGGTTTGCGGATGGTACAATAAAACTTTTCATGTTTTGGGGTACTTTCCCATTCCTCACGTGTACACGTGTTTGATTTCCAATCATACATAAGGTTCTCGCATTTACTGCATGTTTCTTTCGAGCGGTCCGGATGCCTCTGCGTCGACTCATCCCCTTCCCCAGCTGAAATAAACCCATTTGACTCTGAAATAAAACTACCCAAACCCGCATCCGCACCCGCATAACACGTACCATCATATCCCTTATAGGGGCATCCCATTGCGACCTTGCATTCACCGCATAAGCTCTTCGAAATGGGTCCCGCCCCCCCCCTCCCCGCAATTGTCGTCGTCAGGCGAAGAGGAGGGGCAAAAATTTTCGTTCCATTCCTCGCGCGTACACATGTTATATCGATACTCAAACATACGGCCAACGCATTTTTCGTACATCACAACACTATACGACTGGCGGTTATCCATTACTTTTTTGCATTTATTGCAGAACCACGTCTTAATGCGTTTCCCATCCGCCCCCTCCCCTGCCTAAACCCCTCCCAAAGCCGCCGGTTGATCCGCCGTGTGGAGTTTGATGGTTTCGGACGCGTTCGGTTGTACCGACGCAGCTTCTCCCCCGAGATGATGCGATCGAGTTCCACCGCTCGATGTCAACGAAGAAGAACTGTTGCTCTTAATACCGCTCAAAGCGAAAGTCGCGGCCAAAACCAAAGCGACAGAACCGGCGAGGACTTTCGTCCACGTTTTCGACGACGTGAACGACGACGCGAAGCGATTTTGAGACGACGCATCATCGTTCTCTTCATCGCGCGGCCTCAGCAACGATTGGTGCTCGGCCATTTTGTGTGTGCGTGTGCGTGTAAAAAGTAACTCTCTCACTCTCTCTCTCCTCGTAGAAAAGCGACGCTCAAACAAAAAAGGTACCCGTTGTTGTTTAGATGTCAGCGAAGCGTTTTCAAACTCTTCTTCTTCTTCTTCTTCTTAGCTCAGCGCGTTCTTTTATGTTGCGCGGTGTAAAATGTTTGCCCGCGGTACAATTAAAAAAAAAAAAGTCGGGCTGAAAATCACTAAATGCCTACAAAAATTAAAAATGTCGCAAATGCTCTAAACGCATACGAAACGAGATTCGATTGCACTCAAATTTCGCATGTAAAACAAAAATCACCTGCTCTCGCTCGGTACGAAGTTTCAAAGCGATTGATGGATGAAAACATCGATTTCAGAACGCGTGGTGAAAGATAAAAAATATTGAAAAACCAGCCAGTTTTAAAACTCCCCTAAAACATACGACCACACCTACAAAAAAAAAAGTGGCACACAGTTTTATTATATACGAGAGACGTAAAGAGCAAAATTGTGCGGGTCAGAACGGTGGCGTTACGTACCGCGCTCCTTTTTCTTTAGCGTAGTAAAACGGTGGGATACTTTTTTAGCGCGCAGTACGCATGCCCTGCCCTTTGTATTCGCTCGAAATCGGGGACTAATGTGCTCTTTTTCTTTTCAGAGAGTCATAAAATACGACCACACCTGTATGCGAGACTTTCGTAGTAGTCGCGCTGGAAGAAGTTCTTCTTCGCGTCATCAAAAGGCGCACTTTTTATCCATAAAAAGTACACGCGTCGAAGGTGGTGGCACGCGTACAGTACGCAAAGCGCGAAGGTCGCGCGCTCGAGCTTTGTGGGCGCCGGAAAGTCTCCCGTCGTCTCTCTCCGTGTGTGGTTGCGTTGCCCTTAAATAAAAATCGATTTCTTGCCACAAAATTTTCCCCCTCGCACTCGTAAAAGATATCACACATGTCTTTTCGCTCGAGTTGGTGTTCCTTCTGCTTTTCGACGCCTCCTCCTGTTCTTCTTCGTCCGAAAAGTCAAAGATCTTCTTCGAATCGTTCTTCTTTGAGAGGCGGTGGTCGTTCTTTTCTTTCGTCCGCTGCTTCTTCGTCTGGAAACGCGCAAAACAATTCGGGCGACGATGATGCCGACGGAGATGATTTTGACGATGATTCCGTGAAAAGAAGAAGTGAAACAAACGAGAAAAAAGGAAACGCTTTTATTAAAGAAGAGACAGAGGAGACGAACGAAGTTCTAAACTCGTTCGAGGAAAGACTGGAACTGGCGATTGAAGAAGCGCGAGAGATTTTGACCGAAGCGACGAAGCGAGCGCGAGACGAGACGAGACGAGAGTTGTTGGAAACATTCAGCGAAACTTTTTATACCACCACTACTACTACTACTACCAAAGCGACGAAAACAGAGAAGTTTTTTAAGGGAAGAAAAGAGAACGATGAAAACAAAATCACCGACGAGAACCGCGCTTTGAACATCGCTCGAACGCAATCGTTCTTAGAAATCAAATTCAAAATGCGAGACTTTGAAGCCGCGCGGGTGGCGAAGAATTTGGCGCTGTCGAAATCGGTGTACGAAGACTGCGACGATTTGATGGTTCAAGTGGACAGATTGGAGAAAGCGTTGCCGGATGTAAACGTGGGGAAGTTGTTACAGAACGACGCGTCGATCGTGTCTTCCGTGAATGTCGCCAAAGCGGTGCAGAATATGATGACTTTGTACGAGCTTGGATTCAAACGCGAACGCGTGCCGTCGATGCTGGAGGAGTGTCCGAGACTTTTATTGGACGAGACGGACTTGTCCGCGAGAGACAGGATACGACTCGTCACGGAGAGAATCCAATCGATTTTCCCGGATGAAACCGACGAGGGGTGTTTATACGCCATCGGCGAAGAGCCGAACTTGTTGTGGGCGCTGGCAGATTTAGAGATTTTCAATCGAGAGGCGAGAGTGGATATCGCCGAGTTGCCCATGAGCGTCCAAGGTAAGTCGCTTATATTATAAGTATACATCGTCTTTGCTTTTTTGCTTCCGTTTTATTCGTCTTTTGAGTTTTTCTTTTGTTCGTATACACATTATAATATATACTGATATATATTCCTTTTCAACAACATCGTAGAGATGGTCGTCTACGCCACGCGAAGATTCAAATAACGTAAAGACGTCTCTCTTTCATTCACAAAAACACTCAGAAATGATCACGTTCGCGACTGGAAGAGAGAACGAGTAGTTAGAACGCAGTAGAGTTAAATAGTTAAGAATAATAGGAACAATATCAATCAATTCTAGCAGAAAAAGCCAAAGCCTTTGACGACGACTCGTTCACCGACGACTGAAGATAGAGACGAAGACGTTCCCATCGAAATCAACGCGGCTATCGTCGCCGCCCAAACGCTCAAGATAACAAACACGTCTTTCTTCGTGTCTCGCTTTGGCCGACCGTAAAAATCAATCACTTCGCCTCCAGGCGTCATTATGGTCGTCGTCACATCTAGTAAATTCGTATTTGTCTCGTATTCGTCCTCGTTATGACTACCGTTCTTATCCATCATCTTGCTCGGAAATTGAAACATCGCGGGCGTCGCCGGAACGCCAACCATCATCTGTTCCGGGAACACGCGAAAGTTCACCTCTTCTTCTTCTTCTCCTTCATTTTCTTCTCTTGTTGTTCTTTCTACGTTATTATTAGTATTGATTGCAACCTTATTCTCGCCGCAATAACTCTCGTTACTCATCGCGGTATCCACCGAAAAATCTTCCTCCACGGGCGGCATCGTCATCGCCTCCGGGGCCTCGTTCCTCAAACTCGCGTCTTTCAACGCGTCCCGATACCTCCCAACTTTACTCTCCAACTTCTTCCTCGCCTGTTCGTTCTTCACCAGCCTCTGCTTATACATCTGAACCTTTGCCGTTTGTTCTCGTAAACTTCGCTCCAAAACATCCGTCGTCTCCTTCGCTTGCATCAACTCTTTCTCGCTCGCGTTGTTCGCCTTGGCGGCAATCTTCAGCGCTCGCGTCTTTTCATTCAACGCTTTCAACAACCACGCCTCGTTCTCCTGGGATAACTTTTGTTCCTTATCTTTCTGTTCTAACATCTGCGCTTCCGTTTGTTCCGCGTTTTGGCTGATCATTTTCAACTCTTTCCGGAACGAGTCTCGCTCGCGCCGAAAACGTAAAGGCGTTTGTAACACCGGTGGTGACGGTAACAAGAGAGGTGATTTTAATTCACCAACAGATTTATTATTCCTTTGTTTCGGAGGATTGTTCTTCTTCTCTTTCAAGAGTGCAATTTCCGCTCTCGCTTGCGCTAACTCGTGTTCCATGCGTTCCATCTTCGACGATGCTTTCATCAGTTTTACATCCTCCTCGTCCACGTTTATTCCTCCGCTTTTATTCTTCATTTTCCCTTGGAACGCCATGTGCAAAAACGCCGCCCCGAACGCTCTGTGCATCTTATTTTCTTTATCATTCTCGTCGTCGTTAGTCTCGTTATCCGAGATGGAGCGTTCGGATAATGGCGTTCGCGCTGCTTTTTCGAACTGCAAGGTCTTCCGGGCCGGGGTGACCGTCATGACGCCGGTGTTTTGCATGTTTCTGAAGCGAATTTGTGGAGAGTTTTCGTTCGTTCCCCTACGTGCTGCTCTTTATGTTTTGCGAGAAAAGCGTTTCGAACGAGTTCTAAAACGTAACGAGGTTCTCTTAATCTTAAACCGTCCCTGGACGAGGCCTCGTACAAACGCGCGAGTGTTACGGGTGTAGGATTGTACGCGCACGAACGGACGAGACGTCTGAAAAGAACAACCTCGGGTTCACTCTGAAACGCTTCTCGCGCGCAACTCCTTTGATCACACATGTGGGTACCAGATTGACTGCGAAAAGCTTTCTGGTGTCTCGCGAGGAGTGGTGTGAATACTCCGCATCACGAGTGTTTTTTTCAACGCACCGGATGATTCGTGCGCGCGTGTTTTTATGTGTGCGTTTAGTATTGCCCGCGCGCGTGTAGTGCATTGCCCGCGCGTATTGCACTCGAACGAGTAGAATTTCACTCACAAGAATATCTCCATTACTCCATGCGCGAATCATCGTTGAAAGCACCGTCTTTGTCTTTGTCGAGAAAAGAAACCGCCTTTACCACCGAATTAAGAGCAACGAAAAGAAACAGACGCGCGGTGCGCAGCATGCGGAAACCAACGACATTAACAGCGTCGTCATCAAAGAAGAAGAGCGATACGAGTGCGTTTAAAACCGTCGCCTCGAAAACGGTTTCCCGCTGGGAGGTATTCGGAATCGATGACGACGCCAACGAAACGAGCACGAGTGAAACGGCGATGAAATCGTCGATGCGCATCGCGGACGTGCTCGTGCGCGCGTTTCCCGAGCGATTTCCGACGAAAACAGCCGCCAAAAAAGCGATCCGAAGAGGCGAAGTGACGGTGAACGAAGCGAAAGCAGATGTTGAATTCGAAGTGTTGAAAGAATGGTTTGAAAGCAACGAAGAAGGAGAGGAAGAAGGAACAACGATCATGATTGAAATTCAGGCGAGAATGAACGCGAATTTTGGCGCGGGTGATGCTGCTTCTTCTTCTCGCTTATTATCGCGCGAGGATATGCCGAAGGAGATTCGCGAGGGCGATAACGCGACGACGGTGGCGTACGAAGACGAGGAGTGCGTGATCGTGAGGAAATCGTTTGGGATTCCAACTTTGAAGACAAAGATGAGTGGTAACGCTGCGAGGAGTAAGAATAGCAATAATGATAATAATAATAATAATAGTAGTAGTAATAGCGAATTAGAGGGTTGGAGTTTAGATCGAGTGTTGCCGTATATCGCCGCGCCGGCGGTCAACGTAGAGGGCGCGCTGCATCGTCCGAGACCGGTCCACAGGTTAGACAGTTTGACGGGAGGGTTAGTTGTGTGCGCGAAAACACGTCGAGCGTTGAAAGTGCTCTCCGAAGCTTTCCGAGATCGCACGGCGAGGAAGCGGTACAGAGCGGTGTTGATAGAGTATACGAACGCACACGGAGGTCTCGGAAAGAGAAAAATAAACGAGAAGCGTGGGACGATTACGAGCAACGATATGGGACCAAAGAGAAATCAATACGCGGAAACCGAGTTTACAATTTGTGACGAGACCGGGGAAGACGACGAGAATACCGTCACGAAGGTTTTGATCGATTTCCACCCGAAAACCGGGCGGACGCACCAACTGCGAAAGCACGCCGAGAAGGAACTGAACATGCCAATTTTAGGCGACGATAGATACGGAGGTAAAGCGCACTGCGATAACGCGAAAAACTATCGACCGAAGTTGCATCTCTTCGCGGCAGAGATTACGTTACCACCAGAAGCCGTGCCTTGGCGCAACGACGCAGGAGGAGGAGGAGGAGGAGGAGGAGGAGGAGGAGAAGCTTTAAACGTGCGAGTATCGGAACCGGCGTTTTTCAGAAAGTCAATGGACGCCACCGACGTTTGGAACGCGAGTACATTTGTTGCTACAGACTAACGAACTAATGCTTCTATTTCTATTCTATTGCAATGCTATCATCAGATATGATGATGAACTTAATCACCCGCTGCACGTCTTCCCAGTCGTCAATCGAAGCGATTCCAAAATCGACCACGCTTCCTCTTTCTTCCTCTCGTCGTTCGCTTGCGCAAACGCGCTAATCGTTTGCATCTGATTAAACTTCCTCCCGTTCTCGCCATCCTTACATCCAACCACAATCCCAACGACTCTGTTCCCGCTCAACTCAATAGCGTACATTCCACTCCCTTCTAACTCTTTCGCCGCCCGTTTATTACTTTCGCCGCTCGAGTTTTCGTCCTCGTCTGCGTTTTTATACCGTCCTTTCATCTTCTCCCCGAACTCATCCACATTCGCGAACATGCTTTGTAACCCGTAATTCCCCATCGTACCGGTCGGTTCGCTCCGAATCGTCGCGATAATATTCCCGGATTCGTCTTTAATTGTTTGTGTTGATGTCGACACCCCTTTTGATTCTTCCGCGGTGTACTTTTCGTCCAACTCTATCGAGTATCCGTCGCTAACTAATCTCTTCTTTGCAGAAGACAAAGAAGATGCAAAAACTGCATCGGTTTCGGAGAAAAAACCACCGAAAAGCATCATCATCCCCATCGTCTGTCTCCTGTTTTTCAAGGTTTTGTTGTTGGTTTTAACAAACCCCGCAGATGACGACGACGACGACGAGAGCGCAAACATGTGAATGATGGATAAAAAACAGACCTTGTCTGCGTCATAAAAAAATGATGAATTTTTTTCTCGTTTTCCTGACCTTTACCTTTTTTGTTGTCACACGTTTAGAGGCGAAATGTCTCCATAAGTGTCAGTTCATCCCATCTTTCGAATGGAGAGAACAGTGCAACACGTGTCTGGAGATTCCGTGGTGCGCGCGTTTATGCGTTCTTTTTCTCTCTCGCTATGCATGCGCGCGCGCAAAGTGTTTGTCTCTGTTTTTTTTTATTCTCTCGTTTTATCCAAAACTTATGTTTTTCCTCTGTATTTTTTTCTCTCAAAAAAACAGTTTCAGGTGGTGTTCTTTTACGGCGTACATAGACGAAGGCATAGAACGAGGATGCGCATTGTATTGCGAAGGGTACGTCAATCCGCGCGGGTACGAGCAAAAGCAGTTCGTAAGATATGGTTCGGGATTTGTCCCGATACGGTACGATGTGAATCCTGGGTATCTCGCGCACGGCTGATGTGTCCAATAGTAATAACGGAATGCATATTTGTACAAGTTTTCTAATCTACTAATCTACTACGTTTAAACCTATTGCGGCTACTATATTGCTGCTAAGTCTTGATATTTCTGTCGTCAAACTCGCTTTGGCCATCGTTCGTCGCGCCCGTCAAATTTCGCACCCGTCTCGAAGAGAACAACGATCCTCGCATGCGTTGCAAGAAGGATTGCGAGGAACGTTGGACATCAATATTCACACTCTTTCCAGAGGATGATGATGTCATTGACTTTTTCTTTCGCGGAGAAGCGGCGCTATCACTACCATTCGCCGCTTCCGGGTGATTGAACGATTTCGTCGCAATCGCGGATTGCGACCTTTGCATGAGTTTGCCAAACATCGAGATGGAAGGCGACGAAGGAATGTCACCCGTCTTTATTGTTTTCCTTGTACTCTGCTCTTTTTGTAGCTTTCCGTCGAACGAAGACCGCGCGGGTGTGCCGGTGTTGCTTTCGTACTCTTCTCCGGCGTAGCGCGCGCGTAAGGCGGCTAACCCGGCTAAATCGATTTTCTGAGCGCCGAATCCCAAGCCTTCCACGGTGTTGTCCGAACTCTTCTTTGTTGAAGGCGAAGGAGGTGGCAGAGGCGCTTTCATTGGGTGCTTCAAGGGCGAAATAGGCGCCGCCGCGGCGGCTTTCTCTTTCATCAACGACAGTTGACTGGTTGGGACGTGTGTCGAGTATACACCACCGCCACCCGCGTTGTGCGTGCTTCCTGAAATACCCGCAATCGCGATTGAAGCCGATCGACCGGCGGCGATTGAGGCCAACTCGCGAACGTAGTTTTCTTCATTTTCTAACGATTCATCCGAAGTACTCCACGGGTCATCTTCGCTTCCAACGCTTTGCTTCTTCTTATTCTTGGTATCATTTTCTGCTTCCTCTTCTTCGACGATTTCTTCAATCTCGTGACTCGTCGACCCGACGGCATTATTATTGATTTCGTTTGCAATTTTTATCTGTTCTTTGAGAATCTTAATCACGGCGCCGTTGCCATCTGATGTCGTATCACCAACGCTCGTCGTCCCTTTCTCACCCTCGTTCGGAATAGTCTTTCGCGAAGGGGCGGTGGCAGTCGTTTCACCTTCTTCTTTCTCCGCTTTTGTCGATTTTACCGTCGTCTTCGCGTCGGTCGATGTCGGCGATATCGGCGCGCTACTACCGCCGAGTCTCACCATCGTCCTCGAAACTAACCACTCGTGCTCTAACAACTCTTCCGCCGTCGCTCTTTTCTCCGGACCTACTTCCAAACACCTCGCGATAAAATCCTTCGCCTTGTCGCTGACAAAACTCGGAATCTTTGAATACGAACCTTTCAAAATCCTCTCGTACGTGTCTTCTCTGTTCGGACTGTTCGGCCCCGCAAACGGAGGAATACCAACCAATAATTCGTACGTCAAAACACCAATCGCCCAATTATCTACCGCCGCGCCGTAACCACTTTCGTTCCTTTGTTGCAACTCTTCGCGCCTCTCGCGATTGCACGCCACCACTTCCGGCGCCATGTAATCCGTCGTGCCTAATCTCGCCAACGGCTTGTGCACGTTCAAATCGCACGCGAAACCAAAATCCGTCAATTTTGCCGTGTGTCTCGCGTACGCTCGATTGTTCTGCATCGTCGTCGTTTCTCTCGCCTGTAAACCCCCATTCATCACCATCGTCGACCCGGCTTCGGCGACGAGAATATTTTCCGGTTTAATGTCTCGATGCACGACGCCTCTTTGATGCAAATACACCACCGCGTTCACCAGCGGCTTGATAACCTCTCTCGCCGCTCTCGTTTCCGAAAACCTCCCAAACGTCGTCGCGTTCAGCGCGTGAAACACATCACCTCTCTGCGCAAACTCGTGAATCAAATAGATATCCCCGGTGTGGTCGTCCAAAAACGCTCCGTAAAACGGCGCTATGCTCGCGTGTTGCATCTGCGAATGAATCGCAATCTCTCTCGCGATTTGCTCCATCGAGTGTGGCTGCAATCGTTCCTTCACGTACCTCTTCAACGCCATATCCATCCCTAACCGCTTATACTTCGCGTGATACACCGCCGAATACCTCCCCCCGCCGACTCTCTTAAACAGAGCGAAATCAACCAAAGCGAACTGCCACCCGAAAGATATTCTCTTCAAGACAACCAACGGGTCCGTTTCCGCGCTCAAAGGAGGTAAATTCGCCTCCAAATCTTCCTCGTCCGACGTCGACCCCGTCATCCCGTCTTCTTCTTCTTCTTCTTCTTCTGAATAACACATCATCCTATTCTCTCTTTCTTCGTCTTCGTCTTCTTCTTTTTCCGCCAACGAGATTTGTTCCAATTTCGTCGCCGTTATCGCCGGCGCGATGCTTTTTGTAAACGAGGTCTCGCAGCTCGACGACGACGACCCACCGGGAGGCGATAAAGTCGAGGACAATATCGCGCCCTTTTTCGTCCCATTCTCGTCCACAGGTCGTGAACTACTCTCCAAAGGAGCCGACGAGAACATTGAAAAGAAATCAAATTCGAAGCGTCAGACTTGTGTGGCAGCTGCCGAGAGATTTTATTCCAAATGCAAAGAAAAGGAATATTTTCAGAAAAAAGGGCGAAAATACTACCAAACAACACGCTCGGCGCTTCATCGAATCATCCGCATCGAATTGAACGGTGAGGTCTTTTTTCTATTCGCGTGCCTTTGCAGACGCAGATGTGTCGAGTACTCTTTTAACCAACGGTATGCTTTGGGTATACTCGACATTTTACAAGCGCTATTTTCTAACACCGACTGCTCGAAAGAAGGACGTAGTGGTAGTATTTTTTAAGCGCGCGTTCTCCAAAACGCTCTTTGTTTCTCTCTCTCTTTTTCTCTCTCGTTCTCTCTCTCTTTCGACGACGACTCTCTCTCTTCAATCAATCGTCCCACGCGGACGTCTCTTCTTTGAAAAGCTTTTTGGAATCTTCGTCTTTGGCGAAACCGCCTTCGATTTCTTCTTTCGGAAACTCGATATGTTTCGCCTCGCGGTCGGCTTCGAGTTTGCCTCTGTGCGAGAGCGCTTCGCGGTAGGATGATTCTTTTTCTTCGTCTTTCTCTTTCTCTTTTGATTCTTCTTCTTTTTCTTTTACTCTCTGGTCGTCTGAAGCGAGTTCGGTCGCGCGTTCCTCCTCTTCCTCCTCTTCCTTTTCCGCGACGTCTTCTTCGGTTCGTAAAAATTCGAACCTCACTAACTTGTGGACGTATCCGGCGCTTACCACAGCCGTCGAACGAATCGCCGCGAGAACGTCGTCGAACGACTCATCTTTACACTCAAACCACCCGGAATTCCATTTCCAAGGATCCAAAATTGTCGTCGCTTGCGTTTCCGGCACTTTCTCGTGAATTTGCGTCGCCGTCACTCGCGTCAGCAGGTCTCCTTCCTTAACCTTGCCAAACGCTCGAGACGTTCTCTCGACTTTAGATACCATGCACGCAAATCGTGCGCCTTTCACTTCTTTGAATTCAATGCCGATATCTCTCGATGGAAGTTCGATTTCAAACAACAAACATTGCGTTGTTTTTGGACCGGACTTTGCGGTTTCAAACGGCGGTAAAGACATCCTTTCCTTCTCCGTCTCCTTGCCTTCGCGGTTGGTATACGCACTTTTCTCTGACCCTCCTGGAAGCCCCGGCGTCGGCGCGGAAGAAGATCTGTTGCTCTTTTTTTTCGTTCGCAAAACGTCTCGCCTCGTCGTCTCGTGATCTCGTCGTTTGATTCTTTTGTGCGGTACCACCATCGCGTATGTTGCGGGGGTGCGCGAGAGAGAACAGAAGGAAATTGTCAACATCCTTGACATTACGTGTCCCTTATCGAATGATTGCTCTCTGATGAATGACGATGAATGAATGAACGACGCGCAAAAATATATTATATTTGTCGAATGTGAAATGGGAAACATGCGCTCGTATTTTTTGCTCTCGTTTCAAGATACAAAATTTTACGAGCACAACAAGAAAAAAAAAAGACGTTTACCAGTTTGACTAATAATAATGGGGAAGAATCTCTCCGGCGCGCAGAAGAGGAAGAAGAAGAGGGAGAAGGAAGAGGCTGTCGAACGAACGAGAGCGAATATGGAGCGGTTGAAGCTTGGACCGACGAAGTTGTGGACCGGGTTGGTGTTGCATCATAAGGATGTTTTTGTCTCGCATGTGATTCCGAAATTGAATGGGACAGATCGGTGTTTCTTTTCAAAGGTGAATAGAGAGAGTTGTGATGTGCTTAAGTATGCCGGGGCAAACGTATCGGGATTAGGTTGGGGTGCTTACGAATGTTCATCCATTTCGACGCTGGAATGGGCGTGGAATTATACGAGATGGGGAGAGAAAAGTACAAGTGGAAGTGTGATGGATCAAGCCTGGTTTTGCTGGCAAGTTGCTGCAACGGAGAAACTCGAGTTGCTCGAGTGGGCGAGAGAAGTGAAACATTGCGAGTGGGATGAATGGACGATTAATGCGGCAGCACGTAAAGGTAATCTCGAGATGTTAAAGTACTGCTTCTCTAACGATTGTCCATGTGATGAAAAAAAGGCGTGTAAACATGCTGCTGCAGGAGGAAACCTCGACTGTCTTCGGTTTCTTTTCGACAAAGTGGAACCTTCGCGAGATACGGAAAGAGAAGCGGCAATACAAGCAACAGGTAATGGTCGCTTAGAAATCGTGAAATATTTCGTCGAAGAAAGAAACATAACTGATGCAGTAAAGATCCTCCTCGTGGCAGCTGCTGCGTGGCATGGCCAACTCGATTGCCTCAAATACTTGCTCGAAGAGGCGAAAGTGCCTCTTGACCTCTGGGGATACATCGCTCACGCTCGGTATTACGAGCACCCCGACTGCGTAAACTACTTGCTCGAAAAAGGGTGCCCGGAACCAACGGACGAACAATACGCTGGATTTGTCGAGTATGAACGATCAAAGTCCGGGCAACAGAGCGGCGACTGATAATAGATTGATCGATTGATAGACAGATTGACACATACAAAGACTCAAAGTTACACTTAAAATTTTTCACTTCTAAAACACACACACAGACAACGTGATGAAATGAAGCACAACAACAACGAGAACAAGCAGTCCAGAATCGCTCGGTTGGACTCTCGACTGACGACGGCGAAGACAAAGAATATCAGCGAGAAGAAGAGCAAGAAACGAGCCGCCCCGCGAGAAGAAGAAGAACAACAACAAGGACGGGGAAACATTGCGCAAAAGTCGGCGGCAAAAACATCATCAAAACTAACGAACGAAGACGAGACCTCGTGGGTGTACTCGTCTTCTCCGTTTGCAGAGGAGGAGGGAAAAAACAACAAGAACAACAGCGGGAGGATGGAGGAATCTTTAGATATAATTCGAGACTTGTTCGAACGAAACGAGAGAGACATCGGGCGAACGGAAGTTTTGATGAAAACGAAACTTCCGGAGAAGAAGATGTTGATGCTCGAATCAAGCAGTAATAACAATACTAATAACAGGTTCAGAGAAGACAGAGAGGGCGACTTGCACCGGAAGGAGGAACGACGAAGTCGGTTCGCGAACGCGGAGAGCGCGGAGTATTCTGGGAGGGGATGGAAGAAGATGGTGCGAGCGAAAATGGGCGGCGATGGTCTTTTTGGTAATGGGAAAGAGAAGACGAACGCGTTGACGTGGGAATCTTTGAGGAGAGTAAGGAAATTGTGGAGAGAATACGCCGCGAAGGAGTTGGAAGAGAGGAGGAAGGAGAAGAAGGCGAAGAAAACGACGACGATGGATGAACACGTGGATGGGATATCGATGCGAGACGGTAAGGAAAAAGACGCGTGGGAACTTTTCGGGGCGGTTGTTTTAGTCACGAAACACCGAAAAGCAAGCTTGGTCGGCGAATCTGGCGTGGTCGTTCGAGAGACGAAGACGAACGTGCACGTGTTGAGAAAAACGACGACGGACGCGTCTTCGCTCGTCGTTATTCCGAAAACGTCCGGCGCCGAGTTTACCATAAGCGTAAGCGCGGCTGCCGAATCAAACGAAGAGAGGGACGTTTGCATTAGTTTTTAGCACTAGAACCGTGTAGTTGAATTTAGTTTTTAGCACTAGAGCCATGTACTAGTTGAATGCACTATTACAACACCACGCCCCGGCGACTTCTCGGCGTCGTCGCAGTTCTATTCTTCTCGTTGCTATCGATACTATCACTATTACTACTACTACTACTACTACTACTACTCAAGTTCCCGCTGCTCCGAATTGGAACTAAGTCGTAATACGTCAGCATACCATAGCTGGCAATCAAAACTCCACCAAAAATGGCTGGGCTTGGTATGTGCGCGAACAAAATAAACGACAACGTCGGCGTGAGGAACATGGCGCAGGCGGTGGCGAACACTTTCGCGATGGCGTCTACATTTTTTATAATGTGCGAGACTAATAAACCACCGAATGCCAGATTGGCAACCACGCACATCGATATGAAAGAGTGTCCAGAAAACACAGTCATAGGCCACGCATACACCGCTTCATTACCGCTAGAATCGTCGTTGTCATCGTCCCATCCGCCAAACTTCCTAAAATCCAAATACGTCAATCTCGCGCTATTAAACAACAACCCGAACGCGTACATCTGCAGATTTTGCCAATGAATCGAATCGTTTATGTTCTTTTTAAATACAAACTCGACGTATACGCCTCCCAAAGCGCTCAAAATTGCGTCTCCAATCCCTAAAAAATACCCAAACGCGCTAAATCTTTGAAACAACATCCACTTCCCGCCCGTCTTCTCGCTCTTGCCGACTTGCGTCGTACACGCGCCGACCGTGACCAAGATCAAACCAATCCACTTCTTATACGTCCATCCAGCGCTTGTGCTCTTCAAAAAGATCCTGGTTAATACCCCAGTGATGACAATCTTCAGGTTTCCTAAAACCAGAAACGTCGTCGGATCTAATAACACTAAAGCCGGAAACGACACCGCTTGGTGCAACAAGAAAATCAAGCTCGGAATCGGATACAACATGACTGTTTTCACTTGCGTGGTCATCACCACCTTAGTACTCGCACTCTCCGACGATGACGACGACGACGACGATGCCATCAAACGCATCTCCCTTTTCAACAAAACAAAACTTATCGATAACTTCAACCCTTCCGCGAGTAACGGTACCGTCGCGACGTTGTAACTGTACTTTTCTTTTCCCCGGAGAGACGCCGTCGTGAGCAAACCGTGCGCGGAAGTCACGAACGCGAGCAAAGCGGACGCGATGAAATTTTTGGTAAAAGTGAAATTTCGATGAACATGAGCAGCAATCGCGGTGTTCTTGTTCTTGCCGCCGTCGAATTCTCGCTCGGAAACGCCGCCGCGAAAGGTGTTTTTCGCCACCATGATGGATTTGTTTTGAAGCAATGCGACAGAAAAAAACGCACACAAACACATCGAACACGGAGCGACAGAGAGCGACAGAGAGACGGAGAGATGCCGCTCGATCTCTCCCCCTCCTCCTCCGACGACGAGCGAACACTAGGCGGCGAAAATGCGACCACGACGAGCAGCATCGCGCAACTCAGAGCTCGGTTGGAATTGGAAAAAGAGAGGAAACGAGAACGGAGTGGATTGGACGCTCACGACGGAGAACGACGAGAAGAACAACAGCAGCAAAAACAAAGGCACGAGGAAGAGCGAGTGATGCTGAAAGGTGTGATTGGTTCGTTATCGGAGGAGAACGCGCGGTTGATGGAGGAGATGAAGACGATGATGGCTTCTGCGTCTTCGAGTGGTGGTGGTGGTGGAAATGCAACGAACAGGAGCGAAAACGAAGACGAACGAGGAAAACAAATACTCCTTTTAGAGAAGCGCGCGAAAGAATTCCAACGCCAAAAAGAGCTCGCGGAAAGAGCGCGAGGCGAAGATTCCACGCGCTTATCGCAAAAACTCATGGACGCGGAGACTATCAAAAATCGATTTCAATCGCAACTCCGCGAGTGTCGCGAAGCGCTCGAAACGAAAGAGAAAGAGTTGAAGCGCTTGCGGGAACATTTGTTGGACGTGGAAGAGGCGGAGGATAGAGACGAGATGTCGATCGAAGAACGGGTGGAAGAGGAGAAGAGAAGAGTGGAAGAGAAGTTCGAGAAGGAAGTGGAGCGACTTTCGATGCAACTGATGGAGAAAGAAGACGGATTGAATAGGAAAATAAAAGAGGTTGAAAATTTAAATCGAGCGTTGGGAAGTTTTTACGCCGATCAGGAACAGATGGACGGGAGGACGAACGAAGCGAAAGAGGCGAGGCAGAAATTAAGAGAGACGAGTGGTAAGTTGAGAGAGACCATGGAGCTTTTGGAGAAGAAAACGATGGAGATGGAAGAGTTGGAAAGGAAACGAGGGAGAGCCGAAGAAAAGTTTAAAGACGCTTCGAGAAAGTGCGCCGAGGCAACCGCGCAGTCCACAAAGTTGAGAGTCGCTTTGACGCAAGCGATTAAAAAAATCGCGCGGCTGTCCTCATCATCTGCTGGTTGTGATGATGGCGAGAACGAAGTGTTCATCGACAAGTCGGTCATCACGAAGCTTTTGGTGACGTATTTCGAACGCAACTTTTCCGAAGAGGTGCTCGAATTGATGTCGAGACTGTTAAACATGGAAGACTCGCAACGAGAAGCGATCGTTTTAGGCGCAAGACGAGCAACTGGAGTGATATCTAAAGTCGCGAGGGCACCGTTAGGAATCGCCAGAGGCGTCGGGAAAGCTTTTGGAGCGATATCCGGGGTTGGATTGAGGGTTGTAGGCGCCACGGGAGAGAACGCAGAAGTTCCAGTGGCGGATTTGTTCATAGATTTTTTGTTGAAAGAAGCCGAGGAAGAGCTCAATAACAATGACGCCTCTACAGCCGAAGAAGAAGAGAAGGAAAATAGCACCCCGTTACCGAAAAGTCCCTCGTCGGAGAGAGGAGGAATATTTAGCGCCGTCGACGTGGAATAATTTTTTTATGTACCAAAGGTAGTCGCAATAAACAGTATATGTTCTTGTATTTCATAAAGTCTCTGTGCGTATTCATGGCATCATTACACCACAGACTTGTTTCTGGAAGAGTCTTTGTATGCATATTTATGGCATCATCGTTATTACCCCGCCTCACGCGTTACAAAATCACGCATCTTCGGGCAGTTTAGATCTATAAAACTCATTGTTCAAAGATTCGTAACTTTCTCCTGGTTCGTAATAATTCTGCAATCCGGGCGCTTTAAAATTGCACGCGCCTTCAAAATCTATCCCCCACATATATATGTCATCTCCTTGTCCCATGATTCTCGTCATATCTACTGCTCGTGAAAACGCAATAGTCCCTGTAAACTGTAACGTCAACTCCTTCATTTCGTTTCCTTGAGCTACAATCTCCTCCCTCGGTTGATCAAAATTCATGTTGTCCCATACCATTCTAATCACGTTCTTAAACAAAGGATGTCTCGGCTTGGAAATAAACCCCCACATGACGGTCGCTTTTCTGTTAGCAATGTACCTGCTCGGGTTACCCTCTCTCGTTAATAAAACGTTCGCGTGATTCTCATTTGCCACGCTCAAAACTTTGTTAAAATCCGGACAGCTCGAGTCCATATCTAAATACATGCCGCCGTGATAATACAACACCGCCTACCGCCAAACGTCCGCTCGTCCCGCGCCGTTCTTCGGATTCAGCAATTGGAACGACTTGTACGCCAACTGCACAATCTCATCGTCGGTTTCTCTTAGAAATTTTTCCTGTTCCTCGTTCGTGACCAGATTAAACTTCCATTCCGGGTTATCCTCAACCATCTTTACGCGGAAGTTGTCAAACTTTGACGTGTCTGCATTTTTCCACCCTTGCCAAACAATCTTCGGGAACTCTACTCCATCCATATTATTGTAGTTGATCTTTTCGTCTCTCTGTAAAGTTTCTTCCTCCTCCCCTCGCGGTACAACTTGTAACGCGTCCATATCTTCTCCCCAGTTCCTCCAGGCATCTCTCGAGGCGCGAAATCTGTTATGCACATCTTTCAAATGTTTCGGAACGATCACGACGCGCTTCTTTGACGAAGACGACGATCCAACGTACACCACAAAGCATCCCAACAACACGCCTAAGACGAATACCAAAATACCCGAACTATTCGTGCTCGCGTTGTTCACAGACCGTCTCGTCTCGCTTCCGCTTTTTTTGCCAGCGTTCCTCTCGATATATCGGTCGCCATTTCTTCCTCTCGGTCTTCCGCCCTTGGCCGTCGACCGTGAAACGACTGCTCATGGTTTTCTTTTTTTTGAGAACTTAATTGAAGTAGTCACCATATATGCTGACTTCCGTAGACTGCCGAGAGAGAGAGAGAGAGAGAGAAAAAAAAAGATTTAGCCACTCGCTGCGAACGCGAGCGCATATCTGGAGCCTTGGAAGCTCGTCTCGTTATTAAAAGTATCATCATCACGCGTACACACATATGATGATGATGCGAACGGAAAAAGAGAACGTCGACGACTTTGAAGATGTGGAGGAGAACGTCGAAGCGCTCTTGAAAATGGAACGCTACGCGAGCTCACCAAAACCGGACGACGACGACGCGGGAGGACGGATGAAAAAAGAGGGTGGTGAAATCTCGGCGTATTCGTATTCTTGGTATTCATCGCGTTCTCCATCTTCGCTGTGGTTTCTCTCGCAAAGCAACGCGAGAAGGATGCTTCTGTGTTTACTTCTAGGTGTCTTTTTAGGGGTTACTGTTTCAAACGTGTTCTTCTTTGTTGTCGATGCAAAAGCGAAGGAGACGAACGACGATTTCAAATTCGCTTCAGTTGCCGAAAGAAGTGGAGACGAACCGTGGGCGAAACATAAAGAAAAAGAAAACGAGGAGTATTTAGCAGCCATGCGGTATTTTCAGTGCACCCAGACAGACAAGGAAGCGGAGCGTAAAGTGGTGAACCTTGGAACCGGCGGCGGTCTCGGATCGATGTTACAATTTTCATGGAGAGAATTCTTAGGGTCGAAAGTGAACCCAACAGGAAAGCATGCAGCTGTGACGTTCGCCGGTGAATTGAAGTGGTACACGGCAAATGATGAATGCAAGCAGACCCCTGGTTATGCTTGCTTTTTTTTGGATCCAACGAGCGAGGGACACGTCGATTTGGGGAGTGCGAATATGAATAATAGCGATAATATTGATAACAATAATTCTCCTCAATTATCGTGCGAAGAGAGATATGGCAAAGGAAATTTTCTTCCACTTCAGGGAAACGCGTTCTGGTGGAGGATAACGAGCGCGTATCTTTTCTCACCAAAGCTGAACATACTCGCAGCGGCGGAGGCGGTTCGAGAGCAATTTCATTTCACCGACTTCCCAGACGTGGCTTTACACATTCGCCGAGGTGATAAGCTGCAAGACGCTGCGAGCAGGCAAAGTATTCCTATTACTCTAGAGATGTATTATGAGGTTGCGGAAAAACTCGTGATTGAAGCAGCCGCTTCGAAATCTTCACAGATTTTAGTCTATATCGCCTCGGATGACAAAGAAGCCATGACGACCGCTCGAGATTGGGAAGCCCGCCGCGGAGGAATGAACGACTTAAACTTCAAAGTTATCATCCAAGAGACCACCATCACTGAATTAGAAGGCACTCAGGTCTCGGCTTCCGGAAATGGTCTCGCGAGCGATAGAAAATACGCGGAAGCGCTTCTTTTTCTCGTGGATTTACACTTTATGATGCATTCCGCCTATTTCGCTGGATTAATCATGTCTCAGCCTGCTCGGATAGTCGCGGACATAGGTTTTGCCAAGGGAACGATGCTCAAAGCCATCGCAATGGACGATGAAAATATCGAACATGGTTTAGATAATGGAGGATGGAATACATTATCTACGGGTTGGCTTGGGAAGTCGGAACTCCTCTCGCAGAACGGAGCAGAATAGAAATTTCATAGATATACATAGAAACACATACTAAACGCGTGTGAGTGTGAATTTAGCAATGGAAATAGTCCGTTTACCTTGTAAATAGAAGCCTACATTATCGTTACAGTAATGCTCCACATAGGTGAGTCTCACACATATAACTTGTTGTGCAGAGAAAAGGTCAACAAAAAATATGTGCGCGAGTGCATTTTGCACATGTGCACACCAAACGACACAATAAAATCTCACCAAAAGATTTTGCTTTATTCGCCGCGCAATAAACCAATGCGCTCGAGGGTTGCATCAGCAACAGCGGTCAAAGCAAAAGTGATAACGCGAAACGACGACGACGACGTGGAAGAAGCAGCGATTAAATCTTCGTCTTTCAATCACGACGAGAACAATAATTTTGGACGAAAATGGAGTTTATTCTGTGTGGGCGTCTTCTTAGGAATTCTTCTCACATTGAGTTTACGTCCGAAAGAACCACCGATTGCTCTTCAGACGTTTCACAGAAGCGTTGAGAGTGCGTATCGAGCGCATAAGAAAGCCAAACAGGATTATTTAAAAGCCTATCGAGAGGCGTATTTGGAGTCGGTGTTGGATTCGTCTTCTGGTGAGAAAACAAAACTTTGCTGGGAAAAACCAGACGAGAAATTCTGTTGGAACCACGGTTTGACGATTGAAGAGCACGTGGAAGCGCAGCTGCACCCGTGGATTAGTAAAGGAGGTATCACACCAAAAGACGTGGAGAGCACACGAAGTGTAGGGTGTGGGGTTATACGCACGGACGGGAGCATGGACCCCCCGTCATTTTTGCCGTACATAGGAAGAGCGCTGAAAGCGTATCCGGAATTATGGCCGAAAGCGGAAATATGTATCCACGAAGGGTTCGGGGATTGGCCGGAAGCCTCAATGGATCGTTACACGAACACTTTAGATGGTTTGCCCTTGCTTGCGATTGGAAGTAGCTATGAAGCATTTCTGGAAATCCTTTTCCCGTGGTCCTATGGAGGAAGAGATGCGTTTGGCGAAAGGTATGAGAACGACCATAGAGAGCTTCTAGAAAGAGGCACAAAATCTCCAGAATGGTCCCAAAAGAAAAATACAGCGGTATGGAGAGGAAGTGTTGGGTGCTCTGTTGGGTGCGCCGATAGGGGCCATTTGTACTTCCCCAGTAATCACATTGAACAATGTTCGGACGATCACACGGATGGCGGTTGGGATGCAAATAAAGCAGGAAGGACTTGGGGCTGCGACCAAAGTGAAGCTTCGCTGCGCCATCAAAGGATACAACTCGCTAATATGTCTTTTCACCGCGGCGAAGAGTGTGGATTGGATGCACACATTACAAAACTCAATGAACACGAAGGCACGCTTCGCAAATTTTTGACCTCGGAGGATCTGGAAAATTTACAGGCCGCAGGTCTTGGTGAAGAAGAACAAGCTAGGTATAAATACGTAGTCAATATTCAGAATAATGGATTTGCCGATCGAATGTGGAGAATATTAGCGCTGAAAGTTGTCGTTTTGCAAGAAATGCACGCATTTAGAGAATTTTTTTACGACATGCTCATTCCCTGGGTACACTACGTGCCGATTAAAACGGATTTGAGCGATTTATGCGAGAAGATACAATGGTTAAAAGATAACGACGAAAAGGCTCGTGACATCGCCGAGAATGCGCACGCGTTCGTTCGCGATCAGTTGAGTTTGGATAACATAAATTTATACGTCGCAACGCTCGTACATCGCATCGGGGAACTCACCGTTCAAGGCCACAACTTCACGGAAGCATAACTAAGTTCCCATTAGTTGTATATTAATTTAGATGACCAGCGAGAGGAGAATGTGTGGAAGCTGATGAATAAGGATAATGCAAGTTGCGTGTGAAGAATGATTTTTTTATCAGATACCCCTCCTCGTCTATTATTAACTTAACTTAATGTGTGCGATTTTTTCCAGTCGCACTTTTCTCCAGTACACCACAATCCACAAAACTTTCGACTTTGAGGCAAATACTCGATGATGTCAGGATGGTTGTCTAGATGGTCGTGTTCTTCGCGGTGGCGACGAGAGAAGGCGCAAAAAGATGCATTGTTTTTCGCACTCGGACTTCTCGTGGGTATCGTCGTCGCGCATTCGGTGGTTGCGAGCCGTTCTGTGACGCGTTCACAAGTAGAGGAAAATGGCTTCAGGTTGGTTCGGGAGAGAATTGGATTTGCGACTAAAGCGCACAGGAAAGCGATCCAAGAGTACGTGCGCCATTATCGCGCGGCATATCGCGACGATTTGAATATCGAGGGTGCGGACGAAAACGTAAGAGAAGAAATGGACGAACGCGGGACGGTTATGAACGACGATAAGTTTGCATTGGTAGTTTCGGTTTATAAAGAGTGGGGAGAGAATAACGAGAAGGTCCCGGAGTGGGCAAATGCGAATGCGTCGCGGGATAACTACTTCGTGGTCCAACCGTTCTATCAGAGAATTGAAGCCAGTAAACCTGCGTTCGTGGTGAACAAAGGGTTCGAAAGTGGTGTGTACATGAGATACATTGTCGATAATTATCACAACCTTCCGGAGGCTGTCATTTTTGTCCAAGCAGACGGCTGCGAAGTAGATATGAACGCAGTGTTACCTCGCGTCACGTTGGAAATTCTTGATCAAGCTGGAGGTTTCCTTCCGCTGAATTGCTTGAAAGTTATGGGTCGATCAATTTCGATGTGGGGTGGAGAAAGGGGAGAACGTGTGGAAGCGTGCTGGCGTGAAGTTTCGAAGCATTTCGAACTCAATCTCTTCGAAGGGTTTGCGCTAGGCTCTGATTTCCAAATAAACATGGTTTGTTGCGCTTGCTTCGCTGTGAAGAGAGAGTTACTGTTGTCTACTCCATTCGAAGTATGGAATTCGTTTTACGAGCGCTCAATTGTGAAAGGACAGTGTATCGAGGGTCAATTAGATATAGATGAAGGTAAACATGAAACAGCAGGTACTTTCGAGCACTTGGCGCACGTGATATTTGGGAGGAAAGATCCTCTGTGGGAACCAAAGTGTTTCGATGATTTCGCCACTATTGTAAATAATGAAGACGCACCGGGGTCCTTAAAGCAATCCGAGGTTCATGCTACTGATCGAGTCGAAAAGCAACCTGTTACCACAGTAGAGAATGCTGATGGTAGTTGGAGCAAACTTCCAGAGTTGGTGAAGCGTTTGCAATGCAAAGATGTATCAGAATTAAAGTCTACTCTGCCGATACTCAAAATATTTGTACTTGAAGATTTTCCGGCTTTGGGACACTTTCAAATGAGTGTGGTATCATTTTTTTGCTGGTTGATGAATCAGGTAGAAGATGCAGACAATATTACTCGACAAACTGGGAGCTTACAGCTGTACGTCAGCACAATAGTCAATACCGACACAGAACTCCAAAACGTTGCCGATGTATACTACAAACCTTTTATTCAAAGCATTATTAGTTACGCTGAAAAGAATTTTGACATTCAGTTCTCTACTTTGAATGTCAAGGATTGGTACGACGGTGTACATATCAATCCCGATCGAATCTCGTGTTACGATGATGATAAAACGGTTCGCGCGGAAGAGATTGAAGTTTACCATCGAAGTTGTTCTGACCGAAAGTACAAGGGTCATTGCGCGGCCTGGTTCGATAAGCTAAGTAATGTTGATCATTTTAGAAACTTTTTGGAACAATCGTTGGACTTGAAAGAAATTTTGGGTGAGGTAGCGAACGAAATTATCGATGCTACCAGAATTCTCATTTTTGATAGAGCCGCAGGATATGCCAAATCTTATCAGGACGCAAATTTAGTAGTCAAAGCAATTCAAGATGAATGCAAGCAATGTAATGTCACGTACTTTCAGGACGATGCGAGGCGAGGTGGAGCAAAATCTTTTGAGTGGAATTGTCGACTTATTGCAAGCTATGATATTATAATTGCTGCACATGGTGCCTTCCTGTCAAACCTACCATGTGCAAAACCAAATTCAGCATTGATAGAGATTATTTGGCGAGATATAACTGATATGAGTATGTATGAACCCTTAGCTCATCAAATGGGTCTGAAATATAGAAGAGTCAACTTTGATTGTGTCATATGTGAAGCAGCGGATCCAGAGGATCACCCGGTCAAGCCTGATCTTGCTGAATTACGCTCTGCATTACAATCATTAACAGAAGTCACGACAGAATTAACAGGAAACTTGGAAGAGAATGGGGTTGACGTCACAGTTAACAGTCAGAAAGCGAAAGAAAACACCACAGAAACGCTTCCTGAGGCGTTCCGCTTACTCTCAAACAAACTCATGAAAAATCAATACAGAGATTCGTGCACCGCGGCGTGCTTTTACTCTACTAAATTTTCTCCAAATTCAGGTCTAGGAAGTAGGCTGCAATTTATTGTAGCCGCTTTGACCTTTGCTATTGAGGATGGATGTGTCTTGATTGCATCACCAGATTCATCTTTACAGCTGTTTGGGGGATCTTCCTTAAAAGAGCTGACGAATTGCAAAGATGAGGATGCCAAAGACATCAAATACATCGATTTGGGTGCGAGTGATATGGACGAAAATGGTCTGAAGGCTAGATATATGCGATACGTACCGCAATTTGACGATCTTGGGTTCAAAGATAGCATCATGCTATGGCAAAGTGTCGCCTTGTCATTTCTTATGCGCGCGACCGAGAGTTTTGCCAATATAATTCAAGAAGTTCAAAATGAAATAGGTCGGTACGATATTCAGAAGTGCCGCGGTGCTGTGATTTCTATGCACGTGCGACACGGGGATAAAGGAAGCGAAACGTCTCTAGTACCATTATCTGCGTATCTGAAAGAACTTGCGCTATGGTTAGAGAATGCTGAACAAAATCAAGAATTCAAGTGTATATTTGTTGCTACGGATGATGGAGACCTACAGAAAAGGCTTGAAGATTCTCCGGTTTTGGAGCTGGAATCAGGTCGCAAATTCAAAGTGATCGGTTCATGGCAAAGTATTGTAGCAGCACAAAAGCTTTCAAGTTCAGAAGGAGAATTTGGAGCATTGCTTGATTTGCATCTATTATCAAGGGCGAAAACATTTTGCTTTATATTTAGCAGTAATTTTGGCAGACTTGCGATGCATATGAATCCCGTGCATCTCGAAGCTCGCGCAGTATCCTCGCTAATTCCGATGGACTACTATCATCATGCCATCAGTAGTGGCTTTTTCTTCGTTCATCAGCAAAATGTTCGCGGAGGCTTTTGGTCAACGGTGGCTGTGTATAAAGAAAAAATATCTTCTAAACTTAATTGTGAACCTCAATACGGGTGTAGCGCTCAAACATTTGATTCGAGCCAGAACGAAACGTACTCGTGTTGTAGACTTCCGGCGAAATCAGATTATGTCAACGGCGTGATCGGACCGGTGCTGTCTGAAATTTTTCCGGACGAATATGAAAAATATTGCCGCGTTATTGATTTTTGAGAAACATAACGATCGAAGCCAGGGTCATCGCGAATCGACGTAGAAGTCATGAATAAGAGAAATTAGCAGTGCATTAGATGCAAATTAATATTGTATGTCCATAAATGTAAAGTATACTAATGATGATTTATTTCATCGTCCGCTTGGTAAAACGGTATCTTCGGGATATTTTTTTAATCGATAAATTCTAATAATCTATGGATGATCAGAGTTCCGAACTACTCGTGATTGTTTTTTTCTGTAATCATTTCTTTGTGAAACTGCATCAATCGATCACGAGCGTATGAATAATTCCAACCGATGAAATCATCACCGTCTGGATAAAATACGTTTTGACTCTCGCCACATCCCGGGCAAAACATCGTCCACGGTAAGTTATCAGCCATATTTTTTAGTCGCACGCGATGCTTTTCTTCTTCGAGTGGACTTAGTATTTGTATTGCTTTCGCCTCTTTCAATCCATAATGTGGAGTGATGAATGATTTAGCGTCTGAGCGCGCGAGTCCAGCGATAAAAGAGAATGAAGATGGAATGAGCTGCGCTACAGCAGCGGCATCTCTCACCAAGAATAAAGTTTCGATGTCGGATAGACACGAAATGGCATCGATAGATATCTCCTCCGTGAATTCTCGCTTTATTATATCCAATTGAGCGTCAAAGAGTTCCGTGCACAAACGCTTGCGCTCTTCTACAATACTTTCTTCTACTTTGTGAATGCTGCACATGACAGGTATTATTCTTTTCACATCAAGCTCCTTTAATGTCTTACCGACAAAGACTGAATATTCGGGCGGCGCGAGCGGATAGGACAGCTCGTCATTAAAAGGGACATCCGCGCACCTGAAGTGAATGATCGCGACGTCAATTGCCAATCGCTCTGGCTCTGCAGGAACACACGCTCTTTTCTCGTCTAAAGTAACATTAGAGAGTACTTTATTCACAATTCCTCGAGCGTTTAAACTCGTCCAAGTTGAGATGTAGGTCTCGTCATCGCGCCATCTATAAGGTTCCCAACCTGTTCCCGCCATCTGCGGATATCCTTCCTCCTCGGAAGGTAAAAACTCTCTCAAATCATACTCTTGGAAACGATTACCAAAGCTTTCAGCAAGTTTGCACTATGATTCATAATCAAACTGTGGTGGGGGAGGAGATGTCGGGGTAATGGTTTCATTGTGCATGATCACGGTTGCTTCTTCATCAACGACAGCGATACCTTCCTCTCCGCGTCGCAGAGCCTCCTCCACTTTCGTCTCCTGTGTTTTCAACATTTCCTCCTCAACTGCTCCAATCATATCGTTGCTATTACTATACCCATACTCTCTGTACGTTTTCTTGTACGCTTGCCAAGCGTCCTTATGCGCTTGGACGTGTTTCTGGACCATATCGTTATCACGCGCGTAAACGTTGTAAGTGAAATGCATCAAAACACCTAAAAGTACACCGAGCGTCAACAAAAGTATCGCGGTATAATGAGCAGCGCACCAACTCCTCCACCCAAATACATTTCTGTAGTGCGCGTTCTTCGCGCTGTTTTTGTTGTTGTTGTTCCCTGTGCCGTCCTGATAGTACTCAACGCGTTTCCCCTTCCTCGCATCTAAGGCAACGGACATTTCGTTAGACTTTTCGACATCAAAATCATCGTTTGGATCCTCCGCGCGTTGGCCTTCGATTACGAAACGACTGCTCATCTTGTTATTATTATTATTCGAGAACACGCGACCATGTGCGCATATCACAGTCGCATGGTTAAAATTCCCCGAAGAAGAAGAAGAAGAAGAAGAAGATATCTATTGCTCTGCTACTCTTTCTCGTTTTCCCAAGCTCTCCTTTTTTTTTCAAGCTCTCTGCTGCACGAGTCGACATTTTTGTGAAAAAAAACGAGAGAGAGAGAGAGAGAGAGAGAGAGAGAGAGTTCGAATCTCGCATGCGAGATACAAATAAATGTGGGACCTCCTCTTCTTTCGAGCGATCGGTCTCGTCGCGCGTGGCAATCGCGGGACGGACGAGAGATGTTGTCCTGAAGAAGTGCGGCAAACCGGATGCGACCAACGGAAAACATATGGAAATGAGGGAGAATCAACTTATATTTTTCTAAACGCAAAGAACCAGGGCTCAAGTTCTCCATTTTCTGTAACAGATCTATGCATTCGCACATTTCTTTGTTCCCTTTTCCCAACTAACCATGTATTTGAAACGGAGCAAACCTCAAAAAGTCCACCATCACTTTCGTCACCTTCCTGTCTACAGTTCTTTTGGTTCTCAGTTATATATTGAGAGTCTTTCTCTTGCATGGCCCAAAGAAACTCTTCGTTAACAACAGCGCCATGTTTCTGAAATAGTTTATGCCACCAAACTCTTGGACGAAGTAACGTGTGTTCAGCCTCACCTTTCGGAGCCCCATTGTTTTTCAGAGAAATAGACAGAAAAAGATGCCTGCGTGAAACCCGAACCAACTCTTTTACCACCGCATCTGCTTCTGCCGGGTCGATATGTTCAAGGACGTCAGAGCTCATGACTAAATCGAACGAGTTATCTTCGTAGGGCAAGTTCGTCAAGATTCCTGCTTCTACGTAATTTTTTGATAACAAATCTGGACACTCTTTCTCCAAAGCTGCACGAGACAACTCGATCCCATACGCATTTTTACCATACTGCCGCATCAAGCGGGTTAAAGCACCATTCCCCGTGCCTGCATCTAAAATTGTATGAAACTTCAACTTCGCTATCACATCTGTAGCAAAGCGACACCCCCAGCACGACTGGGCCGGGTAACCGCCACTCGTCCACGTTTTATCGTATACAGCTTGATACGTCGTTGATCTGTAAGTATATCCTGGCTTTCGCGCTGGTGGATCGAACGTGTCTTGTTTCCCCAAATATCTCTCGTCATTATAGTGTTCAATGTAGTGTCCAAATGTCGCAAGTGTGGTGTTCAAATCCGAGACAGGAGCTCGGGAGCAGCTCGCGGTGCTCTTTCTTTTCACACCGTGAAAGACCAACAGTGCACCTAAGAAGAAAGATACCACACCGACAAACAAGCGAGACTTCAAAATCCGCATCGACATACTCTTCAAAGTTTTTATGGACGTGTGCTCTTTGCAAGAAATTAATAGTCTAGGGAATGGAGTATTCGTATTCATCGGTTTTGCGACGAGAAAAAATCGAAAAAATTTACGTTCGAGCTCGTAGAAATTCGACGCGCTTTCTCTCTCTTCTCTCTCTCTTTTGCTCGATACACAAACACAAAGACAGACAGACGGGCGGATTGAACGGCGGCTGTTACTCATCATCATCATAAAACACAAACGACGATGGATGCCGCGTTCGGTCGTCGTCGCGCGTCTTCTTCTGCTTCCGCGCGACAACAACAACAACAATCGACTTTTCTCATCACAAACACTTTCAACTGATTAAAACTGAAAACATGATCACCACCTCGTTCGCGAACAACAGAGGAAGAGCGGTCGTTTTACTTTTTATCGCCGGCGCGACGCTGTTCGCGTTTGGCGCGCTCTTCGAGCGGTATTTTGTCGCTTCTTCTTCTCCTCCTTCCCAGAGGTGGAGAAAGAGCGAATCTCAACAACACCATTCGAGGAGAAGCGAGGACGTCGAAGCGGACCTTTCCTTCGCCGACGGCGGAGAGAGAAGAAGCGAAGTCGATTATGATGACGATAAAGAAGAAGTCTCTGGACGATCTCTTTTTCCTCCTCCTTCTCCTCTGAAACGCGCGGTAGCGTCGAGCGAAAGCAGAGGCAGATGTTCGATATACTCGTGCGTGCAAACGAAAGATAAGAACAAGTTCTCGTTCAGCGCGGACCAGTTGCAAATGGCGATTGAAAAAGAAGCGAATCGTGCCTCCGCGTTGGTGCGCGTAAACGTAGGCGACGCGTTGAAGTACACGATGAAAAGGTGCGTTTTGCATCCGCACAACGAGTTTGAAATCCCGCGACACAAACGAGGGGAGTACGATACGAGTAGCAGTAAGATGGAAGATTTGAAGACGGCGATGCACAGAGGAATACCTCTGTTCCCGATTGTCGCGCATCCGCTAATTTGGAACGTCACCGACGGCGTTGGGGTCGGACACGGTCATAAAGTGCCGTCGTTACCGGAAAACTATCTAGTGTCGATGAGAGATTTAGAAAAAACAGAGAAAATAGACGAGAAGTACAGAGAGAAAATAGAATCGCTGATGAATGCGGCCAAGTATTGGATCGACGAAGCGCACGCGCTGTACGAAGTCAGAGGAGGGGCAGTTGAAAGCAACGAAGAAGTAAAAAAGGTTTGGGCGATATGGTCGGGATTAAACGGATTTAATTACGCGTATAGATTAGTCGCCGCAAAGTTGGGCGTCGGTGTGGTGTCTTTCGAAAACGCTCCGTTTTGGCGACTGATTGTCGATACGACTACCGGCGTGGCGAGCAGTCAAGGCTCGGAAAAGTCATATTATTGGAAGTATAAAGATTTGGTGGATGAAAATGCAGCCGTCCGAGAAGCTCTCGACTACAAGGAGAAAATGTACGGCACCAAAGGGTTTGAAAAGAATAAAGAAAAGTGGGATATGCATGTGTCTCCATCGACGAATTTACCGTCTGAAATCAGCGCTCGCCCGAAGCACCGGCCGCTGGTGGTTTTCCTCGGGCACGTGTACTCTGACACGAGCGTCACGTACATGATCGAAAGCGGTTTCAACGACCAAGTCGACGTCATCATCAACACTGCGTTTTGGTGCGTCAAAAATAACGTCGATTTTGTCGTCAAAATGCACCCGGCGGAGAAGAGAGTGTTCAAACGAAGATCTCCGACAGAGACGAAACTTGTAAACGATCCTCGTTGGCACGCGATACAAATCGCAAAAAGAAATGCGCTCCTAAGCGTCGACGGTACCAACCGTTTGAACACGTACAAACTCGTCGACGCCGCGGACGTCGTCGTCACTGTCGTGAGCTCTTCCGGACTAGAATCTGTAATCATGGGCAAGCAAGTCATCCTGACCGGCGCCGCGTTCTACGGCAAACTCGGCTTCACGCGAGACGCGTCCAACCCGACCGAGTTAAAATCGCACTTATACTTTGCTCTGCGCGAGCGGCTGTCGTCGCCATCGCCGCCATCATCCTCATCCTCATCACGCTCGACGAGGAAAGTCGCGCTCTCTCCTTCGCTGTACAAAAAAGCAGCCACATTTTTTTACGTCCTTCGACACTACGCCACGGTGGGCAGAGACGACGTCGATGAGATCGCGAGGAGGATCGTTCGTGCGTGCGTTCCCGCTTTATGATGATTTAATATAGATAATATATTTAATATAGATAATATATAGAGTTGTACATTGTAGATGCGCGTTTATGGTGTATGTGTGAGAGACTCGAATGATGTTTGATAGTCACATTGTGCGAAAAATGCAAAACCACTTTTCACAGCCCCCTCACAACTCACATTGTACACAACGCTCTCTCTCTGAAGAGATGCGCGCGCGACTCCCTACCACCAACAAAAACGCGGAGGAGGACGGAAACATCGACGTCGAAAGGAATTTCAATATAAACGGAAACGATGATGAATTCGATAGCAGCGGCGCGATGAAGAAAAAGAAAAGTGTCTCCTCCTCCTCCCTGCCGTCGATGATGATGGTGCCGAAAAATCCTTGGCTGTTACTCGTTTTAGGTATCCTTTTCGGCGCGTTTCTCCCTACTTTTATGAAACATAAATCGGTGCGCATCGTGCACAGGCACGTGAAAGGCGCGTATAAAGCACACAGTGAGGCTTCGAAGGAGTACTTGAAGAGATATCGAGAAACATATTTAGAGGAAGTGAAAGCGAATGTGAATAACGCTGAAACCGTGATGCTTTTGGAAAGCGTGGTGAAAGAAGAAGAGAAGAAAGTGGAAGAGGAGTTGGTGAAAGAGGAAGTAGGAGCTGTAACTAGAGAAGAAGGAGGAGATATTGCATTCAAAACGCTCGAGAACGGCAAGCATGTGTGTTTGCCACTAATAGACGAAGATTTTAGTGACCTCGTGAGCGAGGAAGAAATGGACGAGAGCGGTACCGTAATGACCCGATCTGAATGCGAATGGTTTGCAAGGTATATCAAGGTGAGCATCGTAGCTTCCAAAATGACGTCCAAATGTGTACCAGATGATCACGTATTTTCGACACTAGTAAATGAACACGAATGGGAAGTTTTCACGTATGCCGTCCAAAACGTAAAATCTGAAAAGTGCCTCATCGATCGACTCATTATTTTGTGTTTAGACGAAGTTACCGCGTTGAAATGTAAGTACGATGGCTTCACGCATTGTGTTCAATACGTAGATACACTTGGTGCGTCAGATTTTATGCAAAATGTATATTGGCGAATCGTCTGGCTCAAAAGTAAAATGGCATTGGCATTAGTCAGCGCGAAATTGACGGCTTTCATTCACGATTCAGATGTTTTGTTCTTAAAAGTGCCAGACATGGATCGAATTATTGCATTGGATCCTACCGCGGAGATGTTTCATCAGTGGGAACAATTGAATTACACGGCTTTATTTCTGAAATCTTCTTTCGAGGAAGAAAGTGAACCAGTAGATGTTCCTCACAAAGGTCTCAATAGTGGGCAAATTGTATATTTACCGACGGAAAAAGTTCATCAAGGTCTTCTCTTGTCATTGCGGAAAGGAAAAGAATGGGGAACGAACAAGAATAGATTAGAGCAGGAACTTTTGATGTCTGGTATGGATGATGTTGGCGTTAAAAGAACGGGTTTGAGTTACAAATACAACTCATACTGTAGCACAAGATCGTTTAACGGTGAACATGAACACTTGGAGGAATGGATAACTTTTCACGTCAACTGCGCAAAAGGTCCTGAACTTAAAATGCTCGTCAAGGAAGAAGTTCAAGAAGACTGGATTAAGCATAAATCAGGTTGAATAGATGTCGAGAAAAGAGAAAGAAGTTGTATTGAGGACGAGACGACGGTCAATCATTTAGCCCGCTTATGTAATTCTAAAACATCTAGAATTGTACCTTACCTGGTACACGTTGTATTGTATATTTAAAACTTACAGATTACTTGGTCGTGCTATATAAAATACATGTACTACGCATGGCGCAGTCGCGATGAAGAACAAAAATCATCGAAATCACCTCGTATAAGTACTGATGACTTTTTCGAGATCATCGAGAGTCTTCAACGTACCTAAATACTCGCCGTCTTTAATCAAACAGGACGCTGCTCTTGAAAATCCAGAGGAGAAGGGAAAGGACACAATTTTCTTGGCCGTGCCGAGCTCGTAGAGTTCCAAAGCAGAAGTTAAGGAGTAATGACTTTCGAGAAGGTCTCGATGATCTGCTATTTTATCTTCTCCTTCTTCATCACTCATTCCTGAGACATGTTCGATCATTGAAATTACGGGATTATTCTTCAGATACGCTTGAATAGCCGGAGCATCACTCGCTACAAAAGTCGTGAGTCCAGAAGTCTCGAATATTTTTTTCGCAAAATCGATCACATCGTCTACCGCACGCTTCAAATCCAAGTGAGCGAGACGATCGTATCCATCTCCTTCATTATCTAATCTTGGGTCGCCTAATTTAATCTCGCGATGACCTATCTTTATGGATAAGTCCGGCTGAACTTCAATTCCAAGATCTTCATGATCTAATAATCGAAAGTGGAAGGCTATGTCATTTTGATGCGTCTTAGATTCCGTACCGTGAATATTCTGCCACTTTTTATGGTTTTCCAACTCTTCGAGAAGGAAATCAGACGGGTCTCCGAACCATTTGTTTATTCCTGCGCAAGAATTATTGTCCGCGACTTTTGCATACTTGCCAGACGCGATGTATTTATTATGCGGCTCGGTGATGAATACATTCGTCGGTGTTTCTGGATTGGTCATATTTTCAAGCGCTTGAATCCAATCCTCACTCTGTCCGTCAATGTGCACAAAACTCTTCATATCTTCTGTTTCTTCGTTTGGCCCTAAGGAAACATCGATATCACTCGAACGTTTACCGTATTTGACCACATTTTTATTGCGTCGGAAATCATCTTTGCACGGTTGCATTTTTCCAGAATGCCATGGTTTATGTGGTGTTCCACACTCACGAATACTCACGCTTCCTACCCCCAACATGTCCAAGATTTCGTAAACGTTCGCAAACTCTCCCATCAAATGTCCTAGACCACAATCCGATAGGTGATGGAAAATATAAACGTGTGCGTTGCCACGCGTACGTTGTGACAATGGCGATGGCGGCGGTGGCGGCGGTGATTCTATTACCGGCACTGGTGTGACACTCACACCACCATCTATTTTGTTCGCTCTTTCTGTTTGCTCTCCTGCTACTTCTGACATCTGTGCTAGTACCTCTGCTACTGCCGCGTCGCCTCCTTTTTCTCCTCCTTCTTCTTCTTCTTCTTTTTCTTTCTGTATATTCTCTCCACCAAACACGGCTTCCAAATACGATTCTCGATATCGCTTTAAATACTCTTTTCTTGCCTCGTTGTGCGCTCGATACGCGCCTTTCACATTCCTGTGTAAATCTTGAACACCCTTACCCATCCTCGATTGACTGTTTCCATCGCCGCTGGCATAAGAAGAGAGAACAAAGCCGCAGAAAACGCCGAAGAGAACGACGAGTATCCTAAACGTGACGCTCGACGATGCATTTGGACCGTCCCCGTCCTCTTCTCTTCTTTTGATATTCAAAACTGCGCCGTTCTTTTTTTTGGTCGCGGGAGAGGACTCGAGGAGTCCTCTCGATCGCATGAGCATTTATTCCTCCTCGTTTTGCTTGCGCGCGTGGAGAGAGGAGACACAGAGGTGCAGAGGAGTTGAGGCGTTGAGGTGCACTAT
>JACLAB010013990.1_pt1 | contig 69572 bp, 47 predicted proteins | sample 8027921 | NCBI WGS metagenome assembly JACLAB01 (sample SAMN15725117, study PRJNA655200) | protist metagenome | isolation source: fluorescence activated cell sorting (FACS) single amplified genomes of... | place: USA: West Boothbay Harbor, Gulf of Maine | collected 2000-07-19 | reverse complement strand
CGGCGGCACCGCCTTGGGTTGCTCCTTCGCGGGCGCCGGTGCGGCTACAATAGGCATGGCCTTCGTGACTGTGCCGTAGACATCATCCAAGTTTGGCATCAATTCGCGATAGATACGTTCGATTTCAGCTTGGTCGACGCCGTACGTTCCCATGGAAGCTTCAGAATTTGAATACGCGCCTTCGAAATCATACGACTTCGCGGACGACGCAGTAGAAGTAGAAGAATATGAGGAGTAAGAAGTCGAACTCGTGCTGCTCATGCTGCTGCTGTAATCCATATCCCACTTGACGCTCGCGACACTGGCCGAGGAGACCTCGGTGGCGGCAGTGGCGGCGGCGACGACGACGTCTTCAACCACCGGCGCGGGCGGTTGTACGCGGCGCGTCATCACCTCTCTAACCGGCACTGGTGCTGCCACTTTCACTGGAGCGTTCACCTTACGGTTCTTGTAGATGAAATACATTGCCGTCGCTGCGGGCACAGCCACATACACGGGCGTGGCGTACAGCAACGCGCAGGCGTACTCGGCCGCCGCGAGCCCCCAGCTCACTACGATTCGGCTCAATGTCAACAACACAGCCGCAATAGACATGAACGGCTTGGCGCATAACAAACCAAGGAGCGAACTCACGATTCCATTCGGGTTCGCCACCACCGGCGCGGCCGCCGCGGTGCTTTTAGCAATCACGTTACCAGGCGTGAGTAACAAAGACTGAAACCACGCAAACGCATTAATGGCTCCCAAGATGCACGCATCGTACGCATCGAGCGCAACGTCAACCAAGTAATCCACCCCAGCTGCGAGCAAATCCACAAACGATCGAGCCAACGTCTGCGCCGGGCCTAAAACTGGAAAACTCACCGACGCGTCGCTGTACGCAAACGCCGCGATCGCTGCTAAAACCAAAGCCATAGCCGCAACCTTGCCAACCTTCTTCTGCGCCGTCGACGACGACGCGTCGTCATCGCCATCCGATGAAGACGACGAAGACTTTTCTTCTACATCAATCACACCCTCATCCGAGGCCCAATACGACGACGCCGATCGTCCGAGCACCACCGCGCCTCTACTCGCTCTCGAAAGATTATAATAATGATTACGCGACGAGGACGACGCCGCGTAGTTCACGCCTCTCGTCGCGCACGCACCCACGGACGAACGCATCGCCGCTGTCGTCTTCACCATCATCGTCGTCTTCACCGTCATCGTCGTCGCCAACCCGCCTCGTCGTCGGCGAACCGCAGCGCTCACCACGCCCTTGTTGCCCAACGTCACATTGCTCACCGCCATGGTCGTCGTCGCGAGGCTCATGTTCACAGATTACGCGACGACGACGACGACGACGACGAGGACGAGGACGAGAACGACGAGGATGATATGTAGATATATACACACACACAGTCGCACGTCGGTCGCGTCGCGCACTGCCGTCGTCGTCGTCGTTAAGAATTTATTCAAAATTCAACAATTCATTTGGGTGCGATCCACCAATCATGACCAGGCGTGTACCCCCACAACACCCCCAAAACTCACTGACGTCGTCGTGCTGCTGCTGCAGTGTGTGTTTGACCTCACACGACGACGACGACGACGACGACGACGATGTTGCGACGCGGGTGCGTGCAACGCGCGCGCACGTGGTGCGACGCGACGCGAATGATGACGACGCAGACGACGGTGCGGGGTGCGCCGAGCGTGCCGGCGACGGTGCGGCGTGAGAAGGATGCGAAGGACGACCACAACGATGGGTCTTTCGTGGGGTTGGTTCGAGGCGAGGTCAAGGCGAGCTCGACGGTGGGCGTGGCGCCGTTCGATGGGTCTTTAGCGACGATAATGTTTATGTCGGCGACGACGACGACGGCGACGACGGCGACGGGGACGGGGACGACGACGCGTGCGTCGTCGGTGGCGGCGTTAGCGTCGGCGATGCGGTTCGACTATCGAGCGTTGAACGCGTCTTCGGCGGTCTCGGAGACGATCTTGATTCAGGACGAACGCGAGGACGAAAACTATGATATCGATGGACGCAGTATCGTCAACGATGATGAAGAGATGTGGTGTCACACCAAGAGGACGTATCAGCCGAGTAATTTGGTGCGAAAGCGTCGGCACGGGTTCAGAGCGCGGCTCGCGACGGTTGGCGGTAGAAAAGTCTTGGCGCGGCGCCGCCGTAAAGGGCGAAAACGTTTGTCAGCGTAAGTAGTACAGTGTGTTTATAACAATTTTAGCAGTTCTAGGATCAGTCAGTCAGTCGTGTACATCGCAAACACCTCATGATATTCTTGTTTTACTTTATGTCTGCGACATGTTTTCCATGAAATTTTGCAAGAGGAAATTCGTCCACTCAGCGGGCACGCCTCCTTTGTTTTCCAGGTTCATGCGTTGAAATTGCTCAATATTAAATGCCCCGCTAAAATTGCTGTTGGCCCGCTGTGCGCACAGAGCCCTTGTCGATGCGCGGGTGCTTCTGCAGCGCCTTCTCCGCGCGCGGGCCAAAATACGTGCCCTCCGCGACCACGCGTAACGGCGATTGATTCTCGTCGCCATACTTTCCATTATACATTTTTCGCGCCGACGGGTGGAGAATATCGGTGCATCTCTTTGGTAGGGCCTGAAATTCAATATCGTTCAAGTCTGTGCCGCAAATTTGCAGCACTTGAAGACTCGGCGTCGCCAACGTCAACTTGGACAACCCAGAAGCTCGGGAAAGATCAATCTTCACGCAACAAAAAGAACGAATCGCCAACTCATGGTGATCTTCGAGATATAATTTGTACGTTTTGAAGAACATGAGCTCGACAGCTGCGTCGAGCATGTCTTGCAAAAACTTGCCTGGCCCCGAATAGTAATCGCACTTGAAGTAACGCAACTCGCTCAGGACAATCTTGATCTTGCCTCGCTCCGCACATTTATCGATCGAGCTATTTATTTCGATGCGTTCGAGTTGTGGCGCGAGCTCGTCAGTGAGTTCAACTTCGGCCATATCGACGCCCCAAATCCTGAGCGTTTTCAAATTTGGCAATCTTCGCTTCAACGCGAGACCTGGAATGCGTTCGTTTGATTCATAGTATCCACACACCGACCGAATCACGAGTGACTCCACATCATCGGGAAGCTCATCAATCGTGATCTGCGGCTGGAAATCGTCTTCTTCACGATGCTGCACTAACAGCACGCACTCGTTCAACTTCCGCCTGGTATCTTCTTCAGAAATACCAGACTCATGAAAGCAGTGCCGGCCTCGATAGCACGTCCGAGAGCCGCTGCTATGCGACTCTCCTGCTTCAGTCTCTTTGCGCACAATACTTTCACCGCACGACGTGCACAGGTAATCCACTGTGAACCCAACTTCGGGCTTCGGACCGTCGCCAACAAACGTGCACGACCCCTTCCACTCCAACTGTGCCTCTGGATGCCCCACGCGACACTCTGAGTTCTCATCCGTCACCATCGTGCGACACCGCACGCATTCTTTCGGCTCAAAAGGTTTATTTGCCTTGGACGACGACGACGACGACCGGTTCGTCCTCGACGCATTCTGCGCCGCGAGTCCTGCACACTCATACTTGTGCAGGGAGTACCAGTCTCGACGCTGGCAGTCCGCTGAACAGTAGCGAGCCTCGGCGCATCTCGAGCACCGCTTCGTCGCGGGTTCGTCGCATTGCTCTGCCTCGCAATAGTGCACCATGGATGCCGTCCGTCGACGTCTGGCGTCGCGGCTGCGGCGACAACGCATCACCTCATTCGCATCCCACCTATCGCGCACCGATTTCAAAAGGATGAGTCCCTCTGGATCGCTGAGTTACGATTGGTGAATGCTCCAACCCGAGTCGACGACGGCGCGTCGCACGCGATGCGAATAGTGATGTATAAATGCGGTTTAAATATCGCACCACATGCAGCGTGGTGTGGGTTGAGCGTATCAAGAGCTCAACGCCAAGAGCGATGATAAGACGTGGATGTTTCGCGCCGAAGCGCCGACGTCAAACGAAGGCGCGGTGAACGTGAATGGGTTCATCATCAAGCGCGCGAGACGTAGAATACCGTACACGAGAAACGCCAAGATGGCTGTTGGGATGGAGACGTACCATCGATACGAGCTCAAGAACGCTAATGGCGCGGTGAGCACGAATACAAAGCACATTACGTACACGCTCGACATGTAGAATGGCGGAACGGGTGTCGTAACGATGCGTTCGCAATTCGCGTGTGCCCTGAGCATGCCTTGCACTGAGCGCTGGATTCGATAGAATGCCTTTTCGTGAAGTTTTGACCGCACGCGAATGTCGTGTAACGTTCGCAACACTTGACCAGCGGATTTGTACACGCGCAAATGCGGCGCGACGCCCGCGAATGCGTTTCGAGCTTCGGCGCTCAACAACTCTGGCAAACGCGGAGCGCCGACGAAATCGTCGTCAAGCAAAGTGTTTGGATTTGTCGCTTTGTCTTTGTCCTCGATGCTGACTATGGCGCCGTCAGGATATCCGACTCTAACTTCTCTTAACGATTGACGCATGAACGCCACGAGAGTTTCAAGCGCGTTGAAAAAGCGTGCGTAATCATCGTCGGTTTCCTTCGTCGCCAAAGTCTTCTTCGTCCTTGCAAACGACACTCGCATTTCCAACATAGCGTTTCGCCCGTGCTCGTATAAATCGTCCATGTGCGATCGCGCGCTATAATACCTTTCGTATCCCAAATTGAGCACGTACGCTACGACGAAACCAAGCACCGGCGTCGCCAAGACGTGCGCCTCGTTTGAAATTTGCAATTCGCATCGATTGGCTTCAATGTTCGCGTCTTCGCACGTCTTCCACGTCCACAGCCAAAACATAAACGCCACGCTGGAAAATCCAATCACGATTGGCACGAGAGGTAATATCACCGTTCCGCGAATCGTAAAGCATTCAGTGATAAAACTAAAACGCGTCATTGGAAAGCGGCGTTGCGGCGGAAACAACCACGGCGCGTTTGACGTCTTGTGCTTCAGTGCCGACACGGCAACGGCGGCTACGTGTGTGCAAGCGTCATCATACGCCTCCCGCACCGTTTCGTCGATGCGCGATTGTTTGTGCTCGATGTCGGCGTACAATTCTTCGATATCCGCCCTGCCTTTCTCCGTACTCGCGCACATCGCGTGCGTGTTGGCGCACGTCGTCCATAACGCTTCGCCGATGGCGGACAAGTCGTTCGCTTCCTTACCCCACGCGAACGGATTTTCGAGCAAGTTGGTGACGCCACGTAAGCCGTACAACGCCACGGCGAGAATGCACAACGGCAGCCACGTCATGTATTTGAAAGACACCACGATGACGCTCGCCACGCAAAACATCCAAATCAACAAGATGAGATTGATGAGGTGCGTGAGCGCGTACGGCACCTTGACTTCAGCCGCACGCGCGCATTGGGCAACGCCGGTTAAAATATCACGCACCGTATTCGTCACTGTTGCCGCAGCACGATCGCTGATGTACCCAGCGCGGCGGTAGACGTTGACGTTGGCCAAAATGCGCGCGGCGATGAGCGTGACTCGTTCGCGTGGCGCAACCACCGCGAGTTGAAGACAGAACGCCGTACCATCGCTGTCGGCGGCATCGTTCAGGACGTTGCTATTCTTGTCTTCGTCAAATTCGCGACTCAGAAGAACACCGAGTGCGGGAGATGCGCGTTCATCAAAGAGGAGGATTCGCATCGAAGCATCTGACCCGTCGCTCTCGTCGCATTCGCGCTGCTCGCGCAAAGATTGACGAATCGCGGCAAAGAGGGCACCAGAGAGGCGCAACACGTCTCGCAACGCGCGTCGCACGATGGCTGTGTCTTTCGCACCGCCGCCCTCGCGCATGTATGCGCACGCCTTGACGTTGAGTAGATGTACGCCGTGCGTAATGGCAAACACGCCCGTTTTCGCCTCGTAGAAGACTTTAAAGGCGAAGAAAAAGCGATACACGATTATGAACATGAGAATGCGTCCGATGATGGCTGAAGCCGCCGGAGCGAAGACAACACCACATTCGCTGTGATCTGTGACGTCATCACCACACACCGCAAGCTTGTAATATTGAGCGCCGACGCCGAAAAATATCACGAGCAGCATTTGCGGCCACACCCAAGGAAACACGGTGTCGTTGAATCGGAATAAATCGCGAATGTATCTTATGCGCTGCGTTTCTGACTGAAAGTCTGCGTGCGCTTTGTGAATTGCACTTGACACGGTTCGAGATTTCAGTGCTTGCGGCGCCCCCGCGCCAGTCAACACGATTGCGTCAACTCCAGAATGCGCAGCGCTCTGACTCGGCGCCACGTCGACGTCGGCGCCGCGTCTTTCTTCGCGCATCGAGTGCCGAACCTTCTCGCTTGCTACGCGCGAAAGTGACCGCCGCTCGGGCGTGACGTCCGCGGTTTCTTGATGCAATGCGAGCGTTTCAGTGTACAACGCCCAGCCAAACTTTTTCAAATCGTGCTTGGGATCTGACCAGCTGAACGGATCCTCCATCAAACTCCCGAGTTCCGCGCTGCCGTAGAGCGACATCGTGACCAACATGGACGGCAGAGCCGCGAGCCATTTGTACGAGGTGATGAATACAAAAGGCGCAGTCATGGTAAAAAAGAATGTGGCAAAGTTCATGACATGCAAGAATGCAAAAGGCATGACGCTTGAAAGAATTCGCTGCATATCTGAACACGCTTGGAGACACACGTCGACTCTCCCGAGCATCTCAAACGCCCCGCGTTCAGAAATGTGTCCGAGGCGTCTGCGATCGTCGATGATGCGCATGAGCTTTGTCGCGCATATACCCACACGAGCGTTTGTGTTTGCTTTTGCAAATCCAACTTTCTCATCATCCGTGAGAAGCACCGACAGCGAGGGCCAACCTTCGGAATCTTCAAGCAACAGTTCGTCGCTCGTCGGCGACGTCGGCGTGATTGCGAATGGAACAATTCCGTGCCTACTTTCGCGAATGACGTGTCGGATAAGTCCCACGAGAACACTTGATAGTCTGCGAATTTCAGCAATGTCTTGCGCGAGTGACGAGTCATCCTTTCGCCGTGATGGTTCTTGATGCATCAACGTACACGCAGCTACGTTGAGACTCCGCACGCCATTCGCCAGCGCTCCAAGTAAACCTTTACACTCGTAATAACGAGTATACGCAAATGACACTCGAAATACAAGCGTAAAACCCAAAATGGCACCCGCCATAGTGTGCGCACTTGCATCGAATACATACGAACACTTTGTGACGTCTATGACTTCGTCGCCGCACTCGCTAATTTTTAGCGCGTTTGCTCCAATCGCCACCAGCGCACTGGCCAAAATCTGCATGGCGAGCCGTGGGAGAACTGTGCCTTGAACTGCAAAAACCGCTGTGACGAATGACCAACCAGATCGTAGTGCAATCATACTTTTCAAAGCTCGATTTTTAAACTCTAGCTCCAACTTGCTCGCTTTCTTGACGTCGAGCGTCAGCGTCCTTGATATCACGCTTGTCATGGATGCGCGGCTACTTTCAAGAACTGAGCCATGTAAACTCAACGACTGGTCCAGCTCACGCGACTCATCCACGAGCGCGGTAAACATTTCTGCGTCGCCTTTGTACATCAGCGCCAGCGCCTGAAGGCGGCTGTGCCGCAAGCTCATACGTGTGCCGAGCTCGCCTAAATCGTGTCGAGGACCTTCAAAGTTGAAAGGCTCCATCATTGCAGTAGATGTTTCAGCGATTCCGTAGAATCCAAGCGCAACAAGCATCGCCGGCACAGGTGTGATGTATTGATAGCTCACGCTAAACACAAAGGGCGTGGTAAACACGAAGAAAAACAAGAGAACTTGGAGCAAGTGACGGAAATGTTTCGGCACCGGCGTCGTGACGACTCTCATAAAGCCTTGAATGGACTGCGTCGCGCAGCACACGTGGCGATACGCCTCTGTGGCAAATCTGTCACTAATTTGCCCACGCTCTCTGTATTTTTCAAACAATGCGGTAATCTTCATAGCAACTGACGTAGTCATGGCGTGCACGGGCAAAGACTCCAACGTCTGCCGTTCTTGCGCCGTGAGCAAATCACAAAGCTTACGCGCGCCGCCGTATTCATCCGTTTCGAAACAGTCGCGTAAATACAGCGTTTTCCCACGAGGATCTCGCGCAATGAGCTCTCGAACCGCTATACGCGCCAAAGCGTGCAAGATGTCTGCGAGACGCGTTATTTCACACATGTCCATCTTTGTCTCCTTGTCGTCTCCATGAGCTGAATCAATGAAAATTGTACCACACATCACAAGCGACCTCAACGCGTTTTGCAATTCGATTGTCAATCGTTTAGCGCCATAATATCGAGCGTACCCCCAATCAGTGTTGATGACGAGTAAGAAAGATAATGAAATAGCCAAAACGCGATGGGCGCTGATATCAAACGTCACCAAACACTGCGAGGACTCTGTAACGCTTGCACCGCAACTCGCAAGTTTCAACAGTTGAGCCCCCATGCCAACGAGTGCAGCTGTAAATAATTGTCGGGATATGCTTGGAAGCGTCGTGTTTCGCCACTGGAAGCAATCCGTGATGAACCAATACCATTTCGTGCGCCGTTCAGCGTTGAACAAATCCACTGAATGCTCACTATCGTCTTCGTCGACTTTCGCACGCGCGTCGCCTGAAAACGCATCGATTTCACGCGCAACGCGACGTCCTATGACGTTTAGCGCGTGCGCGGGTAAAGACCACGTGAACGGATCCTCCAGTGCCATGGCTATTTCGTTCACGCCGTAGAATAACCACGCCACCGTGGCGGTGACTAAAGGCGTCGTCCAATCGGTGAGTGTCGTCATCGCAAACGGCAACGAAAACACAAACGAACACAAGAGCACAGCTGTGATGTGCGAATATTCGCGCGGCGTGGGCGTGGTGACAATCAACATCGCTTGTCGATACGCGTCCAACGCGCTTTGCGAATGTCGATACGCCTCCATCGCCGCGCGCTCACTCAATAAACCTTGCAGTCGTAGCTGCTGAACATCATGCAGCACCTTCAAAGTAGCGGCTTCTGGCCTGCTCTCCGAATACACTTTCCCATACAGTGTGCGCTCTTCAGCGCTCGTGATTGTAGGAACGCTCGGCGTACCAGAGGCGTCGCGTTCGAGGAGGATGCTGTCGTCGTTTGCGCCAATGCGCGCATCGCGAATACCTTGTCGTATGAACGCGTACAACACACTCAACTCTCGTCGCACGTTTCGTTTATATTCGACCGCTTGTTCACTGTTCGCTACCGCGGCGTTTTCATTGCCGTACTCGACGTCGACGACGGCGAAGACGTTTCTCAACGCCTCCTTCACGTTCACCATGGCTTGTTTCCCATCATCAAACCTCGTAAACGCTTGCCTCGCACGAAACACGAGTAAAAATGACAACACCACAGACGTCACCAAGTGCGCATCAATGGCAAATGCGTACCGACACTCGGTTGAATATCGTAAACTCTCATCGCACGCCGTCACCTTTAACCACTGCGCTCCGGCGCCGACCGCGCCCGCGAGAACAATCTGCGGCGCCACGCGCCACGCGCACGTAAACCACAGCGCCACCACGAACGCCCAGTGTTCACGCGCGTTCGTCCACAGCACGCGCACCTGCCCATCCTCGCTCGTCCTCGCCCCCATCCCTCCGCGGCCCCGAGTCTCTTCGTCTCCCAATCGATCGTTCGATCGATCGATGAATCAATCAATCAATCAATCAATCGCAATCAACCAACCTCTGCGCGAGATCGACGTCGACGTCGAACGACACCGCACCGCGATGGGTGCAAGACACGTACGTCACCACCACCGCCACCGCCTCGTCGTCCTCGCGGGCGGTTATGACGACACACACCAACACCAACACCACCACACCACCAATGTGTCGTCGTCGGCTGACCGTTACGAATGCCACATGTCCGAAGTACACGTTGCGTGCTCAACCCTCGTGATATGACCTCGGACTTTGACTTTGAATACCTCCTTATTCACTCCACTACGTGAGTACGTTTTACTTCCGTTACGAATGCCACATGTCCGAAGTAAACGTGTCGTCGTCGTGGCATCATCAGCCGACGGCGCAGGATGTGGCGATACACCCCGACAGTGCGTCGCGCGCGCGCGTGTGGTGCGAATGGGCGAAGACGCACCGTCGGCGCCGTCGTCGCGCGGGCATCAGAACGCGCTTCGGCGCGCCGTGCGCGGGTCGTCGACGTCGAAAACGTCGAGATTGATTCATAAAAAGCTTGGTTTGGGGCGCGAGTTGTTTGACAAGTATTACCGCGCGCAAGGCGTGTGCGAGGGTGGTGACGGGAGCGGGGATTTCGAGCGGTTTATGCGTGCGTTGGATGCGCCGTTACCGGTGACGTTTCGAGTGCATCGCGCGCATGCGTTGTCGGAGGAGACGCGCGAGGCGTTGCGCGCCGGCGGCTGCGCCGAGGCGCCGGGGGGCGTTTGGGGGGCGTTTCAGGCGCCGATTGATCGGGAGTTGGGGTTGAAACGTGGGCGACCGCGCGTGCGGGAAGAGGTTTTAGATGTTTTTGAGTTTGCCACGGCGAATGGGTGCGGGGCGAGGCAAGAGGTGGTGAGCATGTTGCCCGTCGTGGCGTTGGATGTCGGCGGGACGCAGACGCAGACGCAGACGCAGACGCAGACGCAGACAACGGATGTTCGCGTGCTCGACGTGTGTGCGGCACCTGGACAGAAAACGATGCAACTGCTCGAGTGTGTGGCGTCGTGCGGTGGTGGTGGTGTCGTGCACGCGAACGACGCGCATCCAGGACGGGTCAAGACGCTCACGGATGCCATCGACAGACACCACCGGGACGCCAAGGAAACGTCGCGCTTGTGCGTCACGCGCGCGCTCGGGCAAGATTTACACATGCCTTTGTACGTTCCCAGAGATGTGGACGCCAAGGGTGATTTGAAACGTGCGAGACGCGAGATTGAGCAGCTTGATTCCGAGGCGGCGAAGACAAGCGCGCTCGTCGAGCTCGGTGGGTACACGCACGTCTTAGCCGACGTTCCGTGTAGCGGTGACGGTACGATCCGTAAAGACCCCGAGTGCTTGACGCGGTGGAGCCCGAGTATTGGGAACGCGCTGCACGCCACGCAACTCGCCGTCGCGCAAAGGTGCGCGCAATTATTAAAGCCGGGAGGCGTGATGGTGTATTCGACGTGTACGTTCAATCCAATCGAAGACGAAGCCGTCGTCGCCGCGCTCGTTTCGGATGAAAGTTTAGCGCTCGACATCGAGGATGCATTTCCCAAAGAGTGCGATAAAATCATCTCCCGCCGCGGCTTGCATACGTGGCGCGTGGGTGATCACGTAGAAGCGAGCGGCGTTTTAGTCGCTGGTGGTGGTGCTAGCACAGCTCGGGAGGACGACGATGACGATGACGATGACGACGACGACGTCACGTTGAAATGGTTTGCGTCATTCGACGATGCTTCCGCGCACCAAGGTGGACGCGCGGGCGATTACGCGCCAACGATGTGGCCACCGTCGCCGTCTAAGGCTGCGGCGTTAAAGCTCGATAAGTGTCGTCGATTTCTTCCCCACGACATGGACACTGGCGGCTTCTTCATTTGCAAGCTTCGTAAGCGCGACGACGACGCGACGCGACGCGCGTTCGCCAAGTGCGTTGAGCGAGAACTCAACGCACGATTGGGTGGCGACAGCGGCAGCGCGCGAGACGCGAATGCGACGAACAAGAAACGACGTAAAATGGCGTTGAGCGCGGAGGATGCGAGAGACGACGCGCTCGATCGTCTCGTCCCCGTGCATCGCGTTTCGAAAGACCTCGCGACCGTTCTTCGCGCGCGATTCGGCCCAAGCGCGCACTACACCGTTGATGTCACCCGCCGACATGTGTACGTGGGCGCATCCACCCCCGCGAGCGCCTTGCTTGATTATGCGTGTGGTAATGCGGTGCGTCTCGCGCGCGCCGGGTGCCTGCTTTTATCACCGCAGCAGTCGTCGGCGAAATCATCATCATCACTCGACGAGAACGTGTGGGACGTTCGCACCGTGGACGAAACCATGCGCCTACACGTCGGTGGCGTGAATGCTTTGATGGAGGCGTGCGCCGATGTGCTTCGAGCGGACGCGAGCGGGACAAAACCACCATCGCGACCGCCGGCGGCGTTTGTCCCAATGTTACCGACGGAGCTCGACGCCGTGCTTGACATGGGTGGAGATTTTATCGCGATTGCTGATTTGTCCGAGCTGACCCAGAACGTTGTGAAAAGAGCCGGCACGCATCCCGGTCCAGTCGTGCTGTGTTTGCGTAAAAAATCGGGTGAAGTAGTCTTTGTCGCGCCCGGCGTATTTCACGCTCGAAACGGCGTCGCTTTGGCGCCCGGAGTGAGCGACGAGGACGCAATGCGTCTCGCGCGCTCTTTACGCGCCGCCGCGGGAAAGAAGAAACAGCGCACACACAGCAAGTGAATGCATTAGAATAGCTTAGAAAAATTCGTGCGACGACGCATGCGTGTAATGAAATTTCACATGACGCAGCAGATGACGCGCGAATGACGCTTCCCGTAGCGCATCAGACGGTGCATGTAGTTTGTAAAACGGTAGCGATTCGTCGAAAAATGTCATGAAACTCGCTGGAAAGGTGTAAACGATACTTTTTAGCTCAATTTGTTGTCCGCGCGTCGCGCTCTGGCTCCGGCGTCGCCGTTCTCGTCAAGTCAAAAAAGCCCTAAATTTTAGGGTATGTCGCGTTGTTACCTCTTTGTCATTTTGCGGCGTTACCCCGGCGCTCGAGTATTTCTACCCAAAAATCTTCGCACGCAAGTTCAATTGTCAAAGCGAACGACGAAACGGAAACCACATCGAGCACGACCGACTTCAATCACAAATTCTTCGAATACGCTAATTTTGCTCCAAGTGGCGTTGGAGCGCCTCTCGAATCTTGGAGTTCTCCGCGCACATCCTCGTCGCGAACGAGCGAACGATTGGCGCGCCATTGTCGTGCTCGGCGTGTCACTCTGTGCCTCGCGGATACCGCGCACCACGTCCGCATGCACGCCCGCGCGCACACCGCGCCCGCGCGTGCGCACGTCGCGCGATGCGTGACGCGTCAACGCGCGCACCGCACCGCGTCGGGGTCTCGGCGCGCCGCGTTCGCGAGCGTCGTCGTCGTCGTCGCTCGAGCGGCGCCGCGCGACGCTGCGCCCGAGCCCGAGCCCGAGCCCGCGTTCGACGCATCGCAGTCGATGCATACGAATCCGAGCAACGCGTGTCCGGTGTGTCACGGCACGGGGTGGAAACCGTGCGGGCAGTGCGAGGGCGCGGGCGTGAACGCCACTGACTTGTTTGGTGGACGGTATCGCGCGGGCGACGCGTGTTGGCTGTGCGCGGGCAAGGCGAAGACGATGTGCGGCAATTGCGTGGATTTAACCGATACGTTCTAGGCGGAAGACGCGTGGTATAGTTATAGTAGAGCACCGTATTGTTGTTGTTGTTGTTGTTGTGGAAATTAAAGAGTTACTATATGGGCTAAAGTGAATATGTCGTCGGTCAGTACCAATCCACCCACGTCGACGTCGCCACGCGGTTTCGTCTTGAATTCAACGCCCCAGCCGCGCGTCCGTTCTCATACACCGCCTGTGCGAGGAGAGTTTGTATCAACGCCCCGGCGTTGTCTCGTTCGCGCGCATCGCCCGCGATTGCGCGCGACAAGTGCCCGCGAAGCGCGTCGCGTTGCGCCTCAGTGACGAAATGAATGCACTTTTCGGGACATTGCTCGGCGGCGATCCATGCGACGTACGCCGCATCTTCTGCGTTTGCCGCGACGGAACCGAACCCATCATCACCAACGTATCGCGCAGCGCCGGTATCATCGGCGTAGGTAAACCTCCCTGCACCTTTACCCACGCAAGAACTCCAACATTGTCGCCCGAGGCACGCGAATTCATTCACAAAGACGCGTTCGGCGCCGTCAAAATATTTCGCCAGCGTCGCCGCATCGAACGGATCGAGCGCCTCATTGCCGTCACCAATCCCATAATCACCATCACGCATCACCCCTAAGTTTTTCATCACGCTCTCGTACGCCAACCGCACGCGAATCATCGCATTCGACCGCGCCTCGCGTTCGTCGGCGCGCGCCCGCGTCGACGCTCTATCTGGATGACACGCCTTGGCGCGCGCGCGGTACCTCGCGCGCACGTCCTCCGCGGTCAACGACGCGACGTCGTTGATGGTGAATCCGAGCACCGCCAGCGCGCTCGATCGCGCGTCGTTCGCCACCGCGATGACGTCGTCGTCGTCGTCGTTTGTGTCGTCGTAACCGCCAGCGCTCGCAGCTCTCGTCGTTCGCGTCGTTCGCGTCGACATCGACATCGACATCGACGACGACGACGACGACGTCCCGCGAGTTCGATATCTGTGCGCGCGCATCGCCGCGACCGCCGCGACCGTCGTCGTCGTCACCGACGTCGGCATGCAAATTCGACGTCACTTTCTGACGCATTCATTCATTCATGCCGTCGCCGCCGCCGCCGCCGCGCGACGTGACGTCGGTGTTCGCGGCGAAATACGCGGGCGCCATCGTGCGCGTGCGCGTCGACGCGCCGCACACGTACGGCGCCGCGTGCGAGGCGCTCGCGCGCGAGCTCGGGTTGGTGCTCGACACCGTGCGCGTGCACGAACGAGGTCGCGCGCAGCCGCACGATTACGCGTCGAATATCGCGATCACGATCGCGGACGACGACACGGGACGTCATCGCATGGTGACTGGCGCGCGGTGCGCGGTGCGCGATGCGGCGGAGGCGCACGCCGAGGCTGGGGCGAGGGTGGAGCGAACGATTCGTGGGTTCGATGACGACGCGCGACGGGCGCGGATGATGGCTTCGACGTCGTCTGCGATGTGCGCGTTTACGTTTGAGCATTTTGGGGCGATTGAGGCGTTGGATGTGGGCGATAAGTTCGCGGCGGAGGCGTTGTTGAGGCGGTTAGGCTCGGACCCGGGCGTCGTTGGAGTCATGAAAAAGCACAGATGGAGCGTTCAAAAGTTGGCGGAAATGCCACCCGAGGGAAAGGTGGGCGTGTCTGAATTTTGCGTGCTCGGATATAACACGAATAAAGGGCAATCTATTCATTTGCGGTTGCGCACGGATGACATGCGGGGATTTAGAGATTACACGACGATTCGAAAAACATTGTTGCACGAGCTGGCGCACAACGTGCATTCGGACCACGGCGAAGGATTCAAGGCTTTGAATTCACAGCTCAACGCCGAGTGCGACGCGTTGGATTGGAAACGGAGCAAAGATAGTCAAACAACGCGTCGCGCCATGGAGGTGTATGAACCGAAATTCGAAGACGAGCCATCGAATGGGGCCATGGCGGCGACGAAAAAGTCGAGCGGTTCGCGCGTCGGAGCGTCGTCGAGCGCGGCTTCGACCGCGGAAGAGGTTCGTGCGAAGCGCTTGGCGTTATTCGAGCAAAAAAACGAAAACACGCCCCGGGAATGATGAATTACTTCAGTAGTGCGTAGAGGAAAATATAGACTTCTTGCTGTGTGTAACAAAATAGGTTCGTCGCCGGCGCTCGGTTCAGCGCGTCGTCGAGCGCATTAAATACATCAATACACCGCCCGCAATGCCGACGTTTAAACTTTCCATATCCCCAGCCATGGGCACCGCCACAGGTTGACATCCACCGAGCGCTTCGTCGCTCAAACCTCGACCTTCGGTGCCGAGCACAAGGCACGCGCGAGGCGTCGACTGCGCGCGTTCTGGATTTACGTCTTGACTCGCGTCTGGTTCCGCGGCGTACATATCCATCCCAAGCGTCTTTGCTGATTTCTTCAGGGCATCAAACGAGTCGAAAGCGACGAGGTCAATTCTAAACGTCGCCCCGCGTGCCGCGCGCATGGCTTTATCGTTAAACGCATCACACGTGCCCGGTAATAACGCCAAGGCGTCCCAACCAAACGCCACCGCCGTGCGCGCGAGCGTGCCTAAATTCCCCGGATCTTGAACTCCTTCCAACGCTAGCACGCGAACAGTCGCCTTAGATGCGTACTGTTTCTCGAATTCGCCTCGTGTGAGCACGTGCGGGAGTTCAAACTCGCCCACAACGTCCAAGCCGTCCGCGTTGGCGACGCCCGCGCACTTTTTCAATACGCGTTCGGGCGCGCGCAGCACTCGCGCAGCATCCACACCCGGGGGAACACTCGCGGTATCCGACAGGAACAACACACGTGCGCGTGTTTTCGTCGACCCTGGCGCGCCGGTTCCAAAGCATTCGCGCATTAACGTCGAGGACGCGAGGACGACGGCGCGCTCGTCGTCTCTAAACTTTCTATTCTTACACAACTTTGCCAAGCGCTTCACCGCGGCGTTCTCCACGCTCGACACGTACTCGTAGTCATCATCACCGTTACCGTACTCGCGTCGTCGGTCGTCATACGCGTCGTCGTAGTCGCCTCGGGATGTAGAGGCGGCGCACGCGCGAGAGGCTCGAGCGCTCGCTTCGAGCGCCGTCGAGCGGGACGTCGGATGCACGCGCGTGCGCGCCAGCGTCGCGATAAACGATGCACGCGGGTGCGTCATCATGTTCTATAGATGAGCGTCGTGTGCGTGTGTGTACTTGGTGTACGACGCGACGCGCTATGTGGTCGCTCGACGCCGCGACGGCTGCCGCGTATGCAGACGTAACAATGAAACTCTTTGAATAGCATTACAAGCTGTGCGTGGACAACACCAAGGCGACAACACAAAACGCGCGTGTGAATGGCGGGTTGCAACCGTACATCACGCCAAGGTCAAGTGCGGCGCGACGCGAGATAAAAACGCGTACGTCCCGCCGGCGACGAGCAAAAATCCACTCGTCGGATTCACCCAAGCGCTCTTTTCGCGCAACGCCATGACGTTCTTCAACCCATCCGTGGCGGTCGCCGCAAACAATAGTGGTGCAACATACCCAGAGGTATACGTCAACAAAAGTGCGCTTCCACTCGCTGGGTCTCCGCTCGATGCCGCGTACGCGAGCAACGTCGCTAAAATCGGCGTCGCGCACGGCGACGCCGCGAGCGCAAATACCGCTCCAGCCAAGTACGCTTGCGCGTATGCCGGCACGCGAATCGTCTTCGGGTCAAAATTCGCACCAAAAGACGGGAATGAGACGTCGATGACGTTTAATAAATTCAATCCCATGACGACGGCGAGCGCGGCGGCGCACGTCGGTAAACCATCCCCGACGCCTTGTCCGTACGCCGCACCGAATGCCGCCGCGCTCGCGCCGAGTCCCGCGAGCGTGCTCGCGAGACCGAATGCGAACGCAACGCTTGCCGTGCGCACGCGAGTCTCGCGATCGGCCGTGGCGTCGCCATAGCCTCCTATGTATCCGATAGTGAGCGGGAGAACACTCAGAGTACACGGCGACAACGACGTAAATACACCCGCGAATAACACCGTGGCGTACGTGGTGACGCCAACGTGACCTTGTCCGAGCGTGTCTGCACCGATGGCGACGTCGAGCGCGGACGTGGCGTCGTACATGAACATGTTTGCGGCGTCGAACGGGGACGCGGAGCGCTTGACGTTGGCACCGCGGGACGCGCGCCGCAAAACCGTCAGCGTGCGTGACGGGTTCCGCGTGCGCGCTACCGACGACGATGTCGAGGACGACGTCATTGACGTGCTCGCGATGCGCGCGAGCGTGGCGTGATGCGACATTGTGCCAGTACTTTGAGCGCGCGCGTCGCGGAGTGATGCGTATTGGCGTTTATGGTTACAATTTTTACGTCTACTACGTGTGCATTACCCTCGAACGACGACCGCACCAGAACGGGTGTGATACCTCACCCCTTGCGTGGGCTTGTACTTTTCGTTGCGCACTTGTAAGGTTTCGATTTTGATGCCGGACACAGACGCGCCTGAGACCTTGAACGACGCGTTGATGTCGACGAGTTCTTGCAGATGAATCCTTCTCGTGGTCTCGCTCGCGGCGCCAGTGGCTTTCTTCTTGTCATCTTCAGAAGCCATGACCACTTGCACGGACAAGCACGGAGTTTTGTCGTTCGGGAACTTATCGATGGCCCAATGAATAGAATTGGAGGAGACGTCGTAGGACGCGACGCCGTGCGTGGCGCTCGGATCCGCGCTCGCGCATCGGTCGGGTAATCGAATGTCAAGCGTCACCGCCTCCACAGGTTTTTCAAATGCAGGCTTAGAGCCGACAACGACAGAGACGCGACCTTGGGTTTCGCCAAACGCACACTGCGGTCGAATGTACAAGGGCAAGGGCACCGAGCTCGGGTTGTCGCTGTTCGCCGTCTTCAACCACGGATTCGCCTTGATGTACCTCGGTTGCCACTGATTTTCGTCCGCTTTTTGCGGTGGGCGGACTTGATACGACATGAGTTGCGAGTTTCCATCGGCGGGCACGAAAGATACCACGCGATCAGACGCGAATCTTGACAATCGCACGCTCGGATGGAACGAGTACTCGTCAATCAAATGCGAGTTGCTCAACGTCAAGTTGATATCTGGCATACCACTCAAGCGTGAGTTCACCTCAATCCGCCCGCGCACGGCGCTACTCAACACTTTTCCTTCCGCATCAAGCGTAGCGTCGATGTATTCGATCAAATCTAAATAGATTTCATTGCTCGCGTACTTGATGTTGTTCGACCTCCACGGCAGCGGGAGCAACTTGAGCGGATCTTGGTCGCTCACGATGACACCTTGATTCCCCATCACCGTCGACGTCACGCGATTGTACAAATTCGGTGGCGGTACGAGCACTTTAAGCCCTCCAGCGTGAGTGTTCACGGGAATCCCACTGTCTACCATCTCATCCAACAACTGATACAACGTCACGTGGTGCTCCTGCAACACCGTCTCCGTGATGACGTCGCCAAAATACGCCTTCAAAACATCATACAACTGACTTAAAAACTCAATCACCATCAACGGCGACGTTTCGCGCTCGCACGTCGCCACGTACGTCACCTCGCCGCGAGTTAAAAAGAATCCATACGTCTCCTGTTCCACGCACACCGCGGCGGCATCCGAGCTCGCCTTGACGCTCGCGCGATGCGCCTCGAACACCCGTTCGCATATATCGCTCTGCGTCGACGGCCCCCAATGCTTCACCGCAATCAACGACTCCGTGACGTTGTTCACCACGAATAACGACTCGATCCCCATCGCGTTTGAGCGATGCAACACTAAAATTGATCGAAATTAATCCAGTCACCGCACGCGCTGTCGACACCGCTCGAGACGCGTTGGATTACGTCGCGCGCCCGATATGCGAACGTATACACTTTTGTGTTCAACCGCGTCGCGCGTTGAGCGTATGCGCCGTCGTCGCACGCGCGTGGCGTCGAAGAATGTCGTCGCCAGCGCCGGAGCGGAATCACCTTTGGGCGCGCGCGCACTCGCCTATAAACACAATTCGGACATACGGCTCGTACTCCATTGACATTAACTCTATGAGCTGTTTAGAAAAACACACCCATCCGCACCATCGACGTCGCGTCACGCGTCAGACGCCGCCGCGATGGCGTCGTCCGCGCATTCGCCGCTCGCGATCACGCGCGATGCGGTGACGCTCTTCCTCGCGGCGCTGCTCGCGATGCACGTCGCCTGGCACGCGTTCGCGCGCGCGCTCGTGCGTGCGATGCAAAAGATCGCGGCGTGGTGTCGGCGCGAATGCGTGCTGACGTTTGGCGGCGCCAAGCAAGCGTCGATGTTCGTGCCTGGATTAGGACACACGATTGCGTTGTTTCGCGCCGTCGGGCGGTATCCGTGCACGTGGGATTTGTTTGCGCAGTGGGGGACGAGCGCGGCGCCGAAACCGGCGAGAGTGCAAATCTTTCAGAGACACTGCGTCGTCGTCGCTGACCCTGACGCGATGAAGCGCGTGATGGCGGTGAATTTGAAGAATTATAAAAAGGACACGGAGTTTGCGTATAATCCGTTTTTGGATGTGTTGGGTACGGGGTTGGTGACGTCGGAAGGGGAGATGTGGAAGAACCAAAGACAACGGATTTCTAGCGCGTTGCGTATTGAGATTTTGGATGACATTATTGCGATTGCGATTCGAGCTGTGGATAGATTATCGCTCAAGCTCGAAGCGGTGCGTGGTAAAAACGTGCCAGTTGAGCTCGCGGAAGAGTTTCGGTTGTTAACGCTTCAAGTCATCGCCGAAGCGATTTTGAGCTTGAGTCCAGAGGAGAGCGATGAAGTCATGCCAAATCTGTATTTGCCAATCATGGAAGAGTGCAACCGTCGCAGTCTCGAACCGTGGCGCACGTACTTGCCAACATCTGAGTGGTTTGCTCATCGCGCGCGCGTCAAGGCGCTGAATGCGTACATCGTCAAGCTTATTCGCACGCGTTGGGCCAAACGCGTGCGGGGCGAGACGAGCGCCAACCCGGATATCCTCGACCGCGTCCTCGCCGATGTCTCGCTCGAGGAGTACGGCGCGGAAATTGAAGAGCAAATGTGCTACGAACTCAAAACGTTTCTGCTCGCCGGTCACGAAACGAGCGCGGCGATGTTGATATGGACGACGTACGAGCTCGTCAAGAACCAAGACAAGATGGCCAAAGCTACGGCAGAGGCGAACAAGGTGCTCGGCGCAGTGAAGCCTGGCAAGTTGCCCACGCGCGACGAGCTCGCGCATTTGGATTACGTCGTCGGTGCACTCAAGGAGTCTCTTCGTTTGTACTCTGTCGTGCCCGTGGTGACGCGCTGCGCCATCGACGACGACGTGTTGGGTGGATGTCGCATCCCCGCCGGCACGACTGTCATCATGAGCTTGCAAGGCGTACATCACCGTGAGGACTTGTGGCCGAATCCCATGTCCTTCGAGCCCGAGCGTTTCCTTAACGGCGCGAATGATGAGCTCGGCAACTACGCGTACTTGCCTTTCATTCAAGGCCCGAGAAATTGTCTCGGTCAGTACTTGGCGCTCCTCGAGGCGCGCGTGGTACTCGCCACGCTTTTGAAACGATTCAAATTCACGAGTGCGAGCACAAAAAATGGCGCGAAGCACACCAAGGCGATTCCGATAGCCCCAGCGGATGGAATGTGGTTCACTATTGACTAGCGAAATCTTTTATTTAATGTCGCACACATTTGATTTCTAGCACACACAAACACACACACACACACGTACCGCGTGCAATTTCGAGCGTTCGTTTTTCTTTGCCTAGTTTAGTTTTTGTTTCGTTACACGTCGCTCTCACTATGCTTACTTTTCGTGGTGAATGTCGCGTTTATTCGGCATCCTCCTTGCCGGCGTATCCGTACGGGTTGGTGCTCGCCCACTTCCATTGGTCGATGCAGCAATCCTCAATCGTGCGCTCGGCGCGCCACCCTAAAACATCGAACGCCTTATCTGTCTTGGCGTACACTTCCGCAGCATCACCAGGACGACGGTCGACCATCTTCATCGGAATCGTCTTCCCCGAAGCCTTTTCAAACGCCGCGACGAGCTCCAACACGGATGTGCTCTTCCCAGTGCCGAGGTTGACGGTGATCAATCCCGCCTTTGCCACGGTGTCGGTGAGCTTCTTCACCGCCGCGACGTGACCGTCGGCTAAATCGACGACGTGAATGTAATCCCGTCGCCCCGTACCATCCTGGGTTGGGTAATCCGTGCCAAAGACGCTCAATTCCGGACGACGCCCGACGGCGACTTGCTGCACGAATGGCATCAAGTTATTCGGGATCCCCTTGGGATCTTCCCCGAGCGTCCCGCTCGCGTGCGCGCCGACGGGGTTAAAATACCGTAAAATGGCCACATCCCACGCCTCATCGCTCTTGTACAAATCAGTCAAAATATGCTCGATGAAGAGTTTGGTGCGCCCGTACGGGTTCAACGCCGCCGTAGGAAAATCCTCCGTACACGGCACCGTCGCCGGTTCCCCATACACCGTCGCAGAGCTCGAAAATATAATCTTCTTACACCCATGTCGCGCCATCACATCGCACAACACCAACGTCGACGTGATATTATTCGAATAATACCGCATCGGTTTCGCCACGGATTCCCCCACCGCTTTCAACCCGGCGAAATGAATCACCGCATCCACGCCTCCTCGCCCATCGTACGTCGCAAACACCCCCTCGAGCGCATCCGCATCGCAACAATCCACCTCATGCGCGCTTAATCGCGCGCTCACGGCGTCACCGACGATGGCGCGCACGCGATCCAGTGCGATCGCGCACGAGTTGTCATAGTTATCCACCACGACCACGTCGTACCCGGCGTCGAGCAACTGCACGCACGTGTGCGAACCGATGTACCCGGCGCCACCAGTGACGAGCACGCGCATCGTCGGTCGCTTCTGCGTTCGTCGCGTCTCGTTCGTCGCGTCTCGTTCGCGCGCGGTCGACGCTCGAGCGTCGGCGAATGCCGCGCGTGCACGGCACCGCGTCGGGACACTCAAAGAAGTGGATAACTCGCATACTGTACAACCCACAACGTGTGTATACGCAAACCACAAATCATGCACGCGCGATAAATCTCTGCGCTACCGTTCCGAAAACGTACCCCTGTTATGCGGTCATGATTGGTCGTGTGGGTGTGTATTTTAAAAAAGCGCACCCGAGCGCCGCCGGGGACCGACAATCGCATCACATCGCGACGGACGACGATGTCGGCGCCGTACATGTCCGTGCCGTCGTTCGACGACGACGACGACGGTGATGCCGGCGACGACCACGGCGCGCGCGGTGCGGTATGGGCGCGCGCGCCGCCGCCGCCGTCGTCGACGACGACGAAGACGATGCGCGGTGATGATGACGATGACGATGGTGGTGCTCGCGCGCCGGTTGGCGGTGCGCCGCGCCGCGACGGTACGACGGCGACGACGAAGAAGCTCAAGGCAAAGCACGCCGCGCGTGAGCGCGCACCGGCGGCGCGGACGGACGCGGGTGTGGATGGGAAGGCGGTCAGTGGGAAGGCGCTCGGACGCCGACGTCGGGCGGCGGAGAAGCGACGTCGGGCGGCAGAAAAGCGACGAGGCGGCGATGCGGATGCGACGAAGGGGGTGAAGATAGAGCGTGAGATGGTGCGTGCGGTGGAGGCGTCGACGGCGCGTGCGAGGGTGCGTGTTGATCCCGGGGAAGAGTCGAGCGACTACGACGAGGAGTTGTTGCCCGAGGCGCCGGCGCCGGCGTTTACGCGCGACGACGATTCGGCGTCGGAGGAGGACACCGCGCCGCCTGTGGCGTCGAAAAGAAGTAAGTCGGCGCCGTCATCGTCGTCGTTTATGGATAAAATGCGCGCGAAATTGTCGGGTGGGCAATTTAGGATGCTCAACGAACAGTTGTACACGACGACGGGTGACGAAGGATTGGCGTTGGTGAGCGGGTCGCCAGAATTATTTGAAGCGTATCACGCTGGTTTCCGCGCACAAGTTGAGTCGTGGCCGACGAAACCCGTGCATGTGATTGCTAATTTGTTGAAGAAATCTCCGAAAACGTGGGTCGTGGCGGATTTTGGGTGCGGCGACGCCGAGCTCGCGCGTTCAATCGCTCAAAAGTGTCACTCGTTTGATTTACAAACGCCTGAAGACGCGCCGGAAGTCGTGGCGTGTAACATGTCCGACGTACCGCTCGATGACGACACAATAGATTGTGCGGTGTTCTCCCTGAGCTTGATGGGCACCGACTACGGGTCGTTTCTCGAAGAAGCCCATCGCGTGCTCAAACCGGGTGGTTTACTTTGGATTGCCGAAGTGCGTTCGCGTTTCGATGGCCAAAACGGTACCGCCAGCGTCGCTTCCTTTGTCGCCGCCCTCGGCAAGCTCGGATTTAAACCCAAAAGAGATCCTGACGAATCAAACGCCATGTTCTTTACCGCCGAGTTCATCAAGACATGGGTGGCAAAAAAATCAAAGGGCGCCGAGGCTGGCGTCGCGTGGCCGCCGCTCAAGGCGTGCGCGTACAAGCGCCGATAACGCGCGCACCAATGCGTCTTCATCATCATCACGCATCTGTAATTATTATTCTCAACGCAATGTAATGTATGTACACTGAAATCATCATCAATCGCATATCGGGCGTCTATCACATAGACGTCAAGGTCTGACGCCAATGTCTGGCAGGGGAGGAAAACTAATCTTAAATCTTATCCCTGCACACGGCTCCAACGCCACATTCACGCGCGCGCGTCCCGAACCCGTCGCGCACGGACTCGTGAGCGGTGCCGACGCATCACACGCGACCACGCACGCGCCGCGCGAGCGCCTCGAACCGCGTTTACGTCGCGCATTCTCCACACGATGCTCGCGCGCCGCCTCGCTCGTGAGGCTGTCCGCAGCGCATCTTCATACGCGCCCAGCGCCGCGATGCGACGCGCATCCGCCGCCGTCGCCGTGCGGACGTACGGTACGCATGACCAAGAAGCGTCGACGTCCGCACCGGCGCGCGATGTCGCGCACCCGGCGCTGCTTTCGGACGCAAACATCGATCGCGTGGCGCGCGACTTGCGGGACATGCCGACGCGCAAGCTCGATGGTGATTTCGCCAGCGCAGGTCGTCGCGTTGCCGTGATCCCGCTCGGGACATTTAATGCCGATCCATGTGTGATTATGACAATCTATCGCGACGCTGGGGCGAATGATGCGCACACGTGTGGGTTGCCGAGCGCCGGCGTGGAGGAGTCAACGTTGTTGGAGTCGTCCAGCGTGGCGACGACGAGCGCGGCGCGTCGGGCGTTGGACGCGCTCTGGGGCGTAAATACTCGCCGGTCGAGTAGAAGCGATTTATTAGGGTGCGTTTCTGACGTGGCAGACGTGCGCGGGCGCACGGTGGTGACGCCAGTGATCGCGTATTTGGGCGAGGTGAAGGAGGCGATGCGCGGGAGAGACGACGTGGCGGCGATTTCTTTGTCGACGCTCATGTCTACGAACGGGGTGAAACCCACGCGAGAGGGAGGAGTTGAGTTTATTGGTACCATCGGTGCGCGTGGATTGCAAGGTCACGAGGCTATGGGATTGCACGGCGCGTTGCGCGTCGTCGCCGGGCCAAACGCGGCGTACAGAGAAGCGTTGTACGACCAATTTTCCGCCGACTATCGCGCCGCCAAGGCGGCGGCCGCAGCCGCGGCGAAGAGCAAACCGAATGACATCGACGGTAGGCCAAATGATTACGCGAACGCGTCAGCGTGAACGGGAAACACACTACATTATTGATTACATTTACACTTACTAGTACAGTACAGGTTCCGCTTTACGGAACGTACGTCAACGAGTTGTCAAATATTAGATCGACGTCTAGATTTGAGCTTGGCACGCGCCGCGGCGGCGGTCATCTTAGCTGATTCCGTAGTCATGTGCGCTACCGCGGACCTATGCTTCATCGCTTCGCGCGCTTCGGCGATGAACGCGCGCGCGATATCCACGCGCGTCACGATGTCTTCCACGCGTTCGCTCATCGTTCGTCCGCCTTTGCTGTGCATCACGCGCTCGCTCACAACCGGTATTGATGCCGCGAATAAACCAACACGCGACGGTTCTGGACGCGACGACTCTCGAGAAACTGTCTTAAATCCCTTGGTGTCGTCGTCGTCGTCGTTTTTAATGTTCTCGTATTCGTCGCCTCCGTCGACGGCGTCAAAGTCTGGCGTATCGCTTCCATCATCGCTCTCGTCACCGCGCGCAGTTCTGCCACCGACGACATCCGTCACGAATCGCGCATTCCACAACTCTGGCATCTCTGGCGGCGGCGCCGGCATCTTTACGCTTTCGAAATCGCGCGCGCCCGCGCCGCTCGCGTTCCCGTCTCGACGCGCGTCGTCATCCCCCTCCCGTCGCCATCGCGCGGCGACATACGCCCCACTATCCAACGCTCGACACAGCGCATCGAGCTCATCATCCAACGCCGCCATCTCACGCGCGTAATCCAACGTCTCCACAGCGTTAACATCGTCATCATCGTCATCATCATCATCATCCGTCGTCATCACCGCGCACCGCCGCCGCCGCCCCCGCACCACCACCACCGCCGACGACGACGCGCGACATAACCCACGCACGACCGCATCGATGGACTCCTCCATCGCCCCCATCGCCTCCATCGACGCACGCACGCCTCCACCTCCGCCTCCACCTCCACGCGCGGCGCACTGCGGCGCACTTGACCACCACCTCCATACTGCACCAACCCAAACCCATGTTCACGCGCACACAATAATACATAAAACCCCCCAACGACCACCGCTCTATGTATGCGTATACCACACCCACACAGTCCCATGTTTACGTCATACACGATGGGTGTTCTGATATAGTCGCCGGGTGTCCGAATATCGCCGAGTGTCCGAATACCGACCCACGCACGTTTTCGCTCCGTCGCGTCGTCGTTCTCTGTCGTTCGCTGTCGTTCGTTCGTCGCCAGACGCCGTCGCGGGTGGTGACGCGAACACGCGTTCGTTCACTCGATGTCTCGCGCGTCGTCGTCGACGTTCAACGCCGCGCCCGCGGCGTTCAACGCGAAGCGCGCGAAGGGCGCCGCCGCTCGAGGGCGCGCCGTCACGACGATGGCGAAAACCTTTTCCTCGCGCGCGTGCGTTCGCGCGCGCGCGGTGTTCGCGGCCGGGGCACGAGAGGATCCGGACGCCCCCACGCCTGGGTTTGCCTCGATCGCGTCCGCGCTGGAGGACATCGCGCGCGGGAAGTTCGTGGTCGTGCTCGATAGCGAAGACCGGGAGAATGAGGGGGATTTGATAGCCGCGGCGGATAAGGTCACGGCGGAGTCGATGGCGTTTATGATTCGACACACGTCGGGTTTGGTGTGCGTGAGTATGGAAGATGATAGGGCGGATGCGTTGGATTTACCGCTGATGGTGGATTCAAAGGCGAATAAGGATGCGATGAAGACGGCGTTTACGGTGAGCGTGGACTTGGCGGCGTCGACGACTGGGATTTCGGCTGGGGAACGCGCGGCGACGATAAATGCGCTTGGGAATGATAGTACCACGGCTGGGGCGTTTGTGAGACCTGGGCATGTGTTTCCATTGCGTGCGAGACCGGGTGGGGTGTTGAAGCGCGCTGGGCACACGGAGGCGGCGGTGGATTTATCGCGCATGGCTGGGTCTACCCCGGTGGGCGTGTTGTGCGAAATCGTCAAAGACAGCGATGGGTCCATGGCGCGATTACCCGATCTCGAAGTGTTTGCGAAAACGCACGGGTTAAAGTTAGTGTTGATTTCGGATATGATTCGGTACCGTCGCGCGCGCGAAAAGTTGGTGGAGCGCACCGCCGTGGCGCGCTTGCCGACAGAGTGGGGCAACTTTACGTGCGTCTCGTACACGAGCATGCTCGATGGTATCGAGCACGTGGCGTTGGTGTACGGTGATTTCGATGAAGCAAATATCGACAAGGCGATTGGAGACGACATGCTCGTGCGCGTGCACAGCGAGTGCTTGACTGGGGATATTTTCAAGAGCGCGAGGTGCGACTGCGGAAACCAACTCGACTTGGCGATGGAGCGCGTGGCCAAGGAAGGGCAAGGGTGCATTGTGTACTTGCGTGGGCAAGAGGGTCGTGGTATTGGTTTAGGGCACAAGCTTCGCGCGTATAATTTACAAGATGAAGGGCGAGACACGGTGCAAGCTAACGAAGACTTGGGGTTCCCGGCGGATACGCGCGAGTACGGCATCGGCGCGCAAATTTTACAAGACCTCGGCGTGAAGACGCTGCGCTTGATGACGAATAATCCGGCGAAATACCACGGGTTGAGTGGCTATGGCTTATCCGTCACAGGTCGCGTGCCATTGTTTGCGCCGATCACTATGGAGAACAAACGTTACATTGACACTAAGCGGTTAAAGATGGGCCACTTGTTCGAAGACGCCGCCACAGAGGCGGAGTTGACGTCGTGATGATAGATTCATTCATTCATTCATTGTTGTTAGAGATTCTTTATGCGTAGTTTAACTTTTGGCGTGCACAGTTTAATTAATAACGTACACTTGTATACACAAAAATCTATTCTTCTTAGTCTGTTTGTCTGCATATCGTTGCGCGCGCGCGAGCGAAACGCGAAAAGGAATCAATCATCAATCAACGGTGATGTAAAAAATTGTGGCGAGGTTGCGTGAAACGCCACGCTCAGTGCAAATACCGCGAACCTTCGTGCCAACTCGACCCAGCCATGTTCGTTATGCTATGTTCTCGTCTGACCGCGTGCTTGCGGTCACTCGGAGACGTGCCGTGATGATCAACCGAAAGCCGAGACGTGGAATTTGGGCGAACGCCGACCTCCGCCGCCGTACACGCAGAGTCGGGCGTGCGGGGCGACGACCGCGCAAGTTGTTGGGATAATCCGGAAATGCCTAGCATACCTCCAGGTCGGACGGCCCGCGCTGGCGTGGGCGAGTACAGCGCCGATGGCGGGTACGGTGAAGATGTCGGAGGCGAATCCGGCGTCGTGAGAAAGTGCGTCGAGTCATCCGCGATCATTTGATCTGGGAGAGAGTTTTTGCGTCGAATTTCCGGCTTGGGTGCGGGCACCAGGGCGGGAAGGTTTGAGGCCGATGCGCTGTTTTCCATCTTTGGCTTGTAGCTCAAAATCGTATCGCACAAGTCTTCCAAGCACTTGAATTCGATTTCGAGCACCGGGGAGTCGCTCGACGTCATCTGACGCGTCGCCTTGGTCGGAGACGACGGCGCGACGTCGTCTCCAACCGCGCCCGCCGCGCGCTCTTCGTTGAGCTGCTGCAGTAAAAACTCGCGCGTGCAACGCCCTTTCGTCGGCTGCGTAGGGTGCGCGATAATCATACAGTTTGGCGGGCACAGCTGCCAATTCGCCAAGCCGTTCATGCTCAACGGTTCGCTCGACACCAACAACGACTGCGTGGCGAAGATTTTCTTTTTTAAAATCGCCTGGAAGCTTGGATTCCGTCGCTGTCTCGGCCCACCGGTGTTGGCATGAATGTTACGATCGACTAATCGATCGAACCCCGCCAAGCCTTCGGCGCTGTCTAAATCCCAAGCCTTTTCCCCCGGCATCGGTCCGAGGTGAAAGTACAAACTCGGCGGTTCCTCAGTCGCCGAGTTTCGATATCGCGTGGCGATGATGGTTTCGCCATCCGTCAACGCCACGTTAATAGAGTTCGCTTGCCCTTTGTTCGCCTTGATTATGATACATATCGCCTTAAACACCGCCTTCTCCAGCGTCTTTGGTTCCATTTGCTCGTACACGTTTGGAAGCTCATTCAAAATCAACGAAAAAAGCAATTCGCTATCCGTCGTGCCGCTCAGTTGGTCAAACAGCTCATCCCTCAAATGCGCCAACAACCCGCGACGAATCGCCTTAAAATCCGCCACATCACCATTATGCATAAACATATATCTCCCACGCACGAATGGATGACAATTATACTGATGCACGCTCGCCCCCGGCCCCGCGGCGCGCACGTGTCCAAACAACAGCGAGGCGTTGAGCGACTTGCTCAACGAACGCAAATTCCGATCATGCGACGGCGCACACACCGTCGTATACACCCCAGGGCGACAGTACGCATTCAAACCATGTTTATCCACCATACCACATCGCTTAGAAGCGTACCAGCCGATACCTAGCGATCATACAACCGCGCGCATCCGTCAGTACGCCGAAACCGCTCGCGCGAGCGTCCCTCCTTTTAAATCTCTCACGCGCGCTCTCTCGCGCGCACAACCACACAACGCGCGTGCGCGACGATCACGAACGACGATACCGCGGCGCACGACGACGACACACGACGACACACGACGACGACGACGCGCGCGCTCGAAAACACACGCACCACACCCGTGCACGTTCACCTCGTGGTTCCTCTCGGCGTCGCGCGCGCACCCGGGCGTCCACCCGGCGCGGTCCGCCATCGTGGCTAACCCGTGCGACGCGCCGTAGATGAGCTTTGAGATGCATACTTCTTCGCCGTAGTAGTATATCCACCGACACATCGCGTCGCACCGAGAGGCGTCGTCGTGTGACGCTCGGCGCGAGGCGTCGACCGGCTTGATTTTGCCGCGTTGACGCGTTTTACATACTTACTTCGTTTCAGATCTATATAAAGGTTGTCACAAATAGGGGGGTATGGATAAATATACCCCTTGTTTTACTATATGGTCATATATATTGTATAGTAGTGGATGAGTAGGGTTTAGGAAGCGGTTGCCAGTGTTCTCAGTCATCAGCGCCACGGCGTCGTCATCGTCGCGCGCGCGCCTCCTCGTCGTGCGTCGTGCGTCGTCGCATACGCCGTCTCTCGTGTTTCGCGTTTCGTGTTCTTCGTCTCGCCGCGCATAGGCGTTCGTCGCGCGCCACAGAGCGACCATGAGTGCGGCGGATTCCAAGGATGTGGCGGCGGCGTTGGCCACGCTCAACGCGCACGCGCCCGGCGCCACGCTGACGCACGATGACGGCCGCGATGGCGGCGCACACGAGAGCATTACGTGCGAGGAAACCGCCCACGTCGTCTCGTGGCCTCGCGGCGCGTTCGCGGAGGCGCGAGAGAGGGTGATGGAGTCCATGTCGACGCACTTGCGCGGACACAAGTACGCCAAGGCGGCCAAGGCCAAGGCGGATTTACGGGCGTTGGCGGAGTATGAACCGCATATTGTGCGATCGAAATATGTGGATAATATGGTGTTTTGTACGATTACGGGTACGCGGGTGAAGGCGACGGAGGAGGCGGTGGTGAGACACGCGAGCGGGAAGAAGTTTACGCTCGCGCACGCGACGGCGTTGAAGGATAAACTCGCGCCGAAAGTGGAGAAAGATCCGGTGGTTGAGGCGCAAGAGCTCGAGGCTTTGAAGGCGGAGCAAAAGCAGCGCGAGGAGGCGAATAAGGCGGCGAAAGAAGCTCGCGAAAAGGCGCGAATTGAGGCTAAGATGAAAAAGCGAGAGGAGAAGAAGCGACGGCGCGACGAAGGCGGGTTCGACGAGACGATGGGGTGTTGGGTACCACCAAAGAGCGTTATTGATAGCGGCGACGAAGAGGACGACGATGACGATAGCGACGATGATGATGGTAGCGACGACGATGGGGACGATGAAAACATGGGCGACGATTCGGGCGAAGATTTTGATTTCGATGAAGACGACGCATCCGACGAAGAAGACTTGATACCAACCGTCGTCGTCCCTGGGTCGAGCAAACGAGCCAAGATGGCGCTCGCGAAGAAGCAATAATTAGACGCAGATTAGCACGCGCGCACGCGCGTATCATATTCAGCACGATACCGCGCGGTTCAATATTATTTACCAGACGCACATTTTATCATACGTCTCCACACACGTCGCCACGCCGAAAGTCTTTTCTCAACCTCGCGCATCGTCGTCGTCGACGACGCCATGCGCGTGGACGAACTCCGCACACCTCCTCTCGCGCTCGTGTGCGCGCTCGGTCGAGCAGATGTACAGCCCGAGCTCGCCGAAACGTTGAGGACGCGCGCGACGCCTCCGTTGGTGCTCGCGAGTCATCCATCAATCGAAGACGCCTCACGTGTGCTCGTTCCGCGATTACGAAAGCGAGGGGTGAAACAGCATTTGCGCACGCACGCGCACGGGGCGTCCGCGGCGCATGACGCACACGCTCGAGGGGTGAGCTCGAGAGATGATCACGCGAACGCCGACGCGGCTTCGACGTCGGAGACGTCAAACGCGTCGTTATCCTCGCACCCAGACATCCGCGGCGCGCTCAAGCGCGATTGGTTACTCAAACATAGACAATCCAAACCCGCGGTGGTGATGGCGTTGCTTGATAACGACGTGCTCGATGGTTCTAGCGATGCGCGGGCGCAGCTCACGCGGTCGTTGGAAAAATTGTACGGCGCGGCGCACAACGCTGGAGCGTACGTGTGCGTGGTGTGTCTAGCCGCCGGCCCGGGGCTGCCCGAAGTGTTGCCCGAAGATAAAGCATCGATCATCCGAAAGTTGCTGAATATTGAGAATAGATCGATCGTGACTTTGAATACGGCGACGGCGCAAGGCCGTGAACACGGATGGAACAAGGCGATGAAAGTCGCGCAAGAATTGGCGATAAAAATGTACGGTGAGGAGTGCGATCGGATGACGGCTATGGTAGACGATCCAGGTTGTCCAGCAGTGCTGCGTGCGAGGTATGCGTTCAAGGCGGGAACGTATGCGGAATTTAGACAGGATTGGGTGACGGCGACAAAGCGCTATCGCACGGCGTACGAAGCGTTACCAGACGTACGCGCGGGCATGATGACGCAAGATATCATCGAAACCTTAGAAGTGAGTGAAGTCCTGCACGTGAAATTATGCGTACTGCTCTTGCATAGTGGCTCGCCAACGGAGGCGGTGCATCAGATTGAAAAGCACATGCGGCGATGGTCAAACGCCGCGTCGGCGCTCGCCCGCGAGGCGTTGCCTACATTTCATGAATGGCGCGCCAGGCAGTACAATGTCTTTGGTGATTTGCTCGAGCATCGTTTGCCAGCACCAGCACCAGTAGGCACGCCTCGCACACACTTGCCGGCGTTTTATTTCCACGCCGCGGCGCAGTGTTCCATCGCTCGCCGGCTCGCGTTTGACTCTGTCGCGTTTGACTCAACCGCCGCGCCAGTTGAGGATGTTAAAGTCGAGCTCGGGTCGTATGTAGGACAGTTAAAAATTGCCGGCACGGAAAACACGAGACTGACGACCGAACAATACATGGCGTATTTGCGCGTAAAGGACATGCGAGAGACGATTTCGCGTGAGACGATTGAGCTCCTCACAAAGGCGCACGACCATTACAAGGAAAATTCCGCGGGCACCGCCGGCGGAAGGTCATTCGCTTCGCTCATCGCTGAGCTCGCGAACGAATACTTGCATGCTGGAGACTACAAGAGCGCGCGTAAGCTATTTACTACCGTGGCGGTGGTGTATCGTCGAGAGAGATGGACTGAATTGTTGTGCTCAGTGTTGTTACATTTGAAGACGTGCGCCAAGGCGTTGCGCGATGACGAGGCGTACTTATCCATATGTCTTGAAATGGCAGCCTTGAACGAAGGCGCAGCGAGCGAGCACGCGCCTGCAGCGTTTATCGCGGCGTATGCGGCGATGAATGAACCGCGCGGCGGCGGTGAAGACGAGGACGAGGACGACGTAGCGCCGACGATTACGTGCGGCGACGGCCATCTCGACCGCGTTTTCATTCATAAAGCTGGCTTCTCCACCCTCGATTGCGTGCCAGGGGAACCCGTTGAATTCAACGTTGCCTTGATGTCTAACTTAGCGGGCGATTTAGACATTTCGCACATCGATGTCGACTTCACCGAAAGTGACGCGTACGAATGGAGTGACTCGCGTTCGCGCGTCTTGCGTTCGCGCGAGTGGTTGAGATTGTCGTTTGACATTATTCCAAAATGTGGGTACGTATGCGAGGCCACGTCGCTGACATTGACGACGAAATCGGGCTATGAGTTTGTGATTCCGTTCACGGCGGATACGAGCGATTGCTCAACGTCGAGCGTAAATTACGAAGCCTTGCCGGATTCGGTGCTCAAAATGAAAATTAAGACGCACACGTTGGACGTTCGAGACGCACCACCGCGAGCGACGATTACCATGCATACGCCCAATGGTTCAGCACTTGTTGGCGAGATGTCGCGCGTGGATATTACGGTGACGAGCGTCGCCGACGAGCTCGAAGAAGCTGAATTGTTGTTGCACGTCACCGAGGATGACGAGCCGTCGTCCAACGTGCACATTCTGTCAAACACCACTGGCGATGTGATTCCCAACGGTAATATTGTCATCGGCGACATAGCACTGCACGCAACTTGGACTGGGGCGGTGTGCTTGCGATGGAGCTCGGATGGTCCGCCGGCGGCGTTGCACGCGACGCTCACGGCTAAGCGTACTGGCGCCCGCATGACGGAGATGTTCAAGAATAACCCGAGGACAGCACCCGTTGAAAGCGTTACGTACGTGTCGTGTGATGCCCCGTTCACGGTCAAACGTGCGTATTTACCATCGTACCGACAATCTCCGTTGGTTCTTCAAGAAGATAAGTGCTCGAAATCACCTCCGGTGGGCGTGATGCTCGCCACGCTTCACGTCGGCGGTCCGACGGAACTCACGCTAGACGACGTCAAGAGCAACGTCACAGGTGCACCAGATGAGGGCGTGACGCGCACAGATACGAACGATACCGTGACACTTAACGCGGGCGATGCATTTTTGCACGTCATTCCTTTACGTTCCCAGGATCACGGCGAGGATTCGGTTCGCGTTAAATGGCATCGAACGCACGGCGATTCAAAATCTCGGGACAAGGCGCCCACGGTGATTATCAACGAGTATGTGCTACCCGCGGTCATCGGATCGAAACCGCCGTTGACCGTTGAGCTCAAGTATCCACCAAAGCTGTTTCTTGGCGAGCCGTTTACGTACGAAGTGCGCGCATCCAACGCCACGACGGCGAGTTACGACGTTAAAGTCTCCATCACTGACAGCACGGGATTCGTATTCTCTGGCATAAAGCGCGCCACAATGTATGTTCCACCGCTCTCGTCCGCATCATTCTACTTTTTACTCGTCCCAATCGTTACGGGAAGCGCCGTCTTACCCGAGATGTCGCTCAGCGCCGAGCGTTTCGCGGCCAAATTCGTGCCACCCATTGAAAGCCGCAGGGTGTATGTGCGCCCGGCGTACTAGTAGTCGCAGTCGTTCCTCTGACTAGCAGAGCCCGAGTGAACTGCGTTGTAATTAGAAGACAAACGAACGAGACGAAACGTCGAAGACGATTGTTATTACTTTGTACGCGTGGGTATTTGTATAAAAGTTATGGCTACCGTAGTTGACTACGCCCACGTGGACGACTCAATCCACGCGGTGACGCCAGTCTCCGTCGGCGACGCGATGACGACTTCACCATCCACATTATTAGCTCGAGACGTTTCGAGCATGGCATCTGCGACGCGTGATGCCTTAAACGTACCCGCTGTGTCGTTTTCAATCTCCCCGCCGTGACCGCCGACGACGGCGAGCACCGTGGGACCGGCGCCAGACATGAAACATCCCGCCGCTCCCGCCTTCAATGCGGCGTCAATCAAGCTATCGAGCTTGAATGGCTTGCCACGAATCGGTTGATGAATCGTGTCTTGCGTGGCATAGGACAAAAGTTCCAAGTTACCCGTGGCAAAGGCGTTCACCAACAACCCGGCGCGGGAAATGTTAAACACGGCGTCTTGCACGCTCAATGTCGGAGACAACTGCGCGCGCGTCTCCGCCGTGAGCGACTTGAACTTGGGAATAAACAAAACAGTTTGCACATCTTTCGGGCAACTCACGCGCTGAGTGATCCATTGGTTATCGGTGTTAATACTGATTTGGAACCCTCCGTAAATAGCCGGAGCGACGTTATCCGGGTGTCCCTCGATGTCGCTCGCCAACTGCAACAAAATCTGCTTCGTGCGCGGTGCGTCCACGTCCTTGCCCCCGAGCGCAAGACCAGCCGCTAATCCACTCACTAATGCCGCACTACTGCTTCCTAGCCCTCTCGCAGGCGGAATTCGATTCACGCTCGTAAATTTCAAGTTTCTCGGCAACGTCATCCCCGGCCTCGCCGCCTCAAACCCAACCTTCACCGCCTCATAAATCGCATTCGTCTCATCTCGCGGAAGCTCATCTTCACCCTCGCCCTCGATGTCAATCCCAAAATCCCCGCGTTCGATGATCAAATCGTTTCTCACGTCCACGGCGAACCCAAAGCAATCGAACCCCGGGCCCATGTTTGCGCTCGTCGCCGGCACCGAAAGAATCAATCGCTCACCATCCTCCAGCGCGCAATCGCTCTTGTTCAGCACCCAAGGGTCGATATCCGTGCTCCAACGATGATTCGCAATCTTCGACTTTAAGCTCGCGGCGCCGCCGCCCGCGGCGCAGCGCACGCTGGCGCGTTTTGTCGCCGCATTCGCAGTGGAGGGTTTGTCCCGACGCACGGCGTGCGCGCGCGTCGCGGCGGCGCTGTGTGCGAATGTGAGCGCCATGGGTGCGCGAGACGAGTGCAAAAGCGCGCGCTGCGTCGAGGTCGCGCGCGTGACGGCGGTTCGAGAGGACGGCGGCGGCGGCGTGTGACGATTGTGCGTGAGCTGTTTGGGGGTCAAAAAGCGCATTGGCTGTTTGGGGGTCAAAAAGCGCATTGGCTCGCCGAGGCATCTTCGGCGGCGCTCCGACGCGCAATGTCGCTCGCTGTGATGGTGGTACATGGATTAATAAATAATGCTATGAGGAAAAGTATGGTACACGCGCGTGAAGGGGATCGGGCGCGCGGTGGCGCGGGCGCTACGCGTTAGATGAGGACGTTTGGGACGCGCTCGCCTCCTCCACGGCGACGACGGTGGATAATCGACGGCGTAAGGCATCCATGATCTCCGGATCTGCGTCCCATACGTGCTTCTCGACCTTGACGGAGGTTGTAATGTCATCCGAGGCGTACCATAACGGGTCGATGCCCGCGCGAGCGCGATCGTCGACGTTGAATGGTCCGCGCAACGCGTCTGGGGCGAGCTTTTCAATGTACGCTCGAAACGTCTTCGCCGCGACGACTTCGCGTGCAGCCTCATCGAGCGTCTTGTCATCTAGCGCCGCACACACCGTGCGAAACCATGTGGCACCGACGGCGACGTGTCCGACTTCTTCGTCGGAAATTCTCCGCACGATTGCGGCGCTTCTTGGGTCGCCGAAACCGACGAGCCGTTCGGCGAGCCGCGGCCCGGCGTCCAATCCGCGCGCCTCTTGCATGCAAGGCACCACGGCGAGGCGCGCTAATGGATCATTCGCCGTCGCCTCCGCGCCTTCCCATAACACATCATGCGCAACCATGTCGCCGTAGCGCACCCCAAGCTCATCTAAGCGCTGTAAACACCACAACAAATGTCTCGATTCATCGTCGGCGACGTGCGCAAAATCTATAAAAAATTGATCCGGCAGCGCTCCACGCAAAGATGCGTACCGGCCGATGGTGTCCCACGCTAAATCAATCGCATTCAACTCAATGTGCGCTAAATTATGCATCACATGCGCCACGCGGCCGAGCGGTGACGTCTTCGGGCTCGGCACCTCTTTCGGTGGCACCAACTTTGGCTCGGCGGGACGCGCCGGTTTCGCCGGCATCTCTCGCGCCCCGTCCCATCCTTCTCTCACAATCTCCAGCTCACCTCGTAGCAACGCTTTATACACACCGTGCGACATCGCCGCCTTGGCGCGAGGATCCGCAGTGGCGACGATGTGACGCGCGGCGGATGCGACGCACGACGCCTCTGACGCCGCGCGCTCGCCCATCTCTCGCATGACGTTTACATCCCCTTCCACCGCGTCATTCGGCTCGCGCGCGCCATCGAGCGCACCCCAACGACGTCGGTCATCGATCGCCAGCGCACGCCAGCGCTCGAGCCCGATCCAGGGTGACGGCGCGACGATTTTATGTTGCTGATGCTGATGTTTTCGGCGGCGCATCGGCGCGCGTTCGTGCGCGTCGTGCGCGTCGTGCGCGCCGCTCGGCGCAATCGCGCCGACGCGCACGCGCGCGCGAGGATGCGCGCCGATGCGCCGCGTCGTCACCGCGCCGATGCGGGCGAGACGCATGGCGTACGGCGGCGATGAATCGCGTCAGTGTGTGACGCATTCGCGCTCATGGATGACGACGAAGAACTTCGCGCATTGGCGCGCGAACGCGCCGTGCGCGCGCTCGCCGCGCGCGCGGGCGACGACGGTCGTTTGCGTGCGTTGTTGGAGAAGCGCGAGCGCGCGCGCGGTGGCGCGAGCGGCGGCGCAGGAGGGTTGAATGCGACGAGCGGCATGTACTTTGCTGATGACGACGACGATGACGGCGCTCGCGACGCTGCGGCGGCGAGCGCGCGCGCGGCGCTGCCGATGAGCTTTGGGAGACAACCCACCGCGCACGGCGGCGGCGCAGGCGGTGCGGCGGCGGCGCAGGCGGTGGCGCTCGAGGCGATGAATCGTCGAGAAGACGAAGACGACGCTAGAAACGCGACGACGACGACGACGACGACGAACGAGCGCAATGACGACGACGACGACGAGTCCAATGATGACGACGATGAGTACGAAGAAGACGCCATACCGATGTCGTCCGAGGCAATCATGGATGGTTTTAGAAAACCGGCGACGGCGTGCGCCGTGGACCGCTCGGGCATTCGTTGCGCGGCGGGTTCTTCCGACGGCGTCGTTCGCCTGTACGATTTCACTGGCATGAAGCGCGATTTACAAGCGTTTAGAACGCTCACGCCGCGCGAAGGGTACCCGGTGCACGCGATTGATTGGAGCCCGAGTGGGGACCAATTCGTCGTGGCGACGGGCGCGTCGCAAGCGACGGTGCACGACCGGGACGGCGTTGAACTCGGTGAATTCGACAAGGGCGACATGTACATTAGAGATTTAAAGAACACTAAAGGGCACGTCTCGGGTTTGACGGACGTGAAATGGAACCCGATCGATCGTAGTACGATTTGTACGGCTTCGGAGGATGGAAGCGCGCGGTTATGGGATGTCAATTATTTAGGCGACGCACGCGGCTCGCAAAAGGCGGTGTTAAAGCCGCAGTTGCTCAAACCTGGACGCGTACACGTGACGTCGTGCGCGTATTCGCACGATGGCGATATGATTGCGTGCGGTGTCACCGATGGAAGCGTGCAGATTTTTACGTCGAAAGGGTCGGGGTATAAATCCGCCACCGTGGGCTTGGTGCTGCCGCCGTCGCAACAGTGTCATTTAGATAACCATTGGTCGTATAACGGGCGCCCGAGTCATTTATTCAAGACTGCACACCCAGTAGGCGAGGAAGTGACGTCTTTATCGTTCGCACGCGATGGCCGAACGTTGCTTTCGCGATGCGCGGATGGCACGCTCAACGTGTGGGACGTGCGCAACGTCAAGGCGCCGCTTAAACGGTTTGAAGATTTACCCACGCGCCACAGCGAAACCGTCGTCGGCTGGTCGCCAAATGACGTGTACTTTTACACTGGCGTCGATGCCGAGCGCGACGGGCGTGGAAACGCCATTCCTGGCGGGTTGTGTTTTTTCTCTCGCGAAAAGCTTGAAATGGTGCGCCGGGTGTCGACGCCGACGAATTGCATCGCCGCGACGTGGCACCCGAGGTTAAATCAAATCTTTGTCGGTTGCGGTGATGCCAAAGGCGGAGAAATGCGCGTGCTGTATGACACGAAAACATCTCAAGGTGGCGTCATACCGGCACTCGGGAAGCGCGCGCGTAAATCCAACGACGCCGATTTCGCGCGCATCGACGTGCAAGAAATTTCCTACACCCCCAACGCCCTGCCTGCGTTCAAAGAACCAATGCCAGGGAAGCGCAAACTTGATGCCACTGACATAGCGCGGCAAGCGTTGAGGAAGACGCCAAAACAACCCAAGGCGGGGCAAGACAAGAATGGCATTTTGAGCGGTGGCACCGGCGGCACGTTGTTGACACAGCAAATCATGTTGAACAACGACCAACTCGGCGAGAAGAATTGGCAAAAAATGGATGCGCGAGAAAGCATTTTGCGCCACGCCGAGGCGGCGGCGAAGAACCCAAAGTTCACCAAACAGGCGTACGAGCAGACGCAGCCGACGCAGATTTGGAACACCGAAGACGAGGACGGCGCGGCTTCAGATTAGTGTGTAGCGAGAGAATTGATGTGGTAGTACAGCAGCTTTGCTTTGCTTTACATGTCTATCGGGATGAGTAGGCTATACGTGGTAGTGCGTTTTGTAGTTTAAAATTTCAACCATTTCGGTTTGCCTCCAGCCTTGAGCTTGTCCATGAGCTTTTGTTTCTTCTCCTCTGCGTTTGGCGGCACCGATGCCTCCGCTATCACCGCCTCTGTCTTTGTCGTCGCCTCTGGTGTAGGACGGACGGTTTTTTTTACAGGTCCACACGCCTGCGCGATGACTTGGTCGCTGAAAAGGGCGCGTTCGGCGTCTTCGCCCGAATTATACGTCGTCGATCCCGCCTTCACTCCGACGCGCACACGCGCCGCCGGCGCTAATCCCGCATCTATAAGCGTCGTCGCATCACTCCGCGCGAATACGCGCTTCGGAGGCGTCACGAACACCTCCATCGCCGCCGCTACCGCCGGCGAGCGCGCAAACTTGGCTATAAAGTCATACATCGCCCGCGCGCTCTCGTCGGCGCCAAATAAACCTTCAATGATCAAATCACTCGGCGGCGGCGCCAGAAAACGAATAATCGCATGCGTCGGTCGCTTCTTCTCCTTCGCCGCGTTCTCACGCATCTTCTTCGTCATCAATATCGGCTCCGCGGTTGAACGCTTGCTCATCGCGACGGCATCCGCGACGGTGAGCTCAAAAAACTCATCCGGGACATCCTCCGGTGGCGCCCCCGGCCCTTCGTCAATTTCAACCGCACGACGTATGACGCGATACTCTCGACCGATGGCGACGCCACTGTTGACGACGACGTCGTCCGCGACTGGCGCAGACGCCGCCGCGTCGCGTCCGACGCTCGTCGACGCCTTGGCCGCCGCGACCGCGGGCTTGACTTTCACCGCCTCTGCCCCCACGCTCGCGCTCGCGCACGCGCGCTGCCGCACCTCAAACTTTGCCGTCGGCTTGAAATTCATCAACCGAAACGCCGTGCGCCGATCGCGATCGGCGACCGCGACGTTATCGACGATTAAATCCCAAATCACATCATCGCCATCATCACCACTGCTCACGCTCTTTGCCGTCGCCGTACGCGCCTTACGCGCAATCTCGCGCGCGATAACGTCCACGGGTGTCATCGGCGTGATGTCTATCACCACGCGCGCGCCCGCGAACGTCGCCGCGAACGTCGGCATCGCGTCAAACACTCACGTCATCAGTGCGCCATTCAACGACGCGCCATTCAACGACGACGACCGCATCGTTGACGCTCATCCACCACATTCACCGCGCGCGCGCATCGACGACGCACCTTTGCGCACGCGCCGCGCTCGCACGCCATGGGCACCAAGCTCGGCAAGCGCACGAAGAAGTTTACAAAGAAACATCTCGACGGTGAGCTCCGCCGCCGCAAAGTGGCCAAGGTTAAACGAAATCGCGCTTTAGGCGATGCGCGTAAGCGTCGAGCGCGCGGCGATGACGACGGTACGCATAGATGCGATTCGCGTGCGCGCGTGTGCGCGGTGACGGAGGCGCGGCGACGCGCGACGAGGACACGTGCGGCGGTTGAGCCGCGCGCGCGAGGCGACGGCTGCGGCGGCTGGACGCGGGCGCTCGCGCGGGACGTCGCTGTATGCGCGCACGGCTCGATCGCGCGCGATTGCGCGTTGACGATGTGTGTGTTGAGGTTTTGACTGACGTTGTGTACGCGTTGACGCGCGATCGGGTGCGGGTGTAGATTCTCAAGACTCTGGAGCAGAGGACGAGGACGAGGAGGTTTCGGGCGACGACGTCGATGCGGATGGAAAGAAACGTTTAGAGGACATGTCCATCGATGAGTTCTTGAATCAAAGTGATTACGACGATGAGGATGATGAGGAGGAGGAGGAGGAGGGTGATGGCGAGGACGAGGACGAGGACGATGCGAGTGAGGAGGACGGTGGTTCAGAGTCCGACGAGGAGGACGAGGAGGAACCGGAATCGGAATCCGACGAGGAAGATGCGTCGGAATCTGACGAGGATGTCATCAAGATGAATAAAGAAACGGCGGGGTTGAAAAAGGCGGCGAGCTCACACAAGGCGGAGCTTGAAAAATTAAAGGAGACTGATCCTGAGTTTTATGAGTTTTTAAAAGAGGAGGATGAAGAGTTGCTCGATTTCGACGACGACGACGAAGAAGAAGGCGACGATCTTTCGGATGACGAAGACGGAGAAGACGACGATGATGGCGCGCGAAAGAAGAAGAAGAAAACGCGCACGATTACGAGTGAAATCGTGCAAAAGTTGTGCGATAATGCCGAAGGTGGACAATCGCTCGGTGGCGCCAAGGCGTTGCTTCAAGCGTACCGCGCGGCGTGTCATTACGGCGACGACGAGAACGATGGCGACGAAACGAGCGTTCGATTAGCTTCATCTAGTGCGTTTCACGAGCTTGTACAGTACACGCTGTCAAACGGAGATGACATTCTTCGCGGCTTGCTCGGTGTCGACGCGGAGACGGATAATCAAGACGCGACGCGAGGCTTCAAGCCGCACGCCAACGCTCGGTGGAAAAAAGTTGAACCTCTGGCCAAGTCTTTCATCGGTAACACTTTGCATTTACTCGGCAATTTGACCGATGCAGAAATGACGGGCATGGTGCTCCGTCGATTGAACGTGTCTACGCCGTTCATGGCGACGTTTGAGCGTTTGACCAAGCGCGTCACGCGCGTCGCGTTGCACTGCTTTGGGAGCGGCGAACCATCCGTACGCGTACAGTCCATTTTACTTTTGCGCGCCATGGCGGTGACGTTACCGCCACCTGCGCTTGAACGCATTGCAAAGGGTGTTTATAGAACGTTTGCGTCAAACGCAAAATTCGTCAACGCCGACTCGGTGGAACATATTGCGTTCATGTCGACGTGCGTCGTGGAAATCTTTGGCCTCGACCACGCGCAATCGTACCCGCTGGCGTTTACGTACATCCGGCAACTCGCGTCGCTCCTTCGCGGAGCGTTAACCGCAAAGAGCAAGGAGGCGTTTAGAAATGTTTATTGCTGGCAGTACGTCAATTGCTTGGAATGCTGGGAGCGCGTGTTGAGCGCGCACGCCAAGGAGGAATCGTCGGCGTTGCGCCCGCTCGTGTACCCGTTGGCCCAAGTCGCCCTCGGCGCCGCGCGTTTGCTTCCGTCTGCGCGGTACGCCCCGCTTCGTTTACGCCTGGTGACGTTATTAAACCGCCTAGGCGCGAGCACGGGGAGATTCATCCCCATCGCGCCCTTATTGATGGAATTGCTCACCTTTAGCGAGCTCACCAAGCCGCCGCTCAGCGTCAAGTCGCACCCGCCGGATTTCACCCTCGTCTTGCGCCTCGCCAAGCAAGATTTGCGCATTCCTGGCGTGCAAGATGTCATCGTAGAATCCACCATGGAGGCACTCGCCGAGCACTTGCATCAAAATGCCTATTCACCGGCGTTTCCTGAGCTCGCGCACATCCCCACGCGCGAGTTGAAGAAATTTACAAAGACGATTACGGTGACAAGGTTTCGTAAGGCGGCGCGCGCGGTGATTGAAGCCGCCGAGCGCACGAGCGATTGGGTCATTCGTAAACGCGATGCAGTGGACTTTGCACCCAAGGATTTAGCAAAGGTTGAAAACTTTTTACGCGAGGAAAAGGCGGAGAATAAGGCGCCAATTTCGCGTTTGACAAAGACGCTGCACGAAAAGGCGGCGCAACGCGTGGCGGCGCAACAAGCGACGGAGGTGACGATGACGCGGAATAAGAAGGGGTCTACGGGTGCGTCTGATAGCGAGGATGATGAAAACGACGACGACGACGATGATGATGATGATGATGATGATGAAGGCGGACGCGGGGGCGGAGGAGATAGCGATGACGACGAAGACGCGGATGAATTCGGCGACGACGACAGCGACTCTGACCTCATCATTGACGGCGACGAGGCGCTAGCAGAAATGAAGGCGAGAAAGCGCGTCGCGTCATCCGCGAGCGATCACGACGCCTTACAAGGCGACAACGACGTCGTTGAAGATTTCCAACTCTCCGACGACAGCGAGGACGAAAGCGACGAAGAGCCAAAGGCGAGCAAGCGACGGCCGGCGTCGGCGGCGGCTTCGACAAAGAAAAAGCGTCGGTACTAGCGTTAAAACCCGTTTGCAACACCATTGACACACACACAAGACAAGACAAGACGCGAGACAGCCGCTGCCGCCGCGCCACCGTCGCTGCCGCCGCGTCTCCTCGCCTTCCAAAAAGTCTCTTCGTCTTCCCTCTCAAAAAAAACGCCCAAACGCGGGCGGCGCGCCTCATTCTTCCCCTCGCGCCCGAATGCGTCTCCGCGACGCACTCGCCATCTTCACCGCCTTCACACTCGTCGTCTCCATCCCCGTCACCACCACAGCCGCATGGCTCCCTGACGCAACCGCCATCCAACATCACAGCCGCGCGCTGCTCGGCTCGGCGGAAACCGTCGAAGACACGTACGGATGCCTCGTCGAATCTCTCAACTGTAAAGCCGGATTCAACTGGCAAATCGTCTGCGACAGGCGTAACGCACAAAATGCCAGCGAATGTACGTGTCAATGGTGCGCCGCGTACTGTTGGGTGGTGGAAGAGACGAATTATGAGTGCGGTTGGTACCCGTGCCTGGAGGACCCGGAAGGCATGTGGATTGAACAGGATTTCGGCTGCGGATGTCGCGTCGGAAACAGCACGTACGACCGCGACACAAACTGCGATTGCCGAGGCATTGGCACGAGCGATATTGGGTGTGGATGCGGGCATAATTGTATGCCGAATCCACCGCCGAGTCCGCCGCCGAGTCCGCCGAGTCCGCCGCCGAGTCCGCCGAGTCCGCCGCCGAGTCCACCGCCGCCGAGTCCGCCGCCAAGTCCGCCGCCACCGAATCCGCCGCCGAGTCCGCCGCCGCGAAGTCCACCGCCGAGTCCGCCGCCGCCGAAACCGACGCGCGAGGATCGCATCGTGCGCGCTACGGCGACGCTCGTCGGCCCGCGCTCGAGCGCCTTTGGTGAAACCTACCGTCGTGGGTTTCGTACCGCCATCGCCAGCGTCGTCGGCACGATTGATGCCAACGCGGTGGATATCATTAGCGTCGCCGACGTGTACGCGAAGAAGCGCCGTCGAAGACAATTATTGACCAATGGATCCGTCGGGAGCGCCGCCGTCGATGTCGACTACGCGGTGTACATTTACGATGATGCCAATGTCGTGAATGACACGAGCTCGTCGACATCGGCGGCGGCTGCGGCGAGGCTGACGAACATTTCATCCGCGTTGCGCTCGGCGCCGCTCGCGGATGCGCTTCGAGCGCACGGATTAACCGACGTGACATCCGCGTCGACGACGGTTCGAGCGCTCGCGGTGCCGCCGCCGCCTCCGCCACCGAATGCGCCTACGGATGTGGCGTTCGTTGGCGATGGCGACGGCGACGGGCTCGAGAGCCAAGTCCCGGCGCGTCCCGATTTCACCGTCGAAAGGCTCGCGGCGTTGTTCTCTGGCGCCGCCGCGATGTTGCTCGGTTCGGTGGCGTACCAGTACCGCGCGGACATTAAAGCGTACTTGATTGAAAGACACCAGAGACGACGCCGTCGACGGTCGTCAACGTTAACGGCGTCGCCGTCATCGTCGTCGGAGTCGTTAAAAGTGCCACGCGTGTCGAATGCGGACGGGGACGCGGCGAGCGCGTTTCTTCGTAGCGCCGCGGGATTTTAAAGCCGAGCCGTCATGTAATGAAACGCATTTATACGAGTACGCAAGAGTCAACGTGAGAATGAAAATGAATTGAATTACAAAGTACGGATGTGTATGCTTCTTTTGTGTGGTGGTGTAGTGGGACGCGCCACGTCGCGTTGTGTCGTCGCGTCGTCCAAAGAATATCCGAAGAAAAAAATAATGATAGTACACACTGTCTAAAGCGCGCTCACTCGCCGCCGCGACGTCGATTATTCGCACCCATGGTGGCAAGAATTTCTTCCGGGGCGACATCCGCCGTCGCCGCCGTCGTCGTCGCCATCGCTGCCGTCGTCGTGGGCGCCGCCGTCGTGAACGCGGCGGTTGGAATCCCGCCGACGGGTGGAAATCGTCCCGCCATAGTCGCGAACCAGCCGTGCGGATTGGCGTGGGCGTACGCCGCCGCCGGATGCTGCGCGTGAAGCCCGAACGCTGATGCTGGTGTCGCCGGCGCGAGATGTCCGAATGGATTGAGTCGCGCAGCGGTGGGCACGAACGCGCTCGACGCCATCGTCGCGCGGTTGACGGCGGGCATCCAGCCCTGCGCCGACGCCGCGCTCGCGCCCGACGCTTGCGGCCGAGCGCCGCCGCCGCTCTGCGTGCCGCTCGTCGACGGCGCCGCGCTGGCTGGCATTGCCGTTTTACCCATCATACCGTGTGCATCGCTCGGTGTCAACGCTGACGCGGCGTTAAAGCCCATGCCTTGCAGTTCGCTCATCCACTGTTGCATGAGTTGATGCTGCGTCGCTTGCACGCTCGCGAGCGTCGACCCGGGCGCGACGCCATCTCCAACTCTCGTCGCCGTGGACATTGAATTCCCACCAGTGGCGCCACCCGAGCCACCCGAGCCACCCGAGCCACCCGAGCCACCCGAGCCAGAGTCGTTGGAATCGTTGGAGCCGCGCGAGCGTCGGGTGAGCTTCATCGTCTTGACTTGTTCGCTCACCTCGCGCACGAGAGCGCTGGCGAGAAACGGAAGCTGCGTGGAAATGAGCGATGAAATCTCGCGCTGCGTCAAACCTTGCGCGACAGCGGCGGAAGCGACGGCGGAGATGGAAATGCCAATGCGCCATCCGGTGGTTTTGGCCAACGTGACGGCGATTTCGACAGCTTCAGAGCTGTGACCGAGGGCGTTGAGGACGATTGAGGCGACATCCTCACCCGCGCGCGAAGCCACCAATCCAGCGTTATTCGCCGCGTGGTCGACGTCGAAACCGACGACTTGGGTCATGAGAGTTAGAATAGCGCGTTGCATGCCGCTTTGGGCGTTTGCAGATGCGCTTTGGGCGTTTGCGCCTGGCACGGGTGGGGCACCGACGGCGGCGGCGGTTGGGCCGCGGTCGACGTCGACGAGTCCGTACTCGTCATCGTCGTCGTCGTCGTCGTTGCCGTCGCCTTCCCGCATTGGGCGGTCTTTGCGGCGGCCGCTACCCTTGGGTAAATTACGCAGCGTACCACCTTCGGTCCAGTAGCGTTGACACGAGCGGCAGTAATGTCGCGGTTGACTCAACACGCCGTTGTTGTAGTAGCAAAAGCGCGTTTGTTCAGATCCGCAACGCGCGCACGGCAAATGCGAGCCTTCGCCCGATGGTTTGTCGTCGTGTGCCTTGTCTGTCGTCTTGGTCACACCCGACGTCTTTTCCACCTTGATACTGGGAAGATTCGATGTCGTGTTCATCGTCGCGCCGCCGCCTTGTCCCGCTCGCGCGGGCGATTTCAACGCAGTCGCAGTCGGTGCTTCAAGTTTACCATCTGTACCGCTTTTACCACCACCAACGCCGTCTTGTGGCGTGACGTCGCGCTTATCCATCGTGCTTTTCTCCTCTCCCTGCCTAGAGGCGTCGCTCGAACCATCATTGGAATTATCATTCGAGCCGTCGGCGGAGGTGCGCTTGCCGTCGGCGCCGCCGCCGCTCCCCGTCGTCGTCATCGGCGTCGCTTTATTCGAGCCGTCTACGCCAATCGTGCCTCCAGCCGTGACTGCCGCGCCTTCACCATTCGTCGTCGTCGTCGTCGTCGTCGTCGTCGTTGGACGCTTGGAACGATTATCCGGACCAGCGCGCGCGGCGCCGTAATACTCGGAAGCCTTTTCGTTGCCCGAATCCCCGCTCGATCTGGCGTCGGGATCTCTATCGCTATTCGACCCTTTACGCCCATTCTGATCATCGCTGCCTTCATTTGACCCCGCGTGCACAGCATCGCCAGAATCAGTATCCGTCGATGTCGACGGCGTTTGATGTCGCTTGACGCCGTGCGGCGCGCCGCCGCCGACGCCATCCGCGGCTTGGCCCGCGACGTCCCCAGTCACCACCCGACGCCTGATATCCTCCACACACATCGTCGGCGATATATGCATCATCTCAAGCACCTGTGCGAGTTTACTCAATGACGTCGGTTTGTCAACGTACCCATCGAATGATTCACACTCCGATCGAGCCTTGATTTCCTCCTCGGGAATGCTCGTCACGGCGATGATGGGCATGCGCTTCCACGCCTGCTTTTGCTCCATCGCGCGAATCTCATTCACCGCCGAGTACCCATCCATCACGGGCATCATCAAATCCATCAAAATCCCCTGAATCCCCGCGTGATTTTCGCCATACAGTTTCACCGCCTCCTCGCCCTGACCCGCCTCCATGATGTTATACCCGAGTCGCCCGAGCTGCGAGCCGGAAATTTTCCGACAACTCGCCACGTCGTCCACAACCATGAGCGATTTCCCATACATCAACGGCGTGATGTCCACCCGACGTCCACGCCCAGTGTCATGCGTCACCGCAGCAACAGTCGTCGTATCGCCATCATACCCACGATCGCCATCGCGAACGCGACTCTCGTCGGCGGCTGAACTCGTCGACGCCGGCGCGTCCTCGCGCGTCGGCGCCGTCAGCCCCGCCGCGCTCCGCCGCGTCGCCCGCGTCGGCGCCGCCACTCGCACCGCCATCGGCGTATCACTCGCACGGCTCGGTAACCGTCCTTCGGCGCGTAACAATACCAACGCCTCGCTCACCTGTACGCGCGCGACGCGTTACAAACACCGCAAACGCAAAAGTCAGTCTGCTGACTGGGCAAACCCCAACCCAATTCGCGCCGTCGCATCGCGCGCTCGCACGCACCTTATTCAACGCGAACGTCCCCGTGCGATGCGGGTCGACGACGCGAGATAATTTCTCCATCATGTCTTCATCGCTCGCGTCCACGTGCGCGCCGAGCGCGCGCGCGAGAACCCCCACGCGCGCCGTGGGCACGCGCGCCGACGACCCCATGGCGCGAAACGCGCCCGCGACTTCGCGCGCGCTCGGCGACACCCCATCGACGTCATCCGCGCGCGCGCCGCGTGACATATTGAATACAAATAATCACCACCGAATGCGTCCACCGCGCGCGTCCCGAGACGGTCGCACGCGCGCGCGCACGGACGCCCGCGCCACCGTCGGTCGCGCCAAAAGCGCTTTTTCGCGAATGAATGCGAATGAATGCGAATGAATCAATCAACCAATCGATCGCCGTGCGTCACGCGAACGTCGCGACGCGCGCGCGAATGCGATAGAACGCACGCCTTTGTCGTTTCCCCAACGTCTCCCCGGGGTCGTTCGCGCGTCGTCGTCGTTCGCAGAGGCGTGCGACGCAATGCCGACGGCGGACGACCGCTCGACCGACGACCGACGCTTTTTCTGGATAAACTCCAGATCGCGTACTCTACGCGTGAACACGCCATGTATACCCAACGCGACGGGGAGATCCCGCGCATTCGCGACCACGAATGTCGCGCGGATTCCTTGGCTACGAGACGTCGCGTGCGTGTACATACACGAGGGTCAGTTTGTGGTATATACTGTATTTATGCGTTGAGATAAATATGGGTCCGTGGGTGTGTGACGTATTGAGGGGCGTATGAGGGCTAGTGTGGTGTGATTATGACGCGTGCGTGCGTGCGCATGTACACCACAATGACGGATTTTCTTTGTTCCACGCACGCGGCGCCGCCGAGCCCGCGGTCGCCGTCGCCGCACACGTCGCCCTCGTCGCGACCGACGCCCGCGAACGACGACGCGCGACGACATCATGGCGTTCACCCCGCGCGCCGATCCGTTGCGCGAGCTCTTAAACGCGGTGGATGACGAGCTCGCGGCGTACGTGCAGCGCAAGTTTCCCGATGAAGCTCGAGAGAGTTTCCCTCGCGCCGTGCGCACGAAAGCCGCGGATTGCTGCGTGCAATGGGCGCAGTTCGCATCGAAGCGGAAGATGAATCCGGCGGCGCTCGCGAAGGAGGTGGCGACGGAGTTTCAGGCGGAGTTGGACGCGCGCGCGAGCGCCGGGGAGGCGCGAGGGACGATCGTGTCGTGCGCCGCGGCTGGAGTGTACGTGAACATGTCTTTGAACCGTCCGAAGGTGTTTGAGATGGCGTTGCGTAGTGTGGCGAGTCAGGGCGAGACGTTTGGGCACACGGATGCGGCCAAGGGGAAGCGGGTGATTATTGAGCACACGTCGTCCAACCCGAACGCGCCGTTGCATATAGGTAACTTGAGAAACGTTATGATCGGCGCGCACTTGGCGCGATTGATGAAGGCGTGTGGACACGATGCGAAAGAGGCGTTTTATGTCAATGATTTGGGTGCGCAAATCGGTTTGACGGCGTTGGCGTACACGCGAGTGTACGACAAGTTGGAGCCGTACATGAAGATTGACCACTGGATCGGCGCCATGTACGCGGTGATGAATACGTGTCAAGAGTTGCAACAAGTTGGCGTCAAGCCAGGTGATCTTGAGGTGCGTGCGGTGTTTTGATGCTCTCGTCCAGTCGAAATTTCGAACCCAACCGACGATGGCTATGATTAATGTGTTTTTTAACTCTCTTTCTTACGTTTACACCGTGGAGAAAAACCATATTCACCTCTGACAATATGAGCCGTCTTTACTAGCGAAGACGTGTGCTACAATCGCGCGACATGAAAACGTGTACTGACTGTGTTATTTTCTTTCGTATCGCAGGATGCGTGCAAGGCGGGTAAAGACGCCGTAGACGCGTTGATGCAAAAGTCGCTCGCCGCCGTCGCCGGGGATGAAAAGAAAACCAAGGGCGTCGAAGAGTACTTTGACATTTACCAAGATTTGCGCGAACGCTTTGAAAAGATGATGGTCGTCATGCTCGAAGACATTCGCACGATTGATGACATCAAGGTTGAGGCGGGTAAATTGAACTTGGCGTACGAACAGCAAGAGCCGTGGGCGATTAAAATTTTCCGCAAAATGGTGTGCGATTGCTTGACGGGCGTGCAGCAAACGTTGAGCACGTACGGCGTGCAGCACGATCGATTTGACTTTGAATCCGAGCTCGGCTGGGAGGGTTCGAACGCCAAGGTGTTGGAAATCATGCAAAATAGCGACTATTACGTGCCGCAGACGCAGTGCAACGACAAGGGCGTGCCGCAAGGCGCGTACTTGGACATGTCTGGGTTCATCACCGACATGGGATTTAAAATTGGTAAGGGCGGGTATCAAAAAGATTACCCACCGCTGTACGTGTTGCGCCCCGACGGGTCGACGCTGTACACCTACCGTGATATTGTGTATTCGTTCAAAAAGGCGTCGATGAGCGATTTGATTTTGAATATTATTTGCAGCGAGCAAGACTTGGCGCAACAAAAGGTTTCGCTCGCGATGGCGATGATGAACCCCGAGATGGAGGGGCGACAATACCACTTATCGTACGACTTGGTGAAATTAACCACGGGTAAGATGAGCGGTCGACGAGGGCGTTATCTGTTAGCCGATGACTTGTACGATGACTTGAAGACGGTCATTCGCGAAAAGATGGAGAAAAAGTACAAGGAAAAGGGTGAAGACGTCTCCAAGGAAATGTTCGACGAGGTGACGCACGAAGTGAGCACGGCGGCGATGAAGTATGCGTTGTTGTCGGTGTCATGCATGACGCAAATCAACTTCGATATCGCCAAGATTACCGACTTTGAAGACGCGTCGGCGCCGTTCATCTTGTACAACTCTACGCGTTTGACGTCTGTCATTCGCAAGTTTGAAGAGCGTTCGGCGCCCGGCGGCCCGTTGCCCGAATTATGCTCTCTCGACGACGTCGACTACACCAAGCTCGACGATGACCGCGAATGGGCGTTATTATTAGACTTTGTCTTGCCCTTCGCGTCGATGATTTGCGACTCCGCCATGCCGCCGTTACCCAAACCGCCCGCCTTGCCCTCCTACGGCATGCACCGCGTGTGCGACTTCTTGAACATGTTCGTCCGCGCCTTGAGCGGTTACTACGGCCCCGCTGGCGTTCGCATCTTACCCGTGCAATCCCAGCTCGACCAAGGCTTCACCGACTTTGCCGCCATGCACGCGCGCGTGCACGCGTGCAAGGCGTTCAAGCAAGTCATCGACAACGGCTTGCGCTTGCTCATGATTGAACCTCTCGAACGCATGTAATGCTTCATCACACGTCTTCAAAAAATACATGTCGCACCACGCACGTACGCGCGGTGTCCACCAGCGACGCCCAATCGTCCACCCGAGCGACGTCCGACGACGCGACCGCGCCCATCGACATTTCACGCCACCAATGTATACACGCGCCCACGCGCCCGACGCCCGATCGCAGACCCGCGCATGCGTCCTTCCACGACGCGCGAAAGGAGACAGTCGCGATGCAAATTTTCGTCAAGACTTGTACGTCACGATGCGCACGAACCTTTGCGTCGCGTCGGCGACGACGACGCGCGGCGACGGCGCCGGGCGCGCGCGACGAGTGATCTCGAATTCGCCGCTAGGGCTTACAGCCACGACGTCGAACGTCCATGATGCGACCGCGACGCCGCGCGCGATGTGTGCGCGTGACTGACGATGCGGTGATTTTTTGACGCGAATAGTGACGGGTAAGACCATTACGTTGGAGGTGGAGTCTTCGGACACCATCGATAACGTCAAGGCGAAGATCCAAGACAAAGAAGGTGCGTGACGATGGCCAAGACCTAGCTCTCGCGCGCGCGTCGAGCGTCGGGGCTGTGTGCCACGGGGAGCGCGCATCGCGGGCGTTTCGATGGTGATATGGCGTTTGGAATGCGTGTGCGCGTGTGCGGTGTCGGCGCATGGAGGCGCTGGGCGCGGTGTCGGGCGTCGGGCGGGGCGTCGAGCGCGGAGCGCGTAACCCTCTCGTCTAAGCGCGGCGTCGACGATTGAGAAAAATTCCAGGGACTGACCTCTCGATGCGTTCTTCGCGTTTGATGATAATAATAGGTATCCCGCCGGATCAGCAACGTTTGATCTTCGCGGGTAAGCAGCTTGAAGATGGCCGCACGTTGGCGGACTACAACATTCAAAAGGAGTCTACGCTCCACTTGGTGTTGCGTCTCCGCGGTGGTATCATCGAGCCGTCCCTTCTCGTGTTGGCGCGTAAGACCAACGTAGACCGTGCTGTGTGCCGCAAGTACGTCATTTTTTTCTTATTCGAGCGACGACCGTGTTACTACTCGACTGGGTGGCGATCTCATTCACGACGATGACGGGTTTGGATTCGTCCAACGACAATGCGTTAACCGCGTCGAGCGTTTCCACCCGAAATCTGAATACCCGTCACTCCATTCACTTTGCCACCGATGGAAATCTACTACTCAACGGTGGTCATTCGCGTGTGATACATTTATTCAGTCGTGTGGTCAAGATTTTTGACTTTCGCGTTCGCGTGACTGACTGATTGTTTTTTTTTCCTGATACGTAGGTGCTATGCTCGCTTGCCTCCCAGAGCGAAGAACTGCAGAAAGAAGAGCTGCGGTCACTCTCCGTACTTGCGCTTGAAGAAGAAGCTCAAGTAATCGGGAACTCAATTGCGTCGAGAGCCGCCGCTGCGAAGTGGGCGCATCGAGTAGTTAGCAATACACGTACGTGTGTGGTTTTCATTTAGCCGAGTGACTTGTAATGGTGAACTATACACGTATATGGCACGAAAATTTCTCAGAAGATCAATGCGTTTTGTACTCGTCATCATCATGAAGAAGAAGTAAATATCTATTTCATATCTAGGAGCTGTCGTTGTTCCAACACCTACGGCGATGAACCGCCGAATCGAATCGTCGCGGCTAACATGATGTGGTCGCTCGGCTCGGTTTCAGCCGGGAACGGACCCTTGACGTCGTCGCGGTGCGGGAGTTCGAGAACTTCGACGACATCGATATCGTCAGTGACAAAAATGTAATCCAACGTGTCGATGAAAGGCTCGTCATCCTTGATTTGCGCGTTGTTTGTAAAGTTTGGCTCTTCTCCGTTGACGCGCGCGTACGCGCTCTCCATCTTCTTTGCTGGCTTGACGTTGAAGGGTTCACCCTTGTACCCTTCGGGCATGATGGGATATGCCTCGTGAGATTCGTCTAAATCACCCGTGGTGATGAGCGTATGACCCGCATCGCCGGGTTTCAGATTAAAGTCGCCCATGAGGACGACTGGCAATCCGGCGCTCTGGTTGAGCGCGTACTGCGCGGCGATGCCAGCGTGAATCGTCATCACGCGACGATCAGCGGCGGTGCGAAACATACACGGCATATGATACGTACACACACCAAACTTTGCATTCGTCTTCTTACACGTCAACGTGGCGTACAAGATGGAATTGAAACGCCCGCGCGCCGTCTGCCATTCGTCGCTCGGCGGGCGATAATCCGTCAACTTGCGCCAAATCGACACCGGCATCTTCAACACGTTCACCACGGGGTTCAAAATCCCAAAATCTTTATCCTTTTTCTTCACCTGCGGAAACTTTACAGTGTCGCTCAAGCGCGAAATGTCGCTCGTCGTCACCTCGTACGCGTCCAGCGGCACCGCCAACCCGACGCCCATGTAATTATTAAACGGCTTACCATACAGCGACACCACGAAATGATAACCCTTCGCCGCAAAGTACGCGTGCAAAGGTCCCGCCCACGACATGCTCACCTCCTGTAACCCCACCACGGCGCGTCGCGCCGTCTCAGCGTCCAACTTGGCCATGACCCGCCCGAGCCGCACATCCGCATCCAAGTTCTCCGCGTCGCAGTGCGTGAAATACCCCGGATCCGCCAAGTGCGAGCTCAGCACGTTATATGTCACCACCCGCGCCATCGCCTGCTCCGCCGACGACGTCGACGCCGCCGTCATCACCCCTCGAACCGCCGCCGATGGCGATCGACGTTCAAACCGACCCCGCGAAAGCCGATGCTGCGGCGCCGCAACGCTCGCCACGCGCCGCGCACACCTCGCCGACGACGACGCAGACGACGCAGACACCACGCGCACCGCGCTCGTCGCCGCCACCGTCGTCGATGCGATCGCTCGGTGCGTCGCACGCGCGAGCATGGATGTGCCGCGCCACAACGCGACGCACTCGCATTCGACATGTCCACCGACGCCTTCGACGTCCAACGTCGTCGGCGTCGGCGCCACCGGCGCGTCAGCGCGACATCACTGCGCGCGCGCGCCTTCGCCGTCGTCGCGTTCGCGCACTTGGCGGCGACGACGACGCGGACGACGTGGATGGGATCGTCGTGGGTAACACCCATGATTGGTGTTGACGCGAGCGACTACCACGCGACGGATTCACTGGCGCTGTCGAACGCGTTCGAGCGCGCGCACGAGCGGGCGAATCGGCGGGAGGTGTCGGTGCATGAGACGGCGCACGCGGAGGTGAGCGCGATCGGTGCGGGAGGGGTGTTGAGAGATGACGGGGCGAGGCGTGACGCCGCGCGCGGGGCGTTGACGCGGTTGGCGTCGAGAGCCAAGGCGCGTGCGGTGGCGCTGGAGAGTGATAGACATGATGGTGATGACGGTGATATCGTGATGCAGAGAGCGGCGGCGAGAGAGGAGTATGCGTTGTTGCATCGGGCGCTTATGTCGGTTGAGGTTGACGAGGAGGAGGTTGAGCGTTCACAGCGCGCGAGCTCGAGTCCCAGACGCGCGGCGTTGGGTGAACCACAAGAAAAAGCGTCGTCGTGGTTGGATTTTAGCGATGGATTATTAGAGTCTATCAAGATGCATGGCTTGCCGGGTGGTGGCGGTCGCCCGGCGGTGGCGAGCAAAGACGAGGTTGACGAGGCGACTCAAATCGCGACGTGGAGAAATCGCGCTCGTCAATCGTCGACGATGAAGACACGAACGCACCGCGATGCGAAGGAACGTCTCGCACCGACCCGCGCGTGGTTTGCCGCCAAGCCGAAACAGCCTGATGTGTACTGGGATGTGGATTTAGAAAAGATTCAACGCGCGCGAGAAACCGTCGCCGCTCGAGCCGTCGAACAAGGCGGGACTAATTTCGATTTCGAAATCACAGACATGCCCATCGTGGCAAAGTCTTCGACGACATCGAAACGCGTCGCCGCGCTCGGAGCGGCGGCGGCGGAGACGACGACGACAGACGATGACGACGAGAATACAGTAGCGAAAGAAGAAGAAGAAGACGCGTCTGAAGCCGACGCGGCAAATGGGACGTCAGTCTACACCTCTGAAGATGCGCTGGACAACGCCATCAAAGCCGACGACGGAACAATCCATAGCTTTTCGAATATGTTGGAAGAGTGGACGAAGAAAGCGGTCGCGCACGTCGATAGGGTGGCGACCAAGGCGCGACAGACGGCGTCATACGTATCTGAAAAAGCCATCGCCGCCGAGGAGGATTTACTCATGAAGCACATTGACGTCAAATTCTACGTGGATTTCGCCGACCCTCGATCGCTAGAGGCTTTGCTTGGACCGTATGAACGTTTAAGTTCGAACAAACTCGGACCGGTGCGGTGGACGGTGGTCCCATTTGTCAACGTTGGACAAGGGCACAACGCCACGGTGAATTGCTTGTACAACGGCCACGCCAGACATTTGAGTTGCACCGCAAACGTGATCGCGGCGTGCGCGGCGCAAAACTTACACGAGTTTCCGGATGCCATGCGGGCGTTTACGAGTTGCTATGGCGTGCAATTGCTCAAGCTCGAAAGCCAACAAGCATTTACGTTTGGTCGACATGAAGCGGCGTTGAGCGACGCGCAGGGACAATGTTGTCGAGCGGTGACGAGTGCGTTAGACGCGCTTGATGCCAATGCAACGACGACGACAAAAAGTGGAGCTGAAATGTGCCAGGCGCAAAGTGAGTGCGCGATGCTTGGCTCTGGATACGATTTGCTCGTCGCGAACGGCATCCAGCTCGGTTCGGCGGAGCCGCGATACAAATTCCTCCCGTGGGTCACCATCGATGGTAAGCCGGCATGTAAGCACAAGTGCAATTTGCAGTCGACCCTGCGTAGGAAAATTTGTGCCATGCGCACGACATTACCTGCAGATTGTCCGAAATTCCCATGGGCGCAAGCGTGGTACGACGAGCCCGAGGTGTCGTTTGGAGGTTTAGCCGTGGTTTCCGCGGCGGTTATTTTCGTCACCGTTTCCGCGTTCGTGCTCATGCGCGAAGCGGGATTGAAACCATTGGGGCTATTCGGCGGTGAAAAGAAAACCGGCAGCGGTGGTACGAGCGGCGAACGCGCCGAGTTGCTGCCAAAGTAAGCGAGTACCAAAAGTAAAACAATAGCCTTGTATTTTTTATTCATTCAAAGTTTAGCTACACAACAAGATTACTAGTACAACACCCCTCCGGCCTCCTCGAACGCATTTTTGTGCTCGATTGGAACCAAGTCACCAACCGTGATGAGTTCGAAGGGCGGGGAGGGCTCGTCTAAGACGCGTCGCCAGGCGTCGGCGTCGAATTGGCGTTGCGAAAACGCCGTGTCTAAAAAATCTCCATGTGCGTCTACGATGTCCTCAATCGGCCCACGCGAGACCGTAATCCAGTGTGTGTCGCCTCTAATTTCACTGGATTCTACTATAGGCGGGAACGCGTGCATATGAAACGACCAATCATCGCGCGGTTTCCCATCCAGCGTCACTCTCGCCGTCGACGTCGCTTCGTCAATGGTGAACTCGCATCGTCTCAAATCCATCGCTAATCCAACCCCAATCGCCTTCACCATTGCCTCCTTTAAACTCCAATGTCTACGAAATAAATCCTCACCCGCCCTTTCGCCATCGCGCGCAGTCTTGGCGCGAATCGCCGCAATCTCTCTATCAGTCAGCGTCATCGTAAACGTTCGTAACAACGCCTCCACGTCCCGCTCGGCGCGTCCATTACCCCCAATCGCACGTACCTGCCCAGGCGCGGCGACGTCAACTCCCACCACCGCGTGCGTCTCACTCGCGAGCACCACGTAATCGCCCTCATGGCTGACGTTAAAGTTAAAATTCGGCGCTCGCGCGCTCGCCAGCGACGTCGCGTAAAACGGTTTAGCACCCTTGGTTCGCTTGACATGTAAATCCTCCATTCGCAGCTTATTCTTCGTGCCATCCATCGACGCCAGCGCGCGTAATATAGCGCACCGCACCAGCAACCGCGACAACACCGCGCGCTTGCGGTCGGCAAAGTGTTTAAAGCGCGCCACGTCTTCGCGTTCACGCAGAGGCAGCAGAGAGAGGATGAAATTAAACTCTTCGTCGTCTGGATTCCACGTCGACGCGTTGACGCACCATCGCAGGGCGAGGGAATCGTGTGATGATGCGTGCGTCATGGTTTGCGCGCGTTCGGCCGCACGCACGCGCGCGTTCGGGCGCGCGCTGTGGTGTGAAGTTTGAAGACGAAGGCGTTTCGCCGAGCGTTTTTTAGCGCTGCGAATGTCGAATGTGACTTCTTCTGTTTCGGAACGGCGAATGGCGACGACGGGGAAGGCGTTTCGGAAGCTATTAGTATTCAAAACATATTACAACAGTCGAGTGTTCGTGTGTCTGTGTGTACGGCACCTATGTGTGCCTTCTATCTATGTCTTTCTCTCTCTCTCTCTCTAAATGTCGCCGTTGAGAATATCGCGACGAATCTTCGCCATCTTCGTGCCCATAAAGTGTAAGTTATGCTCGCTCGCCAGCGTCCACGCGAGTGGCTCGTTCGCCTTGTCGAGATGGTTTAAATACCCCAGCGAATGGTTGGCGCATAGCGTACACGCGCACTCGTAGCACGCGGGTTCGAGCGTCGTTTTAAACTCGGCGCGTCTAAAATTAATTTTGCCACGCGTGTGCGTGAACAGCGTGCCGTGCCTCGCCACTTGCGTGGGGTAACACGAATCAAACGTGTCCACACCCAGCGTCACTGCGCGCTCGATGCTGCCGACGTCGGCGATGCCTAATAAATGATTGGGCTTGTCTCGAGGTAACTTGGGCATGAGAAACGACAACAAATCGATGAGCTCATTCGAATCCCGTCCGAGCGAACCACCGATGGCTAAACCGTCATAAGGTAAGCTCGACAGATATTCAACGCTGAGCGTGCGCAATTCGCGATTGACTCCGCCATGAATCACCCCGTACATCGCTTGCTGTCGAACGTCGGCTAAATGCGCGCGCAACGAACGCGCCATCCATCGATGCGACCGAAACACGCTCTGCGCGAGCACCTCATCGCTGATATCATACGGTGGCAGCTCATCGAGTGGGATTATTATATCCGCCCCGAGCTTTTTCTGCGCCTCCACGCTGCTCTCAGGTGTGAGAAATATCTTTGAGCCGTCGCGATAGCTCTTAAACAGCGCCCCGCGTTCATCCACGCGCAACAATAAATTCTCCCGCTTGTGCTTTGTCTTATTCCTACTCTTCAGTTCGCGCACGCGTGGCGACGATGGCTTTCCATCATCATCCTCATCGTCGGCATCCATACCGAGAGAAAACACTTGAAACCCGCCGCTGTCGGTTATCAAAGGCGCGTTTCGCCCCATCATGGAATGCAATCCCCCGAACCCGTCGCCCACGACATCCGCCCCGGGCGTGAGCAACAAGTGATACGTATTGGCAAACATCAAATCTATCCCCGCCTCGCGCAGCACGTCGTGCTTCACCGCCTTGAGCGCAGCGTTCGTGCCGACCGCCACGTACCCAGGCGTGTGAATGTCCCCGTGCGGCGTTCGTATCACCCCCACGCGCGCGCGCGAGCGCTTCGACGCATAAATCTCCTCGTACGCAAAGAATGATTTCTTTTCAAACCGCGCAAACGTCGACGCCTCGGGTGGAGGCTCGAGCGCGGGCGAAAAGAGCGACGATGTCGCGCGCACGCGTAACCGCCAGTGGTGCTGGCGCGCGACGATGCGCGCGCGATGCGCCACCATCGCGCCGTGTGCGACGTCGCGAAGCATGGGGAAATATGCGCAATAAATAGTGCGCACGGCACCGCGCGCGCCGGGCGCGTGACGGCGCGTCGAGGCGTCGGTGCGGCGTCGTATGACGTCGACGGCGCACGCCGTTTAAACGTCACTTGTCGGCACGCACGCGCACACACGCACGCACACGACGCCGACGACGATGCAAGCCGAGGCGAGCGAGCACGCACAACACGCACAAGAATACGCCACGCACGCCGACGATGCGTTTCACGCCGGCCCGACGCCGATCGCGGCGCTAGAGGTGCGTCACCTCGCCTCGCGATTCGATCGCGACAGCTCGATGCGCGATTGCGCGATTTCAAAAACGCACGCCTCTGACGCGCGACGCGACCGCGCGTTCGCGGTTCGCGTCGCGAATATCGATCGACGATGATGTTTCCCGCACTCACGACGGTGTGTGCGCGCGCAGGAGAGCGGCGTGGCGGCGTCGGATGTGAAAAAGCTTCAGGAGGCTGGGGTGCACACGGTGGAAGGCTTGGCGCACGCGTCGAGAAAGTTTTTGCAGACGATTAAGGGTTTGAGCGAGCAAAAGGTGGAGAAGTTGAAAGGCATAGGTGCGTTACGCGGTGGTGTGTCGTTCGAGCGCGCGCGCGGGTGGGGGCATCGAGCGTGGCGCGGAGGGACGCGGGTTCGGGTGCCGGGTTTGAAAGCGAGCACCGCGCGGATGACTTTTGACTGACGAGCGACGCGTTGATTTGCGCGCGCGTAGCGGCGAATCTCGTACCGGCTGGGTTTACCACGGCGACGATGATCGAAGCCGCGAGACGAGACGTGATTTTTATCACCACGGGTTCGTCCAAGGTGGATGAGCTGTTACAAGGCGGGATTGAGAGCGGGAGCGTGACGGAGGTGTACGGGGAGTTTCGCACCGGGAAGACGCAATTGATGCACACACTCGCGGTGACGTGTCAGTTGCCGATTGAGAACGGTGGCGGTGAGGGTAAATGTTTGTACATCGATACCGAGGGCACGTTTCGTCCGCAGCGTTTGATTCAGATTGCCGAACGGTTTGGGATGGATCCCGGTCCGGTGCTCGACAACGTGGCGTACGCCAAGGCGCATAACACCGAACATCAGAGCGAGCTTCTCGTCGCTGCGGCGGGTATGATGGCTGAAAGTCGCTTTGCGTTGATTATTGTCGATTCCGTGACGAATTTATACCGTACCGAATACGAAGGACGCGGAGAGCTCAGCGCGCGCCAGATGCACTTGGGCAAGTTTTTGCGCCAACTCGCGCGCATCGCCGACGAGTTTGGCGTCGCCGTGATCGTCACCAACCAAGTCGTCGCCAATCCCGAAGGAGGACCATTCGCCGGTGCGAATGCGTTGAAGCCTATCGGTGGGAACATCATGGCGCACGCGAGCACGACGAGATTGGCACTGAGAAAGGGCCGAGGCGAGAACAGAGTGATGAAAATTGCGTGCTCGCCAATCTTACCCGAAGCCGAGGCGCAGTTTAGCATCTCGGAGTTTGGCATCGAAGACGCGAAAGACTAATTTCAATTGCACGCGGTCGCCACATGAAGACGCTCTTGCGAATGAACAGAGCTCTTCGTCGCCGTGGGCGCGCCGACCAACTACGGCGTAGCTCGCTTTGTAGTATACAATATGACTTATCCATCCCACACGACGTGCGCGCGAAAGCGTTGATACTAATTACAAGCGTTATTTGGTCGTCAAGGCCGTCATCGCAAAGTCGTAGAGTACCACGCCAAGCCAATGGCTATGACACATCCAGCGATGATTTGATACTTGTACTTGGTGGTGTAATCGTACGGCTCGGGCGCTTCGCCGCCGTACTCGGCTTCTAGAGATTTCTCGCGTCGTTTCCCCGACGCCCCCGACTTCGACTTTGCGGACGACGACCACTTGTCGCTATACGGCACGTACGCGTCTGGATTCTTCAACAACGGCACTTCCACGCGTTCGTTCGCCGCAATCTCCATCTTTGGCGCTTCTAATATAAATTTCAACTCTTCAGCTTGCTTTTTCACCGACCGCTCCGGGTGCACGGCGACCAAGTACTTGTAAATCTCCAACGCCTGCTCTCCTCGTCCGCACGCATCGAGTGCGATGGCTTTATAAATCTGAATCTTTCCACCCAACAAACTTGTTTCGCTCGTCTCTTCCGCGGCGGCGTCGAAATATTTAACCGCGTCGATGTATAATCCACGAGAGTACGCGTATACGCCCCCGTCGTACAACTTTGTCGCCGCTAATATCTCCCCTCTCAACGTCTTAGCGTTGGATTCGAGCTTTTCCGCAATCTTCTCTGCGTATATCTTCTGCGCCTCGGGCACATCCTTCATGGAGTCGTAGCCGAGCGCTTTGGCGACGAGCACGTCGGTTTCCGCGCCCGCTTCAAACGCCTCAACAAACCTCTGTGTGGCGCGGAGCACCGCCGCCGCGGACGCCCCTTGCGGCACCAGTGCCTGACGCACTTCGTTTAATAGCGCCTTGGACGTGTTGCCGTTTTTGGACGTCGTGGCCACGGGTTTGGAGGCGATAACGGCGTCGTCCGCGCGTCTCGCCGGGACAGCGGGCGCGGCGTCGCCGTCCTCCGTCGCCGCGCTCCGCGTCGAGCGAGCGCATCGGCGGCGGGAGATGTTCGCGCGTGGTGTGTGTGCTATGAATGCGGGCGCGCGCGAGGTGGCGATGAGGCGCGCCGACATGACGGCGCGCGCGCCGCCGAATGAGGCGTTTATCCGTAAGAGACGCGCTCTCGAGCTACAGTACACGGATTGATTCAATCGTATTACTTTGCGTCTCCCGGTAACGCGATGCGTGGCTTGCGCTGACGCTTTTTCTTTGGCTCCTGCTCGTCAGCGTGCGCTGACTTGCGCTTGCCGTCTTCTCCGGCGTCTTTTACGCCAAAGATTTGACCGCCAGCGGTGGCTGACATTTTGCGAACGCACACCGTCGCCACGAGGCCGGCTTCGTTTTGCATTTTACACGCCTTTTGTGGGCGTGCGATGGCGTCTGTACCACTCGTACCGTCAATGCGCTTGAATGCATCGTTTGCGGCTTTGGTTGATGGGAATATGACGTGACAAGACGTTGGTTTCGCGTTTTCTCTGGCGTCTCTCGACGCGGCGACGTCGTCGCCGAGGAATTTTCCATCAATGTCCACAATCACGTCGCGGTCTTCTTCCGCAAAAATTGACTTGAGAACTTCTAAAGGTGTACCGCGTGGTATTCTGTGCACAAACAGCTTACACATCTCTTGAGCGTCGACTTTGACCGCAGGCGCCGGAATTTCATACGTCGGCTTCAACTGTCGCGCTTCCCAAAGTACCAAATCCAAAGCCGCCTTGGCGTCCTCCGAAGAGTCGTGAAAGCCTCCAGACGATTGGCGCATCTTACGATTGAGCAGTACTTGGCACAGCATCGCCAAACCCGGCGTCGAGCGGGGAAGATTGGCGTAGCGAAACAACAACGCGCTGTCGATGACGGGTTGATGGTCGATTTTCAACGCCCTCAAGTCGTGCATCAACGAATGACCGACGAGCACCGTCCCGGGCTTGCACAGCTTCACCACGGCATCTTGCACATGACTCAACGTCATCGTCGACGCCATGACGTCGGCTTCGTTCAAACCGGTGATTTCTTGCTTTAAGTCTATAATCTTTCCCGGCGGCTTGACGAGCGTCTTGAGCAACGTCTCCCCGCGCGCGTCCACCACCGACACCCCAACCAACGCTCGAGAATCCACATCCGTCTCACACATCTCACAATCTACGCCTAAAACCACGGGAACCACGCCGCGCTCGATGCACCAACGCACTGGACGGTACTTTGTCCGCCTCCAACCTTCCCTATGCGACGGCAACCCGTAATACGCCTCCTTAAACGACTCATGCGCTCGCGTGCGTCTCACCAATCCCCACACCGCATCCTCAGACGTCCCAACCTCTTCTTCCGCGCTCCATGCGTCCCAAGCATCGCGTTTCGTGCGATATTCATCGCTTTCTTTCCCTCGAGGCTCGCGCGGCGTCCCGGTCCAGCCGTCGCCCAGCGTCGCGACAAACGCGCGTAAAGTCTCCACCGCATGTCGCATCGGATCACCCTTTGACGCCAGCGCCCCGCGCAAATGTTTCTTAATATACGCTTTAAAATCACACGCCACGCGAGACGGATCCGCGGTGAACGTGCGCTGCGCATCCTTGACGATTCGCGCGAGCGACTGCTTCTCCTGCGTCGTACACATCAATCAATCGCGCACCATTCGTCAGTCTCCCATCCACGGCGCGCGACGATGCGCGCGCGCATCCAACCCACGCATACGCGCGTGCGCACCGCGCGCGTCACGCGCCCGCGTCGCCCATCGCATCGACGTACCTCGAGCGCAGATGCCATGATGATGTGTGTCGGGCGCGATGGCGCGTCACACACTGACGCGTCGCCCGCCGCCGATGACGTCACCGAACGACACCGTCATCGCCACCGCCGCGTGCGTCGTCGCGTCCGTGTGCTTTGGATCGAATTACGTCGTCGTGTACGGCATCGATGGGCGTCACGCGAGCGCATTCTTTGCGGCGTGCATGAGCGCGGGCATCGCCGCGGTCGGCGCGCTCACCGCGGTGGCGCGCGGTGTGCCTCGTTTCGAGCCTCGTGCCGCGCTCGGCGGCGCCGCGTGGGCGTCCGGGAACGTCGTGAGCGCGTTGGTGATCGCAAAGCTCGGCGCGGGCGCGGCGATTTCGATCTGGGGCGGCGTCTGTCTCGTCGTCGGATGGTCGAGCGCGCGGTTCGGGGCGTTTGGCGCGCCCGCGCCGACGTCGTCGAGCGTGGCGAATGGGGAATTGAACGCGCTAGGGGTGGTGATTGCGGTTGTATCCATCGCGTTGAGCGCGTGCGTGGTGACGGAGGATGGCGATGACGGGTGTTCGGCGACGTTGAGCGAGAGCGAGGACGTCGAACGCGAAGTGGAGCGATTATTGGGCGAGTCGGATGAGGACGGCGGGTCGGGTGGCGGTCGAGGCCGGGGCGCGTACGCGCCACTCGAGCGCGGAGGCGGGCGCGGAAGGACGAGTTCGGTGAGCGACATTCCGACGATATCTCGCCGCGTTGACGAGCGTCAATGGAAGCGTAACGCGCCGTACGTCGCGCTCGCGGCGGCGAGCGGAGTGTTGTATGGGGTGAATTTCAATCCCGTCGAGGCGTTGCGCGCCGAGGCGAAGAGCGAAGGGCACAGCGAGTTTGAGCTCGATTACGTGCCGTCGCATTTTTGTGGCATTTTCTTAGCCTCGATGGCATACTTTGCTGCATACGTCGCGTACCACGTCGTCGTGAAGCGTCGCTCGCCGACGCTCGCGAGCGGCGCGGGCGGGGCGCGGGCCATCGTCGCGCCCGCCGTGGCGTCCGGCGCGATGTGGGGCGTCGCGCAAACGTCTTGGTTTGTCGCCAACGAACATTTGTCGCTCCTCGTGACGTTTCCAATCATTTCTTGCGCACCCGGTGCGATCGCGTCGTTATGGGATATGTTTTACTTTAAAAAGTTGACGTCCCATCGCAATCGAGCGTTGCTCGCGGCGAGTAACGCGGCGAGAGTCGTCGCCGTCGCGTGCATCGTGAAATCGAGCGCGTAAACAAACGCCGCCACTCATAGATACCATAGTAGCCAATCCCCGCGCTCGCGAGTTGTAATTGCGTAATCAAAACAACTCTGTGTACACAACCTCGTCTCACGTATATTATTAAAACACATCGTCGCTCGGTACGCCGAGCGACACAAACCATTCCTACGCCCGCCCTCGCGCGCCCTCGCGATGAAATCAATGAAATGTCATCACTCCTACTTCCCCTTACTCGCGCGCTTCCCTTCGCCCTTCTTGGGCGGCCCTTTACCCCGACGTTTCAATCGCTCGAGTTTAATAACCCTCCGCGTCTCATTCGGATCCACCATCAACGCGTCGAGCTTAGCCATGGACTCGGGGTAATACGCCGCGAACGTCGGACCAAGCAAACGCTTACGCAGCACCTTGCGCCCGCTCGGTAAGCCGTTACCGATGTGATGGCCAAAGATGCGCGCCGCCGTGACGGCGATCTCCTGCGCTGTTTTCATCACTTTGCTCATCGTCGCCGCGTGTTCCGCCGCCGCCGGGCGTCGCTCGTCGTCTCGGTCGTCGGCGCGCGACGTGCGCGTGCGTGCGCGTGCGCGTGCGCGCGTGCGTGCGTGCGTGCGTGCGCGTGCGCGTGCGCGCGTGCGTGCGTGCGTGCGTGCGCGGCGCACGGCGCGAGCTCGCGCGTCAGCGAATGACAGGGCGTCACTCCGCAGCGCACCGAGAACGACGCAGCAAACATGAGCGACGACGAAGTGAAGAAGGAAATCAAAGAGGATCACATCAATATCAAGGTTAAGGATATGGTGCGTGTCATGCGGTCGTCGACGACGCGGGCGCGGGCGCGGGCGCGGGCGCACGAAAAGATTGATGTGTGTTTAAAAGTGGATTGTTTGACATCATCATCATGCTGTTGTGGATACGATCGCGAGATGTGCGCTGACGATGGAGGTGTTGACGCGCGCGTAGGATAATAATGAGGTGCACTTTAAAGTTCGCCGCACGACCAAGTTTCAAAAGGTGCGTATGGGTGTGTGAGATGGGGTGAATACGAGGCGCGAGCGCCGGGCGCGCGCGTTTAAAAAAATTTTGAGCGCTCAAACGCGTTTGGCGCGGCGCGTTTTTCGTCGTCTCGAATGTGGGCGCGTGCGCGCTTAAAATAACGTACATGTATACGTATGGTGTTGTGTATACTTGTGACGCGCTCGCGAGGTGTGGTACTGCGCGTGAGAAGCTGTCTGGTATACGCGTACGACGAGACTAACGCTCGCCCGCGTCGCCGCTCGTCACAAACGTAGATTTTCGATGCGTACTGTCAACGTAAGGCGCTTCAACCGAACTCGGTGCGCTTCATTCTCGATGGTGAGCGTTTGCAGCCGAACTCGACGCCTGAAGAGGCGGATTTAGAAGATGGAGATTGCATCGACGCGATGATGGAACAAGTCGGTGGTCACTAACGGAGACGAGACGCTTAGCGTCGGGAGCTAGCCAGCACCAGACACGTAGTCCCGCGTATAGACTTCATACATTACGGAGAGCATACTAGAGAAAGAGAGAGATTACCTTTGTAACGCGCGTCTTTCATGCATTTCACTAAACAAGTTTCCGTCGTATTGAAGACAACATGAGATTCGCGTCCTTTGACTCGAGCTAGCGCATCATTTGACGAGAAGAGTGATACTCATGCCAAATGGAGGTGGCCCGGTGGTTGACATATCCCCTCAGTGAGATTCAGTGGACTAGAGCTAGAAATACTACACCTTATTGGTATTCAGCCTGCGCGCGTTGCATCTTGCTTTGTCGCGCGCGAAACACATCTTTGACTGGTGGTTTAGCCGACGCCGCCGAACGCGACGCCGCGAGCGCTGGGTCGTCGATGAGCTCGATGGCTTTCCGTTTTTCCCCACCCTTGTACCCCATCGCCGCGAGGTAGCCTTCGATCGCGCCTTCGCTCAAATCCGTCGCTTGTAACGCATCGAGCACGGCTTCGACGCGCGGGGGAGGAAATTTCGCAAATGCCACTGGGCCTGGAAGCGTGGCGAAGAACTTCCCGAGCGCGCCAGGGAGCTTCTTCATTCCGCTCGGCGGCGCCGGCGGCGCCTTCTTTCCGGCGCGCGGCGCGCCCGAGGGGGCGATTGGAGGCGGAATAGACGCCACGACTGCCGCACGCGCGAGGCGCTCAGAGCGAAGCGTAGCGTAGGAAACGTGTGCAGTCTCCGCACGGCGTAGTGGTACTACGGCGCCTAGGGATGCGTAGTAATCACAGTATTCTGACGTCGCCGGACGAAGATCCATGACGGTGTGCCTGCCAAGCAACGCGTTCAACAAGTTTACTTTGACATCTGTGGCACCAAACGCGGCGTTGCGACGGGATTCAGCCTTGACAATGGTTTCATACGTCCCGTGTGCGCGCTCGAAGGCGATGAACAAATTCCAAACCTCGTGCGATGGTGACTCTTCGAGCGCTCGCTCGAAGAGCACCCGAGCGTTGGCGACGTCGTTGATCCCGGTCAAAAACTCCGCGTAGCGCTCGACGTACTGCGGCGATGTCAAAAAGTGCTTCAATCCGAGCTCGAAAATATTTCTCGCCGGTTTATCGCTCTTGTCGTACTGCCATTCGAGCATGGCAGCGGTGGCATAAATCTCCCACCGACATCCCGGTTGCTTGCGGGCGCGCATAAACGCCTTTCGACTCGACTGCTGGTCCTCTACCCGCCGGCATGCGCGCAAATACTCGCAATACATTAACACCACGTCTTGAGGCATCGATGTGACGTCTTCACCGCGCTCGATAGCCTCTGCGGTGGCGCTTTCGTAGTCGTCGAGTACCGATTCATAAATCGCCTTGCACGCCTCGGCGTTACCGCGCGACTCTTCGAGATCCGCCGCCGCGAATGTGAGCAACGCGCAATACGGAAGCGCATCGCGCGCGCGCTGCAAGACCTCCGCGGCATCATCCGCTCGTCCTTCACTGTCGTGCCAGTGCGCGTATTCGATCCAAAACTCCGGAGTCTCCCCGAGCGACAACCCAGCTAACTCGTACGCGTGCTTGACGCGGTTGAACAACTGCGGCGACGGCTCTCCAGGGTTCGCACCCTCGAGCTTTTGAGGATTTGACTTTTCCATGTCGATAATTGCCGCCCATTGCGACGCACACGCTTTGGGGTCTTTAGCTAAGAGCGCGTACTGCTTGCTAGAGCACTCATGCGCGCCGTGCGACGTCGCGCCGCAAAACGCGCACTCGTGCGTTCGCGGGCAACCGCGACACGTGCCCTTGTTAAACCCAGCACACACGATGGATGCGCTCGCGTCGGCGCCGTGTTGCGCAGGATTCACACACACTGCCCCGACGACGACGCCTTCGTACGCCTTCTTACGCTTCCCGAGCGCTGTTCGCGTGAGTAACAACTTTGGCGCCAAGTCTTGCAACAACGCTCTCGCCAACGCCTTATTCTTCTCATTCTCAAAAGCCTCGTACTCCTTATACACCACATCCAACTTATTCAAAGGTACCATAATCGCACGCTGATAGCATCGTCTCACGATGACATCTCTCGCGCTCTCTGCTTGTTCCGGCTTCACATCCCCCACAATCAACGTCGCCGGCGCGCGTCGCAAAAATCCGCAATACTCGAGCCAGACATCCGCCGCGTCCGCATCCTCGCCGACAACATCCACGCTGTACTCGTACACCGACTTCATCGTCGCCACACCTTCTTCGCTCGTTATGTCATGCGTGCTCGCCATGTAGGCGCAGTATTTCCGCCATAATAACGCCGAAGGGCACGGGATGAGACACTTGCCAAAGAGCCCGCGGATCGCGTCGTCGTCTGGCTCGCCCGATGCATTCCTCGTCAGTTCAGCATCGATATACCACTGCCACAGCAACGCCGAGCGTGGGCATGCGTCTGTGAGCGCGTCGAACATGGCGCGCGCGGCTGGGATCGGTGCAGCGCGCGCGAGGCGCGCGAGGCGTTCGAGCGCCGCGGAATCCGACGGATTGGCGCGGACGTGCGCGAGAAACGCGTCGTCGACGTCCATAGAGCTCGATGCAACGAGCGGCGCGTCATCGCTCGCCATGCTCGCGGCGTTTTCTTCGTCATGGTCGTTGCCGTCGGCGTCGTTCGCGGTGACTGGGTCTTCAGCGACGACGGGAGCCGCGTCCTCGGTTGCATCGTTTGTCGGCGCGGCTTTCGCCTCTCCGAGCAAGCGTGCGACGAGATCCGCCTTGATTCCGCTCGTATCGAGCCCGGCTGCGGTGCACCGTTCGCGTAAGTTTGCGACGGTGCACCGCATGAGGGAGTTCTTGGTGTCCTCGCCCATGGTGCGTGACGTTTTGAGGACGATTACGCCGACGCGCCTGAACTGACGGCGTTGACGAAGGAGTTGACGTCCACGTTGAGCGCCATCGAGGCGAGCGTTGCTAAAAC